>Ga0065711_1001189_pt1 | contig 63536 bp, 33 predicted proteins | sample Hoacrofraction12_FD_59098 | JGI IMG/M metagenome (GOLD analysis project Ga0065711, IMG submission 59098) | Hoatzin crop microbial communities from Cojedes, Venezuela - Epithelial fraction 12 v2 (version 2) | ecosystem: Host-associated > Birds > Digestive system > Esophagus > Crop | place... | reverse complement strand
GTGGAAGACAGCTACGTAATACAGCTAGCTTATCTTTTCACAAATAGTCTTTTGGGGTCATTCTGCCTTTCTGTTTTTAAAAATCCATTTGTGTTATATGCTGTATTTTTAAGAAGTCACTGGTATGGTAGAAGCCAGATGTGCTCCTGCTGTGCCACGCAGAACTCTTCTGTGGGGGCGAAGGCTGTGCTGCCTGCAGTATTACCTGAGGTGTACCAGTCGCTGGGTGCATGTGTATCTTAATGGAGCCTCCACGGCCCCGACTGCATAGCGAACTCTCAAGTCTTAGCATTAAATCTGTCTTCGGTCTGCCCCCTGCAACAGTGTGAGGTGCAGTAGTGAGGTCCTCTGCACGCACATGGAAGCGACATGGAGGACGACAGTGACATCTATCCCAGTTGATTTTTCTTTGTTTTGTTAGGCTTTTGTCACATTTTCTCGGAGGGGGTGAGGGCGGTGCTCACAGGTGACTTGCTAACGGGTCTCCAATTATATGTAGCAAAGAGAGTAGCTGATTAGAAAGGAAAAGAGAGCAAGCGTGGACACAGCAGGCTGCAGAGTCTGGGAGATCAACTCAATTTCTGCAAGTCCCTCTGCTCACATAACGGCCAGTTACTGTCATTCCAATATTAGCCATCTCCAAGCTTAAGCAGTGGATAAATGCACTTTGGGTGCAGAAGGTCTGGATTCGATCCCAGCAGGATGACCCAGGAAATACACTTTATACACTGGGTAAGCCTGGGTGTGTTTCAGAACACACCATGCTGCACAGAAAGGGTCACTGTAACCATTCAGTAACAATCAGGGCAGATTATTCTTGTTTGGAAAATAGAAACCAAAGTAAATGGAAATTAATTCTCTTCATTGCAAGAAATTAAACTCAGCACTGAAGCGAAACGTGCCAGTGAGTTCTGTCATCCTCACAGAGCTACTACAACAGAAAGAAGATGAGGAGAGGGCATCAAAACGCGCTGGGGAATGACTCCAATGACACATTCTCTAAGCAATTTTCTCCAAATAATAATAATTTTTATCTTTTCATTGACAGACAAATTTCATCAGCATCATATCAACACCTAATTCACTTACCTTCACACAAATTTATCAAACACTTGAAGGTCTGATACAAAATCGAAGCAACTTGTCTTCATGAAATATCTCACCAGTTGTAGATACTCAATCAACTTCAGTACTCAAAATTAATTTGGTCAATAAATTAACAAATGAGGTTTGTGACCCTATTACTGGATTTAAAATGTGCAGAGTATAAATTGTCAATTGTCAATGCCTCTAATTCCCTAAAATTCGGGAGTGTTTTCCAAACCCTACTTATTTTCTACTGATTGTGATAATTGGAAGGCAGCCCCCGACTCTCACATTGCTCATCCGAAGACAGTTCCTGAAAGGCAGGGAAGGTCAGGACCCCTACCCTTCCTTTGGCTTCTCTTCTGGCATCTAGTGTGGCATTTGCTTACAAAAAAATCTACATTTTAGGTTGACTTATGCTAATGAATGCTAAGATTTTACCAGGTAGAAATTTTGTCCTCTCTTTTGCTTTGTAGCTGTAAAGCCTGAGACATCTCATGACGGAAAGTTTCTTCCTGAACAGTGCCCCAGCGAGTGGATAGGTTACAAGAAGAAATGTTATTTCGTCTCAGAGGAGGAAAAAGACTGGACGTCTAGTCAGACCTTCTGCGCTAGGAATGAATCCTTGCTAGCCATTTTCGAAAACCAGGAAGAAATGGTAATGGGACAAAAACCCAACAGCAAAACAGAACACAACTTCTGTATCTCTCTCTTTCCTTGACAAACTTTCTTTTCTTTTCCTTTTTTTTTTTTTGTTTTTGCATGCAATACTTTTCCTTTAAATCTTTGTAAAATAAGTAATTTGTGTGAATGCAGGCGGTGGGAAGTACCTGCTTTGTAAGTAGCTGGCTGTACCAGCAGTGCCAGCAGCCCCACACTGCTTTGGTGCCTGGATTTGACCTGCATGACTGTGAAAAGCTCTTTGTTACCAGTTTGCCGAGTTTTGCTTTTCTGTCTTATGGACCTTCGTCTTCAAAGCAGGTATAATCTGTCCAGCTTCCAGTACAGACAAATAAATGGATACTTTTTCTATGAGAAACCAAACACTTAAAACCGTTTCTCAGCGTAGTGGAAATTATCCTTCTTTATCTGCTTGCATCTGTTTTTAGATATGCCTTAATGCCTCTTAGAGTTGCATGCTTGTACCGGTGGTGGGAATATACCCCCACTGAAGCTGGTTTGGACATTTTCTCATGCTAATAAGTTTGTTAAAAAACTTTGATTTGCCTGTATTATGGTCCAGTTGCACTGAGTTGGTGAATGCTAGTGACATCTTACTGCTGCATGCTACTAAAACTGGAATATGCTTTTACAGATCTGCTGTCTTTTGGGTATTATTGTGAAACTAGTTTCATCAAAGAGTTAGTTTTTAGATAGATGGTCATTTGATCTTGCTTGTTACTGTGACTGTTGAATAGAGGTCAAAAGGCTACTTTTCCGGTTGGCTGTTACAGATTAGTGGTGTAGCAGATATTGAAGTGGAGGACACCTCCGTGAAATGACACAGATTAAGTCACATCTGAATTTGACTTGAGCTAATCAGTATTTTTACAGCGACAAGAATTTCAACAGTGAGACAGAAGCGGGGCCTAGGTCTTACTTCATGTATGAGTCCCTTGCTAAATGTGGTCTCTCATTTTATCCCATCATCAGACCCCTTTCTTTGACAATAATTCTGACCGTATTTGCCAGCTTATCCCCTCGCCACAAGCCCCTTCTGTGCTGTGAGTGATCACCTCTCGCCAGATTTGTAGATGCCCCTCTTCCTTACTTGTCTAAAAGCTTCACTTCTAATTCTCTGCCTGCGATAGTCAGCTGATAAGTGGCTACGCAGAAATTGGTGCTATTTAAACTGCTGCTTAAAACCTTCGTACCGACAAACTGTGAGCACAGCTTGTGAAAGAAAAGCGCAGTAGTGCTGACATTGGCCTGCTGGGTCAGATGGGTGCTCTGTGGTGTGCCTTCTCTGGTCTCCAGCACTGGATAGCGTGAGCCACACCAGAAGAAGTTACACCAAAAACTGTAGAAATGGCGTTGGGACCATTCGGAGACAGTTTCTTCTGAACTGAAGTTGCTAGGGGAGAGTGGAGGAGTAGAAGGGTTAACTCTTTCCATGTCCTTCAGAGTCCATGCTGATAGCTGATATTTATATCATTTTTAAGTTCGCTGAGTCTAATGATAGCTTGTTGCAGCGAGTTCTGTAATAATAAGCCGTTGCAAGTGCTGTTTTTGTTACCTTCCATCATTCCGTGCTGTGTTTGATACAGGTTGTTGCAAACTTCTGAAGCAGTGAACTGTCTTTTATTGAGCAGTGAACTGTCTTTTATTCTTTTTGATTGTACATACGCAGATAAAAACCTTTAAATTTAAATTACTTAAATAATAATTGGGAAGGGGAGGAGTTCCCATGTGCCTATCTGAAATGTAGGAAACACCCGTTTCGACCAAGCTGCATACGCAGAGATCAATAAACATATGTAAACATAACCAATACATGGTGTTTACGTATTTGTGTGTGTAGTGAACAGTAACAATTTTCAAGGGCATAGAACTGAGTAACTTCACTGAAGTTTATGATACCATAAGGGTCAATTCAAAGGCAGAAGTAGACGCTTAACTCTCAATGAAATGCTAATGGAAGTGTTTTAAATGACAGAATGATGAAGTAGTTCTCCTCAAAAGTCGCAGGAGAGATTTGCTTCTCATTGTGAGAGCTCCTGTTGACAAAAATCAAAAATGTCTTCTTTTTTTTTTATAGCATTCTTTAGCTAAGCGTTTGAAAATAGATGACTCCTGGATTGGATTGCGCAAGAAAGGTGAAAGCTTCTACTGGGAGAACGGTGTTGCCTTGCAGATGGACTTGTAAGTTCCTCGTGACTGTCTAACACATACTTAAGAAAATGTAGAATTGGAGTTTGCAGCACAGTGTTATTTCTACCAGGATTCCTTTTTTTCCTGTGATTTGTAACTATGACTTTGACAGTGAACTCTTTGCAGTTTTTACTGATCTAACTCCAGGAGCATCAATGTAGAGAAGTCCCTGATTCAAGAAGGGTTTTTTGGTAGCTCAGCACATCAAGGTAATGTTACTGATCGTCCCTAGTTACCTTAATTTACACATGTTTTTCAGTACATAGCATAGACATTTCAGTCTCTTGTCAGATCTTCAGAATTCTTGCTTTCCAATGTGATCGTTTGTGCTTGTCTTCCTGAAATACCCAATATCTAGCAAATACACATACAATTTTTAGGGATGAAAGAGAGTCAAGTGACAGGTATGAGGGAATAATCTTCGGATGGATTAAGCAGCTTCATAAGAAAAATCATATCTGCTTTAGTGAGTTTGTCACAAGCTGCAGACAGCCCCGATTTTCCCCCTATTTATATTAGAAAGTGAGTGGGCTTAAACAGCTCTGCGTGAGGCCCATCCAACAGCAGTTGCCCTTGTCTTGCTTTCCCAAGCAGTTACGACCTCAGTAATTCTAGGCAGGATATGTCATAAGCTGTCTTTTGTCTTTCCTCCTGTTACTGTATGATACCTGGTAAGGACTGTTGGTAGAAATGGAGACTCACGCAACGCTGCATGAGCTAAACGGGCTTTGCTAATGTGATTTATCACTCACCTGGCTTTTAGCAGCTGAAACTACCATATCACAAAGGACCAAAGTCAACTGGAAACTGCTCCAGCCGAAGTTTTGTATTACAGCAGGCTAAAATATTTGGCTCAGTAGTAGAAATTATTTAGTGATCATTGTTTTCTTCCTGTATTTTTTCAGGTTCCAGATACGGAATCACTCTGAGTGTGCCTACCTGGACACCCTCACTATTTCTACATCAGCATGCTCTTTGCCCAGGCGCTGGATCTGTATCCATTTTCCCTAAAGGACTTCGATCTTCATCTGAGATAGATAACTAAGACATATCCATTGCACAGTCACTTTGGACAGATGGCAGTCCTGCTGTGGCCATACTGTCTCGGACCATCTAGAGGCCTGTATCAGGCGAGAAGAGGTTTTGTCTCAGCTTTCAAAATGTCCTTCTAGGTCTTCTGTCCTAGGACAGAAGAGAGATGTGTTCAGTCCAGTTTACAGATCACCTGCAATGGAGTCTGTGAGTGCTAGCTAATGAAGCTTCAGGTTCAGTGGGGTTCCTGCTAGTCTTCTGACAAAGAAGGATCTCTTTTGTGATCATCTTCCTCTCAGCATGTGGCCTTGGTGATACACAGCAGCCAGAGACACCAGCCAGCCAGCACACCTACAGAAAGAACTAAATCAGGGCTCTTTGGTTTCTCCGAAAATGCCTTGTGCTCTTTGCTGAACTTTGTACTGACTGAGTGTTTCAGGACATTTCCCTATCTGCCAGTCTTCCGACCTCTCCTTCAGCCCCTGTTTGTCCCTCTTACCTCCTTTTATTTCTGCCCTGACCTACTAATCTTATGTTTTTCCGTTCAACTTGTGTTCTTTTAAGCAAACAATATACTCAGTCTGTGGCCACCACTGTCAACTCCTCCCATGGCCGGAGTGACAGGAAGTTCAGTAGTTACAAAAGGGGCTCACAAAGCCTTTCCTGCTCCGTCTGGTTTTTGCGTGGGCTTTGCTGTTAATGTTTACCAAGTTTGTTCGTGCTAAGAGATGAGCTTGTTCAAAAAAAGCAGTATGTACCCCTCGCCACAACACAGCAGGGTGATTTGTGGCCAGTTGCATTATCTGCACATCTAGTGCACAGTGATCTGAGGAAAAGGGCATGCTCAGGGTTTTTTTTTGCACCCCCTGGAAGCATTTTTTTGTCTGTGCAAAAAATCTTCTGCCTGTGGAAGGGGAGTGTGGTGTTTACTGAACACAAAGTGCAGGAAGAGAATGTTCTGAGCAGACAGCTGTGGCAGACTGGGACATGAGAGCTGCGACCGTTTGCTGGTGCCCCTCGGCTGAAGCATCTCGTACACCATCAGCACAGCCCCTCAGCTGCTCCATTCCTGGCACGAGCGTGAGGGGTCTGCAGCAGCTGCTCACATTTGGGCTGTGTTGCAGAAATCTCCAGCAGACGGGTAGAGCAGATACCTGGGGGCAGTAACTTGCCTCGGTGAGGTCTGTTGGGGTTTCTGGTGGAGCCTTCAGCTGGCTGGTTACCGAAAGGACATCAGCAAGGGGTTGTGCATTTCGCTACCACTTGCATCTTGCCTGCTAGTGACGATAGAGTCAGAGAAACATTTAGGCTGGAAAAGACCCTTAAGACTACCAAGTCCTACCATAAACGATGTAGCAGCCTGCTAAGAAATTCTTGTAAAATGATCAATATATACGTGGTGCTACAGGTGACAGGCTGTGTCCCTGAACACAGCTCTGAGCAACCTGGTCTTACTGGAAGATGTCCCTGCGCATGGCAGGGGGGTTGGAACCAGATGATCTTTAAGGTCCCTTCCAACCCAAACCATTCTATGATTCTATGATTAAATGCTGTGTGTAGGAACACTAGTTCTTGAATCGGGTCCCACGGATGCCAGCTTCACACCCAAGTGCCTCCACAGCCAACTGCTCTGAGATTATCCTTGCTTTTCACTGGTGCAAATGAAGTCAGAACTTGCACTCTGCATTTCAAAAGCTGTGCAAGTCATGATGTAAATAATTTATTTTGATACGAACAGAATACTAAGAGGAATGTAATGAATCTCGAGGACTTGCAATGTGGAAAGCTCCGTTACTGAGCTCCTGGGAAGGGGCTGTTTGAGAGAGGAGTAGGAGGAGGAGGTCTAAGACAGTTTGGGGCTCTTACCCGCTATAACTTGGACTTTGCCTCTGGGATTCTGAGACAAAAAGGTAATCAGGAACTGTCATGAATACACTGCACTTGAGTACAAATACAGATTTTGTTTTGTGTTTGTCTAGGCTGAACTAAGCTATTTTCTTTATAAGGGCCTTCCCCATGTTGGCAGTTTTCAGGGATCATTTTTATTGTTGAAAGAAGGGTTTGACTTGCGATCAGCAGCTTTCAGGCAGCACAAGCAGCTGGCATGCCAGTCAGTGGTGCTTGCACAGAGACACGCTCCTTCAGCTTGGTCTTCTGAAAGTGGTGTTCAGGATCAGGTGCTGAGGACATGCAATATGCGTACTGCAAAGGGAGGTCACCAAGAGTGCCCGATGTAGCAACAGTGACACGCTCACGCAAGCCTGTGCTAAATAAACAAGCATTGCAATAACTAATTCAAATGTTTCTAAACAGAGATGGGAAGGCCTAAATGTCTAGTCGTGCATGATTACTTGAAGTTCAGCAGAGTCGACATTTTCTCATAGGTTTAAACAGATCCTTTCCTTCTTGCAAATATGCCAGTTTTCGCTGTTATAGAAAAAATCAGTTAAATGTAGGAAGAGTCGCTGTTTTGTCTTCTGGTATACTACTCATATGTATGTTTGTATTACTAACTTGCTTAGCATTAATGGCTGACTTCACTGAAGCCTTAGGCCGCGCGTTGTGAACTTGCCACCTGGACACAGTGAAGTTTCGTTGAACCCTGGCCAAGCTCAGTGAAGGAGGGCCCCAGGGACCCAGTTGCAGCTAGAAGATAAAGAAGTTAAAAAGTCATCAGCTGACACCAGCAGGGCCTCTTCGAAGATAAGGAAGGAATATTCTGCCTGCCCAGAGACAGTGAAGGACCTCAACGAGGGACAAAAGACCCCAGACCCAAAGAACACCGTTGGATCAGCTGCTGCTTGGACACCACATGGAGAACTTGTCCTGCGGGGCGGGAACTTAGATTGGAGGGGTGTAATTTCCCAGGGATTTCTTTGTTCGGGGTCCCTCTCTGGAGGCACCCAGCTCGAGCTGTTTTACACCACTCTACCACTCAATAAATTTGTCTGGTGTACGTCATGTCAGAGACTTTGTTTCAGGAAACCTCAGGTCAAGCCTGGGGGATGAGGAAGCGCCCAAGAGCGAGTGTGTGTGTAGGGGGGGAGTCAAAAAGGGGCACCCACCGGCTAACTGGAGTCACCCGGTGCAAAGGAACTCCAGTCCTAGCAGTTAAAGTGTTGGGTGGGGTGTGTGCAACTCCTGGAAGGGTGTGTGAACGCTTGGGCAGCACCTTCTCCTTTAACGCAGCTATTTTCCAGCCCTGCATGGTAAACCTAAAAAACAGAAGACACTTCAGAGGGATGTCAATCTCAAAGCCAGCAGTCATTCAGATTAAATCTTAAGTCTCCAAATCATTTCTATTCAGATGTTGTTGGACATCACGATCCTGATTTTTTTTCCCACATTTGAATTTTGCGTCTCCAAAATTATAGGGGGAAAAGGGAATCTCTCCAACATTCACACATTCTGCAGCATCTTTAGCAGGTACAGTACTATACTGTCAATCAGAAGAGTAGTACTGCAGTGGGAGTATATGAATCCAGAGTGACTGAAAGAAATTCCACCTCCACCAGTTACAGACCTGAGCAGAGAGCATGATCCACTGCAAAATCACGGGCACTTCCCAAGAACACCAATTCTGCAGGTTACTGAGGGTCACTGAACTGAGTTTCTTTCAATCAGAATCAGAGTTGATGTGCTGCTGAAACACGAAAGAAATGCCTCCGTCCCCAGAACAAGGGCATTTTCACCATGTGAATTATAAATTCTCAGTGTCAAATGAAAGTAAAGCCACTTCCAGAAAAGTATTAATACTTGGATTGGGGAAGAAAACACAGAGAGATGACTACTTAAGCATCCAAGGTTTTAAAATTGTATTTTATTCCTATATTCTGAGCCCTGTGTATCCTATATCCCACCTTATAATTTGTGCCTTATTTATATTCTAAATGTATGTTTCTGAGCTTTCTGTAGTCTGCCTCATCAGAATCTCAGGACCAGCAAGTGTAAAGGCAGAAAAGTGGGCTGCTTTTGGAATGTAAGATGTGATGTTTTGTATTTTGGGGATGAGAGGAGAGGTTAGCAGCGCGAGCGGTGGGAAGAGGGAAGGAAAAGCACTGGTTCATGCAGTATGGTCCAACCAACAGGTCAGAAGTAGGCTGTAGGAGCAGCTACATTCGCCTTAGAGAAGACAAGAACAACTGTTAGATATTTCCTTCCACGAGCAGGTAAAAGAAGGGGTGGGAAAGGAGATAGAGACCATATGGCTGTAACCTTGACATTCAGACACAGGCTGGTTCAAAGGACTTCCAAGTGGAATACCCTTGTTGACTCCCTGCACTATAAACTGAAGTTAGCAGGGAAAACAGAGCTGATGTGAGGAAAAAGTAGTGAATGGTGAGGTTTAATTTTATCTGTACGCTGAAGTGGCTGACCAGGCTGACCCTGACGAGGGAAGGGGGACAAAGGAGTCTGCAGGAGGCAGAGTTAGGACAAACAAAGGAACAGGAACAGAGTGGGACATACCATGGCATATAGCAAAGGATTTTGGACTTACAGAGGGTGAGCAGCCTCCCTGCCTAGCCACCTAAAATTAGAGAGGCTCTGAGGGAAAATTCGGTTCAGGTATTTTAGTATGAGATACTTGGTCCTTGGAGGGTTTGGCTTCTCACTACTGCTTATAGAGGAAGCCTAGACATAAAAATTAGACTACATCCCGACCTTTACTGACACTTCTAATGTTAAGTGAGATAAATGTCGCTGTTTGACAAATTCCTACTTTCTGAGAAGCTGTTCTGTCTCACTGAAATCCTGACAGTAACCACTACATTTAATTTATATGGCAACTGCTTGTGTCGCATGCAATAATCCTGTTTCCACTAGCCCTAACTGAAAACTCTCTGGACAGCGTGGTTATAGGAACCCACCAGAGCTAGAGGTTTTAGCGTTCAGAAATCGCAGTGATTGTAACAACCAGCGATGCTGCACACAACTTCTGAGGTCTGGTGTCCTCAGACCTGAACAAGGTGAACATCACAGCCCTCCCGATGAGGCAGGCTCAGGGACTCGCATCCCCAGTCACTCAGAGAGGGGAAGAAGAGGTGGGTGAAGTGGAAGCTGTCTGCTGCGCGGCACTGTGGCGGCTGGGCAGCTAGGCTGTCCCGTTGCACCACGCATCGATGCGGTGCCTGCTGCCCAATGGCTCCGGCAAATGCAGCTGCAGNAGTTTTTCCCCCTGTGTCAGGGCTGAGGGCTACTTACACCTACAGAGACCTATCTTCTGGGCTCCCCAGTTCAAGAAAGATGAGGAGCTACTGGAGAGAGTCCAGCGGAGGGCTACAAGGATGAGGAGGGGACTGGAGCATCTCTGCTATGATGAAAGGCTGAGGGAGCTGGGCTTGTTTAGCCTGAAGAACAGAAGGCTGAGATCTTATAAATGCTTATAAATATCTGAAGGGTTGGTGTCAAGAGGATGGGGCCAGACTCTTTTCAGTGGTGCCCAGCGACAGGACAAGGGGCAATGGGCACAAACTGAAGCACAGGAAGATGAGGAAGAACTTCTTCCTTCTGAGGGTGATGGAGCACTGGACCAGGCTGCTCAGGGAGGTTGTGGATTCTCCTTCTCTGGAGATATTCAAGACCCGCCTGGACAAGGTCCTGTGCAGCCTGCTGTAGGAGACCCTGCTTCAGCAGGGGGGTTGGACTGGATGACCCACAGAGGTCCCTTCCAACCCTGAACATTCTGTGATTCTGTGTGATTCTGTGATTCTTCCTTCCCTTGTTGACCCCGATAGTGCTGCGGGGTTCCTGGAGGGACTCTTGACAGTCCCCTGGGAGGACATAACATTCAGTGCAGGAACAAACACCAGTGTGAGAACTGTGCCTGAGGTCTGATGCTCCAACTTCTACCCCCTTTGCAGGGATTCCTGCTGTGACCAAAAGAGCACCAACTGGCAATAAATGGCAGGTTAAAGAACTTGGTGCTGAGTGTGACGTGGTAGGTGCTGCAAATGGAAAGCCTGAGCATAGAGAAGAGATGGGTGATTTATCAAGACCATAGACATTACTAAGCCCCGCTCCCAAGGCTTCACCTCTGACTTTGTGCCCGTGCGCCTGCCCGCCAGCCCTGATGCAGCTGGAAGGCAGTCGATGTGGCAGGCGGTGCTCATCTCAGCCCTGGCGAGGAGAGAATGGAAACTGCCCTTGTGTAGACACTACCTCCACTTCCTGCAGCAACCATTTTTGCATAGCTCGGAGACTTAAAGGTTGCTGAAACCACAGTGGTATTTGCTGGTATCTCAAATCAGGTCATCTAAAAGCTTCCTCAGGTACTATTTGTACTGTTTTCCTTAAAATCACCCTCCTAATATCACCTGCTAAATGTGGACCTGTTGCCCAGGAATAAACAGCTTTACAAGGAGCTGTCTAGGAAGCATAACACATTACTCCATGCTGCTTTTCAGAAGGCAAAATTAAGATGGAAATTGCAGAAGCAATCCAAAGGCAGAGTAAGGAGCTTTATGGAAAAAGAGGGCCTCTGGCTTCTTCTGACATGACGAGATCTGCTTGTGATCATAGTGCTAGCAGACAAGAATGGTTTTGAACTTGTGAACACAAGACTACAAAAAGCATCTGTAACCTGATAAGAACTGCTCCGGGAACTTGTAATTCAAAAGATTTGCAAAATTTGCTTGCTCTTGTTTTTCTTCTGGCTGTATGAGAGCATCTACGTTCTATTAAAGCACCTTTACTGTCCTTTGATCTGTATCATGAAATCTCTAGGTAGCTTCCTGCTTTTTACATGATGTCAATGCCACTTACAGGAATTCTGATATTCATTTACACGAAATGTGTTTTGAAGTGGAATTTTGAGAAATGTGGTTTTATTACAGGTTGCATTGTAACAATGTTCACAACTCCATTAAAATATCTGCAGAAAGAAATTTTATTGCATTTCACAGTGAAATAAGTTTATTTTCCCAATGCATCTGAGTGATAGCAAACCACTCAGATCTGCTAAAAACTAGCAATAATTGCTTTTAGGCGTGCAAAGAGATTTCCCAGACATAAGGCCCAAACATTGCAAAAAGTCTCCACCACTTGTGTAGCCAGAAACTCTTGAGTTCTTGTGGTTCAGGATTTTCATAGCATTTTTACGGTTTATGGGAGACATCATTGACCTAACAGAATATCACAGCATCCAGAAATCAGAGTCAATGTCATCTCAAGCATACTTCCCAGAAAGGCCCTAAGGTAATCTGCCACAGAACAGAACTGGGAAATGTAGGCAGCCTGGACTCATAGGCATAGCGTGGACACACGGAGCCTGCTTTGGACTTCAGGCCAGGAAGCCTGTCGAGCTACCATAGGGGGTCTGTTCTTAGCTCCCAACATCATCACAAAGAAAATATGCAGTCTGATGATGAAAATGTAAGAAAGATCTATCTTGTTTGCACTTTGTCCAAAGCTAGACCTGAAGAAGCTTTGCTCAAGTGCTGAGTCTTCTCTCTGTAGGCTGCTCAACTGTAGAAAACATCACATGTGGCATGCAAGGCTCTTTCTCACGTCTGGCTGTGGCCTCAACCCTCAGAATCACAGGAGGAATGTCACCTCCCCAGCTGGAAAGAAATACAGAGATCTAGCAGTCTGCAGGCAGTGTTTAGTAGAGCGAAGCGCGTAACTTCCCAGAAGTCACATCCCATCACTGATCTGGTGGTTCAGACCCCTGTGTAAGCACGGGAACGGTGCATCTGCACATTGTGTTAACTGTTGCCAAAACCAGAAGAAACGCTTTGCTCTTCAAAGAAATCTGCAGGGTAGGACGACAGCCTCAAAACAACAATACTGAGACTGGCTTTGTCTTACGGGAGGCCTGACGCAAATTTGATTCCATCAAGAGCAATGAAGTAAGGCGTAAATTCAGTAAAAGCAATACATTCTTGGAGAGCTAATGATTTCTGCGTGCTGCCAGTGGTGCTGTGAAGCCAAAGAAGAAACTCTTGTTGTAAGTGTCCTTTTCATTTTCCTTAAGTCAAACTGGTGAGATCTAGAAGCGCTTATTATCCACCTTCAGGTGTGTCTTAACATAACTGCTGAATTTCAAAGGCTAGATGCAAACATTAAAAGCCCATGAACAAACACACAAATTACATTTACACTTGGAAAATGATCGTAAATCTCAGCAGAGGATTTGTGAATTCTGATGTGAAGCTTTATTCTACATGTTAACCACAATAACACACACGCTGGGGAGCTCACTTGTGTTTGTGGTGATGGTGGTAATTTGAAAAGACAACACACTTGTCTGAGACTTCAGCTAATGACCAAAGCTAATTGAACTAGAAGTGGAAAAGGGCAATTTTGGAAGTGTCCCAACCAGCTCTATTAGCCATATTTCTGGGTAGTTTTGCGTAGGAGCATTCTCTTAGGCCCTAGCTCAGTAAGACAATTAAAGAAATACGAAGCATTATGCAGCAAACTTGTTAAGCAGCAAATCTTCGGTTTGCTGAGAGTTTCTGTGCTGGGAAAATCCCTCTTTCAATGAAATGTCAATATGTTGTAGTAACATTTTAGTGTGTGACCAAATACCATTGACTGAGCCTAAGCATTTCTATTCTGTTATTTGTGATAATTTTAATAGTAAATGAAGGAGCATTTTAATTCTGGGCCGAGGTCTCTGCTGCTACCTGCCTACACTAGGGGCTGACATGCAGAAAGATCAGAGCTGACAACACTTGGGGGAAGGATGTCTCATAGTTTCATGGAGGAGTTTTATGGAAGCGGACAGAGCTTGAAGGGTTTGCTTCTCTTACAAAAAACTACAGAAGTGTACAAAAGTATAAAAAGAATATTAGCCAGTGCTGAGCAATTTGCTTATAGAAGATTGGAAAATTTGGATTTAAGCTTGCCCTCAAAATCTTAATGCAGATCTTTTGGGCAGATGTGTACTTTTACATACTTACACACTGCTTTCTGCCTGCTGAATAAGGAATGCAGGTAACACTTCCTCCCTTCATTTTTTCTGAAAAAATTGCAGCTGGATATATGGGCTCATTACACAGAAATATGCTGTTGGTAATTATAAATAGAAAATTCTGAGCTACCATGAACCTAATCATTAAAACCTCATTAATATTTATTTTTTGATAATACAAAAAGCTAAACAAATAGTGACATTTTGCTGGGAATCACATATCTAATCATCCTAAGCCTATTTACAACATAACAGGATATAATTTTTTTCTTCATATACGATGCCACGTAGCCATTTGTTTGTTCTTATTCCTTTTACATATAATGGCAACACTGGCTCAGAGCATACTGCTGTTCTGGGCTCTAAGAGCTGCAGCAATAGACCTCTATCAACTCACAACCTTCTGATGAAGAAGATACATTCTGATGAAGAAAAAAAATCTTGTATCATCACTGCTGAAGTTTCATTGATACAAATCAAGCAATCATCGATATGCCAAGGTCAAAGTGATTTGCTTCTCAGTCTGGTGTCAAAGAATGTTTGCTTGCTCTCCCTGGACGCTCTCTGGGAGCTGCAGTCCAGACATCTCATGTTCCTGTTCTCTCTTGGCAGATGCTTGTCTCTCCAGTTTCAGAGTGATCGCCCTGCCATTACTCTTTCTGGAAGTCCTATGGCCATGGACAATTTGAGCAAAAAAAATCAGATCGCTCTTGCAACATGTTTTACATATATTTTTTTCTTTTTTTTTTTAAATATTAAAATATTAAAAAATACAAATGCATAATAAATGGAACAAAAAAGGACTGAGAAGGCAGAGAGGAAGCCATGAAGACTCAGAAGACTGCTACAGTATTGCTAATAGGAAATCCAAATTAATATCATTATACAATTAATATAATTAATATAATATATATTATGCAGCTGTAGTGTCATGCAACCCAATTTAATCAACCCTTTATTTGGAAAGAAAACTTAATTTAATACCTGCTCTGATAGACTGTATTCAATTTTGTTTTCATATGTTATTTCCCTGCAAAAGCGAAAGGATTTTAAAATCAGATTCTTCTTTTGCAAGTATAGTGGGTTAAGCAAAGCACATAATGGATGATGTTTAAAAAATTGTGTGCTTTCATTATGGAAAAAAACCCAAATCCTGTATTAAGAGTTGTGGATTCGAGAACACCTTACAGAAAGTCAGTACTTTGGAATGCATGCACCAAAAAATGTAGATCAAGATAAAAAGCATAACTGTAACTCCAAAGGTCCGGACTGGGAAATTGTTTTGCTGGTGGAGACCAGAATACCATTAGAACAGGTCTATAACTTTTGATTTTAGAAGATGGTGTATGCAGTGGGTTTGGGACCCTTTTGCAAATGGAGAAAATGAGACAGGAAACTGAAAGTTAATACAATGTCAATTTTTACAGTGAAGATATTTTATATTACGGGAAGAAGTCCTGTCTTTTCAAGTCAAAGCTGATCACTACTAAAATCTCATGCCATGGAGATTTTCCTTTGCAGAGAGAAAATAATTGAACTTTTGGAGTTCAGAATTATTATTCAAGAAATTCCCTTGGATGTGAGAGACATGATTTCCCTCTAAATATCTTTCACCAGCGAACATATTTAGTCACATGACAGCAAATTCTTTTCTTTATTTGAGTTTGGGTTTTTGGGGGGTTTTCTTTCCCATTTAAAGATCAGATTTACTTATTGGAAGTTCTTCACATCTCTTTTGAGACCCTTAAAAACCAGATTTCTGATTCCAGGAAATTCCTAACAAAGTTGCATACCACTCTTAGCAGCTTGGCTGCCTGTTTGCTGAGTTCCTTGAGAGGTCTTGGAAGAATAGCATCTGACCTCAGCTATTTGGGCCTATTAATTTTGCCAGTTTGTTTCATAACCTCTTGCACTGACCTTCTGAATTGAGACACAGCCTCTCATATGTTGTCCATGAAGAAGATTCTAGCATGGAAACCTCCTCAAGTTCCTCCACAGAAAACACATGTGCAAAGAAGCACACCCCTGCTACTCTGTGCCCTTACCTATAAACTGATCACCTATTGCCTTACAGACCTTTTGTCAGGTTCCCTGCTCCTGAACAACGGAGGTTTAATTATTTTTATGTTTCTTGCAAGCTGCTCCTCAGTCTCTTTGTTGTTTTGCTTTATTGTGTTTTCATATTCAACTTTACAGAACTTATGGTCCTCTCCTTTTGCTTTATTTTAACACTCATCTTTTTGTAGGCTGGCTTCTCGGTGTTCAGAGCCTTTCTTGCCTGGTTGTTTAGCTCTGCCAGAATCCTCTGGATCTATCACCTCAGTAAAAGGAATATAAATATCCTTCCAAAATAAAAAAAAAAAACCCACAAGTGCTTTTGACTTGAATTCACAACACCGTGCTGTCAAGAAAGGATGCTTGTTTGCTTTTCCCAGAATTCAATTTAAATGCTCTTGTTTTCAGTTAGACGCATATATTGGCATTTACAAAGAAGAGGAAATGATATAGCATTTTATATGTGCATGTAAGTGGCTTTGAAGTTTTCTTTCTACTGAAATAAAATGTGAAGTGTGAAGTCTGTTTGAGAAACAAGAAGCAGGATGAAAGGAAGACAAAGACAGTTCTCTGAGCATGCAAAAATAAGAGGAACTAGATTTGTGATCTTGTAAAATGCAATGCACATGAACTGTAAGTACACACATACTCAAAAAATTCCATGTGGACACTCATGTTTACTTATCAGCATGCCTACATCGTCCTGGAATTCTCCCCTGGCTTGGTGTTTTGGGCTAAGTTGCATGCTTTGTCCTTCTGCTGAGACATTGATCTACATTTTCACAGCTTGTGACTGTCTCTGACCTCCATCCCTGCAACCTTGGTATCAGGTTCTACTGCCAACCTGCTCTCCTGGTTTTGACTGGGTTACAGTTAAGTTTCTTCCCCATAGCTGCTGTGTTTTGAATTAGTATACGAAGAATGTTGATAACACACTGATGTCTTTAGTTGTTGCCAAGAAATCAAGGACTTTTTTCCCAGTTTCTCGTATTCAGCTGATGAGCCGGTGTGCAGGAGCTGGGAGGGACCACAGCCAGGCAGCCAGCCCAGGCTGACGAACAGAAATATTCCATACCGTATACGTCATGCTTAGTATACAAGTGGGGGTTGGTCGGGGGACAGGAATCAGCAAGTTCCCTGAGTTTGGCGAGCTTCACGGAATCCATGAGTTCCATGATTGCTGCTGGGGGACTGGCTGCGCAGTCAGCCATTGGGCGGTGAGAAAAATTGCATTGTGTATTTCTTGTTTTGCATATTCATCATTATTATTATTCTTAATAATAATTTATTTTGTTTTCTTATTAAACTGTCTTTATCTCAACCCACAAGTTTTACTTTTTGTCTATTCTTGTCCCCATCCAACTGAGGGGGGAGCGAGGAGTGAGCGAGCGGCTGTCTGGTCGTAGTTCCTGACTGCAGGGTTAAACCACGACACGTGTAAACAACCTTGAGCTTAACTTAACTTACTAACTTATTTAAAAAACAGCTCTGTGCTTTTTCCTGCTGCAGCTGGAAGACACTGCCTGTAAATACCTTACTCCTTGACTTTCCCCTGGTACTTTCCCCTGGTACTTTCCCCTGGTACTTTCCCAAGGCTGTCCTCTGCTAGTGTGGAACTAAAACCTCGGTAATAGCTTAGCAGATATTGCTATGAGATCATCACCCATCATGAACAGCATTATTGGGTTACCCTTCTTGTGTCCTCCATGCTCCTCCATTTTCCTTCTTTATCCATCTATTTGGCATATCTTTTTGTAGATAATTTGTAGCTAATAATCTTTGACACGGTAAAATCACCATCTTGTCATACATTTGTATGGTACTCACTGTTCCAGGACAGCATTGCTGCAGTACACAAAATTAATAATAATGCCATCCTTGTGAGAATGATGTAAAAAACGCAGATCCTTGAAAATACTGTAACAAGAAGGGGTCGTCAAAGGTTAATATTTTGCTATTACATAGGATTTAGTACACGTTAGTTGTTTCTGCAATCTTTGTGTGTAGATATATGAATATATTTTCACTTCTACTCCAAACTTTTAAAAACTGATTTGACCATGTAAAAAAGGATTTAGTACAAATGAAACAAAAGACCATAATATTCAAACAGTTTATTTACTAGATACATGGCTTTTTAAAACTGGTTTGTTCCTATGCAGTAGAATAATCCACCTGGGAATCAATTTCTGTCATTATTCCCATGGATGCTCTCTTGCTGATCTTTTTAAGAGCTTCCTGAGACAACCACAGGATCCACTGCCTTTGATTTACTAGACCTTTACAGATTAGCAAATATACAAGAAAAAAAGAAAAACAATATAGACTGGTAAGACGACGGCAGTGGCTTGACCTTGGCTGTCTGCCAGCCGCCCGGCCAGCCGCTCTCTCATTCCCGCTCCTCAACAGGGCAGGGGACAATATAAGATGAAAAAGCTTGTGGGCCATGATAAAGGCAGAGAGAACACTTGCCAGTTACATTTATAGGCAAATCAGACTTGACTTGGGAAAGTTAATTGTTTATTGCAGATTAAAATAGATTTGGATAGTGAGAAACGAAGTAAAAAATAGTGCAACACCTTCCTCCTGCTCCCTCTTCCCAGGCTCAACTTCACTGCTTTACTCCTGACTTCACTACCCTCATCACCCACCACCCCGAGCGGCACAGGGGGATGGGGGCTGTGGGGTCACTCCATAACAGCTCCTCTCTGCTGCACCTTCCTCCTCACAGTGTTCCCCTGCTCCACCTTTGGTCCTCCGTGGGCTGCAGTCCTTCAGGATAAAGCTGCTCCAGTGTGGGTCCTTTGAGTCGCGCATATCTGCTGTGGGGATGGATGCAGATCAAGCTAAGTGTGTTAAGTGAAGTAAGGCTTGTTTGGAGTTGCTGTGTCTTTTATTTGACCAGCTGTTTCATCTGGTGACAAAAAAGCTATAACTCAGAGCATGTAAATCACTCCAGGGCTGTTCTAGAAACAGTTAAAAAATCCATATCTAAACTTTACCTTCCAAGCATCTTCCAAGACAATGATTCAGAAAGCTGGTAACACTGGAAGGGTTTGTCTGCACTGGGTGCAGGAGAGTTATTTAGCATTGTTATGCTGCATGGTAAGTACTACCACCGTGTAGAAACAGAATGTATTTGTTGGTCCCTCAGCACCTTTTATTTCATACTGATCCATCAGACTCAAGAGTATGTTTGTGTTTGAAAGACTTCTCACTATTTTGCAGTATGTGATTGTACTGTATACAGCTTGACCCTGGCTTTCAGGTACTAAACACAATATAAAAGCTGAGGTAAAGTGACTGTGGTTTCCAAGCTTAAATGACCATTCCTAATAATCAGAGAGGTTTTGTTTAAGAAATCAGTGAATAATTTCTGTCTGGTGCTCTGGATGCATTTATATTCCTTCAAGCTGAGGCAAGTGTTTAAGACACTAAGTATTTAATTGCATACTACAGCTAGTGACAGGATAATCTATGTCTCCCATGATGTATTGCCACTAGATGCTATATGGACACATTAAAAGTGAAGCTAGGATTTAGTCGTGACCCAAAGAAAACCTTGGTGAAACCAGGTGAATATGACAGCAGGCAGCAATCATTATAAACATTTCAGAGACCAAAACTTTCAACTTTCTACTGAATCCTCTATTTCCAGAAAGAAATATTGCAGGCTAGCACTTAAAAGATCACCAAGAACTTGCTAGAATATCCAACTTTACTTTTTTGGAAAAGACCTTGCATAGTAATTTCAAAGTAAACAACTGTCTGCTGATACAAAAAGCCCAGGCTTGTCCTTCTGAAGTGCGGTAGAAGCATTCCACACTGTAAGGTTTGAACAGATCTGCTTCAGTGGTTCCGTGCCACACGAGTCTCCGTTTAAAGAAAGGTATCAAATTGCTGAAGTTTATGAAGAGTTGATCAAGTGGACAGGCGCGAAGCAGAACCAAGGATCAACACGTGTATTTAAATGCCCTTTCCAGCTATTTAATGAGACATATGCACACAGTCTTCTCCTGGTAAAGCAAGAAGCAATTCCCAGCACTGAAGGAAAATACAGAGGTTGACACAGCTGAAGGTAAACAAGAAAAGTCCATCAGTCCAGTGAAATGGGCTTGAGGGGCTGGAATCTCTGCTCTCAGGTGCAGGATTGTGTGCACATTGAAAGACTGCATTTGAGGACTGTGATACTGCATTGGAGAAAATGCAGTGTTGGAAGTGTCTGTTGGAAGGGTCTGGAGTTTGTCAGAGAAAGACAGAGGAAGTGAGAAAACAGAGAAAAAGAGTTTGCTTTTCTGTGCAGTGTATGCTGTTAAGTTCTTTTTCATAGTCCTGCTACTGCATGGCTGCAGCTGAAAGCACAAATGGCCATCCGCTGGCCCCTTCCTGTTTATCACACCCGTTTGAAGCATTTCCCATAACCTAGTTCAACACTTACAGTCAAACAGTCTACAGTAGGAAGAAGTGATGAAAAGACCTTGAGATGGAGAATGAAGAGGGTTACACAGAACTTCATTTCAAAGCAAGGAAGAAAAGCTCCACTGCAGGTGAGCATGTAACCATTTGTGCTGTGCCTTCAGACTTGTTCTGTGAATAACAAATCTCTCCAGCTATATTCAGCTGGTTTTGAGTTATCATCGAAAAACCCAAATCTGCCAAAATTTTAGTTGGTGTAACTAAAGTTGCCAACGATATATGGCAGTATACAGAGAAATATGATGGACAGGAGATAAAATGCAGTACTAATAGTACCAGCTGACTTGGAGAACCGGTGCTGACAGCCCCAGTACGGAATGGAGACTAGGAGACAGAGGCATGTGAGGAAAACTTGAGGCAGTAATTGTCAGCAAGTTTGCAGTGGTTAATGGCTCATGAGCCATTTAAGTTTTCTGCAGGGTTTTTGGTTGGGGTTTTTCTTTCGCTTTGTTTTCAGGAATCATAGCTAAGAAGAATTTAAAAATAATTTAAATGAAAACTGCAAGACAGTAACTTACTGTCCAGTAAGCTTTTTCTGGAGATATTGTCAAAAGTGTCAGGAGTGGCAAGGGAGAAAGTACAAAGATGTATACTGGAAGGCTTTCAAGCTCACCCTTGCTAACCTGTATTTCTTTCACGTGTCCCAGGGAAGAGCTGCTCTGGTCATAAATACAAAGTCCTCAGAGCAATTAGACATCCAGTTTCCAGACAGTTAATTAGCGATGATGGTCAGTTCCTGAGAAATCCTGGCTGCACATTTATGTAAGGACAACTTTTAACAGAAAAAAACCCGAGAACCAATTTCAGTTACTCGGTATGGCAGGATAAATTGTGTGCAATTTTGGTGATGTAATTTGTGCCAGTTTGTCTATTATTATAACAGCTTAGTAGAGAGTCTGTTCCCAACTGCACTAAAAGCACAGAACCAGTGAAATTGAGAAAAAAAAAATCAGAAAACTGATCATAAAAGCTAATATTTATTTAATTAAGAACTTTCAACAGTCTTTAAAATATTGGTCAAGGTTTCCAAAAACATTACTGTAATGGAGTAGATTGAATATTTCCATTGAAAATAAACAGAAAGTCAGACAAAGCGCATGTGGCAATTATACAGAACAGTGTGTGACCACAAACACGCAGAGTGCACAGTGACCAAGGTGGGTTTGAAGTGCTCGCTCTTCATCGTCTACCTGCGTGGCTGGGTGGTGTGACACGACAGGGCAGCAAAAAGACTTCTGGTAAGCAACGGAAGAGAACAGTGCTTTCATTTAGCGTGTTAAACAGTGCACTGCAAGCTGAGTCTCTACTTGTAGTGAAAGATGTGTGAGCCAGCTTTAGATCGGATGCAGACTAGTCGTTGTAGCATGATATACCTACGGCACACAGAAGTGTGTTCACTGGAGTGGCTAGAAATGGTTGCAATGCCTCATCGGCCTAATCTGGTGCTATCTCGGCGTCAGTTCGTGCAGTACAGAAGGAAGACGACAGCGCAGAGCTCCCCTCCCCCCTTGCACCCCATCCACCCTTGGCAGCGGTGCAAGCCTCAGGGCTGTCTTGAGAAGCTGGGCCAACGCTGAGCTCTCAGCTCATTGCTGCTACCAGAGCTCACCCTGGGTAGCGGAGTGCTAATCTGAGCATTTACACGGGTCAGCGTTACCATTTTGCCTGGAGTCTTGCTGTTGTGCAAATCGTGGCAGAGCTGAGAGTAGACCCCAGATATCCTATTTGCTTGTTTTACGTCAAAATCACTGCAGAGCACTCAAAGGCAGCAGGAAAACACACACAGACAGTAATATGTTGCACAGCCAGTGAAAACTGCTGGATTGTGTTTACATATATTTGCAATCTAAATAGGGTGGCAATATAAAAACAGTGTGGATTAGTTCTTTGAATAGTTAAAGATGACTAGTCACAGATACAGCGTTTCCCAAGTAAGTATGACTGAATAGAGGAATGAGGAAAAAAGATGTCTTACCTCTGTGCAAAACGATGGTAGCTAGAAAGCAGACATGAAGTGAAAGTGTTAGCGGAAATTATTTTATTGTGGAGCACGAATTTCAAGTCATTTCATGATTTGAAATACAGCTCCATGCATTACGTTTTTGAAATAATAGTGTAGAAGCAGAGAAATTTTCAAACAGCTGATTCACATCTGCTCTGGACCACCAGCATTTGAAATGTAGTGGCTTTTAAAGGATACTTGTATGGGGTACTTCCTGATCTTTCCTACTAGTTAGAGAACAAGTTCTTATAGAACAAGTTCTCTACAAGGTATAACATTTTGGCACTCAGTTTTGTCTTCCAAGAATGGCCATTTCCATGGAACAGAAAATCACCCTTCTATTATTGTCTGTTGTCACGGAAGGTTTGCATATAAAAGCTTTCTTCCAGTGTAAGTTTGGACAAAGAGAACAGTGTATTACACCTTGGTCTTTCTAGAAGAACATTCACAAAGTATTCCCTGAAAACACTAATGTTCGAAAGGTAGGAAGAAAAATTAACCTGACATTTCCTGCATAGCTGGGCAATTTCTGACTGTTCTCCTCCCTGCTCCAAGGAATCCTTTGAGGTATCATAGAACATCTGTTATGCCTCATTTATATTAAAGACCTTTGCTGTGTTGCAGCCTACATTAGCTAGATCACAACCCATTCCAAGAGCAAGCTGAAAGCCTTCTGGGACAAGTCCGGCGGAGGGGTCCTGAGACAGTGAGAGAGCTGGAGAAGAGACACAAGAGGAGAAGCTGAGACGATTGGCTTTGTGCAGCCCTAAGAAGAGAAGGCTGAAGGGAGCCTTTCCTTTCTCTTTAACTATCGAATGAGAGGGTGTGGAGAAGACAGAACCAAACTCTTCTTGAAGGTGCACATTGAAAGACATAAGTTGTAACAAGGAAAGTTACAATTTGACACCAGAAATTTTTTCTTATCGTGGTGGCGGTCAGACATTAGGACAGTAGCCTGGAAAGGCTGTGGAAGCCTCATCCTTGGAGATATTTAGAAATTGGCTGGAAAAAGCATTGAGAAACCTACTGTAACCTGACCCACCTCAAGCAGGAGTCTGGACTAGATGGCCTCCTGACATTCTTTCCAGCCTAGATAGTTCTGTCAGTCTGTGTCAAGATATGTAGAAATCCTGAAATAAAGTGAGTGAACAAACAGCAGCAGTGGGTTTCACTAGGAGGTGGTATGGTAGGAGTGTGACAGTCCTGCAAGAATAAATTTGAAGATTGTTGGGTAATACTGAGAAAGAAGATTCACCATGACTGTCAATTTCCAGGCTTTTCTGATTCTAATTAAAAGTAATTTTCTTTGAGTTTCAGGGGAGCTCATTTTTGCATCTCTATTTGTTGACCTTAATCAAGCATCTGGTCTGCAGATAAGCCTTGTTTAGTGCTCTGCTACTTAATTTTTCAAATATTTTGTAGTAATTTTCCAGGTGGATTGGCTGAACATCAAGGACTTGATAAAAAAAAAACCACATCCAAATTATCGTGTGGACTTTTCTAAGGGCCTTTGACTTGGCATCCAGTGTACAGGTGATAAAGTTAATTAGTGGGTCCTGTAATTACAGAGTTTAGTTTTCAGAAAATCTACTGGTCCTTTCTTGATTGGTAGTGTTGTACTCATAGCCCTAGAACCTTATTTTTATTCTTTCATGTTTTATAAATCTCTTTCTCTGCAACTGTTAGAAACTTCAGTTATTCCCTTTTCACTAAGTTTTGTGAGGTTTTCTTCAGCAAAGTTTGTTAATTGCTTGCTGTGACATCTAACAATCTTCATGGTATCTGCAAGTGACATCCCCCTGCTATGAAGAAGCAGAAACTGTTCCATAGCCTTTCAAAACCTCCAGTGAACTGGCAAACAGCGAAGACAGCACAAGGAAACTCAAGCCCCCCCAAAAGTTTTCATAAATGAAAGTTTATTAAAGAACCACTTGGCACACAGGAGGCAACCAGAAGGAAAAAACAACTGTAACAAAGCACACAGCAAGACAACAGTGATGGACATTCTGTCTGAATGATGTCTAGATTTATATTCTGGGCAGAAATTCATGCTGTGTTTGTAAAACCCTCTTATATCTTGCAGAACTTCCCTCCAGTTCTTCAGGCTTGCGGTATCTTGCTGCTTTCTCAGGATTTCTGAATGTTGTGTTGCTGGCAGCTGTGATCACCTTAATTCAGCAATGTGAGTGACCATGTGAAATGCTTTGCTTTTCCTGTGAAACTGACAGTCATCAGTCCTTAACTTCAACAAGTTTTGCAAACAAATGGTTTTGATAAGGTAACAAGACCACTCATGCTTTCTGCTCTTGTCTTTCTGATGAAGGTGGGAGGGAGTCATCAGCATTTTGGGGCTGTGGATCTGCAGAAGGTCAGTGGCTTTTAGGGGATCATTGCATGTTCAGGGTGTATGAAGAGGGCTGGAGTTTTCTCACTTTCCAGTCCCCCAGTCTGAGAGTCCCTCCTATTCCTTTACAAACCTGACCAAACCACCAGGGTTTCTAGCCAAAGAATCCATCCATCCATCCATCAGTTTGGAAAAACTCTTTTAGTAATGAAACAGAACTCACTCCAGGTATATGGTACAACTAGATCCCCTGCTGTCTCCTCCTCCCCTCAACCTCGCAGCCAGTCTTCACCTCCTGATGCCCTGCTTTGCTCACCTTAAGTCGCAGCCCATCCTACGTGGTGTGTACAACGTGAATGTGAGCTGGACTTCAGGGATGGGTGAGATAGGAGGCTGGAAGATGGTACACATAGTTGGAAAAGACCTCTCTAATCAGAAATAAAAATGTGTGCCTCTAAGTTTATAAAAGTGGCCTTTGCACTGTCCACAAAATTTGTGCAGAAGCACTGGGCCACTGCCAGCATTGATCACCTGCTTACAGAGATTACCCATGCAGCACAGACATGTGGCATTCTGGTTGCAGTTGCTCTGGTCGAGCAAGTTGAACAAGTTTTAAGGCTGCCATCAACAAGCATCTGAATATTGATCAAGGAGTCTAATTTCAGTTTCCTCCTTTAGAAAATCTTGGCCTGGTAGTCCCAATATTCGGTCTGTTTCTGGACATCAAAATCACTTTGCACATCAGAATCATTTGAGAACACAGGAGAAAATGAGTATGCAGAAGCACTTCTGTGCTTAAGCATCCTGCAGAGTCAGCTGTTCTCTCTTTCTCTCGGTGCAAGTCCTGCCCTCTCACATCAACCCATTCTTTTCTGAAATAAGCTCAATCCAAATTTCAGGAACTGGGAAATCAAAGGCACAGCCATGTTATTTGAAAGACAACTGTTGCATATCCATGTGGTCGAAAGCATGATGATCATGGAGTCTACACCGTCTTTGTGAAGTTATGTATTTGTTTAATATATATGGTTTGGATGCTCAGCTCCCCACCCACCATTTACAGGAGAGCTGGAAGGAGACAGGAGGGATTGGAGTTTCTGCTTAAAGCTCCTATTGTTATCCACAGAAAAATACTTTGGGGTTTCTATATAGTCCACTTGTGAGCTTTAAATTAAAATGTTGGAGATTCTCGTCTAGGTGACTTGCTATCAAGTGATGTGTGGAAGGCCAGAAAAAATCTTTCTGAAAGTGACAGTATCATTGAGGAAGATCTTCATGAAAGCAGTTTACTGGCTACATTAAAGGAAAGCTTATGCATGCATACGAATGGTAAGGAAATAGTCTCACTCATAGTAGGATAAACGGTTTGAAGCTCTTCAAAAGATTAATATAAAAATACACATCTGCACAAAGGAATTGACCTTTAGATACCAGAAGAAGCACGATTATATTGAGAAAAATGTATGAAGTGATCTATTTTAGAGTTCCATCTTTAAAAATTCTAGTTCAAGCAAAAAATAAAAGCAGAGCAGTGTTACTGAAAGTCTTTGTTGATGCCATTGAATTGTACTACTCCCAGTGATTTCAGCAGAGCTAGGATTTTGTCCATGGCTTTTACTCCAATTATTATGTAAAATATTTATCACAATTCTCTAGAATTCTGAAATACTTAAAGAGACAGAGTCATCCCTCATCAAAGAATGACTATCCCTATTACCACTGTAAAGCAGGGACATTCTTCTTTCTTAAACTGAGCTATACCATTACAACTTCTGCCCTGCCCCTGGTTTAAAGATTCTTTACTCTCTTATTCAAAAGCCACAGAAAAAGCAGGAGGCAATAATAATGATTTCAGTTGTAAAAAAAAAAAAAAAGAAGTGACAAAAATCCCTTCACCCCAAACTCTTCACAGACTCCAGATGTGAACTCTGCCCCATTGGCTGGAAGCTGCATTATGGGAGATGTTATTTCTACTCAGAAACTCGTGACACCTGGGAGAACAGTAGAAAGTATTGCTCAGGAAAAAAATCTGAGCTCCTGATTATAGAGGATGAGGCTGAAATGGTAAGCTTGTAAGGCATTCTGTGGCTTAAATATTCTTTTTACTTGTACCTTGTGAATCCACATATCACAGCTTTCTATGTATTTTTAGAAGCCATTTCTAAATCCAGATATGCTCATAAAAGGCATTGTCAGTGGAAAGTGCTCTAATGATTGGCTTCTACATGTTAAGAAAAATTTGTGTCAAGCAGAAGACCAATAGCCTGCGTTTCATTTAAATAGATGCAATGATATGCCTCGAGATTATCTCCAGCAAAAGGCAGCTGGTATTTGAAGGGTTCTTGCATGTTTTATTCCAAATCAAGCCTGTTCTGAACCAAGCTGTCAGAAAGGCTGTTGCCTTTCTTTGGGGCATGGAGCTGTTTCTCTGTACTCTGCACGTTTTAAAATGTCAGTACTAGGTCTGCAGCAATAGAAAAGACAGTTCTGTGGACCATATCCTAGCCTGTAGCATGTCTTTTGTGCTCCTGATTCTGCTTAAGAGTGACAAGATTCAGTCACTTCTAGAGCATCCAGGAGGGTGACCTGGCAAAATCATCACCTCCCTTCCTTGCAGGGGGGGAAAAGAGGAGATAGCTTCAGCTCTTGTAATTCAGATCAGCCTGATCCTCATCTAAAATGGGCTAGTGGAGTGGGCCTGGGGCCAGCAAGGAACCAAAGTTTGGCTTCTTGGTTGCTCCACTTACCATCATTAGCCATGGTACTGGGTGTCGCTGAGAATCTGAACTAATTTCCATGTGTTTTTTGGTTTTTTTTTTCTTGCATCTCAATTTCTTGGAAACATTGCATGGAATCTTTGGGCATGAAAGCCTCGCTGGTTTTAAAATATTAATTACCACTATACCTTACTGATGCTGGAGTTTTACAAAGTGTCATTATTATGAGAGCTCAAAGACATACCTCTCCCTAGGATTTCTTAAACAAACTGAAGGATAAAGACATTGGCTTTGTTTGGACTGGATTAAGCTTTGATGAAGAGGAAGGAAGATGGATTTGGCTCAATGATCCCAAACATCCAGGGCACAGGTAGGTTCATTCTGGAGTGAATCTGTGCGGGCTTCCATGACGCGTTCTCCACTCGCTGTGCCTGGCCTGCTCAGCCGTTAGCCCGTGAGAAAGTGGTAGTAAGATATCAGGGCCCATAATCGAGCTAGGCTGCTCAGCCGATTCTGATTCTTCTCAGTACAGAATTCCGATCAAAACATGCAGTTGAAAAGTGAAATTCCTTGACAGCTTTCAGAAAAGCAACTGATTTTGTTAGGAGGTGCCTATGCTGTGTAAGCTTTTTACTTTCAGCTGCATAACAAGTAGGGAAACAGGAAAGGGTGAAGCTTACTAAACAAATAAAACCTGCCTTCATGTCAGAGAATCAAAAGAATGACAGCATAAAGACAAAAAAATCCAATCTTTGTGGTTTCACTGTGGATATGCAAACAACTTTTTCAATGGTCTTCATATCTGTGTGTTGTTTGGCTCTTGCAGTTTCACAATAAAAGGAAGGAAGAAAGAAGAAAAATGTGCTGCCTATAAGCTGACAGAAATGCATGCTGACAACTGCCATTCCCTGTACAAGTGGGTCTGCAAGAAGAGTGCAGTCCTTCTGGGTGTCTAAGATATTGTAAAGTGAAAGTTAATTGGGTCTTTGAAGGGTGTTTGCAGATTTACACCACTTTACGGCGGGCAGGATATCTGATGTAAAATGAGGGGAAAATGGTTGACCTGAATTGTGGTGAATCAATGCATTGTGATTCTATTTGTGATTAAAGTCAAGCAAGATTTCAAGCTTCTGTCTCTCTCCTTTTCAGGATGAAGGTATAAAATCTATCTGTCTTTTTGCACGCTGATGCATAGCCCCTTAGAGCTATTCAAATAAGCAACTTACTAATTTTAAGTAGCTTATAGAGTCTAAGAGTTGTGTAAACCACAGGTAAAATGAGGGGGTTTTTACCAGCCTGGCAACTAGATCATACAGCAGACAAAAAGTTCCTTTTGCTACTCATTTCAGGTGAAGAGGTGGTAATCAGTGCTATGCACTTCAATGAGCCTGCAAATCTCACCATTCGAGGTCCAATACGGGAGGGCAGCATAGCTCTACGCAAGAGAAAGCCAAGATCTAGTATTTTTTCAAAAAGGTTTAATTTCGTGTACACCATTTGGTGTTACAGAACTTGGCACCTAAAAAAACCATAAATACCTCTCCAATTCGAATGTGAGATTTAGTTGCCTGATATGATGTCTTTTTTCTATTAGCATGCTAAAAATGGCAAAATCATATTTATTTGCCTGCCAGGCTATACTCCTTCCTTTTGTAAGTGCACAGACACTTTTTACAGTCAAAAATGGATGTTGCAACCATTCTACACCTCGAGGCTACTGATCAGGAGGAGGCAGCAGATCTCAGAGACATTTGCTCTGTTCTGTCTGATTTTACCTTGAGATAACTTGTAAAGATCTGAGAGTAATCTGTAGTTCTTCATTGTTCTGTATAACCATAGTATACTTACAATTTTATTTTTACAGCTAATAGAAATCAGTATAATGGTTAAAATGATGACTTAGGATATAAAGCCGAGTTCCAAACTCTTCTAGCTGAAGAAGACCGCTCTCAGCGGCCCTTCCGCTGCATTTTGGGCTTGTGGTAGTAATGTGGTTTACTTGGCGATTTGTGCGGTGTACAGAACCCTCTCCCTTTGTGGCTTCTGTACGGCTTGTCAGACTTCAGGTGTAAGAGTGGGGTGCACTAGCATTTCTGGCAATTATTCGAAAATTGTTGAAAATTTCTTGGCAATTCCTAAAGGCATTGAGCCTAACATAGCATACAATTGCATTGATTCCTGTGAGCTGAGTGTTGCTTCTAGAAGTATGCTGTAATTAAAACCACATCCTTCAGCAGACGTTACTTTACTTATACATCTATTATCAGATAAATTATACACAATGAGATTATTTACAATAATTCATGGGCATTTGATGAACATAAAAGTGCAATGGTGTTATACATTTCTAACATTACTGGCTAACTCCTTGATAACAAAAAGTCTTTATCATAAAAATTGGTACACGGTTGTATGTCGTAATTCTATGTAGTTTTTTACATATCTGTAATTGAGGAAATTCTGGTTTCCACCATGATCTCTTTTCTGCGTAGCCCAGAAGCATCCAATTTGACATAGCTGTTTTATATCTCTGGCATCGTATATAACACTACAAAAAAATGCAGCCTTCCCAGTCCCAGTGTTGCAAATGTACACGTAATAGCATACATTCCTCTAAAATAAAATGTACCATTGTCATTTCTATACTTAATTGATTAAACTTTGCTTTTTGTAACACTTAAACTATTATGTTTTATAAATAGACAGCATCTCCATGTATGTTTTTGTTGCATATGCAAACATCATATATTAGTGATCCTGATCACTGTAATTAATGGGAGGCATGCATACCCTCATTGAGAGAAATGGAGTTTCCCTTGCTGGGAGATGGGAGCATCTTACAATTGATTCCATTTCTCCCCATCATTCATAGATGAATGTGATGGTCATGATTTTAACTTCAGCCATGAATATTGACTAAAAAAACCCAGGATTATATCTTTTCCATTTCATATATACACAGACAATGACAAAAAGAAAGCAAAACCAAATCAATGCAACCTTTAAGTAGTGACACCCCTAGGACTGAAATGGATTACTTGTTCTTCCGTACCACTCTTTTTTATCCTCCCTTGCTCTTCCATATGCAAGGTCCATAAAACACTGGGCAGTCCTACTAGCATCCTGCTTCACACTTACCCTCCTTCTCCAATTCCAGTGCTGGGGTCCACTGTTGGCAAATGTTACAGGCTGGACTAATTCCAGTGTGTTATTATCCCCTTTTCTCATTTCTCATAATTGTCCTTGCTTGCTGGATCCCTTTTGCTAATTGTCTCCAAGCAATAGTTGATCTCACTGATCACTCTGATTCACTGTATGTTTCTTGAGCTAGATTCTCAGACGTCAAGCATGGGGCTTTTCTTCAGACTAACCACTCCTTCAATGCAAGTATCATGTAGGGGCCTTATCATCTGCATTTGTACTCTAATCTTTTCTGAGTCTAAGGTGATAGTGATTTGCTCTGTTCCATTCTTGACTGTATCTCTGGCCCTTTATGTTTTTACAATAGATTCAAAAACTAAAGCTTCTCTGAGTTTTTCAGCTGGTTCTCTATTGTGGAGCTCTCTTTGCAATGGGGCAGATGGTAGTGATAACCATACTCCTCCAGACTCCTCCTAGCATGACTGTTATAATTCCTTCTCTTTGGTCGATCCCAATGTTGTCTAAGTTTCCCTTAAGATCCTTTTCCTGCTTTATAGCTGTGTTTAATGTCCTGAGGCTAGGCCATGGAATACAACTGTTCAAATGTGACCTGGTCATAATTTGGAGCTTGTCTGTCTCTATCATTTAGGACACTATGAGCAGAGGCTGGCAACATTTTCCATGCCAAATACATTTCTACTGTTACATTTGAGTTGTGCTAATATATGTAGTACAATGTGATGTATCCACTTATAATGATTATTTATTACTGCAAAGATTGCATCTATATCAGTTATTCCATCAGTCCACTCGGAAGCTGTAGCAGATGCCTAAGAGGAATTCTCTTTGTCAGTCATGGTTAAAACAGTATCAGCATTTAACTCCAGAAGCCACTTAATACACATTTTTTTTTTGTTTAAAGGATATGCTTTTGAGGCCAAGGCTCTGAATTATTCTGGGATCTGATGAGCAGTAATCATTATTTCTCTCTTAACAACTCAGTCTGACTCTGGTTGTCTATTTAGCCTTCTTTCCCTTCTGTTTGTCCATCTTCTCTTTTTACAGTAACCCAGGTAGTGATGGATGATACAGGATTCACTTTGAACACTGGCAGCACCTCAGCATCAGAGGCATGTGGACTTTTAGCCTTACACTTCTCTGTGGAAGGGCCACTATATCAATCAAACCATTAATCACTGTCCCTTAAGTCAGCAGCTTCACAAGAGGGTGCTTTGGTAAGAGCTGTGTCCATGCCTTGCTTTGCACATAATGTCACTCTACAGCTTCAATCCTTTCTAGAGTTTTACTTTCTCAGTGTTTTAACTCAGCAGGCTTCAATTTCAGCTTTTAATTTCTCACCTTTGATTCTGAAGTCTGAATTTTGTGATCTAGCCTATGTGCCTCTGTGTATTGACCACATTGCCCATGTGCTGTTTCACTTGATCTCCTTATAGGAAGGTTTTGGTGTTAACACTTTAAAGTTTGCAAACTCTTGGTTAGCATCTATGTTATGAAAATTGGGCTGTTCCCCAATTCCAACAGTTCTTACAAAGTGGAGATGGATTATAAGCAAGATGCTTGCCGGGACCACAAGAACACACGTGAGCTGCGTTCCGGGTCTTCTGGGATCAATGGAAGCTGCCATCCACAGAAAGGCTTTCACAGAAAAGCTGCTCACAGTCTCTGTTACACTCAGAGTCTTATGACAGCCCAAATGGAAATGCACACCTTATACACAAAGTCAAGAAGTCATTGTTTGACTAGCTGAAGTTATAAGGGTCTAATCAGAATATAACAAACAAATTATAAGACCAGTTACAATAATGCTGCACAGTCCAAATTATCAGGAAGAACGTCATTAAGAATACATTAAAATTTCTGACAAATGCTTCCTAGTAGAGTTTTGTTCATCGTTGCAATGCCCCATGAGTCCTATGTCTATGGCACCTGTCTTCCACGAGAAGAATAGGGAGTCATCGACTGGTGTCCACCAAGCTGTTTTTCAGGAGGGGTTATGTTGTTGATGGGGACAGGTTTTTCCTCCTCATTCTTGGGTTGAGCTGGAGTTTTATTTTCTTTGGTTGCTAACACAGTCTGCCTAGTTGCTCTTTTTTCACTGGTTCCCACCTAAAGTTTGTCAGTCTTTGTCTGACTGTCTTAGTTAAAGATACACAATAGCTTCTGCAGCCTCAGTCTACAGGGTTAATATTTGTTACTAAATGACAGCATAGGTCAGCTACACATTTATGGTATGTGGTATTTACAGAGCTATCCAAAAATAAGTTATGCAATTGATCGCTGGCTGCTAGACAACTGCTGTCACAGCTAAAACAAGCTGAAATCAGCTCAGGCCAAGACAAGTGCAGACAAACCCTGCATGGATGGATCAAAGCCTGTCACTTTTCCTAGTGATGTGAAAACCATATTTACTGGGCTACAGGGCTGCCTTCTGGTTCTTTTCCATGTTCTCCCACACAGCCTTTATGCAGAACAGTGCCTAGGCCTTTCCTGTGGATGCAATCCGAATATTGTATGGATATCAGTGGAAAGTGCTGCATTCAAAGACACGTGGCCAATTGTAATCTGAATGCTTGCTCTTGCTAGTTCTACATCATGTGCCTTAATCTCTTGAATGCCATTCAAGTTTTTCTGTGAAATACAAATACCTCAATATTTGTAAGTGTAGTGTCAAACAACTGGCATACTTGCAAACTGAAAAAATAGTAGTAACAGGATATCCAGCCAAGCCTGGTGAGCTCAGCGGCTTCTTTGCTCTCACTGCTGTGCTAGTTTTGCTGGAGCCCAGCAGGCACACAGGTATACGATGAAACATGCTGAATAGATGTGCTGTGGGCAGGAGGAAATACTATGTTGCCTGTCAACAGAAAAGTTCATGTAGCTAACCAAATATTACTGTTAAAGGTGCAAAACAAACAAGCTAAGTAACAAATAAACAAAAGATTATCAACTAAGGATATGGTTTGTTCCTATTACACACTTTTGATCCCATTGTGTACACAGCATTTCAAACAGAAATGCAACTAAATTGAGTAAGAAACAGCTTTCCTGTACACGTGGGGTAACTGAGATCCCTCTGACCCCTAGAAACCACAAAGGCAGGCTAAGGAGTCCTGATTCTTTAGGACTTTCGCACTGTGAGCTGCACTTCCCCGTGAAACACCATGTGCTTGCTCCCTGGTCATCAATCTCTAGCTCCAGAAGCCACGCAGTCAGCTGTCTGGTTCATAGTAAACTGGTAGTCCGTTAGCTTGCTCGGTTCCCTTGCAAAGTTTCACACAGTGTGTTTGTAGGGAGCTAACCTTGCATAGAAAACCAACCAAGCTCCAGGCTTTACTGCTGAAGCTTCTCCAGGGGCTGAGTTCAGCCTCTCCTCCCTGTTCTGTGCCACCCCAGGAGGTACGCTGGAGTTCTGCTGACTTTGGCTCCCTGAGGCTGAGAACTGGGCCACTACCTCATATTGGATGTGGTGAGGTCATGTATTATGACCCACTTCTTCAAGGCATTTTGACCACCATTTATATTCTGGAGTTTAAGCTCTTGCTTTCTGTTAGGCAAAAATGTATTTACTCAAACTTTATAGAGCATATTATGAAAACAAGAAATGGCATGGTCTTCTTAATGGATTCCTAGCTAGTCCTTGTAAAAAATTCTGTAAAGACTGGAGCAGTGTCCAGTTCCCACAGAACCACTCAAGTGAAAGCTGAGAACAAATCCCTTAGCTTCATGTAAGTTGGTCCCAAGATGAACACGCACTGGTGCTCTACAGAGCTGTAACTGAAAGAATTCACTTTTGAATCTTGAAATTATACGTTCAAGAAAAATTCATTCATGGTTGTATTTCTGCCTCCTGAGGAATAAAGTAAAGATGTCACATACTTGTAGTTATAAAGAAATAACACTAGAGAGCACTGGAAGTTTTGCGTCAGGAAGTGCTCATTGTGTTCTCATTTGTTCCCTAAACTGGGCTGCAAAACTCGTAGTAAGTAAGGGCTGGGGACCCCCAAAAGGGACCTCCTGATCGGATGTTGGTCATATGCCTCTGCGCTCCTTTAAACTATCAGAGAAAAAAGAAGAAAACTACAGAATCGTAAAACTATCAAATAAATCGGAGAAGAAGGGACCTCTGGAAGTCTGTAGTCCAACCTCCTGCTCATCACAGGGCTAAATTCAAAACTAGCTGTTGTCACTCAGGGCAGCTCTCTTGTTCCTGTGGGTTTTAGCCAAGGACATTGATCACACAGCCTCTCTGGGCACCTGTTCCAGAGCTGCACCACTCTCATGAAGGAAGAAGGAAAAACTTCTGCAACGCTGCAGTTTGTGCCCATTGCCTATTTTGCACACCTGAGAAGAGTCTGGCTCCGACTTCTATATAGCCCCCTCCCCATTAAGGGGTGGACAGTGGCAAACTAGACCCTCTTCCCATTAATCTTCCCTTCTCCCTGATTCTGGCACGGCCTTGCCCACCTTAGTGGGTCTCCACTGGGTTTGCACCAGATTGTCAACATCTCTCTTGAAATAGGATGCTGCAAAGGAGACGTGGTACTCCAGCTGGGAGTCAGGCTTCATGGCTATGTTGAACAAAGTGACATAAGCACTCGATAGCTATGCTCTTTTTTGCCAGAGCAGCCCTTCCTTAGGCACTTAGCTTTCCCTGCCACAGGGGCACACTGCTTATTCATTGCTCAGCATGCTTTACTGCATGGAATATGGTGCTTGTTTTCTGCACTCAGGTATCTAGTCACAGGCTTTTTCTGTGTTCTGTTGTTTGTTCCAGCCTTAATACTACTATGTAATATATGTGTATACATGTGTCATATATCTATGTATACTTTTTTACTCTAAGAGGTTTTTAAGCACGAAGAGCCCATTTCCTGGTTTGCTGGCGTGGAGCAATCCTCTCACAGTGAGATCTCAGTCAGATCTCATCTCAGTTCCCGATCTCTGCCCTAACCATCGCAGCATATCCAGAGATACTTGTAGCAGGGGGGAAACACTCATCTGTCCTGTCTCTGAGCTTATATTGTAAGCTGATTCTGCATTTGCAGCTGATGGAGAGAGAGGCAGTTCCAGGGGGCTCCTTGTCTCAAACACAAAGCTGGGATGTGGTAAATCTCCTCCTGGGCTGCTGAGCTGCTTTCACTTAACTGCAGGAGGCATTAACACAGTTACTCTAACCAAGGCTTCCTTGGGGCCACTAGACTTCGGTGAGATGCTCCCAGACAGTCTTCCTCACTGCTGCAGTCGAGGGAAGGTTAGCATATATAGCATATATACCACTGGCACAGTACGTGTATGGTGATTCAACAATGCTGTTGCTGCTTATAGATATGTTTTTCCCTATAGTGTGTAGATATTAGGAGTATTAACTTACATGTAGCTCAGTGACAAATCTAAAATGTTTTAAAGCTGCTCAATGTATATTAATTCCAATATCATCTGGAAGAATTGTAAGCTGTGTGTGATCTAGCCACCTTTTGTCCACTCAGTCCACACAACTTATAGATGATCAGGCTTTTACAACAGCCTTGCTTCCAATTTCGTAAGCAGAAAGAAAATTATTGCCAAATAGCACTGTGACATTAAATAAATATGTGAATGGCCAAGGAATGTCTAACTCTGCATGTGAGTGCATTTACAGAAAGAGCTCTGGAATACATGGGACGAAGGAAACTGATGTGTCTGGATTCAGGTCTCACAGTTTGTGATGCAGCAACCTGCAAATACGTGATTCATCCGTAATCAGCCTGGCCTACTGAAATGGGTGCTCTGCTGAGGGACAGGAGTGCTGAGCAGTCTTCCAGCCTCTGCCACTGGGCCTGCTGAGCGAGCTTGGGCAAGTCCTTTTACTTTTACCCTTCCAACCATGTCCTAGGAATAGTAACGTGCCCTTCTTTGCTAAGTGCTGTCATGTCCGCAGTTTAAAATGCTACCCAGAAGATAACACGTTGTCATACGTGAGGGTAAGACACAGGAGCTTTGCTAGACCTAAAGGAAGACAAGGTCCTGTGCAGCCTGCTGTAGGTGACCCTGCTTCAGCAGGAGGGTTGGAGTACATGACCCACAGAGGTCCCTTCCAACCCCTACTATTCTGTGATTCTGTGATTCTGTGATTCTGTGATTCTGTGAAGGCAGGGTATGTCTATGTGGCAGAACAGAGCACATCGTGGAAGGCCGAAACTAATGGACTTCAAGCTGAAAGTCCACGTGGTGCAGTGCTGCACTGTGCTGTAGGGACGTACCCAGCACACTGTCTTACAGTGTGTTTGCATCGAACCAGGACATGTTAGCTCAACCACAGCGCTGTGGTCACGCTGGGGTGATCTGCATGTGTACCAGCACCTCTGCCATGTCTCACTGTGCAGAGACATCCTCTGATGTCCAAAGCACTAGATGCTGTTGTGTAGACGGATGGTCTGCAGAAAGATGCACCACGTTGTTTCCCCACCAGTCATTCTCCAAGTCATAGATACAGGGTACTAGAAGACCAGAACACACCTATTAACATCACCAAGAGCATGCTACCTTTGGAAGTGGTCCCAGCAGGCTCACTGCTTCAATGCTTTGAAGGAAAACTCCTCTCAGTACACAAGAGTACAGGAAAGGAGAGAAGGCAGTATGGCAGCGTGTTGGAATGGGTATTCATTAGATCCTTCCTGAGTGAGCACATCCTTATGCGAACATATTCACCCACCACTGCTTAACATTGAAAAATGCATCCACAGGAATACATGATATTCAGAATAAAAAATACGCACAGCAACATCTTTGGGAATTAACCTGAAGTTCAAAACGAGTTGACTCCAAAAAACTCCAAAACCCTGCATAGGGAAGAAACCCATCTCACAGGCTTCCAACCCTGTTTGCTTCCCACCTACTCCAAGTCCCACCTACTGAACATGAAGCTGCAGGCATGGAAACATTCAGTTTGCAATCTGCAGGCAGTGCTGGTTCATTGAGCTCCTTTTTTTTTCTTCTTTTTCTTTTTCATGGTACATTCATGGGTTTGCTCTGTTTAGACAACATCATTTTTTCCTGCAGTGTGGGCTAACAATGCATGGTCTTTCATTTACTGCAGGAGGTGTCTTTGGCTGTAGCCCTAGCTCTGATCATGTCTTCTGGGTGCTGCTCTTGCACCCCATTGTACATACAGGCTCTGCTGCGTCACAGGGTTTAGAATCGAAACCCAGACTGGAGATTTACTCATGGGATTCACTTAGTTTAGCTTGGAAGCCTCTGTGTTGCAGCTCAGCCTTCAGGAAGCGGAAAGATCCATTTTGTCGTCAGAGCAGCGGTTGAAGTTCTCCAAAACATGCACCACGAGGCAGCTGGAGCCCCGGGCTGAGCTGCCTGTTCTGCGGCAGAAGGTGCTGAATTCTGCTTTGCAGCCCACGTCGCTGTTTTCAGTCTACTTTTGCCCTCGCGTGCAACGAAGGACACTGTCACACCCACAGAAGGGGTGTCACCTGCAGTTGTTTTCACATTTACTCTGTGCATGACTGGAACTGGTAACTGTGCTAACACCAGAACGTTACTGGGCAACGTTACTCAGGCACGCCAGTCAGAAGTGGAGAAGGTGTCTGCGTGCAATTAGGAGCACGTGTCAGGGTGGGGAAGAATGTGAGCTCGCATCCATTCGCCTGCCTCAGCAGAGCCACTGAAGCTCCAGATTGCCAAACCCTCAATGATATGCAGAGGAATCCTAGACAACAACCCCCACCGTCTTTCCCTGTGGCAGCAGATGCTGCAAGAAGGTCTGAACTGCCAGAGATCTCCACGCTTTGGCAAACAGTCTGAAATCTCAAGGCTAACAGATGACTCCCCCCTCCCTGACATGTGGCTGGCTAATGCACAGCAAGCCCTGCTGTTTTACTGGCCTCACCAGGGTTCGTGTACCGTAGGGTCACCATAGTGACCAGCTGGTTGCAAGGAAAGAAGAGGGTGAGGCAAGGCTCTACTAGTGAAGTTGAAGACATGAGGTGATGGTGGATCCTGGGAGAAGCTGGGCCACATGGATGCGCAACCCAGGTTACAGCTTGTGAAGGAGCATTTTGATATTTGAGCAACTTTTTTTTTTTCCCAGATTTTTGACAGATCAAAAAGGCTGCGACATCTGAATGATTGCCTCTGAAAAGAGGGCGATGGGGGAATGACGAGGCTGAACCGGGCTCTGCTTCTGAAGCATTTATTCTGCAAAACACACCAGCAGATGCCAGCAAGGTTGTCACAAGCAAAAGGTGTGCACAGATTCTGGAGATATTCATGTGATAAAAGTGCAGCTGTGACACTGTCTAAATAAAGCAGAACTCTGTTTAACGGAACTTACAAGAAATACCAACAATTTATTTTAGGACACGTGGCACATAGTGAAAGAGGCTTGCTCTATAAGATTTAATGTTAGCCTGTTAGCTAAAGTTAGCAGTATACTGTTAAATAACCCACAAGAGGACAGTTATGGAGACGCCAGAGGCAGTCCTTTCTCAAAGGGGCAGAGCAAAAGGACAAAAAGCGATGGGTACAAGTGGCAGCCCAGAGACTGTGACCAGCCAGAAAGAAAAAAAATTCTTCCTGCGTGAGAGTGGTGCAGCACTGCAACAGGCGCCCAGGGAGGCTGTGGGATCTCTGTCCATGGCGATTTCTAAAACCTGCCTGGACAAAGCCCTGAGCAACCTGATCTAGCTGTGGAATTAGCCCTGCTTTGAGCAGGTGTTGGACTAGAGGCCTCCAGAGGTCCCTTCCTCCCCAGATGATTCCATGATGCTGCGGTATGCAGACTGGCAATGCTGCTTGGCCCTGGAGACTTGACTCGTTGATCTGGGTGGAACTGCCATCGCCAGACACATGGGGAGGAAAGAGGGGACTTTCCATTGTCTTTATGAGCAGTGGGTCATTTTCCTACCAAGCATCTCCTGGTTCTACGATGGCCTTTTCCTGCAACAACCTGGACTTTTTCTTCTGGAAGTGCTATTGGCACTGGGAGATCAGTGGGTCAGACTTGGTGACTCACATCTGGATATTCATAAATAAAACTAGAATTTAAAATGAAAGCAAAGAAAATAATGAAAATATTTGCAGAACTGAAATTATTAAAATTTAAGAAAATAAACATAAAAAGAAAATTCTGTAGCAGTGCAATAACCATTTTAAAAGTAAGAAAAAATAATAATTTTCCAGTAGGATAGAAAGAATTCAAGAAAAATGCCTTGCAAAGGCTTCTACTCACCTATTCCTCATAGATATAAAAATTCACCTTCCTTTCCATTACCAGTCCTAACAGTGAGCACAGTGTGTAGACTTCAAATCCAAAAGGAGAACTGCTCACGGCTATTTTGTAAATTTGGTCTGGAAAATAACTGTGTGCATTCGTCATTTTCTTCAGGCAAGTGAGAGTCTGCTGGCTCACAAAGGATGTAAACACCTGGTCTGCTCTGCACGCTTACTGAGATTGCTCTTGTGTCTGAAAATGTGTTTTTCAGAGGAGAGGAGAGGAGAGATGTTCCTTTAAAACAGAAACACTGTTTTTTTTCCACTAGCTGAAAAAGAGCCATGCTTACACTGACTGTACATGATTACATCTTGATGGTTTTGAATCATTCAGGCAGGAGTGATGTGAGACAAGACTGCTTAGGTGCATATGCAGTGATGGAAAGAGAGACTGAGAGTTCAAGCAACTCGTTTAGCCTTCTAGTTCTCCTTCATGGACTAAAGTTAAAAAAAATAAAACCAAATAAGGAAAGTGGGTTTTGGTCTGGGGTTGTTTTTTTGTTGCCTTTTTTTTTTTTCCATTTCAGAGCCTAAAGATCCTGCTGTAGAGGATGGTGAGAAGTTCAGGAGGAAGCAATGGAAACTGATTCTATCAGAGGACAAACGCACATCAGGACCAGTCATACGGCTGCTATGTAGGTTGCCACGAAGTAAACCTTATCAGCGTCTGGTTAACAGTATCCACATCTGCATACTGATCACTTTGTGGCTGATGATAGAGCAACAATGATTTAGATATGTTGCATATAAATTGTACCTGAGTGGCACTTCTGAGTAATCTGTTCCATGACTGTCAAAGGTTCATTTTTTTCCCTAAACCTTTTTGTTTCTGCACTTAACACTGTTACCAACGGTGAAAGTAGGAAGGGAAAAGATCAGTAATCTGAGATCTCAAACCCCAAATTTTTCTTCGTTTTAACCTAGACTGTTGTGAGTCTCATTGACTGTAACACAAAGGGCAAGTAGTCTGTGTCGCTGAGCAGAAACAGTATTTTCAATTGACCGCTGTAGGTTTGTAGAGCCTGTCTGTGTCACAATCTAAAGGCATTTTCGAAGTGGGAATACAGGACAAAACCAGTAACATAGCTCTTAGGAGGAAATGCAAGATCTTTGCAAGCACAGGACTCTGTGTCTGTGTGTTCTGAAATGTGTTTTGAGGTTGTAGAAGGGCTTGAAGTTTCAGTTCAAATCTGTGGGGCTTTTGGTGTTGTTGCTGTTGGTTTTTTTTTTTTTTCCAAAATAGAAGACAAAACCACTGTCATCAAAATATCTGCAGCAAACACATAGGTCATGAGCAAGGAATTAAAGGCAACTCAGGCTTTATGCCTGTGGAGTTGCTGGGTCAAGCAGGGGATAGCTCAAGCAAGTTAGGAACAGAAGGTCTGGTGATTGCAGCTACGGTTAGAGTGAAGTATTGAAACACTCTTTTAAAAGGCATTGATCGTATTACTTTTTATTTTATTCTGACTTAAATTTAATGCATCATTGATATAATCTAAATTCAGTTGTTCAAACATCATAGCAGTTAGTGGATGGAGCAGGTTAGAATGTGAGTTACATTTTTTATAGCTTTAACTGTGGTTGCAGTTACATTAGCCCCGAAATGTCTTATACTGATATATATCTTGTTTATCTTCCTTTTAGGTGAATAGGCTTTGTAAGATCATGCACATGAGCGTAATACATCCACAACACAGATTGTACTGCTTTAGCTATTCTCATGAGAACCAGAAAAGCTTTTGCACCTGTGTAAGTCCATTTTTTGGTATTACTTAGAAACTGTGCTCTGCTTTAGCCAAAAAAATAATTTTTATGTTAATAAAAAGAATGCTTTTTTCAATCTCCATTTTCTCCTGCATTCTGAAGGGCAAAAGATCACACAAGAAGAGACAGAATGGTGGCTGAAAATAGGCTTTGAAGCTGTATTGAAAGAAGTAACTTCCTTCCTTTTATGTGTTTCTCAGCCTTCCTCAGAGCCATAGCACGGCATGTGTATTCTTCTGGAGGCAGGCAAAGCTAATACAGGATGCAACCCCCTGTATTAAACCAGCTCTTTCCGTAACTCAGAAGGACTTGCTCATCAATGGCAGGTGATATCACATATGTGGACGTGGCAATGCTACCCAAAGAAAGACCTCATGTTCCTGCTCGGACATCAGTTCCAGGTAAAACATCTAATCAGCTTTTGGATATATACTGTTTTCTCTCATGTGCTCTTTCTCCCTTTCATTTTTAAAATTGTTACTGGGTAATACTAGAAGAATGCTATAAAATGCTGAATGCAGAGGTTACGGGAAGGGTGAAAAGTTGCAAATGATGGAAGAGATCCTCATGAGATCCAAATCAGCAAAGCTACTCTTAAGTCAGTATTGCTAGAGTAGTGTCTCAGTTCTGGCCCATTGTTTTAAGTAACAGAATGAGAAACAAAAATTGTTCATTTTTGAATGATGAGCATAATGTTGGGTTTTTTTTCTGTGAACAACATGATAAAAAACCTGTTAGAATATGCTCCACCAAATTACTACCTAGTCCAAAAATCACATCAAGGCATTTTATGGTGTCTTCATGGAAAAGGAGTAGTAAATTAACCAGTAAATCAGAAAATCAGTGGCAGTCAAAAGTGCAGTCAGTGTCACTGAAGGAAGTACTGCATAACTCCTAAAACCTTCCTGCTCTTCCTCTTTAATTTTCCAGTAGTGATTTTCCCAGAAACACATTGTCAATCAGTGATCACTTCATGTATTTGTAACAAAAGTTAAAAGATTAAGTTAATATTCAGGGTAAGGAGATGATTTAAACTATATCTTTTTTAAGAAATAAAATTTCCACTACTTGGGAAAAGTGTAATTCATTCATGAAAGCATTTTGTCAAAATTCTGGATCATAGTTAATATGAATGACAACTTCTCATTATGAGCAAATAGGAAATACTTGTGGTCAGAGTAAGATGATATTTTTATGCTTTCAAGGTTCATTAGTAATTAATGTATTTAATTACTTCAGGAAATCACATTGTGTAATGAGCATTTTTATAAGATATTGTTCTACTTACAATGTAGATTAATAGCAAGGATGGCGCTCTGAATGCATGTACTTAAACAGTGGAAAAAATGTTTTTTTAATGTTTTTACAAAACCTTTGCACAAAAAATAAAAATGAGTTCACTTTATTATATATCTAACAGAAAATACTACCTTACACTCTATATTCGTGCATCCATTGATGTTATTTGTACTATTGTAATGTGTACAACACAAAGCACAGAGACTTCGCCTAGAATTATATCCCCTTTCTGAGGTGGTACAATTTATTTGCAAAGGGATCCAGGCATTAAATCTTGATTTGAAGACATTAAAAAGTGTCCCTGAACAATGCTGTCTAAAGGAAAAGCTTGAATTTGAATAGGCCATGTTTTAATTTCCAATGAAAGTTCTCATTAACATCTAGATAGTTCTTGTTAAACCTTTGTCTCACAGATTCTAGAACTCAGTGTTTTCTCACATGCAGTTACTGGCCACAGTAATCAGGTAATTTCTCAGGGTCCTTTTGCCATTATATCTTTCACTTTAATTAACTTTCCAGAGAACTATTTCTGTGGAACCTTTTCTGTTCATTCTCCAGTGTTTCCATCTCCTTTAACAAATATGGGCACCAGAGATGCACGCATTATTGCTACAAGTCTCAGCTATGCTGTCTCAATTATACAGAGACAAAAATCTCTTAAATAATCTTTCCTTCACTGTTCATAACTCCCAGTACCTCTTTCCCCCACCTTTATATCTGGTTATACTCAAACACATTTTGTTTGACTGGGCTTGAACTTACAGGGCTGTCATTATGGTTGTCTTTACTTACTGTTTTGTTAACCTTTCTGTTATTTTCAGATTTTATTAGCAACCATTTTTCTCCTCAATTTGACACCAATGGGAAAAGCACCAAATAGTATTAAGCAATATTGGACCTCATATTGGTATAGAACATGCTAGAAATATCTCCCTGATGACAATTATTTCTGTCTTCATCATTAACACATAGTAAGATGTGGCTTATTCCTGTTAAATAGACACGAACTCGAGCCATATTATGATACTTTAAAAATTCAAATGAACACTTTCAGTTGCTTGTGCCTTCTTGAAGTTTTAGTGCTTACACCGAAATTCACAAATACTCAACCAGTTGGTGAGTGTTCTTTTGTCACAAGAAATTCTTCAAAAAGAAAAGAGTCACTTTTACCATAGGAGGAATGGGAGAAAAAAATTTTTTTCCACAGAATTAGTTCTGTATTTTTTGAAAATTTGGTAGAATATTCAGGAAAAAATTCTGAAATGCGACGGGCATGTTGAGCAATGTGGATGAAACAAACTTAAGCTCAGTGTAAGTACAGCAATGATTAGTGTTAAGGTTCCCCACTGCATAGCTGACCCTCACTGAGATGCCCTGCATTTCTTTACAGCTAATGGAGAAGTGTCTGGGATCCTAGCATGGTGAGCTAGGAACTGCCCGAAGTAGCTAATAGGATAGAGCAATGACCCAAGGTGATGCTCAGTCAGCTGTTTCTGGGAGTTAGATCCTTCCCTGCAAGCTAGAAGGAGCACTCTCCTACATGGACTGGGCTTAAGGCTGCTGCAGACAGGACAGTTTCTGCATACCAAACTTATGGCATGTCCCACTCGTCACAGCCTACATGAAGAGGTTTCAATGCTTCCTCCAGTCTGGGGCAGGAATTCGAAGCTGATTATCAAAGTGAGGGTCTCAGCTCCAACGTGATGGGACTCCCTGTGGCAAGCATCACAAGCTCTCCCTTTGGCGCTGTCCTGACTTTGTGACACATTGAAATGTCCACTGGAGGATACTACATTCCTCTCTTTGCCAGCTTTTATGCTGGTCTTGCTCTTGGCCAGGAATGTCTGACTGTCGTGCAGAAAAAGAAGCGGATAGGCACAAGGGAAAGCACCGTCAAAACTCTCATCATGGAGGAGACAGAGATGGGTTTAATCACCCCTGCAAATCTGGCAGATGAATGCTTGGAGTGGCAGATTCCCAGACTTTAGGTGAGACTTCAGATCACCAGGCTGTGGGAAAGTGGAATGTGCCCATCTTGTCCTGGCTGCATTTCATGCAAGTTTCAGACCATTACTCAAGTAGATACTAAAAACAGCCACGGGTGGAGGGCATAGCTAATTTGGCCTGCAAAAGTATAGCAGCTGTCAAGATTTTGTGCACATGAAAGATAAACATGCAGGGAGCTGAACTTCTGCCAAGGTTCTGTAGTAGTTGAGTAGGTGTTTTAAATATGTAAAATTTGGATTTGAGAGTGAAAGTCCCTGTAGAGATCCAAAGCCCAACTCTTTTCTTTTTTTTTTTTTAGCTTTTCTTTATCTGTGAGAATGGAATTTGGTTTGATCAAATTGTGCAGACTTTCTTGGAGTTCTCCCAAATACCGTTTTCATCTTAAAGTCTACTCCATGTGGTTTATGAAGATACAGAAAAAGATATAGAAATCCCTGTTGGCATAGTTGCAAATAATGTATAAGTTTGCAGCCTAAGGATAAGGAAAGCTCAGTCATTGAAAACAATTGGGATAAACTTGATCGACTGGACAAATTGTGTTAAATAATGTTTAACACAATGTAGCAATAAAAAATGACTGCAGCTGTAAGTTTGGGAGCCTATACCCAGAAAAGTGATTGAAATGGATTTGTTGTGATCCTGTTCCAACTGGAAAGCCAACACCAGGTCATTACACAGTCAGTTGGACTTCAGCTGTCAGCCAGGTGCTCTGAATTACAAGGAGGAGCTGGTTCTTGGATGCTCTAGCAGGGCATGTTGAAGAGGAGTTAGTAGGTGGTACTATCTGTGCATATGCTCTGGTGGGCTAGCAGGTGCTATTACAGTGCATGTGCTTCAAAACAGATGTTCGAAAGTAGAAAAGTGTTCCAAAAATACAAGCAGAGATAAATAAAGCCTGGAGATCCATTTTCTAATGAAAGACTCAGACAGTTTTCACTTCCTAGTTTACTCAAGAATAGTTTAAGAGCCACCTGATTATCGTTCATATATGACTACATGCAAGACCTTTCCTCTAGCAGAAAAACAAACCAAGAAGAGTTCAACTCCATCATCAGACCAGTCTGCAAGTAGTTGTAGGCTGCTATTGGTTCACCCGTAGCTTTGTGTTCCCCTCCTTAACCTCCTCAGCCCCTCCAGGTCCTGACCATCTTATTACCCACCCTCTGATGGATCCTCTCCAGCTTCTTGCACCCCCTCCCCAAATGGGTTGGCCCACATCTGGACACCATGTTCCAGATGTGGCCGCAGCAGCAGCAAGTGGAGCAGCACAGAAACTTTGCCTGCTCCGCAGGCCAGGGCTTTCCTAATGCAGCCCTGTGGGCGGCTTGCAGGAGCTGTGGTGATGAGGGGGCTCAACCTGGTATCCAGTCGATCACAAGAGCCCGACGGCTGTCAAGCCTGACGCTTTGGAGCAAACAACCTGCCAGAACCACTCTCTGTCTGCACATTCACGGGGTAGAATGTTCTGGTAGATAAAGATGTCTTTCTGCACTTGACAATTTGCATATAGATATGAAGTGAAATTTCAGTTTTAGTAAGTGGCAGAGATCTCCACCTAGTACACCGGGCTTGTTGTTGCTAAACTAGGTAAGGGTGTGTAAGCATCTGGCAAAATTAAGGTTACGTGGTATTTTAAAATCGCTGACTTCTGAAGACTTCACCTTCAAGTGATCATACGCTAATGTACACTGTAATAGAAGTATTCCTTTTTTTATTAATGTTCACTTTGCATAGATAATTTTTATCATACAGTCTGAGAGATATTCTTTAAAAGAGAGAAAATATTTAGTAATAGTAGCAGATTTTCTAAAGTACATATTTTAGAAGTGTCTCCATTTATAAGGCTAGTGCATTTAAAGTTTTAAGAGTCCCGACTGTTCTTCTTTAAAAAATATTTACTTACTAAGAAGAAAAACTTTTATAAGCATTTCTTTTTGAGAACAGTTACTTATCTGTATGGTTAAATATAATTTACAAATTTTCTGTAGTTCATTGAAATTATAGATTGTAATAAAGCAAACAGCAAAGTGTATTCGGTCATGTTCTCTAAAGCACAGAACATCTTGCCTGTATGAATACACCTTTGCCAATCAGGTCCTCAGAATTTTTCTTACTGTAAAACCTCCCCTCACTTCAGCAATCCTCATGTCAAATGCTACCTCATTTTAGCCTAATGAGACTCTGTTCTTCTGCCGAGCTTTTCCCTGATCAGCGCGATTTTATACAACACAAATTGCTTACTTCTTTTTAAAAGCCCCAGAGATCACAAACTAAGGCTGTAGGACAGAAGCTTCTTGATTCAGACTGGTAAAATCTCACCACTTATGGAAAGATCAGTCCACCAAAGACCCAAGTATCTTCCGTAAAACTAGCCAGTAGCTCTACAAAGTACCCAGCTAAAGCAAAAATGAAAAGGTGTTCAGAAAGAATCCATGTGCACCTAATTTACACCATGCTATTTTAATGGCTGTTTTGTTTCGTTTTGGCAATGTGCGTGTGGAAAGGGATGTTTTCAACCATCAGGTCCGTCCCTCTGCTATTACAGGCACCATGTAACATCCTGGCACAAACATTCACAAGTCAGGAAAGCCTCACAAGTCAAGAATCACCTTGCTGCAGAAGCATTTTCCTGAGTGGCAGTTTTTCCCTTTGAGGTCTCCTCTGCTCCACGAAGCGGCCGTGGCTCTGATGCCCCTTAAACCCCTATGATACCTCCCGAGATGGCTCAGCAACAAACGGGATGTTTGCTATGGATAGTAACCAGTTCTTACCCATCCTTCAGTCTGTCTGTCTGCCTCCTGGTCCAGCCACACAGGACCCAAGTAGTTCAAGCAAAGATTATGGAGGAGGCTTCTAGTTGCTTCCTGACAGCAGCAGGAAATGATAAGTCATCATCTTGTATGTTGTTCCTTTCAAAAAAAAAAAAAAGAAAAAAAGCTGAACTAGCAGCTCTGGAAACACATGCCCCTTTTGATACAGACTAGGTCTTCTCTGTAACTCTTTATTGTTTCTCCACTTCATGGCTTGCTCAACCACAAATGTCAGCATTTCCCTACTCCTTACAGGAAACACCATCACATACGCTGAGCTGCGCGTGAAGCCGAAACCCAAAGGGAGCGACAGATCAGAGACTTCCGCTTCTGGTAGTGTGCCGTTTTGTTTGGTTATTGGTTACTAATTATAGATCTAGTCTTTCCTATTACCCAACAGTAAAACCTGTTATCAAGAGTCTTTATGTACAGTCTCTCAATAAAGAATGGATTTATCATTTCAGATGGTTTCTTGACTGGGTTCTCAGATTATACACTTTCCTTGTACAAATAATGTTGAAAGAGATTTTAAAAATAGTTTTTAAAAATGCATTTGTGCCCTACATTGAAAAGATAGCAATGGAAAGTACAATTTAGAAATGGTCCTGTTGCTGTCTCTGCAGGAACAGTCAGAGGGACACATCTGGCTTTGGAAGTGGCGTAATACCCAGCCCTCTGCTTGCAGCTTGGGCACTGGTGGTTGCTGCCCTCTCCGTACTGCAGGGCATGTGCCAGACAAGGGCAGGCCCACAGAACGCTGTGAGCTGAAAGGGCACGTTACAAAACACGTCTCCGGAAGCCGGAGAGCGGGGCAGCTGCTCACCTCAGGCAGGCGAGGTCAGGGAAACAGAAGTTACGAAAGTGCAACTCTGTGGCTTGTGGAAATGGCACCTTGACCCCAAATTTCCTCGGGTCCTGCCTCCTCCTGGGTGTTTCACTCTCACGAGCTGGTGAATGCCAAACGGCTGGAGAGATGCTCGGCCAGATGGTCAGATGCACTTCGCTGTGCTACCGTCTCCCTGCGGGGTTTTTTTGCCTTTCTGTGCATTCAGATAAGTCAGCTTTCAGCCACGACAGGCACGTAAACACAGGAGAGCGTGACCAGAGAGGAGGAACATACCACAGACCATCCCTGATACTTTTCCTGAATTGCTCTGAAGGGTCTTGCAGGGTGTGGATGGGTAGGTGGGAGGAGGCAATGCTTGAAAAAAATAAAGGAGAAAGAATTCTTAAAGGAATGACTGAAAACCACTTGCTCTATCTGACAAAATTATCTTTTGATTTCACTTTCGTGTACGCAAAATGGATGCAAATTTTCAAGACATAAAATGTCCCCGCATGCTTCAAACAGCAGACTGATTTTAGGTAGATGATTTCTCTGACGTTTCCACATAAGACACTGGTATACACAAAGGCGCTGTTAATTTTAATAGTGCAAAGACCTTAAGCGGCTCTTCCTCTTCCTCCTGTCTCCCTCCAGGCTGCCACCGCGGGTGCTCAGCCTGGTTCTACGTGGCGTTGGTCCTGGGAGTCCTCGTGCTCGTCCTGCTAGGCGTCGTAGCTGTACTAGCCAAGCAATGTGAGTAGATCCTACCACCCGCTTCGCCTCTTCGTTGCAGACATGATTAAATCGCACAAGCAGAGTGATGCCAAAAGAAAAATTCCCTTAATGTCACAGTAAAGGTCAAAAGTTACACACAAATAGAGGAAAATAAACGTAGCATTCCAAAGGGAACATTTTCTACCTGTCATTTAACATATATAGTGCAGATGTAGGGGAGTTACTGCAGTCTATGTTGCCACCAGTGATGCTGAAAGGCTGTAGAAGCAGATTTCAAATCATTATGGCAATCAAAACATTTGGCCTTGCTGACTTACAAGTTAAAAGTTGCATCCACGATGCTACTTTGAGAACATTTCACTTAATTACTTTGTGGGTTTGAACAAATAAAATAAAAATCAAGCTTCAGATGATTTCATTTAATCAGACTTCCCTGGTACTAGTAATGTCATAGCCCACAGCATGCTCCAGTTATCCAGTTATTCAGTTAAGCGCTGTTCTGGAGAAGGTATTCATGTCCTAAGAGAAAACAGTCTTGAAAAGCTTCAGAAAACACACATACCACCCAACCCGCCCTCAAATCTCACCAAAATATTGTGTATTCTTTATACATTCAACTATCAAAAATTACAAACTTATTTTCTTTTCCTGTACTGCCCATATTATTCAGCAGCTACCCCCTTTGCCAGACAGTTACACTCACTGGGTACGCTCATAACTGAGTGTGTATAACCCGCCACCATGACGTACACACCCCTCCCCACAAATACACACATTCACATTATAACACTGGATAGAAAGACTACCTTTCCATGACCCTGTTGTTAACCATAATCTCTGTTTTGTTATTGTTGCTCTAGTTTTGAAGGGCCCAGCAGGAAAATCGGATATTTTATCCCAGTATGGTCCAAATAACACTGGCAATAACATTTCTTCAGAGAAGGCTGTCTCGATGGTGCGCCTGAAATGGCTCATGGAGGAACTGTGTGATGATGGACAGGGTGAGGAAAGTTCATCCTTTCACAGCATTTCACTTCTGTTCTCTTTTTCCCATTTCTGTGGCACCCTGCAGTTTATGGGAACTCACCGGTACTACCCAGGGAGCATGGTGCTCCTGCAGAGAAGTGGCGACAGGATCTAAACTAACACTTTAATAACAATAGTTTTGCTCCTCTTTCAGTATAAACAGTTTCTGCTACTTTCTTAACATTTCTTTCTGCCAGGAGCTGCTGTCATAAATGCCATATGTCATAGATCCGATCCTCCCCTTGTCCTGGAGGACATTTTCCAGACAATAGTTGTCTGCAAAGAGTGGGAGGGAATTTGGCTTTGCTGTCCCTTTGTTCTCCACAAGCCAGGCACACAGGGAGGTAGAGAGCCCGATGCTGTGCGGTGGGCGTGCAGAAGTGCATAGCACCATGGCAAGGGAGTGGGAAGCAGAGGAGTGGCACTGGAGCCTTCAAACCTCTCTCCACACCCAGCAAACACATGCTTGGACACGGGGACAGGCCACTTTTGGACCACCAGCCAGGCACATGAACATAAAATGCTACAAGGCAACTGGAACAAGTCACTGTATGAGCTAACGGTTGCCTCTCTCCACCCACAGGAACAACATGCGAGCTGTGTCCTCCTGGGTGGCAACTACACAGGGGGAGATGTTACTACTTTTCCGAGGAGGCTGTAAGCTGGAATGACAGCCAGAGAAACTGTCTGGCCAGGAAATCCCAGCTTCTTGTCATTGAAGATGAAATGGAGATGGTAAGTCCTGCAGCAGACCTAAAATTGTGCTACAGGCATCTGCCTTAGCCAGACATTTCACCAAGTGAACATGGCCTAGATGTCAGGTGTATGTGCAGGCAAGCAAAAGCCCCATCATGTGCAGAGCATCTGAGTCTCCATGGTCAGGAGCTTGTTTTGAGAGTGTCAGCAGAGTAGAGCTGAAGAGGACAAGCCCAAGAGATGCAAGTGTAGAAGCCCGAGCAGTTTGCATTGGGAGAAGGAAACGTTGGTGACTTCCCACACACTTCCATTACTTGGAAATGGGAAGAGAGGTCTGATTCAACCACTAAATGGAAATTCAAACAGCCAAACCTCCTTCTCATTTTCCTTTGGGAAAATGAATACCAAGGTATCAACAAATGGCTCTTCTGAGAAACTCAGTTCCCTGAGGAGCAGGTCTTTCACCTTTAAGACCAGGCTTTGCAGCCTGGCTCGTGAGGGTAAGGAGCATCACTGAGGGGTTTTTTTTTCTTTTTTTTGACAGCTGACAGGAAGTTGATCAGGCTGAGTGCCAGCCTGAATCAAAACTCTGTGGCCGGTGACATGCATATGGGCTGTTGTAATGGGCTGCTTTGCTATGGCTGGATCCCTGCCCTTACTCTCCATGTGAGGGACTACATGAAAAGCTGGGCATGAGACAGGACAGTGACCTGAGCACAGCAGAAAAGCTCTGCTGTTGGGTAACATGCTTCTACTTGTTCCACAGGAATTTATAGACAATAAAGAGAAAGATACCAAATATATCTGGATTGGGTTGAGGATTCAAGACATGAAGAAACAGTGGAGTTCAGTTCAAGATCCCGGACTAGAAGAAAACAGGTGATGAATTGTGGGGAAGGGTGTCTTTGGCAATAGCAAAGGTGTAATACTCTGCATGGAAATACAGCTCTGAATCCAAGCTAATTTCCCAAAACACAGATCTCGTCCTGCAGCCTCAGGCACCTATTCAGAGTCTATTTCACAGCCAGCTCCAGGTTAACTGGGTCCTGCTGGACACCTTTGGAAACAGGTTTGTTTTCTGCCAGCAAGACCAACCACAGTCACAGTTCATGTATGTATTAATGCAGAGGGACATTAATACGCACATGTCCCACTGAAATCATGGTCAACAAACTCTCGCACTTTACAGACTGTGTTGACTGCCTCTGTTGAATGTGATGCCTGTCACGTAGCTTGGGTGCTGGGATCCCTGCAGCTGAAGGGTCCTTCCCCTCCCTCCTCTTACCATTACAGCTCAGCATCGTGACTGCACCTGGAGGTTTTCTCATCCTTCTTACACCAAGGTTCCTGAGCATCCATCTCTCAGCAGCCAGCAGTCTCTGCTGTGGGTGCCCATCTATGCATGTCTGTTGAGGAACTGTGCTTCAATGGGTTGCTGGATGGCCATCATCCAAAACCCTCACTCAGGATACTACCAATATTTTTATCCAGTACTGAATTTAAAGCTGACAACTCTTTGCATTCCTTTTGTTCTCTCAGCAGGATACCTATAAACAGAATGGAGACTGACAAGAGCTGTGCTGTTTACAGAAGAAAAAACATGATCCAAGCAGATAACTGCCAGACTTTAAAGAAGTATATCTGTAAGAAGAATGCGACTTTGTTGGTGCTCTGAGCCAAACTGTCAGACAACAGGCAGAGCTTTTTGTCAGAAGACCCATTTTATTGATAAAACAGCATGTGATGTAAATAATTTTATGAGACTTGCACAGGAATTTGCATTTCGCTGTTCTGTGCTCCCCAAGACTTTGTCCGATGCAAATGGGGCACTCAGAAGCTGCCAGGTGTCAGTGTGAAGGTCACGCACCAGGACTGCAAGTCAGCACGTGTGGTTTTGCGGGTGCTGAGCCTTCCCAAGGACAGACAGACGTTGGCAGCCGCTGCCTCTAGGAAGGGGCAGGGGAGCAGGGGCACGCGTGTGAGGGTGAGCACTGTGCGCACGCACTGCGTGATGTGCAGGGAGATGCCGTCTGCGGGGGCTGAAGAGTGTGTCGGAGCCCGCTGCTGTCGTACGTACCCATCAGGCAGCTGCTGCTGAGCTGAGGCACTTTTTATTTGGATTTCAGTATTTCAGTGTTTGCTGAGGTTCGTGGGGTTTTTTTCCTCACAGGCTAATTGGGACTCACAGAAGCTGAGGGCTGAGAAAAATGTATTTATTAGACAGTGTCTTATTCAGAGCTGACCTGCGCAGCTACTGGGTATACAGGTACCAGACCATACACACAGTGACTCAGAACACTTGTGGTTAATAAGCTGATGGCTCCCATGCTCCCATCTTCTTCTGATGCTGAACGTTGGGATCTGAAAGAAAGCTCTTACCTAGGGAAGAGGTATGGACCATCAGACAACACTGCAGTGCAAGGAAATGAAGATGGGAGCCTGCCTTTCCACCTCTATTTTGTGTCTTTACATTGTAAATTCTTTAACTTGGAACCATAGTTACTGCCTGGAAGGTATGATGAGCAGGTCCTGAAGCTAAAGGCTGGTGAAATGAATGTCAGTGGCTGCACTTAGTAAATACATTACTAGGGCATTCAAGTGTCATGGAAATGTGCTGTTGCTGGGTCTAGCATACAAAAATGCTAAGAGCAGTCTGGCTTAGTGCCTTTTCTAGATTCATATATTTGAAAAAAAAATGAACAAATGTCATGAGTTGATTCTTAAGAATTCAGACACGTCGTTTGTTGCAGGTTTTAATAGACCTTAGTCTAATAAAGGTAATAACTCCTCTAGATCAGTAGCTAGCATGTGTCTCTGAAATCAGAGTGACCAAATGCAAGGCAAATGTTTGCACTGTTTTTGAGATGTTTCCAGTGACTTGTGTTGCAACAGTGAGGAAATCAAGTAATGGGTAAACAGGGAAACTGAAAAAAAAACATAGGGGACAATGGAAGTGGAGATGTAATAATAACATTTTCCTCCTGCTTGCAAATCATGTACCTCCTCTTGGGTATTGCCAGGGCCCTGAGTGCTCTAATAGGCCCTAAGGGTCCCCACCAGCCTCGCCTCCTGAGACTCTCTGGCTCTTCACCCTCTGCCTGAGCTCTGTCAAAGACACACCTGCCTCCAGCCCTGTCCCATCTCCTGGATGGGACATCTGAGTCCTACCTACACGACAGGTTGCACAATTCAACTGGTAACTGAACCAACTTCTTCTCTGAATAAAGCATCAAATACTTCTGATGCGAAAGCTAATATTCAGAAAGCTCAAAAATTAGTCCCCTTTCGCAACTGTGAATCTCTAGTCTCATATTCTCAGACTGCAGGGCAAAGCAGCTGAGGCACTCTCATACTTACATACTGCTGACTGGCAGAGGTATCAAATCTGCTTCTCTGTGCTTACAGACAGCATTGCTTAAATTTTCATTTTACCCACCATAATTCAAATTCAGGCAGGGTCTCTTCAAATGCCCCTGAAGTTAACTCTACTATGTTGTGCTTTCCATAATAAGATGCTGAATTCTTACCTCATTTCATAGAATTACACAATAATTTATAGCAGAAGGGACTTCAAGGCCCTTTCGGGGCCAGCCAGGGGGAGATTCTAAGTTCCCAGAGTTTTACTATAATTTTATGTACTTTATAGCTACCCATGTCGGGTTAGCCGTGTTTGGAGAAAAAACAAAACAAACCAAAACCTAACATTAAAACCCAAGGTGCTACTCCAACAAAAAATGCACAGACTGGAATTATCTACCTTACTAGCAATGGGAGAGAGCAGGAACTCCAACACAGCGTTTGAAACGTAGAGCCTTCAGCTCATCTTTGCTACGACACCCGCAATTCAAGGCCGCTGCGCTTTCCCAGGTACGTTGTCTCCTACCTGCACTGGAGGTTTAGTGCCCCTACGGAGGGTTGTGGTTAACATCTAGCAACTTGTGATGAGTAACCAACAGACACGTGAGCTCTCGGTGTAAAGTACCACGGCTTTACCACGCACACGACGGCAGCCGTGGAACAAAGCGCTCATGAGCAATGCGGTAACACCAACAGACTGACACCCCTCCATCGACGGACACTGACGGGTAACACCTCACTCAGTTACAGACAGACAGAGGTGCCAGGAAGGCAGTAGGTGCGTCTGAGAGCGAGCTGAAAAGGCGTAGAGATCTCCAGCAGAAAGACATGTCAAGCACGTGATGCGCTCTGCTGTGTTCCACAGGCACAGCACGATGGCTCTTCAGAAGGACTTTGGGGCTACAGGTTAAAAAGTGAACCGTGCCTTCAGTGTGGCTGACTTCCTTTCAGATGAAAAACCAGCACAGATACACCCTACAGAATGCAGCATCAGCAGCTAAAGACTAATCTGGAAAACTGCTGTTATTCTCACATTAAAAAAACAGTAACAACAACAAAAAATCCCCCAACTCAGTGCAGCACAAGCGTGGGGAAGAGGATTGGTTTGTTTGTTCTGGACAGAGAAGCAAAGTCAAGGAAAGAGTCCGAAATAAATAAGATATATCTGTCTATATCTATAACATGTATTTTTGTACATACAGATATATTCCCCATTGAGAAAATGTAATTTCAGGGTGCTTACAGCATACCCTTCTCCATTGGAGCTGACTGCCGAATTGCTGTTTTTATGTAGATGTTTCTCGAGCCGTGCTGAATTTAACAAGAAAAACTTCAGCTCCTGAGCTGGCTTCTCTCAAATTGATTGTGGTAGTCGGGTTTTAACAATATTCATGAAACACCTCGTATTTGAGCATTCTCGCTATTACTAACATGATTAAACATGTTTTTGCAGGGCCTCACTGAAGCTGTTACCTACATTTTAAGCAGTCACTAAATCTTGAGTAATTCTACTGATTAAAAAAAAAAAGAAGAAATGGCCATTGAACTGAAGTACTTCATCAAACCCCACTCCAGGTAAAGTGAGTTTGCAGCTTGATCCTTCATTTCTTAGCGTGGCAGGCTTTGGATATGAAAGGAGCTGCTAATTGCACCCCTTAAGAGTCAGATAACATAAGTTTTGATTATAACCTACTGTGCTCACAGCTTCTCCAAAACCTCCTTTAAGAACCAAAATTTCCCGTTTTTGGATTCAATCTATAGATGACATGGATGGAAAAGAAACGTCAGAGCAATGTTATTTTGTAGTTAAAGGAAGCATTCAGGTAAATCAGCTCACTAAGAAAGGCTAAGACACAACATGGTACACGAATACTCCTTACCCCTTACAATTTCTATCAAATTTGTGACATGTACCTCTAGTACGCCCCCACTGCAAATGCTCAGAAAACTTTGCAATGGTCAACTGCGAAAAATTCCACGTTTCCCCCCAAAGGTACTGCACTCTGTGTGTTTCACGATGCGCATTTCAGCATTTCCACAGCAGTACTTCAGCATTTCAGTTAAATGTTTTCATTAGAAGTCTGATGCATTTTGAAGTGCAGAAACGTGTTAGAAGTGTTAGAGAATGAAGTGCATTTTTGGGGGTCAAATGTCTTGTCTCTTGTCAACCCCAACATTATCATTCAAGATCTTTTCAGATTCAAAACCTGAAAATTTTATTTTGCTTCAGTCTGGTGATTATTTTTTTTTCCAAATGGTGCCTGAGCTGGAAATACTTTTAATGGCACAATCTTCAGACACAAACGGCTGTAATTCAGAAGCTCTGTAAAGATATTTATTGAGTATCTTTTCAGGACTATTGCACATACCATATCCTTCAGAGCTAATTAATTTAAAAACATTGCAGAATAACACCCCCCAACTAGTTACATATAAATTAACACATAGATTATTAGGCTATTCATACTGTAGAGTCCTGTTACTGTGCCTATAAAGAATACAAGCAATTAAAAAAGTGTAGTTCAGCAAAATTAGTGATCATATATAAATAAACATCTTAAAGTCACCAGTTGTTAACAAAATCCATACTGCACGGTACTTTTACAGTAAAATCTTCTTGCCACAGAAAATACCGAAGGCATAAACGAGATGCTGACCAAAACCGGACAGCAATGAAATCTGCACAAAACCACAGTGAAGGCAAAAATAACTACAAATAGGGCAAAAAACCCCCAACGAACCAACGACACTCTAACCAACCGGTCAAACACGGTGCAAAGTTAGTCTTAAAACAGGAGAAGACACGGTTGTCTTCCCTTCCCTGAAACTACAGTGCGCTCTAGCGGCTCCTCCAAAAAGGGCTCCACTTGCTCCTTCAAGAAGTCTCGTGGAGTTCATGGTCCTCTCTACAGCATCCAGACCACAAGAAACCCAATTGTCCAGATTTTATTCCGAGCGGGGAAGTATTTTGCCCTGCTATAGACGTGAATTCCCCATTCTTCCTTCTCTAGAAACCCGATAGGAATAGTCCTTCCAGGAAAAGCAGCTGCTTTGCTTCCCCTGGGTCAAACGTTGCTTTTGATCTCCATGGTACCTGCTAGGCACGAGCAGACAGAGTTCAGCGGGATTGTGCCCTAGTTCTGTTCAGGCTCACAGCAATTCAACAGCGCTGGGTGTTGCTGCTGAAAATGATACACCCACAGAAAGAAGGGAACACTGATTGTCCATCCAGAAATGTACTGCTTGCTCGGAAGCCTCACGCTCTGACAGGCACAGGGCACGAGGAAACCACGGAGAAACGTCCTTTGCTGTTAATTCTCTTATTCTCTACTCATGATTTTGCCTATGCGCACTGAGGACTATTTCTAACTTTACAACATTAATGCCTGCAGCTTCCCTATTACTTCTTCTGTTCAAACTCTTCCCCATCAGTGCAAACCCTCAGGTAAATAAATACTCCATCTATTCTGACTTNTTTCTACTAAGGTAAGTGCTGTGGGAAGGAGAACTGTAGGTGCAATGCAGCTTCCTAAATCCCAGCGATAACACTGTCAAGCTGATTTAACAAGATTAATGTAAAATAACAGTAACAAAACACGGAATGCAATGCAGTCGGACAAGATGCACCCCATCAAACTGCGAGAGGGAAACAGGCAATGATCCTGTCTGAAACAACAATGCTGGCTTCTGCACCACCCTGTATCTGAGCGGCACCGGCAGACCTTCAGGCAGACCCACTTCGCAAGCCATCCCTGCACACAGAGCTTGCCCGGGGGAAGAGCAGAACAGTTACCTCTGACTGCACACCAAAAAGGAAAAGAAAGAGCAGCTGCTAAGGATCCTGCAAGAGAAGAGTTAATGGAGGAAATACTGATGACGCAAAGAAAGGAAATTACAGGCTGAGTAGCAGCTAGAAAAATGGGGCAAGGAAATGCTGCTGAAGCCAGCCATTTAAATGACATCGTCAAAAAACAGAGCCTTCCTCCACGGGTGGAGAATTCTGGCTACCAGGAAAGTTATTCATCTCCAGGCAGGAGCTGAGATGCGTTCCCAGGTCCCAGAGTACAGACATAGCCCATGTAGACATCACATCAGAGCGCTAAGTGTCAGGGGTGGTGGCTTTGTCCACCTTTATCGCGCTAAGTTAATGTTCAAGCTACAGACCCACTTCCTGGTTAAATAACATCCAGAGGCCGAGACTCCTTTTGACTCAAGATAGGCACAGTTTCCAGAGCCTTTTACTTCAATCCTGTTGGGGAAAAGTAAAGACATAATTACTTTGATGCCCACAATCAAATAATGCAATAGAGCAGAGGGAACTACGGGGATCACAGGTTCTCTTTGTACAAAGCCGGATTCACCACGGGCAAGGCATCGCAGGAGGATGATAGCTTGTGCTTTGCAGAGAACACCACAAAGAATGCCTTTTTTTAATGGGACCCGGGGCCCAGAATACAACATCTAGGACTTGCAGTACTCCTGCATCTTGTCTAGTGGTCGCTTAACGTGAAATATGCCCTTAAAGCAGAGACTGGAATTCAAGTTTGCCCTTCTCAAGGATGCTGCGCTATCAAGACGGGCTCCACCTTTGACTTCCACATCCTTCTATGCATCACAGAAGCTGTGGAACAAATGCCTCTCTCATTTCCCTCTTCCTCAGAGCCGAACACGGCACTGTGGTCAAGTGGGTGGTGGAAAACAGGAAGCGAACCTAAGGTCCAACACTGTAGGTATCCCTGTGTAAGAGGCAAGGGTCTCCTTCACCAACTCTGTTTTCAAACAAAGTGTTGCAGTGGTCTCTGAACAGGCCGACCAAACCAGTGTGGTCTCTGGAAAAGCCAAGGGAAAAATTGCCACTAGTGTTAACACAACTCTCGCAGCAACTGAGCTTAGACACCGAGGCGTTCGCCCTTCCAAAGACAGGAGGGGCAGTCTGAGGCAAGCACGGAGGCAGAAGTCTAAGAACATGAAGAACTTCATCACTGAAAATGACAGCATCGGTGGATGTTTGTATCACAGGCAGGGCATATGCAAGAGCGGGAAGTACTGCAGTTTTCAGCTTGAGATGCCTATGTGCTGTTCACATCTCACACTACATGCGTACGGTCTTTATCAGGTCAAGCCCTTGTCTCGGGGATGAAATGACTGCAGTCACACGCCCCTAGTAATGTCACAAACTTAAGAATACTTCAATTTTCCACTTTTTAAACTAATTTCAGACTTCTGAAATCTCCATGCTTATTACTGTCACTGATAATTCTACCAACTACAGCTGGCAGCTGCCCCAGGACGAGAAGCAGCAGTCTCTGAGAAGATGGGATAGTTGTCGGTGGGAGGGACAAACTGCCCCGCACCTGACACTGGTGGGACAGAACGCAGGGCCATGACCACAGAGCAGCTCATGCAACACAGACTCACAGCTTCACCTTTCCCTCCAGCAGCCTTTTCTGCAGGCACATTCTATAAGAAGTATGAAAACATCTCTTAGAAGCCTCCCAAATATCTTCACTACAAACCTCATGCAGGTTGCATGCAGGTTTGCACTTTTGCAAAATTTATTCTATAATGAGGAATTTGTGTTACTGTAATCTTCCATTCCTCCCCCCATTGCTTTAGTATCTTGGTGGTCTCTTGGTTTAACTTTCACTTTGCTATACTGCTACCATGAGCTCCTGTCTCATGTTGCTTCTGAACCTGGTGTTACAAATTTATCTCCTAACTTTCATCCGTCGGATTTTTAACAATGCTATGTGAAATCTTTATCGTATCGTATGCTCTCTCCATAGACATCCCTTCAACATCATCACAGGTATTTCTTTCAAGTCACTGTCTATATCTGTATCAGTTATCCTTTCTTACTCCACTATAATCTAGTACCTCCAGCAAAAACTCTCAACATTGACTTACAGTTTATTGTCTAATGCTCTCCCATTTACCCAAAAGAACTCTTCATTTCTTTTATGGAGTCCAATCCACGGGTCTTGCTTTGTTATCTTCATCATAAAACTCTGTAGGAATAAATCTGTATGAGAAAAGAAGTTTTTCACGTTCCATCTAGTTATCAAATGCAAAGACTTTGATCCAGGGCTAGAAAGCAAAACAATTATCTTGCCTTTCTCACAGAAGAAACAATATTAAAAATCAAATCTATAGAGTACTGCAGCATCTGGATCTTGTGCGATCCACATCACTGAAAGAGAACGTACAACTTGATCAGAGATCAAAGGGATTAATTGTGAGACAGGATCCCTGTAGCACTCAGATATTCTATTGACAGAAATGCCAACTAGGAGAATGCAAGCGTGCTACTGAATATTAAAGACTGCTATGGAACTGCAAATGCATCATTTCACTGTCTCTCCACAAGAAAGTCTTCAAAGAACGACGAACACCTTTGCAGCTAATGTATTTCTCCGTCACTGATATGTCTTCATCATACTGAGTTATTATTATCAGCTAGCAAGGATTTGTGGAAGAGATTTTAGAGATTAGTTAAGGAAGATCCTTGCCCCAGTGTGTGCAATAGAACTGATGTCTGCACCCAGTACACCCGTTATACTGGTGACTGTCATAGGGTTGACTGACCTAGAGAGAGGCTGTTTTAAAATATCCAGGTTTGTAACAGATATGGAAGAATATATTCTCCTAGGTCTTTGTGCTAGGTGCATCTTTCCTAATATTGTAGTATAATACAGAAAAAGATGCTCCAAGCTGTGGTTAGGGTAACTATCTTCCAACTCCAATGGTCAACACTAACATATCTAACGACTTGGTTCGCATTAACCTGTCTTGCTATGAGATAACAGTTGCCTAATTAAAGACAAATGAGAAGCAACGGTGTTTACCCTGATAGTTGCCTTCAACTGGAGTATTTATAGCTGTGAGCAGGACCAAACTGAACTCAGATAGGCCTCGGGCATTTTCTGAAATATCAGCTGCTAAAACTGATATTTGCTGTTTGCAGGGAGAGGAGGCACGCAGCCTCCTGCAAGCTGCGACTCGTCACAGTCTCTGCATCAGCCTTCAAACTGCCCAGCGTAAGAGGCTGGAAGAACTCACAGGTTTGTTGTGCAGCTCCCTAGAGGTGAGACGGGGTGAAACCAGGACCCCCTTTTTGTTCCCTTACCAGTTCCTGATGATTTTCGATCACCAAGAGGGAAGCATTGTGCGAAGAGCAGAGGCTCTGACTGTAGTTCCAGTCAGCTTCACTCTCCGAGAGGTAGTAGCACTTCCTCTGGAAATACAGCCAACCTGACGGACAGAGCTCCACGGAAGGACAGACAGGAAAATCTTTGGCCGAAGAACGGTTTACTGCGAAAAGATAAAAAACAATCTACCTATTTCTTCCAGCTGGAAAAGGTTTCTGGAGCTTTTTAGTTTGCTTTCTGACTGCATCACCTGAAATCACCTAAGTCTAACCACAGCAATATTACTTCTGTCCAGCAGAAATAATTATTGTAAACTAACGATATACTCTGGCTCCTTATTGTTGCTGCCATACCTTTATAGTGATGATCAGGGGCAAGCTGGTAGAGGTAGCTAAGAAGGTGATAATAACGTATCCTCCAAGGACTCTTCTACAACTTAAGTATTTCTGACAACTATAGTTTTTGCAAGTGTTGCTTCCTCGCAGCTGAATTAATAGCTTTGTTTATTATAGCCTCATTTTTTGGAGGACTACAGATTGGCTGCAAAGAACAATCTTCCATTTGTTATCTGTTTTCTTGAACTTGGATTAAGACCAACAGCGAGGTTACGAACTTGAACGCCAGAAGTACACCAGGACTGAACTGAGCACTCCCTAATGCCACTGCAGCTAGAGAAGTCCTTTCTCCAGCACCTGACCACAGTTATAAACAACGTGTCATGAGATATCTATTTACCTTTGAGATAAGGCAAGTTCCGAACAAACCTTCTGAGGTTTTCACGGACTTCTGACAACCTAAAGCTCTGTTAATTTCCAAGGCTAATTGTATTTTCTTTTTAAATTATTTGCACACTTACCAAACTGAACACACAAAATCAAAATGACAGCAGCAGTAAGGACGCCGGCAACACCTTGCCATAACCAGATATTTGAGAATAGACCTGAAAAAAGAAGTGTGAGGAATTTAAAAAAAACACACAAGCAGCTGACAGGGGAGTAGAGCCCAGGACCCATTAAGCTTATGTTGGGGACAAATTTTTTAACAGGGCATGTAGTGACAGGACAAAGGATAACAGTTTAAAACTAAAAGAGGGTAGATTTATACTGGATATAAGGAAGAAATTTTTTATAATGAGGGTAGTGAAACACTGGCACAGGTTGCCCAGGGAGGTGGTAGATGCCCCGTGCCTGGAAACATTCAAGGCCAGGTTGGATGGGGCTCTGAGCAACCTGATCTAGTGGAAGGTGTCCCTGATCATGGCAGAGGGGTTGGGCTAGATGACCTCTACAGGTCCCTTCCAAACCAAACCGTTCTACGATTCTACAATTCTAAGCAGTTCCAAAAGACGTCGCTCTCCGTGGAGAGCTGGCCGGGAGCAGAGCTGAAGACCGGGAAGTGTGTGACATTTAAAAGCATTACAAAGCTACTTAGCTAACAAGTACTCTGAATTACTCTGAATTTTAATTACATCATCCAGAACTTAACCCAATAGCGAGGCAGGTCCCAACACTGCAAAGCGGTCGAAAAAGAAAGAAATGAGCATGGAACAAGGGTGAAGGCAGCAAGTTCGAGGTTGACCTGATGCCTAAACACGGCACGGGTAGGAGAAATAAGACAAGTCATCAGCTCTGGAGCCCCAAACTTCTCCTGAGGACCATCCACCCTCATCCCACAGCGACCGCTTTTCAGGGTCTCCTTCTCTCCCCAGCAGGGAGCTGGGTTCAAGGCGGGGAGGGCCCGCCGACCTGCCACCGCCGCGTCTCACGTCCAGCCGGGCAGGCGCTGGCAGGGGACGAGCTGCCCCCGAAGGGCTCCGGGGGGAGGGTCCCCCTCGACGGCGGCTCCTCCACCGGCCCGGCCCCTCCACGGCCCCCCGGCCGGGGAGGGGGGAGGTTCTGGCGGCCCGGCGGCTCCCGGGAGGCCGCGGGGCAGCAGCCTCCGCGCCCAG
>Ga0065711_1002115_pt1 | contig 63548 bp, 27 predicted proteins | sample Hoacrofraction12_FD_59098 | JGI IMG/M metagenome (GOLD analysis project Ga0065711, IMG submission 59098) | Hoatzin crop microbial communities from Cojedes, Venezuela - Epithelial fraction 12 v2 (version 2) | ecosystem: Host-associated > Birds > Digestive system > Esophagus > Crop | place... | reverse complement strand
TTTTTTTTTTTTTTTTTCAGAAGTGGCTGCTAGCTTTCTATAATTAAACTATAGCTAAAATCAGTTTTGGCTATGATCTGAAGAATTTACTACAGACTATCAGATACTTCTTCAGCTGACACAGAAACTACAAATTTAAACACACACAAAAAGAAATTAACCACAGGAAAAAAAAATCAAAGCCAAGGATTATTCAAACTGCATTTCCTCAAGCTGCTTTATTTAAATAGCAAGTAGAGAAAATCACAGATAATTTTTCCAGATCCCTTTACAATGGTCCCACCCTAGCTAGTTGACACGGCTGACAAATTCCTGGCATCCTTCGTACCTGCACAAGTTCTTTCTTTCTGTCTCTGCCTTCACAGCCTCTCCTGTCTCAATGGTTTACTATCTTGCAACGAAATCCAAGTCCATCAATTCTGTACTTTTTTCAAAGATGCTGTCCCTGACTGATGCTTGTTTACCCTTTATAGTCGTTCCAAAGTTCTGTATTTTCAGCCCACAAACACAGCTTAAAATCTAGGTCAAAGTCATGAGGCATTCTCATTTTGATCTCAACCAACAGCAACCACTCTTCTTCGAGTTCCTCTTGAATACAGGTACAAGTGGCCTCACTTCTCGTACAAACTGCAAACACTACCCCTCTCAAAATTGCCATCTTGCCAGCTGCAGTCAGTTTAAGAATCCTGCTGTCACTTTTCAGGACATCTCTCCTTTCTCCCTCTGATGTCCTCCACTCTATCAAGTTAGAGGTGTCTTGAACTTGATTTTCTATCCATTTACTCAATTTTTGTGCCCTTTCTATCCAGCACCTGCTGGAGCTTGGGACAGTGAGATCACAGTCTTCTTCTGAAAATGTCCTCGTCCAAGATGGGCTTTATACCTTGTTTGACCTACCTATATCTGAGCTATTACTGCAACAGCTGGTCAACGCACAAATTCAGCAAGCTCTGTAGCACACGGGGTTAGTCGTCTCATACATTCAAAACCAGACCATTTTCTAAATATCTTGTAGAACTGGTGTCTGGAGATTCCAAATACATTGAAAGATATATTTAAGAACAAAACAGAAAAAGGCAAGTAAACAGTACAGAAAGTACTTTTTTACAGTGTAAACTTTTAGCTAGAAAGTCATTTTAATATCCTCTAATAATCTGTTCCTTACAGATAGACAAATATTAGCACTGGGCAGTAATTAGTCCTTTCTGGCTTTATAGCAGTTTCCCTAGGTATTCATCAGATTAATACATGAAAACATTCATAAAAAGGACTTTTTTTTACGTGACTAACAGTTAATGAAATAATACAATAAAAGAAACAAAAAAAATGCATAGTAGGGTTTTTTTGGTATAAGAATGCCTTGGACACATTTCCTTCCATTGTTTCTTGTTTTACGAGGAAAAAAAACCTAAGCAGAGAAGCAAGCAAATACAAAAAAAATTTTTCTCCCCCTCTGAAAGTGCTTTGGAGCCGAAAATGCCATTTATCAGGGCACAGCACTTGAGTTGTTGGAATGACGCATACCTAAGAGGATGGTTTCTACTATTAAGTCTTTTCCTCAGGCTCTTAAAAACTGAGAACAAACAAGTGTGAAAACAACCAACCAAACACCCCCCCACCAAGCAGGTTTGATGATTGCCATTATCGCATTTTGTGTGGGATTTTAAACTTCATTTTACTACCACCAAAAGGCAACTACCCAAACAGAATATGTGTTTGAATGAAGCCACAATTAATGTAAATACTGTCACAGTAATGATTAGATCTGATACAAATCCTTTGACTGAAATGAAAATGAAAACAGTATAGTATATGAAAGCATACATTCAAATTCTATCATCTTCATCCTCCCATGTGCCCAGATTTTACATTAAAAGTAAAAATATGTGTAAGTCTATATTCACTACATTTCTAAATCCTACAAAAAAAATCACAATGTAGATGTAAACACACATTTACTTTCAAGGGTTTCACAGCCTTGTACAGGAAATCTGGATCATATACATGAATGGATCTCTCAGAATAGTTAACACCATTTATACATCTGAGTCTGTGCCATTCCAACTACACAGACTTTATTTGTTTTGCTGTAAATCAATAGCTTGCCATGTTCCACTCCATCTTTTTAATTTGCAGGTGATGCATAACTGCTGTCCAGGACCTGTAAATTAGCTTTCAGGTCATACAGAATCAAACATTTGATAGTTACTGATTAAAAAAGACCAGCAGTTTAGCTACACCAGCTATTAAACTAAATTTCAGAAATAAACAATTCAGAAACAACAAAGAGATTATAAAACATGATACTTCAGGTACACTCGGTGTTCTAATACGAGGTCACACAACCATAGACTGAGCTCCACTGGAGGATACCTCTGGCAATCACTTTGTCTATTCCTTCACTCAAAGTAGAGCCAACTAGATCAGGTTGCTCAGGGTCTTGTCCAGCTGAGTTTTACATATTCCTGAGATTTCACAGCCTCTCTATGAATCCTGCTCCAGTGTTTTACTTTTCCTCCAAACATAAGATTAAAACATCTCTTGAAACAAGTACCGCCTTTGCCTGATTAGCCCATAGCCATCACGTACCCATAAACGTGCCCTCTATCACCACTACCCTCACAATCCCTCTTCACAGCACCTGCACACGGCTGACAGAGCCAACACCGCCCTGACAGGAACAGAAGACTTGTCTACTTTCAACCTTTTGACCAGCTTAAAGCTGCTAAGTTATCAAGGTACAGTTCTATTCACCTAACAAACCAGATAACCCTTCTACTCAAAAGCAATTCAGACCGTAGCTAGATGGCTGGTCAGACAGAGGACACACTCCTGCGTGTGCATTCTGGCAGCCTGTGTGACGCATCCATCATCTCACCGCTCTTCATGGAGACCAAGCTCCAAGCTTTGGGGTGGAAGGAGGAACTAAGATTGATCTTTGCAAATCATGTCGTATCACGATGGGAGACTGCCAAATGTTATGAAGACCCTTCAGAACTGGAAAAATCTCCCTCTCATTTTCAAAAAAACCCCAACTTCTGCAAGTAAAGAAAAAAAAGTCCACAGAAATCCTTGAAGTTGTACTGACTGATTAAAGTGCATAGATTATTTTCAGATGAGACAGAAAATCCCATAACAATAAAAAGTATTATTGGAAGGTGACATAACTCCGACACAAGTCACATTTCAATCGCCTACGCTATTTTCTTGTTCAATCAACCACACTCTGTCTTCACAAAGTGTAGCTGGAGGAGACAAACAAAATATGCATTATTCTGAATAATTCTGATATAAATATTATGGATTAAATATTTTAAATATTATGGATTAAATATTTTCAGCTCAATTACCCTTATCAGCAAATAGTATTTGGCAGAAGAAACTAACACAGATTTCCCACATTCATTTATGGCATCTTACATGCACATCCTGTACACATCTTTAGTATAAACATATCGTCGCTAGTGCACTGTATATAACACACAAGTAATAGAAAACTTGAAAAGCAATCAAAATACCACTTCATTAAAATTTGATTTATCCAGTGACCTCACTAATCTTATCATTGCTTCCATGGAGATAAGTGTGGTGTACACACAACATTTCTATCTCTTGTGGAGGAGGCATCAAGAAGTTATGGAAAACTTCTATGGAAAACTCTCTCCTCTTATGCAGAAAGAATGATCTTCATATAGTTAGAAACTAAAATAATTTCTGAAGACACCAGCTGAAACTAAGTGAATAAAGGAAAATTATTTCCGGTATTAAATGCACAAAAGATGTCAATAATCAGATTTACTTCATGTTATATGATTCAAAAACTTTGAGAAAATGAATGCACTTGTATTAAAATGATACATGCCAGCTCCTGCCATGATTATTAAAATCCTTCATGTAGCTTTTCCCATTATGTTTATCAAATAGGATAAAAATAAATACTACCCAGAAACTTGCAAGCACAAAAGCACAACTAGTAAAATATTTAGATATTAAAGGTTAGAGGTGTTCTAGAAATACACCAAGCAGATCATGTTTATGGTTTAGTTCTATTGTTTCAAATGAACAGAAAATTAACATGAACAAGCACAAGGTGCATCAGCAATAACAGACCTCTGCCAGCACATTGCCTCACTCCTTAAGTATTTGCTCTGCACATACATCACACAATTTTCTAAATAACAGAGGCAGCCTCAAGTTCACTTAAAAACCTACGTAGTGACTCAGAAACAGTTCTGAAACTACACGTCCAACCCACATTCAGCTGAAAACTTGACCAAGTGTCAGATTTATTTCTGTAACACTTCCACTAATACAGAAACAACTGAACAAATAAGAATTTTGATGATACTGTGCAGAGGTTTTGTGCTCAAAGGGTCTTGCATGACTCAGGATTCTGTAACCCTTTTCAACATTGCTTTTGATTTTCTGACCACATAATTCCAGTATCTGTTGGACTAACAGATCGTTTGCAAATACTTGTATGTGTCCTAGCTATCAAATCTCCTTATTAATTCTTTTTCCCTTTCTTTACCTGTCCTGCTAGACCCGCTTTAACAAAGTGGAAACCCCCTTGCTCTCCTGTTGGTTTTTTCACTCCCCGAATGCTGCGAGAAAGCAACATTTCAACAAGCTCCTGAGGGCGGGTGAACCTTATTTCAGCCTGCTGGTACAAACCCGTTGGAAGATGGCACGACCACGCCAAGTGATTTGTTTGAGTGCAGCAAATTGTTCACCAGTTCATAATCAAACCCACTCTGTTGCACTTCATTATTTGTAACCCAGTGGTCTGAAAAAGAAGAGAAATACAGCCCCAGCAATGTCATCTGTGTGGTACAAACCAACCTTTTTCTTACAAGCCTACTCAGCCTAGTCACACTCAGCAAAGCACTGTTACAGCATTTCTCTAGCATCACAGGAACACGGAGTACGCAGCGTGCCACGCCACGGAGCTCTGCAACGCAGAGTACATTGCAGATGTGCTATAGTAAAGGCTTCCAATTGCTTACAAGCCAAACAGCTTGTTTTGGCGCAGAATGCTCCTTCCCCCCCATATGGGATTACTTTGATCTTTTTGCCTGTTTTATGATTGCAATTACACTGAGTTTATGGGATCGACAGGGACCGCAGAAAGAACACGTTAATCCAACTGTGAATGACAGAGTGCGAAGCTACTTTTGAAAGTCTGACTGCAGGGCAGCAAACATAGTTAGCATGTTTTCAAAATAGGAATACAAACCAAGGCCGTTAAATGAATTTTCTGTAAAATTAATCTTAAAATAAGCAACAGATCTCCTACACTATGAAAACATACTTTACTTCTCTGTGGCACTAAACTTACACTAGCTTAAATACCCCATTTTTTCACTTCACCACCTCCTCTTTGCCCCAAAGAAAGAACTGGAATATATTTACGAGGTTCTTCTACATAATTTCGAACAATTAAGTGTTTTAATTCAAACATAAAATTGTACAATACGGCAAGGCCTAGAGGAATATATCCTCTCATGCTGTGATTCCCAGCAGGTTGCACGAGCCAAGCGATGTCAGGCTACAACAGCACTCAGCTGTGACATCTCCCCAGAGCAAGTAACTGCAGCAGAAAGCAGTGCTGCCGTTCCATCGGGCTCCGCTTTGCCGTTTGTGCCGAGAGGAGCAGGATCAGGCAGCAGCTCGATGATATGCTGTGAGTGACACCTTTGTAGAGAATATTCAAAACCCAGGTCACACGCATTTATAAACATTTAAGACCATACCACACTTCAAAAAATGCCTTTCTTTTCAGTAGTGAATGATTCATTTTATTCAGTTTATAAAGCTCTTCAATTCCTTACAGAACTGATGCGAAACAGATATTAAAAGGAACAGCTATTTATAGATATTGCATAGGGGAAAACTATAGACTTGATGTAAACCAAAAAACAAAAGGTACTCTATAAATAGTTGAAACATTAAGCTATTGTTTGCAATTCCTCTTTTTAAACTGAAAAAAAAAATCTGAGGAGTACTCTAATAAAGTTCATTTAAATGTTTGGATCTAAATTTGAGAAACAAGAGCATCTTGAATAACTACAATGTGGGTCTCCGGCAGGCAAATTATTTTATCCAACATAAACACCTTACGAGAACTATTTTGATGATCTCTTTATTTTGGCAACATTTGACCCTGCTCCCTAAATATGGATCTTGTCCTGTGTAAACTGGTATACCTTTGCTTCACAGTGCTTACTAACAAGCTTCATTCTGGATTGCAACTCCATATATAATCACCTCCCTCTTAACTGTTCTGACTTAACACCAAACTTTTCACAACCTTTTTTTGGGTCGATGGAATATTCCTACAAAACGCCAGTGCTGCATTCACCTATCAGGTAATGGAGATGACATAAAAAAACCAAACCAAAACAAAAAAAACCAAAACAACAACAACGACAAAACCCCACACCAAAAACATCAACACAAAGTATGGTTTTCCTAGGAGTAGTACCCTTCCAAAGGATCCTCACTGGGAGCTCAGAAAAGTGACGCAATTCTGTATTTTCTGTAAAGGTGACCACATCTCTAGGTTTAAGCTTTCGAAAGCCTGCTACTTTATCACAAAATTTATTAGAATTACATAAGAGCTTTTAAATATTTCTCTTCCAGTGTGGTAAACAAATGAATTACAATTACATTTCGATTGAAACAGCTTTTTTTCCCCATAACAGTATGAAAAAAATTCTTTCGTAACCAAGAACTGAGGTTTCGATTTCCTCCACATCAGAGATGCATGTTTTTCCCCATTTTGTTTTTTATTATGGGTAACAGGAAATATTATCTAAGAAGCTAAATCAGAATTAGAGTCATATCATACCCAGGTTTTGGTCTAAGAGACTACAAAAATAAAAACATTTGAGAAAAGGAGTTTCAAAAGACATAAATGAAGTTTGGTTTCTTCATAACTGTAAGTGGGGACGTATTAGCTAAGCATCAGTCATTTCTGCCTTTAAAATCCTCTCCTCCCTTCTACTCTCAGTAATTCAAACCATCCTGGGTATTAAATTCTGCCTTTCTTTGAGCTACACATCAAGACAATTTAAAATCATGTCATAAACATTTTTAACATTGTCCTATTTGTCCCGAGGTCCTTGTTAAAACCCACACCACCTTATGCCTTAAATTCCCCTGCTTTTCTCATTGATCTGAGAGTTATGCTGATTCTACCAATCCCATTCAAAGCACAGATGTATCACTTAGGTCTGTTCTTCCAACGACAAATCTGTTCGTGCCCATGTGTGTGCTGGCAATACATTCTCCCACGTCTCACAACTGTATGTTATTTCACTGTATAGCCCAAGCCAGCTCCTCTCTTAAATTACAGACGTGTCATTCTGCCATTAAGGAGAGCTTCCGTTGTCCACTCATCTGTTTTAGCAGTTACTGTGGGACCCAGGGGATAAACTCCCAACCAAAACTGTATGATAACAAGTTGATAACTTGCTCTTTGATATTCCTCAAAACTAAATTAATCACATTCAGGAACCAAAGAAACAAGTGATGGGCTACAATAAAATTTTGCTGTTGAAGTAGAATTTGCGAGTACAGCTTCAAACTACTAAAGACAGCAACTTCATTTGGGGGGGGGTATTAGAACAGAATATTAAAAGCAGGAACTATTCTCTTCATTGCCCCTCTGCACAACATTTAATATAATGATCCACAGTCTAGTTTCTTTGTAAAGATGAAGCAAAGTTTTCCTTTGTCTTCAAAGTCATGAGCTGTTTCTTCCACTGATAAGGCTATGTAGTCAATAAAATTGGCATAGTCAACCTTTTAAAATTGTTCCAGATATATACAGCTATAACTGACAGATTAAGTTCACTTTGAATTGTGTTTTTTATAAACCAGTGCTGTATCAGTGCACTCTTCAGATAAGGCAAGCTTTGATGAAACAGGAAGTATCTTTGTAGTCACATATATTTCACCTAAATGAATGATTTTCTTTAAAAAAGTAATTCCTTCTTTATCTAAGGCAAAATATCTATTCAATAACTTTTACTTTATTTACTTACTTTATTTAATTTATTTATTTACTGCATCCAACAGTAAAGCACAGAAAAAAACCCTTTATGAAAATATATTTTTAAAATTTATTTTGCTCAACATTGATTTAAACTAGCTTTTAGCATTGAAAATAAAGGTTTACCAAGAAATTCAGGGAGTAAACAGCACATAAAGTTCATCAAGTTAGATACTTCTGTAACTTCTTAGTAAAGTGTTTCCTCCCTCTGTTCCAGCAAATAATCAACCACGGAATCAGATAACAGATTCCTTGGATCAGCACATACAGAAAGCAGAAAAACCAATAGGCACAAGCTGCAACCAGAGAAATTCTCTCTGGGCATCACGAAAAATTGTCAAGTGACAGCGGTTAAGCACTGGGAACGTCGACTTCCAGAGCTCCCCTCCAGTGTCAATGTTCTGTGATTCTGTAATATACTGAATAACTGGTAGTTATAATTTACCTAGTTATAACTAGGTGCTCTAATTTGAGTTGTATCAACATTATTATGTTACTCAGATGACTTAGTTGTATTCGTCATGAACAATTCAATCCTCTAATAGGTTTAGCATCATAAATTAATCTTACTTACTTTAAAAGCTTATTTGTTGGTGGGGCAGGGGCGACTGCTAAAGAGGGGATAGCATTTCTTTTTCCTGTGCTGCTCAGCATGCACCATGGTGAAGTTCCGTTTCCAGCTAGAAAGTTTAAACCAAATATAGTCTAATTATTTTAATACAGAACAAACAATCTATACTTATTACCCATACCTGCTTTAGAATTATTCTTCGGAAAGTCACGGAACTCTTTTCTAGTTCAAAAGATTTCTGAAAGATTACATGATTAGCTGCCGTAGTCTGCCGTAGTCATTTCCTGCTAATCTGATATCTAAATATTGTTGCTCTGAGTGACTTTGGTGATGTAAGGAAGTAGCTGCTCATGGAAACTTCTGTATTCCTTTGTCTTTGTAGTAATATAGCTCAATTAAAATTTCCACAACCAAAAAAGTTCCATAACGTTACCCAAAAATACGGAGAGATTTAAAAAACCCCAACCCATTCACAATCATATCTCAGGTTTGGATCTGTACGCTTCATTTTCTGTGATGGTTTCTTTGAAGAGTGTTCAATACTTAAAACTCACTAGCTTCAGAAAATTTCTCTAATTACCAAATAGACATAAGACAGATATGAGAATAGGAAGCCTAAAGGAAACAGGCCCGCCTTGGAGAAAAGACTACATGTATCTGGTTTGTGAGCCTGCCTCAGCAGATAAGTGGCTCTCCGACCGCGCTCGGGACAGCAGAGCTTGCTCCTGCTGGAAGCCACACCTTCAGAGGCAGCAGATAGTCCAGTCACACACCTACAACAGCTTAGCACTGGCCCCCTACCCACAGTCATCACCCTGCTCAGCGTGATAAACCTCATCTTATTTGTCTCAGAGTTTTTACTAGTGATTTCCTATTCCTTGTCTTATTTAATTCAATAGCAAAAAGTTCCTCCTGACATGAGTTACACAGCATCAGTCCATAGTTTCATTTGCACCCTGTGGATACCACTCGAAATCCTCCATATCGAAGGAAAAGTTGGAGCAGAAATTCTCAGAGGTTTTTTTTTTGTGAGTCATGATGACAGGAAAACTGTTGTGGTCATGAATAAACATCGCTCAGTATTCTTACTTGGTTTTCATATAAAGCAAGGTTTGCTTTTTTGGCTGTGTTAAGTATTGCTTCCAGAGAATTATAAAAACTACAAAAATCCAAAGACTAGAAGTACTTTAATTTATGCAAAGACTAAGGTGTTCCTCAAAAAGCTGAAGTTCTTGAGTAAACTAAAATGAAGAGAATGCAAATGGCTAAAATATTTTTGCACAAATTGAAAAACTCCTCTACCAGTTGGGAACAAGCTGGAACTTGTGCGGGGCCCTGCACACACTGGCAAACATCTTAATTGTTCAGAGCAGACAACGTCTGTTTAGTCATGTCTGCTGAAGTGGGAAGGATATTACAACACATCTGTGCAGGCTGTTTCCACATAGGTCAATCCGCTCTTGAAGCCTGTTTTTAAACCACTTTCCTCCAGCCACAACACCGCACACATGGACACCATTACACAGGTTGGCCATACACCTGGCGAACAGACAAGTGATCTTTTAATAGAAGCATCCAAATGAGCGATCACAGAAACAATCTCAGAGTCCTAGCAGACAGGCAGTGCCAACACACACTAATGTCTGGGAGGGATTTTGTAAGAGTCTAAGTATGCCTCAGTGAAATTTCAAAACAAGCACATTCAAAGTTTCAGTGCCCGCTGAGGATAGCAATTGCACATTTAAAACACACAGGGAGCCACGGCATGGCAAACAGAACAGGCAGCAGCTGAAACGGGTAGACAAATTCAGATTGGTTTCTCCAGTTAAAAAGGATGGGGCCATTAAGATGGGATTCCTTCGAAGATACTCTAGCAAGCTTTTTTAACCCATATTCCAAAACAGACAAAGCTATCCACTTCCAGAACATGTTGCATGACACAAAAACATATATAGCAACAACATTGCAGTAGATCTCATGTAAATCAACTGTGCAAGGAGTAAGTGCAGCTTTGTGCTCTATAGACACCCAAACATTGTTTTTCTGCTTTGGCAGCAGTACCTCGATTTTCAACACCTATCTCTTCTTTTACCTGTATTGCATTACTGGAAGGAAAAGAGTATAGATGCATCTATACATTGATTATGAGATAGTATGTGAAGTGCCAGCTCTGCAGACAGCAACTTCCTGACGACCTTTTCAACATGGGTCAATCTTGCTCTACAAGACAGTGTTAAGGTCAAGAAAACCAGCAAAATATTATACAAATCCATAGACAAATTAGCATACAAATCTTCTTGTGTTTTGATCTCTGTCTCATCTAGGGTATGGTCGGGCTCACAGATTCTGTTGTGTACAGAGAAGGGTCAGTGTGGAACCATGAAGAAATGTTATATTTGTATGGAAACATATACTCCCTTCAGCTGAATTTTGCACTCTGGAGAATCTTCAGCCTTGTAGGTGATAAAGACACAATATCAGGTGGCAGCTTAAATTATTTATATTTATTTTAACAAATTATTAATTAATAAAATAAATTATTTTACATTCTTTTAAATTCTAACCCTTCAGAACAGAAAACCATGTCTAGGCTTTATGTCCCATTAAATAACTGAGTAGGATTTGGTTTTCACAAGGAAAAAACCCTAAAAGATCAGGTTCACTAAAAGGAATGATATAACTCCATTGATGTCTCCAAGCTGCAGTCAAGTTCTAATCTGGGCAATAATATCAGCGATATTCACTTAGAAACAATTACTGTTTGCTTTATTTAGAGCAGCTAATCAAAAAGGGATTTATCTCTAGACTAGTACTTTTCCCACACCAAGGGAAAATGAAATTCACATGGAGACCAAGTACAAAGCTAGGCAGGCACATCACATATTTAAAATTATGACACTGCTGCTAACAAGAAGAAAGAAGTCAAAAAACAACAAATTATTCAAAAGGCAGAACAAGTTCCAAGTTACTCCAGTTATAAAAGTTCAGGCACAAAGATTAGAAGTACCACAAAAACTTCTGGAAAATTATGCAGTGAGTCAAGGTTTATTAAAAGACAATATGTAATGGGATAATTATTGCATTTCTTCATGCTTGCGAACTCGACTCAAAGAACATTAGATGAGCAGGACAACGTAGAGGAGGTGATATAGTTGTGTTCCTTGACTTACACAGTATGGTATGCTTACATTAATAACGGTAATCTTTGTTACTTTGAGAAAATGATGGCATCAGCTTGATTTATAAACCATACCAAAAAGGCAGATTAGACGAATCTCAAGAAAGGGCAGCACCTAAACTGATAAAATCAAGCAGCAGTGAGACTGAAGAACAAGTATCTTTAGGTTGTCTGATTAATGGTGATAGCTCTGTGAAAAATGAGTTAAAGGAGATTTATTAGAAGTGTTTCATAGAAACAAAGATAACATACTAACTGGGGTTCTAATACCACTACAGACTGGAAGCATTCTGCAGTAAAAGCAAGCTGTCAGAAAGCTGACAGCAGTGGTGATGAGAGTTCAAAAGAAGATAGATATAAAGTAAAATGATTTTTAAGACAAGCTGAAAGTTAGGTCATGATATGCATGGATGGGTAGACATCAAAACAATAACTGCAGCTGAAAATGTAAAGGACAAAGAGGTGCTAGAATAAAAAATTCCTCAAGACAAAACATAGCTAAAACACTAGACAAAGCAGACATCATCTGCAGGGACAGTGCCATACGGGACTTAACAAAAGAGAAAACCCTGGACATGGAAAGATATCAGTGCCACACAAAGATACTCCCTGATAGAAAGTAGGCTTCAGTATTGATATTGCTTTTGCCTGAAGAACTGGGTTTTTCTTTGGAAGTGTCCAAACAATGCATGCTCTATCCCAACTTCTTCTTTCTTAAGCAATATAGAATAAATTGATTTTTGAAGTTTAAGAACTGGATTAAACAATATAGGTGTCTGCCGACAGCTTTGATCGTAACAAACCATTTTTGCTTTTTTTTTCTAGGATTGATGGCAACTAGGTACTTACCATCACACAGCGTGGTACTCAGCCGACTAAGTATGGAGAGACCAGCAGCTGTCATTATGTTCAGTAACTGCTTCAGAGCTGGTTACTGAAGCCATATTCCCAAGGGCTGCACAGTGGGAATTCCAGTCTCCTTCTGAACCTAGTCCTTTAAAATTGCTTTGTCTGTTTTGGCCCTAGGCTGCATATTAGAAATGATAAAAGTAGTTCTTTCATACTCAAAGCAAGACAGTTCGATTGCCAGTGTCAACATGACAAAGTGCTCATGGCTACAGCAGCGGGGGGAGGAAGCAAAAATGGGGGCGGAGGGGGGGGGCCTGAGAGAAAGCTCTGTAGTTAACACTAGGCAAGTAGGAACATAATTTTTCTCTCCGGTGGAAGCCCAGACTTAACCCACCATATCTTTTACCTTCTATACGTTGTCTAGGTTCAGAACTGTTTCTCTGGCAGTAATCACAAATCAAATTCATTATAATTATTCTTACAACATAAAGATGAAGAAATGTGCCTGGAAACAATTGCACGTCTTTGATATACAGTCAATGCTTATTTAATCCGTGTCTCCTTTTTTCATAAACAATGAAAAGAAAACAAGCAACAAGGAAATAAATTAAGACAATTTCTTGAGACAAAACCAAAATGCTATGCTTTACGCCAACCTACACATATAAGGTAAGGGGATTTTTGTCTCCCACAAAGTTAGAGTGAGTAGATGTTCAGTTTCACCAGCAGAACACTGGTTTTTTTTGACAGCTTATAAATTTGAATTTGGGACAGACATACAACCCCAACAGACTGCAGTAGCTTGTCACAGTACCTAAGAATATCCAAATTACACCCAAATAAGAATTTTCAAATATAACAATTAAAATCATGACCAAGATGCACATAAGTGTTCACCAAGAGCAGGAGTCCAAAGTTTAAACAGCAGCTTCATCTTGAAGAATTACTCCACTACCTAAGAAGAAATATTTATAATTGGAGACATTATAAGATCTATAGAGAGTGTGTTTCAGGAATCTGCAAAATTCAAATGGAGTTGACATAGACTGCAATGTCAGCCTGAATTTTTAAATGTTTTGACTCACGCTGTTACGAATTTTTTATGAACAGAAAATGCTCTAATGAATATAGTCTAGATATCTCCAAGAAAAATCCAGGTAACATTAAATTTTAAATTATATACTTTATATTCACATGATGTGTGTACGCTTATGAAACATGGCAAAAAAATTTTGCTACTGTGCAAAGCCTGAAACAAGACTGTGAATGCAAAAAAAGTAAGTTAGCTTGATGAGCCCTTTAAGATACTACATAGCATGCTGTAATCTTAAATTCGATTTTAGTTTGTGTACAGTAAGATTTCACATACTTTATTTATAAACTTTTCTTCGGCAGTTTCAATTATTTTACTCCCTAGTGCTTCTCCTTTTTTGGACATCTGTTTCTTCACACATTCTGCCCCAAGGCAAATCAGCTGTCTTCACAGCTGAATGAAATTCCCTTCTCTGGTTCAAAGGAAAACAAGACTTTTTTTGCTTGTTAGTTTAACTAGAAAGCAGCCTACCATCAAAAAGCAGAAACCCCTACCTATACTTCGGGTCTTTGGATACTATGAACATTCTTCGCACAAACATCTGTATGCCCTGACTTTGAAATGAAAGAAAATAAGCTTGTCTACCACAGGTTATTGAGTCTGTCTTAACTATCTTTACTAACGTTAGGCCTTCTCCTAATAGTTTTCAATCAACCATACCAAGGCTTCTGCAAAAACCAGGAATGTTCCTATACCCCGACTATCACTTCTCACAGTAAGATGTTCCCATCTGCTAGCTGAGACACAGTAGCCAGCTCCAAGTGCAGTCTTCATTTGTACCTCATAACATCAAACTGCCGGCTCACTTTCACGTTACGTGTTCCTGCAAATATTGGGCTGTCTTCAAAAGACATTGTGCTACTCCCCCTTCTGCACTACATCTAGCAACCAAACAAAGACACATGAACTGTCAGCAGAAATCATTAAAATCGGCATTACTTGTAACTATTTTTCTTCATTTCTCACTGGTATTAAGTAACTAGGTTATAGTAGCACTCCAGGACTCCTGCCATGATGTCATCGTTTGCCAAGATATGTTCAAGCTAACCAGAAATCCGTTTCTTGAGTTCCCGCTGTAGCCTAAGGCCTGCCTACTGCCTCTGGATGCAATCAGCGTGCCTTATGAAGCCTCACTGTCGCTATCAGCGCTCCTTTTGGCTACCCTTCATCCTGCAAACAGAATATTCTGGCCTATTTATTGATACACCACAAAGTACTTTGGGTAGAGCATTAACCAACAGTGTCAACTCTCTGCGATTTTCTCTTCAAGACATGATTCTTAAGTAGATAATTTCTTATGGATACCATGTATTAAATGAGCTGTGAATAGTAACATGAAGAAGCAAACCCAATGATCTTCTAAATCAGTGCAACTAAAACAACCGGTGCATGGCTTGGAATAATGCAGGAAAATTATGTTTAAATGAGAAAATTATAAATGGGTATAGCTGCCATCGTTGATTGAGGAGAGAAAATGAGACACAGGAAGGGACAGGAGATGCAAACAATTTGGGACGAGGAAGTTATTAAAGAGCTATATTTAGGCAGGTTCTTTTAATCTCAAATTTTCCAGAAAACATATTACAGCCAATAGTCTTAAGACAAACAAAATGCACTAAATGGTGTCTGGAGTACAAAAAGCATCCAATTAGGATCAACAAAACAGTTTTCATAAAACCACCCACCTCTTTCCATCAAATCAAACCACCTGAGCTTGCATTGCTCATTTAGGCCTGACCACTTAATTCTCTCCAATCACCTGACAAATTCAAACTCCAGCTGTAGCCTGGGTAAGATGTAGGCTTTGGCAGAGAAATCAGCCTAACAAGCTCTCTGCTTGCTCACTCTTGCCTACTGCTGCCGATTATCATGCTTTTAGTGATGGCCAATATAACTGTTCATGGATTTGCACTGTGAAGTGACATAGGTAAGTGACCTACCTTTGAAGAACAAAAACCAAACAGAATCTAAAACCAGTTCCTAACAGAGAAAAAAGGGAAATGTAAATGACTGGATGACAGCAAAGCTAAAGAGAAACTCTAATAATTCAGTCAGTCTCAGAGCAAATAGTTCAGCTTCAGTCAGCCTAAATTTTGCAGCTTTTCCTTCGCATGTAAATATTGTATGATTTTTCGCATGTGAACGTTGAAACGATTCTCTCACTTTTCCAACCGCGTCAGCATGTCCAATACAAGGTACTACCACCTCTACAAACCTTGCTGTTTATTCCCTAGACTGCCACAGCTGTATCACCACTAGCTAACTGTCCCACATCACAAACTCCAGACTGAGAATCACCCCAACAATTCAGAAAGATAGAAGCCATCAGCAATCCGGACAACTGGAACACCAAAGGGAGTTTGCTTGTTAAGTGCAAGCTGCTCGTACTTGATGGCTTAAGAATATGTCTAATGAGAGACAACATCTTTAACATTAAATTGCCTTCCTTGAGCAAATTAATACATGCCTTCAGTGTCGATTCGAATGAGGAAGACTCGCTTACCCATTTGCCACGTCCTTACAGGTACTTGTTTCTGTCTTTCAAACAAACTATCATGCACGACCCTCCTGTTTATGAGATAAAATCAGAATGTGTCTTTTGGTGACTAAGTTCTTCATTCTGCTCTCTTTGAAGTCAATTGGAATTTTGGCATTTATTTACGCGATGAAGGATAGGATCCCAAAGTGTTTGTGCAGCAGTTCTGGAAGAATGCCAGTTCTAATAAAATCAATTAAAACACATTTTAAAGACATGGCTAATGAAAATATTTCTTTTCAGACTTGTAGACTCATCTCAGTATTCGGCATATCTTTTCAGCTGAAATGCACAAAGATGCTCCTTGGCAGACGTAACACAGCGCTGCAACACGTTCTCATTATACAATATTCTTGTTAATGCAAGCATTTGAATCAGAAGCTTGTGAAATGTGAAATACTATTCACATTTTCTTTCTCATCTTCACTAATGGAATAATGTCTTTGATAAATCTGGCACATCAAGATCTTAATCCTACTCTTGGAAGAAGTTCATGAACTTACCAAGGTTTCCCCCTTGAGCAAAGAATCATTTTCAAGATAAGCTATAATATTCGTTTTTCATAAACTAATTCTATTGCTTCAATGAAAAACAAGGAGCATAAAAAAATATTGAGGGCACTGTTATCACTACTTTCTAAAAGTACTAGGAATAATTAAAGTGGACAATAAGACTTTTTTCTACTTTGGCTTGTTATCATCATGTTCTTCAGTACACAACATATTATGATAACTTGCTATTTTCCAAGTGTTTTAGAATCACAGCTAGAATTAGAAGTTGAGGTGTAAGGACACCTGAAGGCTTCCAGGAAGAAGAGAAAAGGCAGCAACCATTTCTCATACATACACAATTTGACGCATTTGCAGAGTGCATAGGTGAAGAGATCAACTGAAAGTAGATCCTTAGTGCAACCACTTCATAGTTCTTAGAAGGCTTGCATGAACATGTTTTTGAAAGATTAATAGAAGTCCAGCATTCCTTGTTATCTTGTTTATAACTTGCTGGATTATTTGCATACATGGAAATTCTCCAGAATTTCAATTTCTACAGTCTTTTGAAAGCTCAAAGTATTCTATAAATATCTGTTTCTACATCTTGCTGTCTCCACTACGGGCACAAAGACCAGCACATATTCTCTACTCTTAATATTTACTTAATTTCCTTTCCATTACGACACGGCTTTTTATCTGAGAACTAACCAAAACCAGTTTTCCACTTGAAATCCAAAATTAATATAAAGTTGTCAGAGGTGTAAACTACTCTGGAAAAAAAAAAAAAAGACTTACCATCTGTAAATTGATGGTTAGTAAGAAATCAATGAATAACATTCCACATTCTGAGAAGCTGCAGAGATGGCTCTGTTAATAAGGAATTGCCAACTCTGTGTTTATCCTGTCTAACAACACTTAGTGTTAACAGCCAGTCACACAGCAAGGAGAACCAAACATACTATGCTGACATAGCAACAATATAGGTATGCTAAAATTTCTACGTAATTTTTAAATGCATTTTTGTGTCTACTTTTAACAATGCTATATATATATGAATATTTTAATTGGTTTTAAAATTCACATATATACTATTAAAAGCATAATACAGTTTTTGTGGGGCGCAAAAACTTCTGGTTTTAATTACTGTATCACAGTTAAATTACCTAACGTACATAAGATCTGCAAAGTCTTGGAAACAATAGTGGGTGGTGTTTCCTGGAATAGGGCGATATGTCTTGTGACTGGGAAGGAACACACACCACCTCATTTTAATGCTAAGTCACACAGTTCAATCCACACAGCCAGGCAAGAATTAAGAACAGGAAACCGAGGGATTTCTTGTCAGGGTAACTATTCAGAGAATGAGAAAGTTAATTCAGTAGCCCAAGGCAAACAGTTAAAAGTAGCTGAAGTCAATTACATTTGTTTCTACCAAAATAGTGTATCTATTGCTAGGTTAAGCAAGACCACAGAAAACATTAATAACTGATTTTAACACTGGTTTTAAGATTTCCACATTTCGAGAGCACACAACACAACACTGCAACACATTCTGAAAATTAGTTCAGAAAACTAAGTATCTTTCACCATTTTATTTGATTATAAAAAAGTTACAGTACTTAAACTGATGTATGCATATGTACTCCACTTAGATACACAAACTGAGTATCGAATACAAGTCTTCCAAGCAAACTGAAAGCCATTTCGTACTGAGACACAAAACATTAATCTGCTAGGACACATTATCCATGCTTTTTTTACTGGTTTGTGTACGACTTAAAAAACTACAGCTTAAACAAGTCTTGCATCATTTACACCCAATTGCATTTTTTAAAGCTTCATTCCCAGTTAATCTAGAAAAAGTAATCTAATTCATATTCAATTTGCAGCAGGCATAGCTAGAACCAATTTTCAATTATTCATATTGTAAGACTCAAAGGGAAACTCCAAAATGTTCCCATAGCATTCATAAATTAAATTGATTATTCAACATCAATCACTTCAAGGAGAAATGTAAACGGTCATGTTTTCAATTGGTGCACCAATTGGCACTGATAATTCAAGTGCCCAGCTTGAAATGTGCTCTACAAGATACAGGGCATTAGAACATCCACTTTCACAAAAAAAGTCAGAAGTATTTATTATAAATTGCTGAAGTTTTTACTGAAGCTGTAGACATTAAATGAGGAACTTTTCATCAGTTTCTCAAGACAGCTTTATATTTATTTGTTTTTAAGTATACCACTTCTCTTGCACATGATTTCTATTAAAAACAGGTTATGTATGTCACAATGGAGCTTGTGAAATTACGCAGCTACTGAGTTCACCAAAACTGCTACCATTCAGTCCAGATACTCTCCTTAGTTTATTGTTACAATCACAGAAGATCAGTCAGTTTTCATACTGACCAAGGACAGCTCGAACCTTCTTACTCTACGTGTAAGTCAACAGCAAAACTGCCTTTGGCTTCACTGCAAGATTTTTAACTTGTTCAATTCTGGTTTCATACGTTTATTACTAAACATGGTTTCAACACAGTTTAGACTTGTTCAGCACAGCTATAAACTACGTTGTGTCTGAGGACAGCAAACAGTGATGTGAACAAGCTGTCTAAATCCAGCAACAAGCACACTTATTTTTAAGCAATTTTTTGCAAAACCTAGGTTTATGATAGATAGTTATTAAGTTACATAAAAATTGATGACAAACATGAACAAAGGGTTATGGTCAGCTCTATTTCCAGAGATTTAGGCACAGGGCAGACACCTACCATGCCCAGACAGAAGCCTCAGTTTGATACAGAATATATTCTACATTAATGAGTAAATGCAAGAATTATAAAAATTCTGGGTCTCTTCCTAGCAGTAGAAATCATTAGAATTGTGAGCATAAATTACTTCTTCAAAAAGGAAGACAGAGATGGGAACAACATTTTCCAGTAGGACATTTAAAAAAAAAAAAAATTTTGGAACCGCAGTTATTTTCCAGAATTATTTGTTCTGACAAAACAGAAAGAGTAGCTTTGCTACAGGGGAAAACAGTAGGTCTGTCAGACCAGAGATAGCTCTAATAACTATGAAGCTGACTATGAAGCAAAAAGTAGGGTTGGGGATTTTTTAGTGGTCTTTTTTTTTCCCACATGTGTCAACACAGTCCCCAATTTCAGAAGTAGTATTCATCAATAATTGACGTCAATGATAATACTTCTAATATCATGTCCTGTATTTAAATACAACCAAGTTGGAAAGTTTCTGAATGCTTAGCCATCTGCAAAATTAGCTCATTTCTACTGTAGCAAAACCACTTACCCTTCCACGCCATCAACATCTTTCAAATCCATGAATTAGAAAGTTTTCAAATGATTTTTATAAAAACGATGTTAAAAATTTAATTCAGCACTACACTTAAGGGCAAGTCTTATCTCCGCTAACTAAAAAGCATGGCTAAACACTTCAGCTCAATATGAGATTTCAGCGTAGTTCAAACGTTGTGACTAAAACTTTCAGAAGTGCAGGCTTCGCAAAACACAAGAAGTGAGCACAGTGACACAGTTATGCATGATATACAAGGCCTGTGTGTTCTTCTCCAAGAATTACTATACTTTTGCTTAGAATCATAGGAAAAAAAAAAAGGGACACCTAGAGGTCATTTCCTGTAACCCCCGCACCAAGCAACACCAACAAAACCAGGCTCAGGCCTCGTTCGGTTGAATTCTGAGTATCTCTAAGCTTGAAGATCCCACAGCCTCCTTCTGTTCCTGGTCCAGTATTTGACCACCCTCATGATAACAAAAGCCAACCAACCAACCGAAAAAACCCCCCACTGTACACTCCCCTCAGGTATCTGAAGAGGGCAGGAAGATCTCCCCTCACCTTTCTGTTAAGGCTGAGCAAACCCAGTTCTCTCAACATCTCCTTGTCTGTCACCTGCCCCTACCCTCTCATCATTTTGGCGGACCTCAACTAGACTCACTTCAGTATGCTAGTGGGAGTCTAAAACTAGACGCAGCACTCTAGATGAAGTCGCACTTCCCTCACTCTGCTGGCTACACTTTTAATACAACCCAGTACGGGGTTAGCGTTCTTTACCACAAGGACATACTGCTGTTCAACTAGCTGCTCACCAACACGGATCTTGAAGCAGACATTTGGATGTTAAGAACTAGTAATGATGAAAAAGAGATTGTCATAAAGCACCTAAGGATGCCTTTCAGTCAACTGCTATTGAAAGGGACTCTATCCTGAAACCCTGTCCAAAATGAGAACAATATGCTGAGGTGGAAGAAGATGGCTACTGAAGCACTGTGACGTCTGATGGTAAGACAGGAAGATCTGCTAGAGTAACAGAGCAGACAAAACTGGATCTCCTCTAGTCAAGCCCAAACAGCTCTAAGTCTCCCGAGCAGTCTATTGGTGTCTGCTGCAACACAAGATGCTCTCCTGGGGTCTCAGGTACTCAAGTGTCATAAAAACAGTTTGCAGGCACCTGTAAAGGAAACTCTTCCCATTTTAAACCTCCTCCTCAGCCTCCAAAAAATGTCAATGTCTCCATAAAGAACTACTCCCACTTATTAGGAACCAGTTGCAAGCTCTGTAACTTCTTTTGACACTTCAGGAGACAAATCACGGGTAAAGGCACAAATATTTACCTCTTACATACAAGTTCTCCAGCACCTCCTAGAAGCTAGCTGTAAAATCACACACCTTTGGTAGGTATGTCAGACTACTTTACTGATGCGCTGTGTATGTATAATCTGTGCTGCTCTTTGTACGTGTAAACGAATGGTAAGAAGAAATGACTGTGTCCCATTGCTTAAATTCACCCTTCTGCCTTCCCACATCTGACAGCACTGCATGCTTAGAAAGAAGTTCTGTGTTTCACGTGCAGCACCCTTCTCAGGTTTGGGGGATTATTTTAAAAACACTTTTGAATTAGACACAAGTGTGCAAAGTGTGGAATGTAATCACTTTGAAAATTAAACCTACTTCTTAGGATTCTATGAGAAGTTCTTTTAGAATGCAGACGATGACCTCTGTTTGCACTGGTAATTTAACATAGAAATCTTGACACTCTACCACATTCCTGTTGAACAGGTGACAGTCAAGACTATTGCTTTGTAAAATTACAAATGTTTATGGCTAAAGGTTTGGGGTTTTTTTTTTCACAACAGAGGAATCATTTTTGTTCAGCTTCACACAAACAAAACATGTATCGCTTATAATCGGGACTTTGCTTTAAGTTAAACTCGATCCTAATTAGAAACCAGATTTCAATACCTATTCAAAGACATAACTTCCCTTGTAAACAATACCATAACAAGTGCGATAGTAAATGAAACAATGGACAGGTGTAATCTTACTTTTCTGACTACAAGGAAAAATTCAGTCAAACAGTTAAGAGATTGTTTTATTTCGTTAAGACTAACAAGTGCCAACAAGCAAAGACAAAGTCTCAATTTAAGCTTATTTTCCCCCAAGCAGGAAAAACAATACCTTTAAAGTCAAATGACATTTAATTTTTTTGCTCCAAATATTAAAATATCCAATACATTTAATTAGGAAAATCACCTAAAAGACAACTTACACACAGTAAAGAACTATTCTCTAATTGCCAACTATTTTTCTATTTAAGACAACTAAAACAAAGACAGCATGAACACAAATACTGCCAAAATCCAGCACTTGCTGAGCCTTTTCAAAGAAGGTTTTACCTCATAATTTTGAAAACATCACATACAACAGAGGCTTCAGTTTCCATATGCTAGACTCTGGTCAGCATCTTGCGTAACTCAGAGGTTTGCAGTTGCACACAGCCAGAGAAGTATCTCTACCGCTGTCTGGATGCAAAATAACACCAACCCAATTCCATCTTCGTACCACATTCACAAGGACCATACCGCCACAGCTACAATTCTGATTCCCAGGCAGTTAGCCGTTTAACTAAAAAGCCAAAACAAACCAGAACAAGCCTTGATCACGTCCTGGCAGCCTAGAATCTCACACCTAGAAACACACCGTGGAAAAGCAAGCAGAGGAGGGAGGGAAGCATTAGCTTCATGCTAGCCTGGACGCCTATTCAGCACCAGGTCTTCTCTGGGAACGCTAGCCAGATACATGTATGAAAATTCTTTGTAACTTCATTGCAAGTCTTGCAAGTAAGTTTACTTTCCAGTTCAATGTCCTTACTTGGCTGATTTTTTTAAATTGCTTTCTTACGACTCTTCTGAGCTCATGGAAACAAAGACAAGCAAGGACTACTGTTCTGTTGCAGAGTTGGAAGACATCTGTGACGGCAAGCCAAATCCCTCCTCTTTTTTCTCTTAGTCAAATATTTGATGAATAACAACATCAGCACTCAGAAAATGCTACGTCCCTTGCATCAACTAACCACTCAGAGGGCAAGATAACCTGCTTCTTTCACATTTCGTTTATTTGTCTAACATTTCCAAAGACTCACAATACATTGTTTAAATCATGATATGACACTCTACAAACATGAAGCCCTATCAGTTTGGCTGCAGAATTAACAACAAAACCGCCCTTCAAATAATAGCAGCAAAGAGTGTCAGACGCAGCCCTACATATTAGCATAGTTTTGGAGCTAAGTGCATAGAAAAGCCACCGTCCAAATTTCAACTTAGTGTTATTTATATGCTACATTTCAAATATCTGAAGATGAGTATTTTAATACATTGGAATGAAATATGGCTGTTGAACAGGGGAAAAAATAGATTTAAGCCGCTTCCAATACATCGTTTATATTTTGATCTTTTAAATCCCTTTCTTAGCAACAAAACACAACAAAGCATAAATACAAAGTTAATTTATTACCTACGTCTTCGTTGCTTAAGTTTCTTCTTTTGTCTATGAGTCAGCTAAATGTGACATTGCTCCATAAGAAATAGCACTGGCCTGAAGCAGAAATGGCAATGGAGGGCTCCCATTTGCTGAAGGTACATTTATTTATTTATTTATTCCTCTGTCTATGAGGAGGGGAATTTCAGAACACTGTGAAACCAGTTACACTTGAGACATGGTAACTGATGAAGTGCCAAGTGTAAGACAACATAATTAGGAAAAAAAATTTGTAATACCTGCATACTTGTTTATTAAGTTTGAATTTCTCCTATTTTCCCATGAAAAGTTATGGAGTATAGCTGGAAAAACTCTGCTACACAAGCAAGAGCATTCAAGAAGTGAATTCTGTTAAAATTAAATTATGTTAATTTTGAACTAATTTATAACCCGAAGATGTTGACTGGCATTGAGTAACTTCAGAAAGTTTAAGATGTCAGAGAAGATCACTGCATGTGAAAATTCTGATAGATATTGAGAAATAACCCAGAGGCTTCACTTCTCAAATTAATCCTTCATCGCCAAAAATACACAAGAGTACTATAAACACCATATAAATACTTCAGATGTAATCTACTCTAATTCCCCTCCCATTTCACATGAGCAAATCATAAGGAGCGGTATTTTGTAAAAATATCTGGAAAAAATGTATATTGTTTCAAGTTATTAAAAACACAGCCCTTGAAATGGGACAATGACTGCGCAGTAACGACACTCACTGTAACTTCTAACATAAAAGAGGAATACCACTAAATAGTGTTAAATTCTATTTTAAGCATTTGAATGTTAATACAAATACCTAAATTAAATACAAATAACAGGAACAGGGGAAACCCTGTCAGCACTATGGAAAAAAATGCAGGAATAAATTAGCATTACAGTTACAATCATGACAAGACCATGCCTAAAAACCTGACTTTATTATCAGCACATCACAACAGTAAAGCTTCAATGAGCATTCTTCAGATAGCCACAGTCCCTCAGTAATTCTTTGTAAGAGTAAAGGGCTTGCAGTACAAGGTCTTTTCCAAAAACACACAATATTTGCACCGAAGTGACCTTAACATAATTTGATTAGCAATAAGATCCTGTATGTTAGTACGAAAACACTCCTGCTAGCTCCTGACAGTACAGATTGATATACACATTTCAGAACTAAAATGAACCAAAATATCACCTCATTGACAATGAATTTTTTGCTATGTTATTGTCAGAATGGAACCGCCCATGTCAAATCAAGTACATAAGCATTTACAATCAGGCACAGAAAACAGGGCAATGCTGAAATAGATGGTAAGTGGGCTCATTGGAAAAATACATCTCCTTGCCGGACTACAGAAATAAATTTAAGAAGAATGCACGTCCACCTAAGAATACATAGTTTCAATGTTAGAAGCTTTCTGTTTCGTAACTAGATCTACCACAGAGGAAATTAAAAAATCAGCATTCAGTTTGGCTCTGCCTTTTTAAATTTATTTTTTTTTACATTAGGTTCACTTTCTTTCTAGCCTTGCCCTCTCTCCTCCCTTCCCCCTAGTTATCACCATATCTGGTAACATTAGGAATCTAAACCAACTTGAGTGTCTTAGTTATTCTGCAAAAGCAGTCAGGCAAATATATGATTAAAATATCTTTAACTGTATCCTCTAGTTATAATAATTTTTAAAAAGCTGATTTGAGCTTTGCACATGTACAGTGGATCCTAGGAAACCGTAGTACAGAATTAAAGAACAATGCATGACAGCAAAGAATCGGATAAACAACATGCAAACAGACTGAAAAGGTACAGGCTGCAGTTAACTTTTTCACTTCAAATTGCCCTTCATTATGTCATAACGCATCCATTAATTAGTAAGAACACAGTTCTGGTACATGCTATATTAAAATTACTTGTAATGCACAAATCCACCCACAGATATGGCACAGAGAATACTGATGTAGCCTTAATGAAAATTAGCACAGGAGAACAACGTAGTTGCATTTGACCCAGTGTCAAGTGCCATGTTGTTGCTGGTCACCTACCAGAACATACATCACTGAGAATGCGTGTGGGTGTCAGGTAAATACTCACGGGACACTTCTTACCATTTGATTCAGTTTGTATTCTATAGCATAGGAAAAAACCAATGACTTCTCAGATGTGGGTCAAATTCTTAAAGAGGTTCCAAAAGATAAAAGCTCAGCACCCCAGCGATGCTTACATGTATGCTCATCAGTCACAGTAGTTTACTAGCTCAGACAACAAAAACATTTTATTTTTCAAATCATAACCTACTGAAGAAAAGCTGAGGATTATAAAAAGACAGAAAACAAAGAGTTTGAGTAATAGACAGTCAACACTGAAGAACAACCAAAATACATGCATATCAAAGATGTGAATCCATATACACTAAGAGCACAAGATCCCACCAGCAACAAATGCAAATGATGAAATACATCACCTTGCAGAAAATACTCTTCAAGGAAAAGCAAAGGCACTGATTTAAACAATTTGTTTTGTTTGCTTTATTGCCCATAAGTAGTTCCTATACAATAATCTGTACATACAGAAAACAAGAAAAAATGAAAAGAATGTGAACTAAATTTAATTTTTTATACTAGTCACCAAAACTGTATCGATTAATAATTATATAAATTATGTGTTAGTATTATTAAACATTATAAATGGTTAAACAAGTATATAATAAGATGTAGCAGTTGAGCTTCAGTGCCTTTATATGCATGAATAACATTCAACTGTATCTCGTGAGCTATACATAAAGGTCAGTAATTGATACAGCACTTAATAACGACAGATGTTTGGAGATAAACCAGAGTCAATTAAAGTAATGCTTGTTCAGCTGGGTACAAGCACTTGCGTTAACAACACATTTCAGCTGAGATGACTGGCTGGATGGCTTGGGGAAGCATTAATATAGTTTTGCAGGCTAAAGATTTTGTTTTCAAATTAATTGCTGTGGCACGACCTTGTCAGTTCAGCAGCCAAGAGTGATTCCCCCTGCCCCAAGTCTGTGGGGTAGGAACCAGGTGGTAAACTTGGGGGGTTTGTGTGCAGCTTCCAGGACACCCAGCTGTGCTACCTCCCGTTAGGCAGAAGTGATTACATATGACTAGAATAGTTGGAAAAATTCAGCGTAACACTGTATGGTGGCTCACTTGCGTCTAATGGCTTTGTCCTCTTGCCTTGGGAATTGCTGTTTTACATTTTACTGTCAATTGACTTGTGTATCAGTTGAAAGTTAAAACACTGTCAAAGTGTTATGAAATGGATTTCTACTACCTATGCTGAGGTAGCCTGTCACTCCAATTTAATCTATACCTACCTGTTTTAAACAGTGTATGCTTAAAAAAAGGCACCCTCATTAAAGGCACTAATTCTTAATTTACAAGAGTTAAAAGAAGCCTTGCACGGGCCATCGTGAACCAAAGCTATGCCAAATATTTACTGAAACAGAATTACTTATTGCGAGTTTTTCTCACAGTTGTAACAGGTAATGCTCTTGCTATTGACTATGTAGTCATATAAGCAATTTTCTTTCTTCAAAGGTAAATCCTTTATGGATTATACATGAATGCTCAGTCTCTCTGCATGAAAGCCTACTGTGAAGTTACACTGGAGTTCCAGTTGAAAAACTTTAAATAAGAACCTTTCTAATCTCTTCCATAAGAGGAACTGATAAACATCTGGTCTTTGGAAATTACTTTGTGATGTTTGGATTTTGTACCAGCACACTACTCTCACACGCTGTGGTGTATCATCACATGATACTGTACTTTTCCAAGAAAAACCTAGTAAAATGAAAATACTTCATTACCATGAACTCTTGTTTCTTAAAAGTTACATAATTACTGTACAATCTCTTATAAGATCTTATTTATTTTAGCTTTAATTATTCACTTCAATGAAAGGATTATTTCATAAAATAAATCCTTTCACTTTAAAAAAATACAAGTCTTTTTTTCTTCACTGTATATAATTTGTTTACCACTTGCCAAACTGTTCTTTCACATATGTGAAAAGAAAACTGGACTGAATACATATGAAATAAACTATTGGCAAAGGAAGTGCAAGGGCTTGCCATTGAGAAGATTAGATTCACAAGAAACGCCTTTTACTTTTTCCAAAATCAACAAACATATTAAAAAAAAAAAAAAAACTAATGAAAAGAAAAAGAAAAGGTTTGTATGAAAAGAGATGGGATTTTTCAGGTAATTCTGAATTTCCAAGTTATTTAAATTATCCTCAAAAGACCTACATGCTTCAGTTGCATGTTCACTAGAACACTAGGGTATACTACACTGAGTAAAGACAGAAAATTAAGAATTTCTGTCTTTATTCAAGTCCATATTCCTCACTTGTTTAGCAAGACTAAAAACTCATGATTACACTATCAACTATTCCGACCAGATTTTGTGGAAAGAGCACTTAAATTCTGCAGCTTTTATTAATTTTTTATTCCATCTTGCTGAGTCCATAGCCTACATATAATCTGTTTCAGTCAATATAGAACATTGTATTTCCTTAATCTGAGAGATCGAGAGACAGAATACATTAAAAACCAAAGTTCTGACATACTGTGTATACGATTCACTGCAGACTAATAGTTAACTTCAAGACAGGAAATTATTGCACATACAGTGTTTGCATCTCTCTAGTTTTCAGCTGTGGTGGAAAATTGTTTTCAGCCAAATACATGCTTGCAAAATTTTAAATGAAGTTATTTCATTAAGCAGCTTCATCTCACCAGAATTCCACAAATTCAGTTCCCAGAAAAGTTTTCTAGATGCAGATTTTCTAAAAGGAATCTGAAAGATGGAGCGTTAGCAGATAAGACAGACATAAGTTAGGGGAAAAAAGTATTATAAAGCTGATACATAACTTCACTGTTCTAAAGAATTTTCCAAAGTTTATTATATTTATCATGTATATACTTCAGATTATCAACAGCGTACTGCTAAGAATCAGATTAAATGATACCATCAGCTATTCCACGCTATTCCGTGTCCGTAACAGTTCACCTATGCAGCTAAGACAAGTTTACATTTCTTTCAACCCCGCAACAGCCAAAATACAAAAGTAAATGACGTGCACACCTATGAAGTACTCGCTTCTAAAATAATTTTAAAGCCAGTAAATTTCTCACAATTTTTCAAAACTTTACAGGTGGAAAAACAATGAAAGTGAGATGGAACCCCCTGACAAAAACCATACAAGAGCAGGAAAAAAAAACTTGGACTGGATCCAAGGATCCCTGCTTGCTCCTTTTCTGCCAGAAATGCATACTCCTTCCTAAACCCAAAACAAAAATAAAAGATGTGAGTTATGGCAAATGAAACTGTCCCTCTATCCCTGTCACAACCAGAAGCTATGGTTCAAACATAGTTGTTATGCAGAAAAGTCACACTTCCACAACATAGCACAAAATACTGCCAGATTAAAATGCTTAAATTTCTTTTTAGCAGAAATTGTTGCCTCTCAACTCTACTTTTTTCCTCATCCTTAATAGCTCTCAGCAGATCCTAGCAGGTATAAACATGTTCTCTTTTAATTACAGAACTGGATTATTGTTGTAAATGATTCCTAGTTTCAGCAAATTATAATCAAGTACCCATTGTGCATAACAATCATTTAATGGCCAGAAAACCATAATAAAGAAAGCTTTAATGAAGAAAGCTGGAAACTTGCCAGAATTTTATGGCAGCGCACTCAAAAAGAAAGAGTTACAATCTGTATTTAAGATTAAGTGAACCTTTTAATCCAGATGGCCAGAATTAAACAAGGCAGTGCAGAGAAATGTTGATCAAAAGCTAGTACAACATGAAAGTACCAAAATTCCCCCAGTGAACCACTGCTAATTATTTCAAACAGAGGTTGCACGTTCATTTTGTATCGTGAAGAACTTTGAGGAAAATACAACACGAATGTGTTGCTTTCTCTGTGATAATTCGCTTATCCACTAACTTTTTTGACAAAAGCGCAGAATGATTGAAAACTATTTGTCTGCATTTATTTTGGGAAATATTTGGACAGTTACATAAAAAATTTTAAAGGAGTTTGCAAAATTCATTACAAACTATTTCAGATTTGTAGACACAGATTTAAGATACAGCTAGGAAACTACATCTGTGGCAACAGAAACTTGACAAAGGTCCTTAGTTTCAGTATGGAATTAATAATACAGATGAAATCCAACTTTCAGTTGGCTCTCCTCTCCTTTAATTCGCATGAAACTGCTGACGCGCTGCTTAGTAATATTAGCTTTCCCCTTCCTCTCCCAGTCAGCAGAGAGGACGTGGATGTCCTACTTTGCGTAAGGCCCACTATAGAGGGACTGCTCACCACTGCAGACTTGTCACTGGATGTGTGAGAACAGGCCACTTGCGGCGCAGCTCCCAACAGCATTACATTCAATGAGTCAGAATAGTATCATCTGATATCAAAAGCACTTATAGCCAGGAAATGGTTGAGTATTTCTAAATCCCTAAAACAAAAATTATTCTTTAGCAAGTAAATAGTGAAAATACTGTTTTTTAATAGAGCAATACAGCAGTAAGAGACTGGGGATTTAATGACCCTCTTTCTGCTTCTGTGAGTTTTATACAAACACCAGAGTGGAGACGTACACACAGAAGACGATTTCTCAGCTCCTCTATAATTAAAATTCTTATCTTATGCAAAGATTTTTTATGCTGATGTAATAAAACCTCTGTAAAATTCATTAATAAATTAGAAATGGTGGAGTCCAGTCAAGCCTGAACTCACACAAAACCAGCACCATTTTATCCTCCCAAAAACACCTAACAAGAACCCATTTTGTACACTTACTTTTTCTCATTCTGACACTCACGCCCATTTCTTTGATCTTTTTGCTGAGGCCAAGCCAGTGCTGAACCATGACATAAATCACTCTGTCACAGTTATATATCCCTGCACTGTTTTGGAAAACCAAGAAGTGACCTGGTTGTTGACAGAGTGACTTTTTGCTCTGGCTTAAGATCGTTTAGGTTGCAAGGAGATCACTATATCTTTGATTTGTATTTTTCCATTTTATAATTTTCTGACAGCTGTAACCTATGAAAGTCTGTGAGGCTCCCCTCAACGAGAAAGAACCTGCAAAATCTCATCAGTCTATGTCTCTGTACTGACGTCCATATTTACGCTTTATACTTCTGTTGTTCATGTGCAGGTACAGAAGGCGGCTTTAGCTATCTCTGCTAACCCACCTCCTGCTCCCAGCCACAGAACAAGGTCTGCTTGCATACCCAAGGCAGCACAGCACTCCAACGTTTCTGAGGTTCTCAGTTCTACTCAAGAACCAGAGCACTTGAGAAAAACCTGCTGAGAACGTGATGTACACAGGTTTGACAGAGAGTGGAAACTAAGGCTGAAATGTCTGCCTGAAACCCCAGGCAACAGCCATACTGGCTCCATAACATTTTTCCATTTCTAAATCTTGTAACTTTCCCCATGAGCTCACTCCAGGTTAACGAAATATTATTGATGTGAAGTAAAATCAGAAAAAATATTACAGCAACTGAACATGATCTGAAGTAAAAGTCGTACTTCTAGCAATAACAGGATCACCTGGATTATTTGCAGATTGAGCAGTAGAAAGTAAATCTTGCCCAAAAGCAACCATGAGAGCTTTTATGGGCATGCAACTGCTACCACCTTGGGGCAATGAGCAACCCAACGATGTTAATTCCCTCTTACCTCTGATTTTTCAAACAAAACTCTTCTGCAATATCAACAACATTAGGGTTGCTGCTGTACCAAGAGCGGCTGCCTTCACATTAATGGCGCACTGATTTATTGTGCCAGTAAAATATGAACTGTCACTTGCAATAGTTTACACACAGGGCAGGGAAAGCAAATACCAAAGTAACTATTATTCATCAAAAACAGCCTTGAAAGAAGCAAGAAAAAACAAAACAAAATTACATGTGAAATCTATTAATGAAAAATACAGCAGGAAAAACTAGTTGAGGAAAAAGATCAAAACTGCCAAAATAATTGCAAAATGCAATGTAGGAAGACAGCAGCTGGCCTACGTAACTGAACTATTCTGGCTCGTCTTCCAGAACCCATGGAAATCAATGAAATAATATCATGCTTGGTCCCGGATCTGCACTTGCTAATTGACTCATGCTCCAAAGCTCTACTCTCTCCCGCTGCTACAAGAGAATTCTCAGTATAATTAAGTTAAAAATTACAGAATACCACACTGAAATAAACACTGGAGAACAAATTATTATAAAATACTCGTGAAAATGTCCCCAAAAATCAATGTATTGTTTATTTGTGGAATGCTTGCAATCATTTTTTAAGGGAGTCATAAAAATTCCTCACTCACCAGGAGCCCATTCACGAGGGCAATGAATTTCCAGAGGACCTGATTTTTTATACAACTCAAGAGAAATATTTTTGGAGACAAATCTTAAAAAAATGTTTTTAAACTAATAGTTTTATTCCTTAAAATGAGCAAAGACTTGCCCACAATGTAAACAATGAAAACTAAAAAAACACCCAAGTCTTGTAACCTAAACACAATACCCATTGTCTGGATTTCCCTATTTCCATGAAGAACATCTGATTTTCATTTTCGATTAGAACATTCTGCTAAAATTACTAACATACTTTGATTTGATTTAATTGCAAAATTTCAAGATGAACAACTTCAGCTATTATCTGATCAGTGTTCCATAACTGAAAATTCACATTCTGACTCTGGAGACAACAATCCAAATCTGATGTGGAATCCTAGTTGAAATAAGTTTTGATGATCTCAGAGCAAACAGTAGTTCTCATCAGAAAAAACAGCACATAAAACTCAGATCAGCTGGCAGCTTTTGCCACTGCTTAGCCAGGGAAAATTTGGCTAGTGACTTGTATCTCTGCAATTCCAAGAACTTCCAGTATTTTTCTGTGAAGAGATACTCAATTGCCAGAAATAAAAACTAGCCTTAAAATGTGCTTACGTTAATGGTGAGAAGAATAATGACAAACTTCTTTCTGTATTTCACTTCCTTGACTATTCTATTCTGTTCCGTGTGTAAAGCTGCAGAAAGATCCCAACGGTCATTCACAGAAGGGGTTCCTTCTCCTTTTTGTTTGTGGGGTGAGGTGGTGAAAACGTATATGGGGTTTGTTAGCAACGTCAACATGCTCCGGCTTGTAACCCAAGAACAAAACACAGGACTGAAGAGGTCGACAACAGTTTTAACAGAAAAGACTCCATAACTGCAGATTTAGTCCAGCTTTTTCATGTGCTCCATTCTTTTCATGGAATTCTGGTGAAACAGCAGCATTACTTAGGAGACACACACAAAATACAAAAATCATAAAACTCCAGTAAAAAGTACAGAAAGCCGTAATACAAAATCTTGACAGAAAGTGCACGGGCCAGAAACAGATGGACCGACTCATGTCTGAACTCACTATTATTTTTGACAAAGCATATATAACATTTAAAAAAAAAAAAGGACAGAGGTTGCTCTGCCTCTAAGGCAGTAAGTAACATTATGTGGATAGCCTTAATTTTCCTTAGGAAGCCATGAAATTATATTAGATCAAACACTAGTCTCGGGCAGGAAGAAGTAAGATAAGGAAAAAAAACAAAGCAGAAAGCAAGCTCTTTCTATAGAGATGTTAGTGTTTAAAATGTAACTTTTGATGTTTAATTGTCAAATCTAGGAAGTAAAAGGCCTTGGCAACAGATGGATGTTAGAAAAATACTCTAGGCACAAAGTGTCCCACAGGTGAGGAAGGTTGCTGACAAGGGGCAACGGACTGAAAGAATATTTCCCCAAGACGAATGTTAATTTACATCTCCTACTTAACAGTCAAGAAAAACAGGTACTGACAATTTCTTCTTGCTCAACGGGAATACAACTACTGGAAAATGCATGTTTGTACAAGAAGAATGGGAAATCAACCAGACTACTGAACTGATTTTACAGGTACAAAAGGATAAACACCAAGGCAAGGCAACCGTGCTGTGAATCCAGAAAACAGCATACGTGCCATCTCACCCAGAGTAACTAAAGAAAGCAAATGAAATAGCAGTGCAGTACTTGATCCTAATCTTAAGCACCGGTCTTTGTAAGGAACAAATTTAAATATTTAAATATAAACCAAAATAAATTTCAATATAAACCAGTTAACAGCTTCACAGTAACTACTAATGCAATTCTTTTAAGTTGGCAAGTAGTTGTTGAAAATGGAAGCGTCTGCCAGCCTAAATGGAATAAATGCCACTTTATTTATTTACCCAGATCATTGTGCAAGAAAAAAAATGGAAGAAAAATTCTGATTTTTTGCAACATTACAATCTGCTCAGGCAAAGTGCAAGAAAGAACAATTTATGAGCAGCATTTTTGTACAGCATTCTGATAGAAAACCAAGTCCATTATTGAAAAACAAATTGTTTAGAAGCATTCCTGCTTACTACTTACTACTGCTATTATAATAAAATAATACAAATATAATAGGAATCTAGAACTGTTTATTCAGAGAGTTTAAATAACCTGAAGTGTGTACATCTGAAAGTTGAAAAGATTAACATTTTTATTTCAAATCATGCAGACACATTTAAAACATACAGACGATACAAAGTAGACATGAAAAGCTAACGCAAACAGGTGTGAATCAAAGAGAAACTACAGATGGCACAGGACATGAGAGAAGAAGTGTTCTGATATAGTTCAACACAAAGTAAACTACAGATCAGATTGAAGTAACTAAATGAGAGAGCACAATTTCACTGCTAAAATGACAGTGATGATACATCTTCGAGAACTAATGCAATACTGAGAAAATTTTAAAAATAACAAGAACAGAAAGTTTAAACAAAACTATACTGGAATAGGACTGGAGCATTTTATAGTAAGATGGAAAAAACACAATAGAAAGACGAAATGTTTTGAATACTTAAAGCAAAACATTTGTGGCCCATGAATGAAGTAGTTTCATCTCCCAACAACAACGAAAAAATCACCACAGCAAAAGTGAAACCACAAAAGTATTTAAGAGAAAAAAATAATAATAGTAGTTTGCATAGTAACAACTTCTGTGACAATGTCAATATACGCAGAAGGCAGAGAATAAGAGCTGTCTTCATCCAAATAGTTTTAAAAATACCTTTGCGTAGGATGCAGTGAGAAAAAATAGCTGAAAGCTTGCAAGACAAGATAAATTCCAGCTGTTATTTTTTGTGGACTAACAGATTTTTCCTAATTGCCACTAACATAATATTGGTAAGAGATCATATCCATTCCTCCCTTCTGTCCTCCATCGCAAAAGACATACAGACAGAACAGACTGTTAGCATGTTAAGATTTTGATTCTGTGATGCCCTGTATAGCATGGAAGAAGAAATTAAAATTTAATATATACCAGTGCAATTGGAACATAGGTTTTGCAAATCAGCAAGGACCACTTCAGCCCAGGAAACACTTTCTACACGGTTGGCTCTGCAGACACTCCCTTACCCTCTACATGCTAAGGTATATGAATTTCCAACACAAAGTGTTCAGGCTAGTCAGGTGGGTTGGTTTGTTTTTTTAAACAGTGCTCATGCAGTCCTGAATGATCCTCCTCTACACTCCTCTACCAACTTACATTTACTGTGAGTATAAATACACACACTGCACTGGTGTGTCTCCAGTGTATTACACCACACAGTGTATTAGAAAAAAAAGGACATTTGGGCAGGTTGTGACAGAAACCACACCTGAATTTTCATTACATAAAAAATTAACCCAAATAGCATACTGTTAACAGGAGTGAATACATCATTTTCAAGTACTCTGGCATATGTTAAGCATGTCACCCTAAGAAACTATACAATATGCACCTGGATTCTTTTTTACTCTCTCTCTTTACTGTATCTACCCAGGGATTCACTCCACAGCCCTAAGAGCTATACTTCAAAAGCTACAAAAGACAACATACATGAAATATTATAGGTTTTATTCTGCAGGGGAATGATTTATTAATGCTGAGAGCTTAATTTAGTAATCTGGCACTGTTTGAAAAGACACCCCCCCCGACCATGGAATAGTTAAGATGAGGAACACATTCCAGCTTTTGATGCAATTTTGTCCCAAATTCATAGTTAAAAAGACCGGGAAAGAATTTTTCCAATTTACTGAAATCCAATCTCATACTGGATTTCATCCAGCTCTATACCTCAAAGGCAAAAGGACTTAGTCATGTTTTTACGTAACTAAATTCCTGAGTCACACCAGAGAGGGAGAGTCAAATGAAACTCAAGAACAATTTCTGCCATTAAATATTTTTTTTTATTGTATTGCTTGTAAGAAACAAATGTTGTAAGACTTTTAAAACTTCAAACCTTTCATCATCGGCTATGGCTCATTTCTCATTCGGATTTACTAACACATTAACCCACATGACACTCATTCTGCATCATGGTAACAAGAGCAAATGATGACTGCTCAGCTAACTCTTAACAACTCAATAAATAATTTGCAATTAACCAGCTGTTAAAACAATAATTATTTTGAAACAGCTCTGCAGTACTACAGACTTCATCTAACAGAATGGAATGCAGCTGTGTAGAAAAAAAAAATTACAGAACACCACACTGGTCCCTGAGCTGGGTTAATGAAGCAATGTTAAAATGCAGCCAGTTTTATACAGCTGAGATTAACGGAATGATCAAATTGATGTGATATGCGTTCACTGAACTCTTAATTCACATATAAAAGAGACCTTGCAGCAGCCCAGCACACCACAGTGCTGTTACGAATTTATATTTCATCGTCCCTTCTAATTACACTAACCATGACTAAACTTTGAAGATGCCACAGAAAAAAGCCAAATTTAAGTCCTTTGTTTCTAAAGCCACATTTTCCCACTTCCTCCTTGCCTGAGGCTTGCAATCTCTGTTCTTCTAAACTCCTTTATGCCCCTCAAACTCAGAACATTTAAAACTAACTCACTCAGCCTACCTAGCATTTCAACAAGCTCCAGACCTTTTCGAACTACAGCAGCTGCCGACCCCTCCGTCTGTCCCTGGACAGCACAGCTTAGCTTTCTGCAGGTACTCAATTCTGCTCTTGCTCAGACACACGACCAGTGCACTAGCACTGCCCTCACTCATCCTCATGCTTCCTCCCCACATCTCTGCAGATACTGACCGCTCTTACCATTTTTTGTCTCCAAGATCCAGACCACAAACACCTCCTCCACAAACGCAAGAGACCATATCCTCTCTCACATGCATATGAACAATAAGTCATCACGTCAATTCTGATGCATGTCACTCCAGTTATAAAGAATATTAGTTTCATTTCTCTGTGCGAATGCTCAATTTATTACTTTCTGTAAATTATCTGGCAATTTTGAGACTTGAATACAACAATAAAATTCATCATTCGCTCAGCATCAGTTAAAAACTGTCAAACCTGCTGATTCATCTCATCAGCATTTATTGTGCTTCATTAATTCTAGATCTAAATGTTTTCAACAAAATAATGAAGTTATATATAGCTCAAAGCAGCAGCACCTATAAATCCTTCAAGCCTTTGGCAACTTCTTTAATCCAAAGTAATCATGTTTCCTTGTATAACAAGCCCTGTGATGTCTGTAATAGCATCTCACTATTGTAACGACAGTCCTAATGTTATAGCTTTCTTGCACACCTGAAGTATTCATCAGATCCCGTATCTAAACACGAAATTAGAGTACTCTCAATACTCTTCTTTAGACAGATATGCTAGTCAGCCCCCCCCAAATTAAAAAAAAGTACAAGAAAGATCGAGACTATGAAGTTGTTTCTGGTAACAGACTCAAATGTTGCAGCTTTCTAGTTATTGCTTTACTTATCCCTTCACATGAAATTAACATTTCTAAATAGCCAGTCTATTCTATAAGCAACTCTGCCACGAGTTCATCCCTTTTGCTTTTAAAAGGAAGAGAGTAAAGAAAAATCCCACTTTACAATCAGAATGAAGAATAGCAGATTTTATGCTAGAGCTGGTGAACATCATTCTCCTTTGAAAGCAAAAGGTTCAATGATCACAGTATTCATTCTTCAATTTAGAAATTTCTTTACGAAAACCAAATTTTCCTCTTTCATACGTGAGCTTAAATCCTAGCAGTTTTCCAAGTACATTAACCTTTTTCTAGTATTGTCCTGAAAACTCATGTAGCACCCCTCACTGGCTTATAAGGATGTTACCAATGCTACATTATAAAAAGTGATTTTAAATTTTTTTTTTATGACGAACCTTGCTTGACTTTAACCTCACTTCGCAGGAAAATCATGTTTGTGACCTTTACGCCTCACTTTAACTGAAAATGTATTTAACAGTAGATATTACCTCACCTTCCCAAATCTCCCACAACCACCTCTAATTTCCACTGTACAAAGAGAAAATTCACTGTCAGCTCCTTGAACTTTATCGATACGTTTCAGCTATAACCAAGATTTTGAGTAACCAGAATACAATCTGCAAGCATAAATCTAAATATTAAACACTAATTAAACAATATTACATTACATATTAAATGCATTAACGATTTGATCCGATTTCTAAACTCTAGATCAAATCCAGAAAGCAGAAATATAAAAAAAGTAGCCCAAATCAACACAAACGCCATAATTTCAAGAGAGGCAGGGTTTAAAGTATTTCATTACTCACGTAAAAGCGTGAGCTTATGTTTTACAGTTTGGACTCATTCCAAAGGCTGTCCCCAGTTAATCCACTCGTCTCTTCGGAGAACCAGACAGCTGGAAAGGATGATGACCATCTCAGTATGCACGTGTGCTGCTGTCATGAATGCGTGCTAGCACACTTGGACAAACTCACAGAGTATGTATAATTCAGTACAGAATTCTCCTAGGAGCCTGCCTGTTCCATTGTGCCATCAGAGAAAATGTGAAGTATTGTGAAAGCAGCAAGAAAACCTACAACCATGGCTGTTCTTTCGAATACTGCCATAACTGCCTATGATAAAGTTAAAATAGACCCCCCCAGCACTCCTTCATGTATGAAAGCAACAACAGATGCTCTCTAATTCTTTATCTGAATGAACCTCAGTTGTTTAGCTTCCACAACTCTTTCTAGTATTCCTTACAGCGAGCCAAACTCATGCAAAGAGGCTTCTTTTGGAGGCCAGAAATAACATTTTATTTTGTATTTGCCCCTTCTTTGTCCATTATCTTTTAAAATTCTACTAAGAATTAAAATCAAGACTCAATTTCATGACCATCTGTCCTTGAAAACATGTACAAGATAGCAGAACGCATTAGATATACGACTATTGCCTGTGGAGAAAGAAGTTAAACTAGTTTCAGTGATCGATATTCACTACTAGCCAACTCTATTCTTTCAAAAATGCGAGCACAGTAATCATAGGTACAGCAGTACAGCATAGTATTACCACTGTTTTGGTATGCACCATGTGTGGTAGAGGCAAATCTAGAGATTAGTACATATAAATCACTCACCCAGGAAGAAAAAAGTCTGCACAATTGCCAACTAAGACAACTAATATGAAATGCGTGTTTTCACAAGGGCTATTGAAAGAAATAGTATTTGTGGGAAGAATGAGTCATAGGATAGCAAACTTCATATACTACAGTTACTCAAAGTGAGAAGACAAAGGGAATTAGATGATTTTTTTTCTAATAACCAAGAAACATTAGCAAAACCAGCTGTTGCACTGTAATAATTTTAAATAGCTTTGTTATGCCTTCATATTCTCTTCCAGTAGTAGTTTTCTCTTTCTCTTTTTAACTTGCATTTTGGGTTTGCTGTTGTTGGCACACTGTCTCAGTAGACACTAGATAAATAAACTTTTCAACAACATAAACCCTTTTAAAACTGTATCTCTTAACCCCTATTCCCTCGAGAGGTTGGAAAGTAACTACTTAATTCTTTACAGGTTTACTTGTGCATCCCTTCTCTATTTCTGTGACTTTTCTTCCTACCTTAGTTATAATAAAATAAATAAGCATCTTCGCAGTTATCTCCATATAAATCACAGTTTGTATCTTTTCCTTAACTATGTATTTTTTGTATTTATTGATTAACCCAAATAATTTCACACTTTACTTGCAGGGGATCAAATTCATTGACAGGTAGGCTTGAGACAGTACTTTAAAATTACACGAATTTATTTCATGTATAGTAAATACTTAAACAGAACCCATATTTTAAGATGAGAAAGTACTAATCTCCTTGCACATAAAGAATGTTTCTCCAAAATTACTTCTATAATATCAATGCCTTAAGTTCATTCCAAACAGACTAGTTTTACTATGTTTACTTTTGTGTTTTAACTGGAACAGAGTAAATTCACTTCTTGTCTTAATTTGCTACGAAATAGTCATGTGCCATTAACTTCTCATTTTGCAACATTTTACACTTCAATAAGACGACACCACCTGCACGTCTACCTTCCCACACAGATGTCGGCAGAACCACTACACTCAGTTTGAGAGACCTCTGGTCTTACCGAAGGACCAAAACATACACTGGTCCACCGCGCTTTAACTGAGGACAACACTGACACGTATACCCGACATCATTTTGAAAAGGGCTTTCATGGATAAGGACTATTTTTAACAAATTGATTTTATGAAAATTTTCACAGTCTGATTTAGCTTTCTTTTCACGCATTACAGAATCATGGTTTTATTTCTTCTACGTTACATGAATCTCTCATATTCCCACCCTTGTTCTCAGACTTTCTTTAACTGGGCACATACACATACCCTGCTGGAACAGACTTGTGTGTTTCCCTTCTCTCTCTGATTTGAGAAGTGATTTCTCCAGTCCCATTTTTCAGAGTTAATAATAACTGTTTCTTCCAAATCTCTGGAACTTGGTATACCTGCTTATTCTGATTGCTGTATTTGTCTAACATCTGCTCGAAGAGCAGACACTTGGCTCTGCGAGACTAAAGATGGGGAACTCACCGAAACACAGAACGACCGAGTTAGAAGGGAGCTCTGGAGGTCACCTTGTCCAACCCCCCTGCTTGAGCAGCATCACCTAGAACACACTGGACCATGCCCTGACAGCTTTTGAGTATCTCCAAGGATGGAGCGTTCACAACCTCCCTGGGCAACCTGTTAATCTAAAGTCTCATATAGATAACCATTTTCTACCAAAAAACAGACTACATGCCAAATGTAGTTTTCATTTTTCATGTTCTCAAAGAGTATCAAAATTACCAACAAAGTCTAAGGTCTTGCATTTGGCCTTCCTGTCTTTGGTGACAAAGTGCTAACACGTTGAAAAAGTGAAAAACAAAGCTAGTAATATTTGCTTCACATATATTCTTACTTCTGTTTTAGCCATGATTTTCACTTCGTACTAAGGCTTGCAGCTCAACCTAACTTTTTAAAGAACATGTTGTTAGCTTTCAAGGTGCAGTGTTTGCTTTCCCCTTACCACTTTAAAAATCATCATCACACCTGTAGAACAAAAAGTTTTCTTGTATATGAAAAGAGTATCACAAACTCAGCAACCCAGAAGCTGCTCTTGCTTCATGAAATATTACCTGTGAAGTATAGTTTTAGTTTTCAACAGCTTCAGACTCAATACTTAGAGAATGCAACAACTCATCGCTAATTTGAAGTACAATAATTAATTAATGCCTAGAGTGGGGTTTTTAAAGGTTGAGAAACCAAAAAAATAGAAACTCATCCTAAAACTTTTTTTTTCTTTTCAAAATATTACATTCTCCAAACCCAAGAATTAAACCTTTTTCTCTGCGGAAAATTTTTGTTGTGTACTTCATACTAGAGACTTTTTTGATGTCTCTTCAGCAGGTCATACGCACCTTTCATTTACAGGGAGACAACTTTCCATCAGTTTGCCTGTAAATCAACTAAGAGAAGTCACTGCTAAGGAAAACTTCTTACTGCACTGATAAGACAAGCAATCCTTGTCTTCTCAGGCACAAACAGGCTAATCTTGGAATCAAATCAGGGGTTTAACTATGGAATTGGTCACTAATTTTTATCACTCCTAAGCTATCAGGTGGGCTCTCCAGGACTCCAGCCAACTCCATAAAAATAAGTATGTTGTGTAGCAGATCTCAGCTAGAAGCCAAGTTATAATGCGTTCAAGAAAAAGTTGTTGTAAAAAGGAAACTTCAGGAAACCCTGACCTAGAATAAGACAAAGGAAGTATCAGCACTTTGTTGAGATGTTCATCAAAGCATAAATACCAGGAAAATATTCAGAACAAAATAGAAAGAAAACTCAGCCCAGTGAGAGCTAGGTTAGTACTAATTTTAAAGGCTATTCAAGATTGCCTGTTTTATAAATATCTGGAAAATTATTGTCAACTTTAGCCAACAATATTTACATTATAGTAGCAATATGGATGTAAATCTTTAAACAATCATGCTGGTAAAATTGTTCCATACTTCATAAAGAAACAAGCCCTAAGACATCGTGAAAATTTAAGTTGAGAATTAGTTTACAAAGGGTTTTCCATATGAGATTTCCACATAGGAGCAGATCTTCATGTTTTGTTATTAAAATATGATGCTGAATGATGTGATGCTTAATTTCCTCTGATTGTCATATGAATGTGAATTAGCAATGACTGCCATTAAACAGAAGTTGTGGTACATCTGCATGATTTTTTAACAACTCATTGCATTGTAATCAACTTTATTTATTATCACTTACTAGTTCCACCTTTATTTATAGGAAAATCAGTAGTTCACAAGGTTGGGAAAAAAACTACTATGTTTGCACAGAAAGGTGTGGTAGTCTAATGACATGTTGACAAAAATAAAATACCAGTGTACTTGGTACATGTGATAATTGACAGCACAAGTTCTCTTGCGCAACTCTAACCTGAATGCTGCAAGAGAACTTTTAGAGACATTTCTGGGGAAGCATAGATTGTCACAAGAATGCAAACATGGCTCAATTAAATAGTCTTGCAGACAACATTTAATGGTCTACAAGATGAACGGAGTACATTAAAAACTGGGGGGATGGCGTGTATTCATACATAATACAGTAACTCAATTAACATTCAAACATTCAGCAGTTTAGTGGAAGCAGAGGTAGACTTGCCTGAAGAAATTCATAGCACCTTTGGGTAAGGCTACAACAGTATGTGTTTATTGAAATCTGCATCTGGTAGTAATTTGTCCAGCAGCAAACTTCTTTCTTTTTTTACTTGAATGAACTACTGGGGCCTGTATACTCTGCAACTCTTCGCTTGCACTAAGATGCACATTGTATAATTTATGTTCTTAATTATAAAACGAAGTTTATCAGCATGTTTGTGTTGTGTAATTTCTTATTCTTCACATGAGAATAACAGAATGCATCTTGAACAGTCTATTCATTCTTCATTGTAACAAAATATATTGGAATGGAAGAGATTTGATCCCTTAATCGCTTTACTTCTCCCTTCTTTACTGGAGACTTTTCCTTTACAGAAAATGGAGTCAACATAGTTTGAAAACCTTTCTGTAGGAGAATTACACCCTTCCCCCCACTGCCGCCCAAAAAAGAGAATGCAGGTCATAATCCTAATTTGCCTAATATTATTTTAGTAATAATATACCTCGTTCAAAATTGTGGCCTAACCCAAAAGACAGTTTTGTTTTTATAAAACCTCCTCTGCAAAAACTAGCCAGATATTTTGGAAAATGAAACTCTTGTCCTCACCACCTGTCTAATTCCAAATCCCACAAGGAAGGAAAACTGATTAGAGCAAGGGCAAAGAAAAGTCAGCATCCTGGGAAGGGAAAGAAAGGAGCCTGAAAGCCCTACACCAAGAGGACCATAGTTTCGTCTCCAGATACGGACTTGTTCCCTCTCAGTATTTTAAGCATGAATTCACGAACTTCAGTTTCTTACTTACTATTTCCGCCTTCACTAGAACTCCAGTAGAGGAACTGCGTTCTTAAGATAGATACAGTTTTCTGAGGTTATTTCAGGAATTATGAACATTGTTTTTCCTGTTGTTACTCAAACTGACACAGTTCTTCTGGGCTTCCTTCTAGCAAGACATCAAGAGTTAGGTCAGCAGAAATAAAAAGAGTTCAAATACACAGTAATTTTTAAGAGCATTTCATCGCTGTAAGATGTGACACATCTAGATGTATCATTTGGCTGGGTCTCAAATATAGAGAAGACCTGGTGGTGTCCCAAAATCAGGGCTCTTTTACATGGTGTATCACTAGAAATTTATTGGTACACCTTGTGCAAAAGAGGACAGGGACAGCTGACAATTTCATAATCTCTACTCCCACAAAGGGGAAGAGCAATAAGATTCAGAAGAATTGAATTTTGGGGGCAGAGAGGTTCACCATTAAGCTGCCTTAACTTTCCCTGCCCTCCCCGTTATACAGCTTGAATTTTAAGAAGCTTATGTGTCCTCATGTATTTATTTGTGGGTATAAAAATGCCTTGTTTCAGGAATACAAGTATTTGGAGCATCAGAGATCAGAGGAACACAGTAGGAAATTCTTTCTACAGGAACAAGATCCTAATCACTTGATAATTCTCCTTTTGTTTATCACATACCAATAATTAGTGCTGCAGTTACAGAGAAAATCAGACCCTAATCACAGTTAAACAACTACTTTTTTATGATAGAACCATAAAATGAATCTAGTGCAGATTACCAAAATGTCAGAGAGTTATTCCCCAGAAGTTCACTCTAGGGATTTCTGAATCCAGTTACCATGAGAAGCAAAGTACGCTGACAGGGTGTTTATTTTTATCTTTATGCTATTGCTACTCTCTTCACTAAACAATGTGACTTCAGTGGCATTCAATTTCGTTAAATCTTCTCAGAATCACAGTCAGGTCTTGCTTATTCACCTTGCAGGCACTGACACGAATCAGGGAATCTCAAAATCTTTGCAAAGAAACACGAAAGCACTAGGTACAATACCTTCTGCACACTTCTGTCAGCTTGATGTTGCCTAAACTCTTGGAGCCATGGAAAGCCCAAATCCATTGAAAATACCAAATATTATAATGGCATTCAAAAGACAAATATATGGTATCTTGATTTAACATAACAGGGCTGTGAGGACTGGACAGCAGCACTGTTCAAAGGCCATTTAAACCAGCGAAAATACTCCTTCAGACAGATGCAGAGGGATAACAAAGGCAGGTGATGGGAAGACAGGTTTGAGCAAACATTTCAACAAAACAAACCCAAAATCCAGAGCGCATTTTCTATGTCAAGGCAGCCGGACAGCTCAATATTAGGATAGCATAGATAAATACAAATACTGCAGAATAACATTGACAAATTACAATATATATTATGACATATATATTTCTATATATATCAGGGTATTCTCTTCTGTGTACATGTAGTAATGAAAGAGTGAGAGGTAGACTTTCACACTATTACTCTTACTGTTACTGTCTGTTACCACATTTTTGATACTTTTTTCCCTACTATAAACACTGATCTTGTAATTAAACATAAAAATAATGAGCAGCACTCATTTTAACTTCTTAGTGACAGACTTCTTACAGGTTTGAAGTTATCAGTGGCTCTCTTGCCCAGGTAACAAATCTCCTGAACACACGGTTAGTGTTGTAAAGCACTAGTCCTCTTCTAGACCGAGAGATGTGGAAACAGTACAAAGAGAGAACGGACTACAAGCCAAAACCATGTGGATCCAATAATGAAAAAAGATTTTAGGATCTCAGTGTGTAAATCCCCACAAATTTCAAGGTGTGAGACTCTTGGAAAATTAGGCCAGAATTTATAGGAAATTCATGTCCGTAACTGTTTTGAAATGACACACCACTTCAGTGATTCTGTATCAGTTTTTAGGCTTTGTTGTTCAGCATTACTTTATCTTAAGACTCTGGATAATCATCAGGGAGATGTAGGAAATACACTTTGCAAAAACTTTATCTCCACAGGCAACCTAGTTGATTTTTTAACTCCTTTGATGACCTTTCTTTACCTTTAGATTATACAGGATTACATTTTGTGCCTGGATTAGTAGATTTTGTGTCTATTCCTGTTGATGGAGCAGTCAAAACACTCAAGATAGTGTTTTCTTACCCATATACAGGGCAGGTGAAATGAAAACATGGAAAATTATACAATAACATAATATACTGTATTATTAATAACATAATAAAAATTTTGTTATGCATAGAGATGTGGCAACACTCCTGTCTCAGTCAAGTATCAGAAAGGCGGGAATGTTCCTGAAGAAAAAGTTTTACCTTTGTTACACAGGGAAAAATGCACTTACTGTCCAAAGCAGGAAAAAAAAAAAGGACGTATAGGAAATATTTAACATGGTGATAGCGTTATGCGGCATTTGCACACACTTCATACCCTATCTCTAACTCCAAGAAATCAATCTTTCTCAGTCCTCCCTCACCACACCTGACAGCTGGGTCCTCACTGCTTTCTCATTAACCGCTTAATAAATGTTGCTAGTCATTTTTACGAATCCTTCACAGACTTCAAATCGCTGAAGTCCTCAGTGCCATAGGAGGGTTTGCCTAGGTTGTGGAGACGCTTTAGAAGTACCAAGTCCCTACTCACTAGAATAGCCATTTCAGCTACAGAAGTTATTTGTAACTTCTTCACCTTGTAATGCCACACACTGGCAAAGAAATTATGCCAGAATATTGAACCTCTTCAGGGGTACTAATGCTAACTCACTGTGATGGACAATTACATGTGAAAACTGAGGGTATGTCTTCTTCTGCCTTACGGAACACAATACTAAAAAATGTAATTCAGTGTACTAAAGTCCCTTAGAGGCATGATTAGTTTCTAAAGACATCAACAAATCCTTTTTTTCAGATTTTACAGCTTCAGTACAGCAGTTCACTTCAAAATTTTGGGTGTTGTGTTCATCATTAACTAAAAATATTGTAAAATCTTAAATAAACTACAATTTAATATCAGTTACTATCATGACACAAATTGAAGCATTACTTCATCATTTCAGATACTCCTTGTGTATATACTAATCTAATGAGAGCAGTTCAAATAAAAAACTAGTGTACCTTTGCAACTGTACCTGAGGTGCTGTTCCTGTTAATACCGGAAACATCAGAAAGCACAGACACAAAGAGAGAATGTCTGATTTGAACAGTACCCATATGATCAATACTGTCTATAAAGAGGACAAACAATCCTGAGTTATCTACACAAGCCAGTACTCAAACGCTGCACAAGCATTATGAAGAACATCGAATACTTATTAATGCTACAGCAGTTTCATAGCACCCGGAAAAGTGCTATATTATTAAGACTGATTTTTTTTTTATAGCTCATATAAAATGAGGCACTAACTGCCATTTGTTGCATAGCTTTTTCGCTCACATAAAAAATGATGAGATTATGAGTTTATTCATAGCAGTACTTTCCATCTTATAGCTACGCAAGATTTACTATCAAATTTTATAGACAGATAGATTTTAACTCTATCATTGCTTTGGCACTATGACAGCCATTCAGTTTCACATGTAAAAATAATTTCTAAGATTACCATCTGTTGCCAACCCAACAAGTACCATTATTCCATTTGTTTCAGTGAATTTAGTCTAAATTTTTTCCATATATTTGAAATGAAAAACAAAAAATATTTTCTCTATCTCTGCCCCCAAGTATTAATTCTTACATTTGAATTTGCAGTTTCATTTAATTTGACTAACAACTATACAGGTTTAATAAATCTATCAAACTATGCAGCTAATCAGGAGTACCTTTTATTGAGGGATGCTAGCATTTACCACTCAAAATATGGAAATAAAAGTATTTTATAAGGTTGTTTGATGTTTTTAAGACAAGGTCACACAGGATGTTTGACAATGTAAATTTATTCATTTGAAGTGATATGGGTAGTGTTTCTACAGCTGCCCTCACTTTAAAAATATCTTTGGAATTCAAACAGTAACGAGGGTTAACTGATGAAAATACGTTTGTAACTATAAATCTCCAGGCTCTGGTCTTACATGACTCAGCTCAGATGACTGGCAGGCTCTCATCCTTGAGATCTTCCTGGAATCATTCCTGGGATACAGGAGGCTCAAAGCAATCCTTCCATTCTGTACAGCCCTACAATCAACTGTCCTTCCCCCTTCTTTCCCTTGGCTTCAACTAAGTAAAATGACTGCAGATGGCCCTCCCTGTCCCAAAGCGACAAATATACATTTATTCAAATATGTAATGAAACATGAGTATTTGTGCTCATCAATTGCTGATGTAAGTCCTAGGAAGAGCATTTGAGTATTATTAGTAATAATCAGAAGACAAAGATATCATATTTTGGTAGAAATCGAAGAATTTAGAAATATCTATGAAGTGTTTCCTCTAGGAGCAGCATAAGGTATCAGCATAAAGACCATTCTGGGGCTTGTTCAAAGGCTATAAAACTCAGGTGGAACTATTTTGTGCTGATGTAACAATTACCTCTCCTTGGCAAAATTTCAACAGCAGAAATACCACAGATTCAGCAGAACATTGTGGTGAAGGACAAACTTAAATCTATTTTAGGCATGTAAAAGCAACGCATAATAATGAGAATGCACTGGAAATTTACATACATTTTAAAATCTACCCTAACCAAGACCTGTTTCTCATTTGGACTGTGTTCACTAGGAATTTTTTTGCAGAAAAAATTTACCATTATTTTAAGATCTGGGAAATGTTGCTTGATGAATGAAGAAAAATGATGACACTAATTGATACCATTAGAAAATTCAAAAAGAAAAAAAAAACCCACCTCCTGAAAGAAAACAGATTAATCTCTTAAACTCTTAAAATAGAAATTCCAGGGCAGGCTTGAATCTGTCAAAGTGAATTCCTCTTCAAATGCACCAGATTAAAAACATGCAGGAAAACAAAGAAGCTCAGAGACACAGAAAAGTCACAAATATTAATTTTGGTCTACCCACCAGTAGTGGTTTTTGTAGGAAATTCTCATGACATCAAGTTCAATTCCGAATACTGCTTGGTTAACATAAAAAAATTGTTAATTTACAGAACTTACTATTATAGTAGTGTTGAAATTGGATTCTTCTGTTTTGTCTGGGGTGTTTTTTTGGGTATTCATATGTTATTGTTTCAGCATCGAATAAGTTGCATAATATAATGCAGAATCAGGAACAAGCAGGATATTTTTAATAGCAAAGCACACTGGAAATTCTGAATTTTCTTCCAAATTTGGATAAGCACAAAGTTCACTTTTAATACCAGCTGCCTGTTACAGAACTAAGCCCTGTTCCCCAAGAATTGCCTGAAGAAATGGTCAGGTGCCAACTACAAATGAATGCATAATCAGAATAAAAAGGGTTTTCTATATTTTCTCCTATTCAAAGAGGCGAAAATATTTTACCAGCTTTTTTTTTTTTATTTTTTAATTAATCCTGCCCTTCTGTAGGGTAACAGTTCTAATCTGCATTGTTTGGGATAAAGTAAACTAGCACAGCAAGAGGATTTTGCAGATAACAAATAGGGTTCATTCCCTGGCCACAAGAACTTGCCATAGAAACTACAGATACTACGGATCACATTGTAAGAGACAAAACACATGAAGTACAAAATTACTGAAGTAAAAGAACACAGACATCATGACAAGCTGGCACCAATATCTGATCTTTATAAGAACATTCAGAAGTATGAACTCTGGCCTGGATTTGATTTCTTCCCAAATTCTTTATGAACCTCTTAGATTGCAAGAGTTCTACCACTTCTTGAGTTTTAATCAGCCATAAAACAAAGTGAAAATTTTATTTCTTTTATGTATGATTTTCTGTCATCCTGATGAAAGCAGAAAGTATATTAAAGCTTCCGAAAGCATCCAAGTAATTTAGGAATTGAAATCCAGAGTAAGAAAGTATATTTATATTTGGTTTTATTAAGACCATAGAGAAACTAAGTTTCCGTACTTCTGAAAAAGGATATAGCTGAGAAAGACTTGTCTAGAAATTCAGCTACACACATTGCAGTGAGTTCAGGAGAAAATTTCACTTTACCACTGTTATCCCTCCTTGTATCAATACATTTGAATAGATGCTTCACTCTCATTGATTTCAAGAGCACTCAGATAATGTTCAAGTAAGGATAGGCCTGGTTACTTTGCTTAATTGGGCCTTGAAGAACAGTGGCAGTTGTTTCTGAAGAAAAAGGGCAACAACAAAGAATATCCTTAAAGAAGTATGTTCCTTAGAAAATCTTACAAAAGGGAACGGTTCTTCCACAAACTATGGAATAATCCTGACTATTGGTTTTATTCATGTGTCAGTTTTTACTCCCAGAAGTGCGGCACATGAGTAAAATAGTCTTTAACACAGAGTAGTCGAGCGCATATCAGAAAAAGCTACCATTTTAGACTAGACTAAATAAGCAGAGCTCTCCACACCAGCAAAGTCCAATATACTTTGCAGGGTTAAGTCTGGCGTATGTGGCAAGCAAACCAGTCGGTTTTAGAGCTGCGTTGTGATATGCAACCATCACTGCGCAGCCCAGCCAAGTTCTGAGCTGGAAGTTATTCAGTTGGTTGTTATTCTGCCTCCAAATCAACGCATCCAGTTTCTGATTAATAATTCAAGAGATACAAGGCTTTATCTATTTTAAGCCCAGCTATTAAACTTGACTACACACTGAACAAGCGTCAAGTTAAAAAGTTCAGGTTAGGAGTAAGGAGACAAAGTGACCCAGAGAACAGGAGTGCAATTTTTAAGTGAGCTGGTGCAGCTCCCAAGGAGAACTGTATCCAGTGGAAACCAGGTCTAAGTGCTGATGTGGGAGCTTCCCACAGCTTCTATTGGCCTTCAAAGCCACGCGCGTCATCAGGGTCTCTTCATGAAGCTGTACATAAATATCTAACTGGTATTAAAAAAACCCAAAAAATGTTTCACAGAACCTAAATTAAAGCTAGACGTGCAAAAAGCAGATGCTTGAAATTTACTGTCATTTCAAGAAAGAAGAGAAACATTTGCTAATTTTATTATTTACTGAGTAAATTGTTCTGCTAAGGAAGTCACGTAGAACATTTATAATATCCTGATGCACCTCACGTTAAAGTAATAGGTGTTCTGTTGACTAAAACCCCTGCAATTAGTATCAAATTTGAACCACAAATTAAATCTGTATTACGATTTCTACTCTGATTATACACTGAATTATGATCATATTCTTATCGGTCACTTTAAAAAGATACTGTAAAGTATGTCAAGAGGGTACTAATACTTAGGTCAACAGCACAGCACTGGAAGAGGAAATTGAACAATGCAAGTTAAAAAGATATTTAGTAAGTGAAAAGTCTTCCATACCGTACTGCAAATTGTATTGTTTTAATCTGGATAAATGCAGTCTGTGCTAAGAATGTAGGGAAGGTAATGTTTTCACGGAAGCTTCTGGCCATCCAAAAAACACTCTATTTAACATAGTCAGCCACTCTTACAGAACATGCATGACTTCTCCAGAATTTCTTTTAAGCAACTCAAAATTTGGAAGTAATTTTTAAAAATTAGTGTAGTATTTAGATCATTAAAGCACTTATATACACATATCACGAAAGCCACTAAGCATTTGTTTGGTGAATTAAAAAAAAAAAGCTTGTGTGTGATTTAACTTCAGATACAATATGCTGAAGCATAAGACCAGCATGACAAAACCTCTAGTTTTTCTGACCACAACAAAACATTCTGAGCAAAATATTCAATTAAATGCTCCTAATGAATGACCATTTTAAGGGCAATCCTTTTAAAAAAAAGAACAAGGTAGCATAGTTTCCCTATCAGATGCAAATTTATTAGCCTAATATCAGTGATTTTATAACACAATTATGACACCACTGCAGCAAATTTAAGATTGGATGACATGTAACTTTACAAGTCTATTTTCATCACAGCGGAGCAACGGCACTGGTCAAATTTTACTACATAGGAGGAAAAGAAAGTCTTCAGCTACTAGAAGCCATTCTTATGGTCTCCAAACACAACAATCATCTAAAAAAATCTTGAAGAGTTCCAGTGCAGAAAAGCAAGTAACTTCTCAACAGAAAAATCAAATATTCTAATTACCAAAACAGGCTATACACGTGTTATGAAGCCTCTCTCATGGCTTTTGTTGCAGTTTTTGAAATGCCATGTATCAAGAATATCTTAAATCAACCTAAAAAGCACTGATCCTAACAAACCTAATGCCTCCATTTTAGAGAATACATTCTGTCAACAGCAGCTCAAAAGTAGCCAGAAACCTGAAAAGCCTTCTTGCAGTTTTCCAACTCAGCAACATAAATTGCATCAACTGCACCACATGAGAAAAACGAGATCAAAATACAAGAACAATCCAACAGAAAATATGCGAAAAGCACTCTCTTGTGCATCTAAAAATTTTTAAAACTGCCCAGATAATGTACTGACGGAGTAGTGGAGAACAACAAAACCACCTCTGTATTTGTCAGTCAACAGTGGCAAAATGTAACAAGAGAACAGGTCTTTTAATCCAAAGCAAGCAGGTATGCTCCAGAACCTGAAAATCGTCTGCCCATTGGACCTCAGTGTTCAGAAATACAAACTTTATCAAGACAATTAAAATAGTTAACTCTGATAACACAGACGAGTTTCTACAAAAATGCAGCAATGCTAGAGGGTAGCAATCAAGACAAGTCACTGGTTCTAAGGTAGTTGGGCTAGTGTGAAAGCATTAGCTTTGCAAATATTTCGTACGTCAGCTTTTCCACCTATGAGCAATGATTTCACTGAATAAACCTCACCATTGACCGCAAAGATTCTTGAAAGCACACTAATTCCATTTTTTTTATGTTAAACTTTGAACTTCATTAAGTTGCAATAAAGTCACATCGGACTACATTTTGTAAAGAATACCTAAAACTTTATAAACAAACACCTTTACACATTCTCAAGCTGCAAAAGAAACTTATTAATTAATGTCTGCCAAACATTATTAACTAGGGCAACTCTGTTTTCAATGCTCTCATTAGCAGACTAGACGCTTCTTAGCAGCCTAAAAGTCATGTATTGCAATCAGACTGCAATCGCTCTTATGAGCTACTCTAATGATTAGCACCTGTCAAAGGGTATTTGTTTTCCTTTGCTGGATCACTCTCATATATACATTTAAATTTTCTCTAGGTATCACCAGGCTAATTTAAGAATGCATCAGGTATTTCATGGTTTAATGTCTTCAGCATCTGCTCCAATTATTCTAAAAGGTTAAAACATGAAACAGAGAGCCAAGTCATCATTATCCCCACAAACCTTATTAAGCAACCCTACTGAGCCATTCCCAGCTGAAAAAACAGCTATACCATTTGCACAAGCTACAGTAACTGAATAATTGCTTCTCAAAGCCAACTTTGATATGACTACACCAAAATTAAATTATAGATGTAGAACACTATAGACATTTGCAGACAGAGCAAGGATTACAAATCATTATGAAAATATGAAATTAAGACAGATATCTCTTTCGTTCTTTATGGGACAAACCCAATATCGCAACTTTTTAGCATTATTGCCCACAAGAACAAACATATCCCAATTTCATTCCACATAACAACTTTTGTCACTAGACAAATAAACAGCATTGTTTTCCCCGTATCATAATCCATCAAGCAGTACAGTAACTACATTTTAGATTGACCAAAAATGATAACTGATTTCCTTCTATCACACAACACAAGTGACTTGTTCTCTTTAAAAGAAATACTTGAAAACTCAGATATAAAAATTTACAATTAATTTAAGAGAATGTCTAACCTACCAAGGAACCTGTGTAAACACTGTGGCTGTTAGCACCTACTGGGCTCTGTGCTATCACGGCTACCTATTCTCAGTACCTGTAATGCTTGCACAAACTGCAGTTCACACTGCCAGTGAAACACGCTCTAACAGACAACAAACAGGAACTTCCCTGATACAAATTCAGAACTGTCAAGCAAACTCTGTCACTTAAAATATTTCTGTAATTTCACAAAATGCGACAACAATACAACAACTAATAGTAACCGTGCTGCACACTTATAACTGGCTGTCAACATGCATCCCATCATCTATTCTCGAAAAAGAATGATCTCTCACATCCAGCAATATTTCTTACCCTATAATATTAAGAGCACACATCCTGTCTCACTGGATGCAATATGCACATAAATCATCCTGTAAAACAAATCTCACTGCTCACCTGTATCAGCGATTCATTTAATCACATGGTTACACAGCTGAACACAAATCCAAGCACACTTTACTGCCACCTGTTTATTCTTAGCATCTAAAATGTATTTTCTTACCTCAGCAGCCTGTGTCTCCTGGTGTAATAAAGTTAGGCCTGTCAAGTCTTCTAAGAAGGAATGTGAAGAATTAAAAACTTTAGCTAAGAAATTAAACCCTTCTTGTTCATATTGGTCAAGGACCTGTGAAATAAACAAACAGAAAAGGATTTTAAATCAGATGCTCATACTTAAAATACTGATTCATCATCATATTTTGCTCACAAAATAGAAGTACAATCTTTCTGAACACTCAGAAAATGACTGTATAATGTAATCAGGTAAAAATTGCACAGAAAAGAACGATCATTTCTCCCAACTCAATTTCTAAAGTGGGGAAAGGTGGAGGTAAGAGAAGTCAGGTTTAAAATTTCCTGGTTTAGATGTATTTTTAAGCTTATAACAAGACATGATATGGCAAGAAGAAAAACTTAGTTGCAAAGTCATGAAAGGAGCATTTGAGTTACAGAAAACACAGTAAACTACTGTTCCAATGTATGTAAGTTAAGGGAAAAGACCATGTTGGGACAGAGTGAAAAATTCTATGAGTCAGTGTTCAAGTCCAGCATCCTCCCAATCTCCAGCGATTCATGGCTCAGACTATTGTACCTTAAAGCACTCTATTTTTCGACTCTAATTTTCCCAGTTTATCTTTAAATTTGAGAATCTTACAGACTCCTACAAGAATCTTACAGAAGGTTTTAGCCTATGCCCCTCTCAAACCCCTCACCAAGAAGAATTTTATTTCATGCAGCTTTAGCTTAAGAAACTATTTGGCAGGCTGATTTCAATCAAGTATGATGGAGATAGAGGAAAGAAAAGATAAATGTCAAAAATGAACATGATTCTACAAGTTTTGTGATAGCAGGTAGCAAGAAAATGGAAGGAACTTATGATTGAGCAATCCCAGTATCTTGTTTACTCTTTTTGTTCTGAGTTCTACCACTGGTCATTTAATATCCTGCTCTGCTGTCACCAGTCTCACAGATGAAGCAGCTGAGCTTGATAGACTGCAAAGGAACTTTTCCTACAGAAATTCATGCAGCAGAGCAGGATGCATGCAGGCACTTCAGAAACACACAATATTTTAACACAAAGGAGCCGTATATATGACACTGAAGACAGATACGCAGGGGAAGGATCACCAGGATCACTCCATATAGAGTAGGTGTAAGCTTTTCAGAGGAGTCTGTGTAATAGCTTAATCTATGAAACTGAATGCCTGCCAAAAACCTTTTACTGTGAAAGTCACGGTTGCCTTTCTCAAGAGTTACCTATTCATCTCACTCATCATCTTCCTCAGACAAATCAACATCAGTTTAAGAGTGAAGGACAGAAAAAAGGGGCTAATGATCAGGCAGTTTCACAGACAGCTGTTATTTTTTAGAGAGGCTGTTATTTTTCTGAATGACGATCCTTTCCAAAACCCAGCACCTGTAAAAGCCAGCACTTCCCCCAGCTACTCACTCTGATAATCAATCCTGCCTCTCACCCTCCAAACCACATAGTTCCTGTGTATTATATACTATTCTGTGATTCTGTGATTTAAACCCTGTGCATGCCTTCAGTCCCTGCATGAGTTCCTCTTTACCACACCATTTTTTACAAGCAACACTGCATTGCTGTCATGTCACACTTTTCAGAAACACATCCTCTGCAGACAGTGGGCTATAGCTGTATGTGAAAAAAGCTCCAGCATAAATGCTGCACTTAGCAAACACCAGAGAACTAACAAACAACTGCATTTCTGTAACTGACCACGCATGGGTAAAAGCACCAAAATCAGCCATCAAGATACAGCTCCAGGACTCCTGTGCTCAAAGACATATCTGATTTTTAAATCTCTGATGTCTAAATTTCCAAACAAATCACAATATTGAGCCCATCTATGTCTTCTTATAGCTTATCTGTGCAAATTATGCATCACATATATCTATTTTCAACTTCTCTCATTATGGCATAGTTCTTGCAGAACAACCCTAAGTAGTACACAAAAAGCTGTTCTATGCAAAACACTGTTGCAGGGGGCTGTGGACAACCTTTCTTTCACTCTACATATTCTCTCCTTATTTTGGGAGAGATGCAGTAAGGAAAATGTGTGCAGCTTATGTACTCCTTAAATATACCCAGTCTCACTGGATGGACAAGTTCCCTGTAACTAGTGGAATTCACTTCTTCTGGAAAAGGAGAAAAAAAACCACCCTGGAAGGATGGTAGTTTGTCCTATTGTGAAACAGGTGATTCAACCAAGTGAACTTCATTCCAAAGTTCACCCCTGCTACCCCTACCCCCAAAGCAGCCATTCACCCTTCTCTGGGCAAGGGGAATGGGGGGGGTGTAGGAAAAAATGGGGGTGGTGATGGAAATAGTTTAATTATGAATTCATCTAACTCAACCAAAGTCACAACTTACTCTCAACAATCTTACTCTCTACTAGTTTAACGATTCCTAAAGGTCTCAAACAACTTTTGCATTGATAAACCTTAAAACTGTGTGAACTTGCACAGCCCAACAGCATTCTGCAGCAAAACACATCCAGTGAGCTTTTATATTGAATCCTACAGGAATTCAAGCTCATTAAAAAATATATTTGTATTTAGCTGGCAGACTGTAAGTTTACCAGTAAAAACAGATTTGGATCTGCACTGAGCTCTTCATGCAAAATGTCCCTTTAGCCACACAACCATCTACTGCATACTTAGTTTTCAAAAAAACACAAACAACCAAATCACAACTATACAGATATGTTATTTGGCACCTTCTTGACCACAATTACACTTCTAAAATAAATAAATAAATACTACACTTCATGTTCTCTTACTAAATCTGGAGAAATTGTTCTTCCAAGATTTATTTTGCCAAACCTGGGATTTTGTGTAATGACCCATAAACATAATCAAATATTAAAAAAGAAAAAAAAAAGATTTTAAAAATGCCTAGGAACATTTATTTGGGTTTTTCTTGTTTTTTATTCCTGAGTAAACACACCAAGACAAACTCATCTGGCTGTTCCCAATGCAATACAGAGAACGGGACAACTTCAGCATTCCATTTGAGATGTGTCCTCTTAATATTATCCATTATACATATATAGGGAAATTGCACATACACCTAATGACTATTCTGTGTTTCAAAATTCTAATAAAACAAACAGATGTGCAGAAGTCTCTTGCATCTGGCTCTTTGTGAAACACTGTACACAGACATCAATTTATAAACTTGGATTATGTTCACAGCCCCGCCTGTATACAATCCTCAAAGCTATCAGCATTATCAAATGTGTTGCTATTGCTTTATTTTGTTGGAACGATGATACAATGCTTATGAAACATCTCTTTCATGATATAGGCCAGATTATAGTTCATAGTATGTTGAAACAATATACAGCTGATACACAATGAAATCGTAGCCTTATTCTACAATATTACAGTGTATCAAAGAAATGCTACAGCAACAACAATAAAATACTTTGCTGTCCTCCAAGAGGTAAAAATTGCTAAAAGATGTGTACTACCTTGCCATATGCAAACATTCTGAACAGAGCAGGGAACAGAGTGCAACCTTAGTATATACCAGAAGTCTATCAATTAGCCTTGAAATCTGGTTGATTTTGTTACGCAGCTAATTATGCCCTGATCCTCATTTCCAAAGAACTGTGACTCAAACCTGCATGGAAAATTTCCAGGCACTGCTTCCTCAGTAAGTACATTGCTTCAGTGTGCCAGGATGCTCTGCATAAACTGCCCTGGTTTATTTCAGAGATGTACTTAACCTTTCTATATTCCCTGCCATAGCTATAAATGAATTCTTATGTACTCACACAAAGCAGACTGCATGACTACGCTGACATCCACAATGTCTAGCATTAGTTTTCCATGAATCACTTGGAAGAATTATTATTAAATCCAAGTGCCCTTTGTATTGTGATTAGCATGGAAGAGATTAGGAAGTGTCCCATTAGTTGTCTTTTAAAATATTAACATTAATAAAACTTTAATATTAATGAATTAAGCTCACAGAACCATGAGTTGAAGGTACATTTTTGCATCTAGTGAAATGTAGCGCCTTTTTTTTTTAAGTTGGGTAGAAATGATACACTTTAATATGAGCAAACCTGCTATTGTTATGGAAAGAATTAAAAATTTATTTCCCCCCCCGAAGAAACTCCATCATGTCATACTGCTAGACTTTCCATGGCACCACAATGGCAAATTTAGGTCAGGGTAACGAATCTGACTCCAGGTACAGCAATACAGAATATTTTTATAGTATTAGCACCCAGAGAAGCCTGAAAAACTTTATCAAAGAAGTATAGTTGCTGATTATAATTACTTCCTTTTTATAATGGGAACAGCCTGCTGAATATAAGTTATCTGTTAACTAGGTTGAAAAAGAAACATTCCAGCCACATGGCCCGGAGAACAACGTATCAGCGAGCCAAAGAATGACCTGGCAGCACCACTCTGCTATCTCAGCAGTGGTGATACCATTAAAGCAGGCATACACTATCATGAAATCCTTTTAATAAAGGTAGCAACTGAAAGAATGTTTTTGTCACCTTCAAGAACTTTATTTCCCTATTCAGATGATTAAAACTTTACAATAAACACCACAAAAGGCATAAACACCCACATCTAACCTTCACTATACAAGCAACAGCTGTCCTCTGATAAGTGTAATATGGCATATATTTATTCAGTAGCCACTGAATCTACCTCAAAAAGAAAAAAGAATGAGGCAAAATAAAGCTCATCTCAGATTCCTATGACAGCAGATCACACAGGAATAGTCTGCAGGTCATCAGGAACAAAGCGAGCGGTGTTGAGGTGACAGCTGGACTTGATGATCTCAGCGGTATTTTCCAACTTAACTATTCTATGATTCTATACATCAAACAGGTACAAAACAATTCCTAAAAATACTTCAAGATTTAATAAGTGCCCAATTTGTTGCTGTGGGGAAAGGAAATTTTCTCCTATTTAATCATGTCCGCCAGAGTCTAAAGGCCCATGGCTGCATGAGTTTGCTTTTTCAGTTCTTAACACTTCTCTTTGCTGCTAACACCATACTTGGTACCAATGATCACATTTTGAATAACAGCTTTATAGGATGAAAATACTTGAGAGATGTTGTAATTTTTATTATTATTGATATCAAATTAGTTACTTTCTGACCGCAGATGTAAAAAATCCCTCACAAATTTTTTCTGGGAATAAACATGTCACTATCCAGTCATTCAGAGACATGTCACTATGTAGCAATTAATTTTCTCAAGCAGAAAAAACTGCAAAGCAGCAACAAAAAGAACCAGAAGGATATAATTCTTCTGCCTAGCAAGGCAAGCTGGAGTAATACAAATTTATTAAGGAACTCTTATCTTTTTCTCACTTGCAGGTCACTTTTCAGAGCTTAGGAGGAGAATTAGAACGTAGCATGCCTTCTGTATTTTATGTCTGTTACAAATACTGTCAGTAGAACCCACATTTTAACACCACACTCTCTTCTGACTCATGTAAATCTCCCCTCAGGTCGACGCTATAACCTCGGTTCTAGTGTCCACTTCACAGAACCAGAGCTACAACTGATTTTTCACATGATAGCATTTTAATAGAACCAATGAATCTGTGGATGCATATTATCACAACAGGGACAAATTAATGTATGGCTAAAGCCTTTTCTGTTAATGATACACAGTAATCCATTTTATTAGCAAGCTTCTTATTCCTGTCTGTTTACTGAAGGAAGAAAAATGAATCTCATGGTAGGAGAAAAAAAAATAGAGGCTTAGAGTAAAAGAACTTGTTTGAAATGAGAAACAGATGTGCAGCCTTGGTGTTATATTCTTTTTAATAGCATTCTTCGCGAAAATAGTCTCAATTGCTGGGTAGAAAGACATTCAGAAAGAGAATCTGGCTCCAGGATTGCTTTATAGCACAGAAGTTAATATCTGGCTAAGTAAAAATACAAAAAACAAACTCCTAGTCCCAAGAACCTGGCCACTGACGTAAAATTGGCTCACATTTCATACCTCATTTCTGTCACATAATTCTTCAACTTTTTACCAGCATTTACATTTGTTTTGTCTTTTTTGTTTTCTAAGTAGTTAGCATCTGTAGAGCTTGGAACAGTGTTCCTTACTTTTCAGCAAAAATAAGAAATTAATGTTACCAGATTTATTGTTTACACTAAATAAGATATATGGGTAGCCTACCTCCAAAATAATATGGGTGCTGTGTTTCACACTTCTCCTAGCTTTAAATACTTTCCACTCAAAAAATGACAGCACACTTCCCCTCCCCGCCCTGCCTCCCCCACAAAGGGGACAGACAGTTCACCAAACATTTCAGAGTCAGAAAAATCTCACAATTTAAAGTTCTGTTTAGAAGTTCAACACGCCTAGATATATTTTTTGCACACTGCTAACTATCCAGTTATCACAGGCAGTACAGAATGAACAGAAAGCAACAGTGAGTGTTACCATGCTGAAGAGAGACATCTCAGTCTTGACAGCTGCTTGGAAAATAAGGAAGATGTGAAATCTTGCCAGTTAAACTCTTCAAAGCTCAGTGTATCTGCCATTAAAACAGGAAGTTCAGTGAAAAACTACAAAGCTGTGAAGAATCCTCCTAAGTGAGATGAGGCATGTGAGCCATGGGGATCTTGGGTCTAGACAGTTGCACAGGCAGCACTGCTAACATTCAAAATTTCATCATGAGACCCGTAATTCTCACGAAATTTTCAATTTTTATTGACATTTGGTCCTAGGGAGTTACAAGGAAAAGCCTGATAAGGTGATCCTGTAATGCATCTATGAAAAAGAATGCAACAAAACTGAACTTTCCTGAAGATCACATAGTGATTTTTCAGGGATTCAGTTCATGATACTGGAACAGAAAAGTCTGACAACGTTACATGAGCACAAAGATGACTCTTAAGACACTTCATCTTTTGATAATACTCCAAGTATTATCTTAATGTGTGTATGAATAGTCATACACACTTGTGTGTTCATATATGATTAAGTTTTAAGAACAAGGTCATAAAACAAAGTTCTGAAGAATGTTATTCTGAAAATATTGGAAGGTTATAAACCACAAATGGCGTCATTTTTTGGCCAAAGTCCAAATAATTAAAACACTCTCTGCATATACAATTTTCTCGTTGCCTTCCCATAATCAGTATTAAAAATGAAAGCAAATCAGTATAAAACCTAACTGATCCACGTACAATATGCTGAAAATTCATTTAAGAAAGAGATTGTTGTTTTAAGAGTAGGAATGTAGTGATACAAATGTGTATTGTCTGTCGCTATTACCTACACTGATTTTGAATTGCAGTGGGCAGAAAATGGAGTACTGGCTTACTGAAGAATAGGCCCTGGAAGGTCTCAACAAGATTTTCTTAGCCTAGGACTTTTCAGTTTCTTCTTTTGAATAATGAAAAGGAAGAAAGTAGAGTTCTCAGATATTTCAGAGATGTCAGTTTAAGCACGGTCTTGTCTATATTAAGATCTCAGGAACTGTATGCATTCTGAGCCTTTCTGAAATAACCTTGACGTATTTTATATACGAGTAACCATATTTTCCTGATATGAATTTATAGACTAATAATACAGACAAAACTATAGGATTTTTATTTTAACTATTCTTTCATTTCTAAAATATTTCTCATAAACTATTTGAAACATAACGGCATCTTCAGATTACAGTTAATATAAGGACTTTCTAGTGGACAGCATACAAGTTTAAGGCATTCCCTGCCTGAAAGCATTAGTAAATAGAAGTGAAAAGAAAAAAAGAGATAAAGAGAAAGGGAGAGTAGAAGAAAACAAACACCTCCATTTTAGAGACTGAGAACAGAGGAACAAAAGAGTTTTCCAGCAGACAGTATCATTAGATCATCTGTCGTGACCTCTTTTAATACATGGGTATATTCTTCCGACCCCTAACAGCCATCTCTTGCTCAGTCCACATTTTACACTTGACGGATATTTACAACTTTATTTATCCCCATTCTGCTTCCTGTCCAAAATTTATGCTGATTAGCTCATCAGCAGTTACAACATTTTTGGCTCCAGTTCATGCTGGCATTAGTCACTATCTATTGTACAGCAACCGCAGAAAGCCCTTCTTTTTCCCTAGTCACATCTGAGGTTGCTGACAACCTGTGGCTGGATAATCTGTTTGTTACCCACGTAACAAAAGGGACAGGCTTGCCTTGAAGAAACAGTCCACAAACTGCACCCATTTTCTGCAGGCAATCCCTACTGCTGGGAGAAAAGCAAGGTCTCTTCCTGAAACATCTAAGAAAATGACTCATCGCACAGAAAAACAACTGTCTTATGCTGAACACCATTTTGGCTGTCTATACAATTTAAGCCTACAAAGATTGGAGTGGTCCATCTTTGATGGGTTGATTTCAGTAAGCATAAAGCCAATGCTGACTGGATACTGCATATGAAGTAATTTATTCCACCCATCTCACCTGCCAGCAGCAGTTCAACAATAAGGCATGATCTGCCAGACACTAAGCACCCAAAATTATCACTACCTTAAGCAGCAGAAAATGCAGCTGTGCCGTAGCTCCTAAATCCAGATCTCTAGCTTAAAAATCTGTGTTTTGTAGACTATTGCAGTGCACAACATTTTATTATCTGGATGTGCTACAAGACCTGTACAAAACAGCACAGGAAGAACAACAGCATTTTCAACAAAACCACATGTATTTACTGGATTTCATGAGTTTTTCTACCATCTTCTTAAATTCAATTTCCTTCACTTTTTTCTAATTTCAAAGAAAACAGAAGGAATTTTGCAAAGACACAGATACAGGCAACCTGTAAAAGCGTGGAAAAACTGAATAAAGGTTAAACTTAACTTCAACTGTTCAGCAATGCCTACATGGGCATTTGCAAACAAAAAAAAAGTTGCCCAATAAGTGAGGCTGACAATTTGTTAAGTTTAACAAAAGAAAATAGGTATAGATATAGACAGACTCCTGTCAAAACTGCAGTGAGAGGAATGCAGAAAAGCATACAACAAAAAGCTATTAACAGTTAAAAATAGAAAGATATTAAAAAATTATCTGGGAAAAGATGTAGCGCCCATCCCTTTATTCTCATGAGATTAAAAATATAATTGAAATATAACTATATATAATTCAAATATTACAATCTAATATTTTAGCATAATTTAAATATGAGATAATGATAAAGTAAATTCTATTTGCATAGACATTAGGGTAAAAATTAACCAGACTCTGACATCATCATCCAGTTCCATGAGACAACTGTTACAAGACCTGACCATAGAAGAGAGAAAGATAGATGTTTCCATTCTTTCATTGCTGTATGCTGGCATTACTTTTTAACATGTAGAGGTAGAATTATGGCCAAAATTGTCAAGTGCATACAGTGCTGCACTGTATAAATCTGGAGTACTTGTCTATCAAAATTATCAATGCAAAAGAGTGCTTTGGACCATAACCTTGTACAGAATCACAGAATCACAGAATCACATAATGTTAGGGGTTGGCAGGGACCTCTGTGGGTCATCCAGTCCAACCCTCCTGCCTAAGCAGGGTCACCCAGAGCAGGCTGCACAGCACCGCGTCCAGGCGGGGCTGGAATATCTCCAGAGAAGGAGACTCCACAGCCTCCCTGGGCAGC
>Ga0065711_1026652_pt1 | contig 63577 bp, 60 predicted proteins | sample Hoacrofraction12_FD_59098 | JGI IMG/M metagenome (GOLD analysis project Ga0065711, IMG submission 59098) | Hoatzin crop microbial communities from Cojedes, Venezuela - Epithelial fraction 12 v2 (version 2) | ecosystem: Host-associated > Birds > Digestive system > Esophagus > Crop | place... | reverse complement strand
CCCCCCAAAGGTCTACGGAGCGATGCCCTTTATTAGCAGTGCCCTTGTGCTGCTTAATGAGCCTTCTTACAAACCGCAGAAGTTGGAGCTGGTATGGGTGGCAAATGGGCTAAGGTTTGGCTTGCTGCTCCTCCTGAAGCAACCAGAGCTCGGAAGTGGAGGGGAGGCTGTGGGGATAGCATGGAAATGGGGCAGCAGCCTGTTGCCCCTCCGACGGGGTGCTCGCACCCCGTGGTTGTAACAGCAGAGGAGCGCTGTTACAGGTGACGCTGCCAGTGCCACCATGGAAACCTAAGAAACAAAATAGTTTTCTGGGTCAAGTAACTTCTTTACAAAAAAACAAACAACACTGAAGGTTCTTCCTTAAATTAATCATCACAGCAGAGGGGAGGCGTGTGGACAGCATGCTTCAGCTAGTCCATTTCAGTGGCAAGTTTGTCGGGTTGTAATGTTGCATGTGTATGGATCATACAAATATTATGTGTGCATACATCTACAGGGACAAAATGTGTTCACATTGCTGTGTTAAGATTTTCAGATTAAATAGACCCTTGCTGGATTAAATGGGAGCTTTCACTTACCTTCTGTTTTTAATTCCTTCTGTTGTGCATTTGCCGATCTATTAGTTTGTTGATGTGCGTGACAGAGTAAGCATGTTTCCACTCTAGCATATTGCTATGCCACAGTGTTTTGTAAATCACCCTCTCACCAACCTACATAATAATACATCGCTACTAGAGGGAAAATACCTGGGGTGAATGCTTATTTTCCTGCCTTGTTATGGCATCAGTGAAGTTGGGCTGGTAACTGCATAGCACTTGTCTGTTGATATAGATGGAATAAATATAGTTCTTAATGTTCTGTTGCACAAACACAAACATAAATACAGCTGAATGTTATTTCTCAATAGCTATTGATGGGTTGTAATCTTGTACTTTGGTTTCCAATGGCTTCAGGGTCTGCTCGCTAGAATCTCGGATCTCTTGCTGTGCCGGTGGACTTGTAGAAATTGTTGTCAGAAGTGTTTCGACTGTAGCTGTTGTCAAACAAATGAAGATGAAGTTGAAATCCTGGGACCTTTTCCTGCTCAAACTCCAGCCTGGCTGTAAGTTTAGATGCACAATTTCATAGTTTTAACTGAGGAGTAGAGCTGTTCAGATGTCATCAGAGTATTGATATGAAATGACCATAGGGCGTTGAGAGGATGCCACACAGAAAGGAGGAACCTCTTGCTGAGGGTGGAAACATAGGCTTCTCAGTGACAAGGTGAAAAAGGACAGCCCTGTTAGCTCAGATAGTAAGGTTAGTCTTTGTAAAACACTTTCCTGATGAGTAAGACAGAAGCTATTTTGTAAGCTAGCATAGCAAGGTGATAACTGGCTTAGCTGCCCATCGTTTTATAAAGGTGCTCTTCATCTTCAGTCTTGTTTCCTCTTCAGATGGACCAACCCTTTGGAGCACTTCAACTTAGCTGAAATCCTGAGGAGGTTGTTTTGAAACATTTCCTTATCTTAGTGTGAAGGTGGTTATCATCTAGGCAGATGAAAGGCGTACCTTGTGCATGCTGTAAATGGAAAATTCATCTGAAGTCTCATTTAGCAAGACTTGATCTCCTGCGTCATCTTAGCACTCTTCAAGATTGCCTCTTCAATCATTAAAGAACAACAGCAGCAATGCTGGGTTTTACATGGGGCTTTGATTAGTGTTTTTGCAAATCTATTACAAACACAGTCAGTGAAATCTTCCCTGTTTTACTCACTCTTGTTTGGGAATTTGCAGCACGGAAGTGACCCCGTGGAGGCATTAGTGAAACCAAGAAGGGAGCAGAGGTCTCCTGCCTGTTAGTGGCTGCTCTGTCGGCTGGGCTGGGCTGTCTTCTGTGAGGGCAGGTCACTTCATGGACACAGCTTCGGTGTGTCCGGAAGCTGTGGCACAGGAGATTCCTATTTAGTGCATCATATGATGCTCAGAAGTTGGTACCTAGGCACCGAGACACTCATTAGTTTTATCTACTCCTGAGAGCACCTGCTGGTACTCTGTGTCAGGTTTGGAAGGTCCCTGTCTTGCTGCGTGAAATAAATTGTCTCATGTTTAAATCGCAGTCTTGTCTATATACTCTTTTGAATCCAGGTAGAATAGGATGGTAATTAATACTGAAGCATAAAAATAGGAATGTTCAAGATGTGTTAGAGTGGTTTTTAAATGTGGAGCAGCATATTTAAGAGTCTGATATATGCCCAGAAATGGATTCACCTGCAATTAATGGGAAATGGAAACAAAATCAATGTTAAATAGGAAAGTATTGCGCACAGGAGAACACGGTGATGAGGCTGCAGTATTGGACATAGAACGATTACTGCAGGAACAATTACATACTTGGGAACAAGTAGCTAGGCTTGTTGTGAGAGGATGCTTCGGAGTTTCTCTGACGTGCTGAGGAACAGAAGGGACATCGTGTGTGTTTGGGGGTGTAAGGTGATTGTCCCATGGTGTAGTTTTTGGCTGCTGGATCTTTCTGTCTGACTAAAGGGGCACTGTAAGCATTGAAGCTCTGTTCTTATTTTGATCTCAAAACTCGTATGTGTGGTGACTTTGCAGATGAGCTGGACTTTGCCACAGGCAGAGAACGTGGAGACCTTTGGACTCATAAAAAGCTCTCTGCAGCCTGTGTTGTTTTCCCCCAGTTTTGCTCCACCTGAAAGCCTCTGCAATTAACTTATTGGAATGGCCATAAGCAGAAGACAACGTGCTCTGGAAAAAAAAAACAAACCCACGCAGTTCTTCAACCATGTTGTGCTTTATGCTGCACCTACTCATGCTAGCAGCCCTGGGTAGGGTCCCTAGGACCCCAGCCTAGGTCATATATCCATCTTTCCTTCCAGCTTCAGATAATCTGATGCAGTTAGGGTCTCCCTGTTCTGGTCTAGTGCTGGGAGAAGATGAGCTCCCAGAGGTAATGCCCAAGAGGGGCAGCAGCCGCCAACGAAGAGGACACACGGGAGAAGTACCTTTGCTTTGCGAGGATGCTGCCATGCCTTAGGATCACTGAAGTCACCATCTCCTCTGGCACTGCTGCAGATTCTGTGGTCTCTAAGGATGTCTGTTAACACATGTTGGTGTGGAAGCTGGAGATCAGGCTTTGCTTTCTTGAAAAGGCTGTTGACTCCTCGTCTTGAGCTGAGTTGGACCCAGGGTAGTACCAAGGAAGGTGGCGATGCTTTAAGCTTCCAGGATGACTTTGCTGGAAACAGGTGAGGGAACCTGGAAAGGAGTCGAGTGAGGAGGGCGAAGAGAGCAGAGGAGACATGGAGAGGAAAAGGAGCCCAGGGGATGTCACTGAGAGGAGAGGGGGAGAAAACGAGCCTGTAGAGGAACAAGAGTCTGGAAGACAAAGAGGAAAAAGGAGTAAAAGGCAGGAGACAGAAATGGTGTATTTTGTTTGCTGATCAATAGAAGGGCCCTGGTTTTTGTGTGTGCAGGTTTAAGGTGGAAACAATCCCATGCAGCCTCTGCTGGCTCAGAATTCAAAAGCTGAAGAAGATTTCTGTTTTCACTGTGTTGATCTTACACTATTAAATCTCCCTATGCGTTTTTGGAGGTAGGAAATAATGTCTGGAGTTAGATGTGTGAGCAGAGTAAGAGTTTGGAATTGGTCTCAGAATAAGGTGTTTAATGGATATTTTATTTTTGAAAAGGGGGCTTCTGGATTCAGTGGAAACCCCTGAAATGTAAGACGGATTTGACACCACCATATTCTGCATTTAGATGCGTGCATTGAATGTGGGAACAAATCAATTTATCATATTCCCTGCTTGCAGCCTGAAAGTGTTTTAAAAATAGATCTAGGTTTTCCGCTGAGTCTCAACAGTTCTTTGTGGACCCAGGACGCTGGTGTAGTGCAGAATGCAATTTGCTCCTTACTTGCCTCCCCACCCAGTCCCCAGGGGAAAACTGCTTTTATGCTCCTCATTGGCCTACTAGCAAACATCTGAATGCCCATGCTTAACAATCCATCCTTTACTTTTTGCCTGTAGGTTTTCCCTTTGGCAGCTCTGAGACACCTCATTGTCCTGGAAATTCAGGAGGGGGACGTTAAAGCTGCAAGTTTAAGCCTTTCCTCTTGGGAGACTGTTGATTTTTCTCCCTTTCTGAAGTTTTACAATGGCAACTTAGGAAAAAAATTCATACTGAAGTGAATCTAATTGTATTGACCTGAAGGTGTGATAGCCTCTTGTTATCTCGGGAGGAGCGCTTGCATCTTGGTCTGTGCAGAAATGGGCTGGGAATGAGGGTGTATGGTGGAGCTGCCTGTTAGGGAATATTCTACATAAACCCCAAAGATAAACAGTGAATGGTCCATTAGACTGAATTGAAATCAGGATGCGGCTCCTCTTCCCAAAGGTTCGGATTAAACAGAAACAGAGCTGCTTTAACCAGAGCCAAAGTTTATATGAGGAAAAATTATTGTGCCTCAGTAGCAATTTCCTTACTAAAGGTCATCTGTATGTTATTAACTTGCTATTACGTTTACCCATTGTAGAACATCCTTAATGCCTCTCTTCCTGATTCCCTTTTCACCTTGCCTTCTCCTCGTTCTGTGCATTTGCTTCTCAAACACAAGTATATCCAAATGCTGAATGATTGTGTAGACCCGCATTTAGGCATGAAAAAGCTGTTTGTGTTCCAACTACTGATTATATGTCAAACCGCATGATTTGGACTGCCTTTAATGGGCTGCAGAGTTGTGCAAATATTGTATGCCCCTGTTAGAGTAAGATTTGGTTTTGATTATTAGCAGACGTTTTTTTAGTGTGAATGAGTTGTGTGACTCTGAATTGGTGAGATTTGCGTGGAGCTTGCTGTGAACTTTGTGGCTTTGGATAAGAATTTCCAGTTTAAATCTGTTTTATGTTTGGGGGGCCTTTTCTGTGAGTTTACTGGTTTTTCAGGATATGTTTATTGCTCTACTCCAGTCATTGGTTACTAAAGCAAATGATTCAACGTATTTCATTTATACCCAACTGAGCCATGCAGGTCGAAAGGGTGAATCAGGAGCAGAACTCACACAGTAGTTGCCTCTGCTTTGCTCATTTAATGCTGACACTTTCCCTGTGATCTGCTGCTATTTTTTGGAGTATGCTGTCTGGTGGATTAACCGAAGGGCTTATTTTGCCTGATGCACTAGATGTCATGTACCGTTGTGGGATCTCATTTCCATTGGCAGCCACTCCCCTCTGAATGGGCAGTTGGAGACTTTATTTCCTGTAGTTGTTCCTGTCTTGTTCTGCTCTTGTTCTGCTCTTGTTCTTCTTTCAGGCAAGGCTGGGAGGTCCTGACTGCTTTTATGAGCCCCTGCAGCTGTGACACATTGAGGGTTTTAACCAGAGTGTTGTTTTATGTGAAAACAACATAAACACACACACACACGTGTGTGTGAACAAACTGAAAAGGGGATTACATGTGGACTTCTTCGTGATGCCGGTCATCTGTTGAGTCTTCTCAGAGATGCTACAGCTTGAAACTTGCTTTGTTACTTAAATCCTGCCAATTTCCCTGCTCCCACCAAGACCCCTGGACAGTAAAATTACTGTCTGGTGAGAATCCACTTCTATAAACCAGAAGTGATAAAAAGCAGCCAGTTATTTAAAAAGGCATGTCAGTAAATAGCTCTTAATGAATTGTATTTATAAGATCAAGTTTTGGAACCTTAGTGGTGTACCTGCAAAGCAATATTTTACTGAGAGGTGTGTGGTAGGTTTGAGATGTCTGAGCACAGTGGTTTCCCATGCTGGTGCATTCCTGGTGAAGTCTGTGCTTCGAAAGTGTAACTGTGAATTTACAGCAGTAAGCTGCTGTTTGGGTTTTGTGGTTTGTGGGGTTTTGTTTTTTCTTTCTTTTCTGATCAAGATCTGAGTCACATGTGCCCATGTGGCCTGTGTCGTGCTCTAATACTGATATAACTCTGTTTGAAAGACAGGCAGAAAGATAAAGAATCTGGTTTTTACATAGGTCTGAAGTTGGTTGCTTGGCCTTTTGCTTGCCAGATAGATCAGGAGATACCCCGCAGCATCCAGGGAAGTGCGCCCAAGATTAGACCCAGAATATCGGAATGCATTTTTATTCTGTATATACTCCTTTGCTGGGTTGAATCACCCAAAGGTCTCTTGTTATGACAGGATAAGCAGCCAAAATGAGGACAAAGATGGAGACGCTGATAATACAATCACTGAGCTGCCTCCCACTCTTCAGGATGTTTCCCCTGACAGAAGGCGGTCGTCTTCAGATGCATCACGGTCCACTTACAGCCTCACGAGGCGGATTTCAAGTAAGGTCGTCCTTCCGACATTAATGTAATTCTTGTGGGGAGGAAAATCAAACTGTAGTGCTTGCTCTTTCATATTTTAGACAGGGAATCAAGTCAGGTTGAAGGTACATTGATTAAAATCTCATCCTGTTCTGCAGGAGCACAGTGGAAGGGGCCAGCCCTGTTTTTCTTGCTGGAGCATGTGCATGGTAATTGCATGTGAAAAGGGACAGGTGTGGAAAAGTGTAGCTGAGCTCGCACTTCGGCATAACCAAGGGTGTTATTTATTGTTGGCAATGCAATGGTGATAAGTCCCACTGGGGAGCCTGCTGTGCTGGGCATCGCACAGGCACAGAATAGCTGTGCCCAAAGAAGCACAACTGGACTTGCGCCTGTAATGGCTTCGGTTGAGTTTCTAATGATTGTGTTTGTGCGTTTCTCTCATTTAGGTTTAGAGTCGAGGAGGCCAAGTTCTCCATTAATTGACATTAAACCTATCGAGTTTGGAATAATAGGAGCTAAGAAAGAAATAGTTCAACCAACTATCTTACGAAAAACGTATACCCCAGATGACTATTTTAGAAAATTTGAACCAAGACTGTACTCTCTTGACTCAAATAGCGATGATATGGACTCCTTGACAGATGAGGAGATCTTATCGAAGTATCAGCTGGGCATGCTGCATTTTAGCACTCAGTATGACCTGTTGCATAATTATTTAATAGTGCGAGTCATTGAGGCTAAAGATATGCCTCCTCCAATTTCTTACGATGGCTCAAGGCAAGACATGGCTCACTCCAACCCCTACGTGAAGATCTGCCTTCTTCCTGATCAGAAGAACTCCAAGCAGACCGGAGTGAAACGCAAAACGCAGAACCCGGTGTTTGAAGAGAGGTACACATTTGAAATCCCCTTTTTAGAAGCCCAGAGAAGAACTCTGCTTTTAACTGTAGTGGATTTTGACAAATTCTCACGCCATTGTGTTATTGGCAAAGTGTCAATGCCCTTGAGCGATGTAGACCTTGTGAAAGGCGGACACTGGTGGAAAGCCCTTTTGCCTAGTTCTCAGGTAACAGAATTTATAAGATTATTGCCACAGTTTTTCTCGCTGTTTTTTTGTGCAGTTCCTTTGCTTGTTGGCAAGTAGCACGGTTTCCAATTAGTCATTGTCATCTTGTTAATACAGCATCTGCTGGGTTGAAATAATGTGGGCCTATGACTGGTCTTGTAACTAATACTGTGAGATAGAGGGGCTGTCTTTCATATTCAAAGGAGGTGACATGACAGGAGATTCTATGTCAGCTTTACTGAGAACAACTCAAGACTGCTTTGGGAGTCTGCACCTTTTGGAAGATCTTTGTTGTCAGTGCAGTGACCTGCATCCATTCCCAGACACTGCAGTGACGTGGTCCCATCTGGGTCGCTCCTGTGGTTGTTAACATGACTGTGCTTTCGGAATGTGAGGGGAGCCACTGGTGCCAGTTCAGTAATGGTGTGATTCGATAAAGTGTAGAGAAGACAAAACCTCTACAGACTTGTGGTGTAATGCATGCGTGAAAAATTGCAAGGTAGTGGTAGATTTATTTTCATCGTGTCCCTGAAGGAAAAAAAACTTGCCATAGATTTTTGTCTGATGTAAGTGGCACGTTGCATGCATGCAAGTTTGAGCGTGCGTTTAGGACTAAATTCAACGGTCCAGCGGAATGGGAAGAGAAGATGCAGAGGGTCTGTGTGGCTTCCATGTCTGTTCTCAGGAAAGGTCCCTGGTGTTCTTGCCAGCCAGGAAAAGAGCTGTTCAGTGGGAAGGTCTGGGCTTTGCAATCAGGAGCGGTGGTTAGCTACCAAATTTGCTACTAGCAGTATCACTCATGTAGTTAGAGGCACAGGACCCCATAAAAAGCCAAGTTAAGAGCGTAGTATGAGCAGTATCTCAAAGGTTTGTGCTAAGGACAGGAGTAACATTCAAGGTTGGTAGAACAGGATTGCCTCTTCCAGTTGCTTGCCAGCTCTGGAGTTGCAATTTCTAAGTTTTAGAGCCTTTGCTGAATGAAAACACTGTGTGAACTTGGATTGTTCCCGTTTTCTTTGATTTTTATGTGTTCACAAAAGGGAGGCATAGCCAGTGGTGTTAGACAAGATGAATAGTAAATCATTGACCTCAGCGCTGATTTACGGTGTGGGTCTGAGAGTCTGATATGGAGTGGAAGCTTGTGATCAGACACTTGTGGAAGTAAAATCCACCGAGCAGTGTTTATACGTGAAGCCAGCTGGGCCTCTGACCCTGCTTTGCCCCCTCTGTGTGTGCAGAGGGGCTGCGAGCGCTTGTACCTGTTGCTCAGACCTTCTGCAGTGTGTAAGGGGGGAGAAGATCGAGACCCCTGGTAACTGCAGGAGAGCCCACTAGATTTGCTGTAATAGAAGTAGGAGCGTTACAGGATTAGCCGGAACAATGTTCAGGCAAAAAGGAAAGTTTTGGAAGTCGAGCACAAATCAAAATCTTGGGGTCCCTGTGCGTGGACATGTCTTTGTGTCAGTGGGATCTGCTTGGCTCCGTAGAGTGGCAGCAGGGGGTGAGGGGACAGCTGTGTTACGAAGCCGTTCATAAGGCAAATGAACAAAGACAGATATGCCTGGGCTCCCCTCACTGCCTGGGCCTTTTCCCTAAATGTTTATTTACAAATGCCTGCAACAATTTATTGGGGTTTTTTGTGTTAGTGGTTCATCATGGGCTCAGTGTTGTGTGTCTGAGGACAGAGCTCTCCTCTTTGCATCCCATTATCCTCCCGTGATTCACGACATGCAGCCTTGCTCCCCCCCCCTTCTGCATGATAAATACTTCTCTGTATTATGTATCTCTTCATTAGTAACATGGATTCATTCCACAGTTAATACAGACCTTGATTAGAGAAGATCGTCTCTGCCTTCGTTTGCCAAGCTCCGAGCCTGCCCTTCCTCCCCCCACTTCAAAGTTTCGTTGAAAGCTGCTGCTGTTTCAGCAGTGCTGTCTGCTTCACCAGGATTCAAGATAAATTATTGATGCAGAAATTGGCATTTCTGATACTTATGAAAGGGAGGAGAAAAAGAGAAAACTCCATTTGAATGAGCAGACCTAACCTTACAAGCCTTTTGCATTTATCTGCTTGTTATCATGTGGAAAAACTTAATTTAAGCAAGACGTCCTTTGCACCTGGATTAGTAAAGTATCTTGTTTTGGTCTTTTCATACTTCCGTGTTCTTTTTACTTTAGCTGGCAGACTGCAGCTGCAAAGAGAACGACAGTACTTGTACTGGGACATCCAGGGAGGATGTTTGGCATCATGTTCCCGTGTTTTCTCAGATTTTTAAAGTTCATTGAATAAACTGTATTTTATCTTGGTGGCGATTAAAGTTAAATTCGGTAATCAAAGGGTTAAAATAGATCCTGGAAGAAGTAAAACAATAAAGCTTATTACTTGGAAAAACTGCATTTTAATGTCTTTCAATAACGGTGATGCCTGTGCTAGGCATTTGTGAGGGTTTTTTGATTGCTAGTTGGAAGATTCTGCCTGTGGAAAGACAGATTTGACATCTTGACAATTTTTTTTATACTTCTCACTTTTTGCTTGGTTTTGTTGAGGGACACACAGCCTCTATTAGTTTCCTGCTGGATTGAACTGGAGTCTGCTGAAGTGTACTTTGTGTTGTGACATCGTGATAGACGGGGACAAAAAAATCTACGTGCAAAATTTTATTTTGCAGAAGGCATCCTCAGATTCTGGAGAGCAGCGCAAAGCCACCACAGTGCAGTTCTGATTGTTAGTGGATGACAGTTTGCCAGGCTGGGTTGGCTGCCCGGGGCTCTGACAGGGAGCAGCAGCTGACGGCAGCACCCCCCCAGCCATAAAGATCATGGTGGAGAAAATGCTGAAGCAGTAACAGGAGGGAGAGAAAAAATAGACAGTCATAGACGTGATATGTAAAGATGCAAGACACAAAATATGTGATTTTTTTTTTTTTTACTGGCATTTATAGACAGAAACACGATGAGCTGGAGAGATGGAGGAAAGTGAATCCAGATGGCAGGACTGTGGAGAAGGTTTTGTCTTCGCACCGGTGGGAGTGGGATGGGGCAAGGTTTGTGGAAGAGCAGAGAAAGTGGCCTAAATGGTATCAGCTGAGGTGAACATCTGGTTTGCATTTTCTGTATCTGCCTGGAAGCCATTGCCAGAGTGTGCTGATGAAGTCAGGTTCTTTGTCCCACCATCACGCTGAGCACCGTCATGCCCAGAGCTGGGACGCTGCCTCAGTGCAGGACTGTGCCGGCACAGGTGAGCTCTGCTAGAACAGATGGGGGATGCCAGCAATCTTTTGTTGCGTGCAGTGTCGGCAGGGACGGGTGGGTTTGTCCCAGGCTGAGACATGGTCCAGCTTCTGCAGCCAACAATTCCATTGACTCCACTGTGAGCTGGACCAGGATAAGCTCCTTAACTCTGTGGATGGGACGTACAGCTCTGCAGTGGGTGAAAGCCCATTGTCATTAATAAGCAGAGTATCTTCATTACGACCTGATGGAGTTGCTTGTTAACTGACAGCCTGAGAACTTACCTTGGGTGTAACGAGGCAGGCTGTGCAGCATTGCTGTGGTCATTATGTCAGAAGTGGGTCATCAGAGAACCTGGGTATGGGTGAGCAGCGTGCTGTCCTCTCAGCCTTGAGGAATCAGTGCAATAAACCACTTGATGCTCAGCTGCAGGCAAAAGGCTGTACCTGTACATGAGTGCTTTTTTAGTTTGGATCATGCATTGAGCACTTAGGGGGATTGAGTCCAAAGCACAGGGGAGCTGCCATCCAATGTATCACCAGAGCCAGGAACTAAGCAGAAGGGCTTATTCTGTGTAGAAAATATCAGTGCAGGTATAGCCAAATTCTTTATCCTTGGTAGTTCTGGGAGGCTTTTTTTTGCAGGGTAATTAATGTGTTTCTAAAGTGCGGTAGCTGCACTTGGAGTAGCTCTTGAGTCCAGTCCCCATAGGAACACTCTGCGCTCTTTAAATATCCCCTTAAATGTATGTGGCTTTGCTTAATTACCATGAATGAAGTTGGCAGGCCTTGCTGTAGCTGGGCTCAGATTCACACATTTTGCTGTCAAGACTAATTCTGAAACACATGTTCAGGACCCCAAGTTTTATTGACATATGATTCATTTCTCTTTTGGCAGATTTGAGTGGGTAGGAATAAATGTTTTAGACCAGCAGTAATGAGAGCTTAGAGATCATTCCACAAAAGAAAAAAAATTTCCTGGTCGTGGTGGGAAAATAACATAAAAATTCCTTCTCCCTTCAAATTAAGACATTTTTATAGTAGAAGGAGTATGTATTGGACTTACTTTTTTAACTTTGTGCTGTGAGTGCACTAGACAGTCATTTAAGGAGCTGTCAGCTTTTTACATTCAAAATAGTATGTGCTTCACAAATGGAGTGGCTTTGCTATGGCAGCTCTCTGCAATTTTTGATTCCCGTCTTGGGATAAGCCTACAACAGGTACTGCACTGTTATGCTTACCGTGCCTTGATTGGGAAGAAAAGGGAGAAAGGGATTTGAGATTCAGGTAATGCCTCGTTTTGGAGCGTTCGTTGGGTGCTCCGTTGAATTCTGCCATGCCGCTGGGTGCCTGTGGTGCGCGGCTTGGAGGCCTCCCGTTGTGCGTGTACCAGGTTTGCTCTTGGCGCCTGTGCTCCTTGGCTTATCCGTTGCAGCCCCGAGAAGGAGCTATCCTTGAGGGGATGTGGATGATGCCTTGCATTTGGTAGCACAGTGTATTATTGAAAATAATGGCAGCACCCATCTCTCGTACAGGTGTAAAGTGTTGGACAGACAGAGAGTTGGTTCAGAGAGCTGGCACAACAGTTGACTCAAGGCTGTGTGCATCACTGTGGAACCATGTTCGTCGCAGTCCATGTTCGTGACAGGCACAGGAAATTAAATATGAAAGTGAAAGTTCTCAGACCTTTTTCCTTTTCAATTTTTTTTTTAGCTGTCCAAAAGCTTAGCGGTTGCTTAATTAAAGGAATGATGCAGGATCACTGATGATGAACGTGGATTGGTTACGTGGGGCTGTGCTTGCTCATTAGCAGGAAGTTAAAATCAGCCTGGCAGTTTACCTGTGTCCGATGGGAGAGATGGGGAAAAGCCTGGCTGGAGGAGGGATGCCACCATGCTGCAGGTCACTTGAGTTGAGGGAACTGTGACGGGATGCCATGATGGACACTTGTCCCTCACGGTGACAACATTTTTGGCTCTTAACCTGTGGTTTGTTGTCGTATTTTGGCTTATGACATTCTACTATCTTTCTTTATTCCCCAGACCCATTTCAGTGGGTTTTTTCCCCCTTTCCTTTTCCAGTCTTTAAAGCTCCAGCACTGAGAAATGTTTCCTCTTGTTCATTTTCTCTTCTTTATCCTAATTTGTCTCTTCTGCTTCCAGCTGTCATCTCAGTCACCTCATCCCTTCCGCTCTGTGCTGTTCACTCCTTGCCGTTTCTGCAGAGGACCGGGGTGCCATGGGGTGTATTTTGCTGAGGAGGAGCCCAGAGGAGGGACTGGTGGGGGTCGTGGGCTGGACCTCTCCATAGGAAATCTTCTTCCCAAAGGTCTTTGCACAGGAGAGGCTCTCTCATGGCCGCCCAAACTGATGCAAAGCCAGTTAGGCTTTAGAAGGGATTTTGTTACTCTCTTCACCATGCATCTGCTTGGTATCTGTTACATAGGTAACACTGTTCTTATCCATTGGTAAGTACATTTTTTTTTTCTGGTTCTGGTCTTTAATGGCTCAGCCTTCCCAAAATGATTGCTGTGTGTCACAGGATGCTGTAGAAAGCCTGTTAGAGCAAACTGTTCTAAGCCATCGGTTTTCTAATGTGCCTGGAGGTACCATCACTGATAACCTTGAGGAGGAAAATCAATCTGAAACTTCATTAGGAGCGTTGCATAGATGTCTGTGCTGATGTAATGTGCTCTGATTCCTGTCGGGTACTGGGGAGGGTTTCAGCTGCAGAGTTGTGCTGGTGTAGTAGCAATGCACAGCAAACAGTTGGGGCGGGGAGGGGGGCTTGAGGAAAGAGTTGTCCTGATGCAAACAAGATGTGCAAATGACATTAATTAAAAACTCCACTTCCCTTGGGGTAGCCTCTTTGTGTTTCAGAGATGACAGAAAAGGAAAAAAAAAACCTTATGTGTGTCTGGTTCAACCAAATGGCGGAAGCTGCAGAAGGTTCTGGGTCGCAGGCGAGCCCAAGGCTGCAAATCCACACGACTGGCTGTGTAATGCAGCTTCGGAGAGGGACAGCCAGGAGCGAAATGTTAATCAGAGCTTCAGGAGAGCCTCAGACATCCCAGACTTTGTGTCACTCCGGCACCTCATCAAACAGGAAATTGCTTTTCCAGGGTCATCTGGGATCTCTGCACAAATCAGCGCGTCGTCAGCATCATAATGGTAACCGAAATCGTGCCTTTGCACGGGTGCCTGAGGGGCACCTCTGCACCCTGTGAGCAAAACACTCAAGGTGAAACCAACAGCGTTTCCAACAGCATTTTAGTTTCCTGATGAAAAGACATAGGAGAAGTAAAATTCCGGCTCTTCCTTTCCCTGCAGTGAACAACGTGCCGATGACACCTCTCGTGCATAGGCTTGCATCCCTCTTTGCAGCTCAGCCCCTACGCAAGTCTGGGATTTGGGGAGGCTCCAGTGTGTGACAAAACACGAGCCACGCTTCTGTGCCTGCAGTCCCCCAGCAAGATGTGTCTTAACGCCATTGCTGATAAAGATGCCTGGGAGCAAGGTGATGGGCCTGGGGGTCAATGGTTATGGCAGCACAGAGTGTTTCCAAGGTGCAGGTGAGCTCAGTATGTCCGTGGGCTGGAGCAGCACCCCGGGCAGCTCCTACAGCCCCATGAGCCACCTGAGACCTCTGGCCACTCCTTCCTCCCTGAGCTGTCTCCTGCCTGGCCTGTAACAAGAAGGGTCCTGTATCTCCATCTCGTAGTGGACCCCACTGTGCTCCCCAGTTATCTCCGTTTTGCCCGCTGAGCCAGTGAGTCTGTTAAGCCACAGCTCTGTCTTCATCTTCATCTTCATCTCTGACACAAACTGTGCCACCAGTGTGTCTTATTAGCAAGACTGTCACATCAGCAAAGGTACACCGTGGCGTGAGCTTGTTGGGGGAAAGCACGGAGAACTAAAACCTGAGGAGGTATGCCTTGTACATTGGGCTTCTTGGAGCAACCTGTTAATTCCTTGCTTGTTGTCTGATGATGACAGGTGACCAAAGAACAGGAGAAGGCTAGCGAGCGTCGTACAGTACGGCACGGTGGAGGCAGTGCCTGTCCGACCTGCCGGGGAGGAATGGTGTGGTGATTGCTGGCCACTGATTCGTTTTCTCGAGTGCTTGACATCCCCTCAGGCAACGTGGCAGGATTTGAAGCATGTTCCCTAGATTGTTGCAGCTAAGCTAGAAATAATGTATTTATAAGATCAGAGGCAGTTCACTGCTCAAGTTAAGTGCCTTGAAAAGGCTGAGTCACTTGTATAAGGAGGTGAGCTACGCGAGGACCTGGGTTTCCTTTTGAAAACACCTTTTGTTATCGCTGCAGACATTGCTGGTGCTCTGCCCACAGTGGGGCTGCTGCTTGCTGGCTGGCTTTGAGCATACCCATCCTGCCATGGGCTCTGTGGATTGGATTCTATGTTCCTTCCCTTAAAATAATTAACAGAAATCTGGGCACGCTTGAAAAGCATTGAGGGGCAGAAGGTGCTATTGAGATTTGGGAAATCAGGCCTGATCTGAGACTCATTAAAGCTGGTGGTAGTCTGTCTTCTGACTGCAGTGGATCACACAGAGTATTGCTTTTTAGATCTCGCCTTACTCATATTTAAGCCCAGATAGTTAAAAAGGTTTTTCTAGAGGTGCCAATCTCCCTGTTAGGTTAGGTCCTACAGAAGATCAGGGGTTTAGCTTTACCTTCACCCACTGACGGTTCGTGGGTTTGCAGCAGCGTGATGGTTACGTTACAGTGGCTCCTTCAGTAACCTTTGCAGGCGTTATGGGACACAGCGCTGGGAGGGTTCAGGTAGGAATAGATGCCTGGTTCTCCTGCCTGTGCCTCGATGGGTGTTACTTACCCAGTCTGATATTGTCAGTGTACAACATGGGGCAATTTTTTTTGAAATGGATCATAAGTGTAAATGTGTCGGAAGCGTGGAAACCTAACTTCCCTTGCTGAGCTTCACTGCTCTGCCCTGAGCCAGGGAAGCCCCTTAGTTCCTGCAGGTCTTGAATAAGGTCAACAGGTCCCACCAGTGGACAAATCCAGAAGTAATTACCCCAAATCTTAATGTGGATTTTCAGCACTCTAAGCCTAAGGTGACCTGAAAGGCCCTACATCCCTGCCCAGTGCCACCCTGCCTCCCAGCTGTGCCTGAAGTTTGGTATTTGCAGCCGGAGCTGTTTAATTGTCTCTTCCCAGCAGATAATAACATCACTGACTAGTTTCCTAATTTGTGCTGTCCACGTGTACCTCGATTTCTAGGAACTGAAGCTTGCATGAAACCTGATGCAGTGATGAATGCAAGTGGAAGTGGAACTGGTTATGTTAAAAACATTGTTGATATGTTATAAAAGATGAGCTGGGATTGAGAGCTGGTACCTCAGGTGGATCCTGTTGTGCGTGGCGTTACGGGTACTGCAATGCTTCGTTACTGTCCTGGTAATAGATTTAGAAGTCACCAACTATTCTCAATTATAAACGTGTTTTCAGGCCATGCCAGCCATAGACCTGAGAGGAGTGGTTATGGGGAAAATCAAACTAAAGGTAATAGTTTAAACTAGATAGGTGATGTTTGAATCACCTTGGATGTGCGACACTTAGATCTTTACATTGTGCAACCGTTGGGCACAGTGTTTGCTTGACCTCACAAGAGTTGTGACCATTGTGTGTGTACTGGGTCAGGTTTGCATTGGGGAATGGCTTTCTGGTGGAAAGAATTTAAATATTGAACAGAACTGTGGTGTGGGAGTTACCAAAAGTTGATGGAAGAAGGGTGCCTTCTCGGTAAATCAAAAATACCATAGCACTGGGAGAAAGCGCAGGTGGTGAATGTGAGCGTGTGTGCTGTGTTATCACATGCTGCCACATATTGTGACCCAAGAGATGCTGTGACAAAAAGAGTTTAGGGTAAGGAGTCAGGTCTTTATCTCGGGGCTGTGGGGAAGGCTAGGCAGAAGGTGGGCCAGCTTGGGGTCGGCACTGCTGAGTTGGCCCTGGCTCTGGCTCCTGGGGCAGCGGAGTGTGCCCGGGCTGGGGCACATGGGTTTTTAGGATCTGGGATGGAGGTCCACGCTTTCTGCCTGGGGGCTGGGTCGGGATGCTGCTGTACTTGGAGCCTTTGCCCTGCTCCTCGCGTGGTGCTTCCCTCGTCCTTTGCTTGTTAAACGGCGGGGTGACACACAGAGGGCTTGCTTTCCCAGCTCCTGAAACGCGGAGATCTTTGATGTGAAATCAGGCAGCCTATTGCCATATTTTCCACAGAAAGCCAAAAAAAGGATATTGAATTCAACTGAATTGTATTTTATAGCATTGGAGGTGCAGGACTGGCTCAGCTTGCCACCTGCTCCTCTGTGTCTTGCATGTCCCGCTGCCTTCGTCGGGAGTAGTCAACAGGAATGGGAGAGGAGAAGTAGTGCCTCGGGGAAATCTTGTAATACCCTTACGTGATGTCAGTTTTAGCGCTTGGCTCGTTTGGAGAGCAGCCGGGTGGCCTGCCGTTACCCGGAGCCACTCGGTGCGGCCGGCTGGCCGGGCAGGAGGGGCTGTGCTGCCCCTGGCAGGGGGACGGGGCTTTTCCCCGAGTGCCTCCTCAGGATCGGTCCGAGCCCTGTGGTTCATCTGTGCACACTGGACGTTGTGCTTTTCTGTGTGCAGCTGAATAGCAGTGAACTGGTTGGGTTTCCCAGCAGCCCCAGCCTCAGTTCCCCAGAGCCGCTGGTAGCTGTGCTGGGGATGGGTACCTCGTGGGCTGGCCTGTTGGCTGATGAGCCTGGTGCTTCGGGTCAGTTCAGGCCGTGGCTGTGCCTCAGAGCTTTTTGCTTTATTGTCTACCATGTTCTTTAGTCTCTTATTTCTGTAATCTAACATTTGGGGCATCATTAAAGATATTTAAGCCTTTTGTTATGATCGCAATACCATAGCAGCTCCTTTTCCTTCCGGGAATGGGCTGTGGCAGCCCGATCTAGGCTTGGTTTTGGACTGTTTGGCTATTTCGGATGAAGACCTAGCTCTGCACTCCTACATGGACCTGGGACGAGGCAGATGGATCGATGCCCTGCCCAGGCTGGCTGGCGTGTCTTCAGTCTCCAGAGTTGTTTCAGTGTGTGTATTTTGCATCTGCAAATAACGGCATCTCGGAGCCAGGTCATGCTAAGGGCGAGAGGTTATTTTAAGCTGTCACATCTGAGAAGCAGTGATGTCAGTTCTCCAGCTCTTCTTAATTACTAGTTTTAAACATCATTAAGTAGAAGGAAAAGAAATAATGGCTGAACAGCTATATTCATGTGAAGCTGTGGCCGTGGTGCAGCCTGATGAACAGCAACGGCATGGCTAAGCTGTGTCATGGCCTCTGGGTCGAACGGAGCCAGATGCCGAGGCAATATCTCCGTTGAACTGCCTTCCTGTGATCCAGGCATGCCACAACCATCTCATGTCTGAGTCCGTGCCTGAACTTCCCAAGTGGCTGGTGTGGTCCTTGGGGGCTGGGAAGGAAAGAGTGTCTTCTCCCATGGGCCCATGTTTTGTACATTAGTGAGGATGTGAGGTTGGTAGGATTGGAACCGTTCGAAATGGAGCGGGTAGAAACTACTGACCTTGTATTCGTTCAGGTAGAAACTACTGACCTTGTCTTCATTCCTCCTTGTAGGTCCTCTTTGCATGACTGCTGAAAAGCTGGTGAAGGATCAGCGATTAAAGAATGACCTTCACCTGGGATAGCATTCTTTTCTTGTTTCTGCTCTGCATGAGGTACCACCAGATGGTTCTTGGTTGCCGTTTAGAGAGTGACTAAAATTTATTTTTCAGGCACTTAGACAAATGGGATGTATTTAACTTCTCTTCCTGCTCTTCCTTTCCCCTCTGAACTTTGTTCTGAATTTCCACGTTCCCTTTTCCCTGCAGAATGAAGTGGAGCTGGGAGAGCTGCTGTTGTCACTGAACTACCTACCCAGTGCAGGAAGACTGAACGTGGACATCATTAGAGCAAAACAGCTTCTTCAGACGGACATGAGCCAAGGTTCAGGTAAAGGGCAGTGTATTTCTCACATTACTCATGCACAGCTTATATGTGCTTTTAAAGCAGATCAGCGGTGAGGCTGCAATTTGTGGGAGACCCAGAGGGATTTGGATGCTCAGTTCCTATTAATACAAGGCTCCGGATATTCGTTTTATATATATAGCCAACAATAACAAATGTATTTGGAACACTTACTCTGAGGTTAAATGGAGAGTGTGAATGCCTTTACCATATTTAAAGTAAAATCTCTGAACCAGGGTGAGGTGAGGGACTAGGAGCTTCTGAATTACCCCCGTGTTGTGTTTGGTAAGGCAGCCTGTTTGTGGCTGTGCTGTGTTTTGCAGATGCTGCGTGCTGCCTGAGTGTTAGTGTTGCGGTGGTTTTGTTTATGATACCTAGCTGCTCTGTGGATGGTGTGAGGTTTTTCCAGTGTCCATGCATTGCTCCCTGCCATTTCTGAGTGTGCTGGCTGGTAATTGCTTCATGCGTATGTCCTCAGGCGTTTCTCCCGTGTTCCCTGCCCCAGCCACTGCTGCTGCCAGAATATTGGCATTTTACAAAAAGAACAGTAGACTTGGTCTCTATCAAGGCTGTCATTAATTGTGGCTTTGGAAGGGAGCGTTTTTAATCTAGCTGCCTGACTTTTGTCTCCACTGCAAATCCCCGGCAGCAACGCAGTGGTACAAGTCCCAGTCATTTCCAAATGCGGTTTTCCAGCAGGGTCCATCCCTGTGGTGCCCAGCCGTCACGAACCGGCGTACCAACTCACGATGCTGGTGACGCAGAGCCTGTGTTTTGTGTTTTCGCCAGATCCCTTTGTGAAAATTCAGCTTGTTCATGGATTAAAGTTAACAAAAACCAAGAAGACCTCCTGCATGCGGGGAACGATAGATCCCTTCTACAATGAGTCCTTCAGCTTCAAGGTTCCACAGGAAGAATTGGAGAACGCCAGCCTAGTGTTCACAGGTAAACGTGGTGGTGTTACCGGCTTAGCAAAGTCGTGGTAGCCTCCGAGGTGAATGAAGAAGCAATTATGGGTTTGCAGAGGAACCTGTGCAGGACAGTGTCTGTCCCAGCAGCCACTCTGCAAGGGGTGACCATCGCTGGGGCGTCCGGGGAAGTTTAATTAGCACTCTGTCCTCTGCAGAAGCTGTTCCCAGCATTGCCACCTGATGGCTGGAGCTGGCTGGGAACGCACCTCATTTGTCCTGTGCTTAATTGGTGCCATTGGGAACACTTAGGAGGAGGAGGAGGAGGTGGTATTAATTGCACTCCTCAGTGGCAACCAACTTGGGCATAAAGTAAAAAATTAGAAGAACAAGAGGGAAGTGTTGAACGATCCCAGAACCTGACCACTGGCAAAGAGAACTTCTGGTACTTGACATAATTTGCCAGTGAGATGATGCAGCTATAGGTGTTTGACACTGACGTCACCTGTTCTGTGAACAGGTTTGTTCCTGCCTTTATTTTTGCAGGGCTGGGACTCTGCCAAGCCCCACGTGGCACGGCTGAGGTAGGCGAAGTCACAGACCATGCAGGCTGTGGGCCAGGAGGAGTCCCAGAGCTAACCTCACTCGAGAGCTGTGTCAGCACTGGAGATGTTGGTTGGGATAGGAATTCTTATTTTTAAACAGTTTCTGAATTTACTATTTTTGTTCTCTAGGCATGGAAGCACTCAGTAGAAATTGGCAAAAGGGCGCACTGCTTGGAGCAGGAGCAGCAGAGCGCAGGGATGAGTCCCCAGCTGTGTTCGCCCACAGGCTGGGCAGCAGCGGTGGGGGTGAACGGAGGCCATGGACCCATGGTGGCCGGTGGGCTTTTCTGCTGTTCCACAGTGTGGAGGTCTTCGGCAGGGCTGCAGGGCTTCCCCTAGGAAGTAGTGGGTTTCCCTCCCGTGCCATGGCTTCCCCCAGCCTGTGTGTGCTGTGGGCTGGGGCACCGGCAGGAGCAGGGTCAGTGGGGCTGGGCGGTGGGACCCATGCTCTTCTGCTGCTCTGGGGTCCCATGCTTCACAAACACCTTTTTTTGGCAACTTTCTGCCAATTACTCACTGTCTTTCGATGAAGAGAAAGGAATCTGCGTCTGAAAGAATGTATTCTGAAGTATTTTTAAATTTTATTTCTTACATGGCAGATACAGGTGTCAAAGCCGGTACAAGGAACCCAATTCCAACCCATTAATTTGTGTCCAACCATGTTATAACAAAAGTGATGCGTATCAGCAATTTAAATTTTGCCCTTCACGCTCAGCAAAAAGTCTATAATTAATCACTGCTTTGCATGCACATCACCCTGACTGTACCTTGCATGTGCAGTGATGAATTTGTTCTTGGAAGCTTCCATCAGGTGATGATCTTGTGACAGGCGTGAAATACTCTTTTCTTTGTTTTCCCCTTTTGCTAATAAAAGAAGAAAAGGCAAACAGAGTAGCAGCTCTGTGCGGTTAGAAGGATGAGGGGAATATACTTCTCACCACAGCTGATGAAGTTAGCGTTAATGAATGGATGTCTAAATATTTTCTTCTGTGCAGATGGATTTGTTCCCAAGTAAGTCAATGGAAAGTTAGCTGATTTATATTCACATGTAGTGCAGTTGGATTTCAGTGGCCTGCTTTTTAAGTGGTGCTTCACTTTCTAAGTGATGTGTTGCTTGTTTTGAAAGTTGCAATAAATAATCCCAGGCCAGAAATGTCACCAGCAGCTCCAAAGCTGGGGAGGAGTGTGCAGAGCTTTTTGGAGGAGCAACGGGGCCAGGTTCTCGTGGTCGCTCTCACACTGAAGGGTGAAGCACGGCTCTGCGGCGGGTGTCGTTGGGCTTCCTGCTTTTGCTGTGGTCGGGACTCGTGTCTCTGAGATACGTGGTTTGTACAGCCAATATATAGCTGGAGCCAGAGGTGTTAGTCACGTTGTTGTGTGTATGGTTTTCTGCTGGTCTGGTGCCTGCACTGCTTCCTGTTGTTAGAGGAGCCAAGACCGTTGAAGCAGCCAAGAGCCCATCTCGTTGCAAGAACCTTTGGATCAGGGCTCCTGCACAGGCATCTGTGGTATCATGGCAGTGAGGTGGTTCAGGGGACGTAGTGGTGGTGAGAAGCTGAGTCATCTGCAGTGCTCACCTAAGCAATGGACGTGCTCCGGCTGCTGGTGGAAGCGTGTCCACAACAGGGAGTGCAGCACCAGTTTCTGCTGGTGTCCATCTATGAGGTTTTAATAAAGTGAGTATCCGCGTGCAGCTTGGCTGAAGTTCTGGGATGGGGATGGTGGTATTCCACATATAGCTGCCTCTTGGCACGTTAGGGTATTGCGCAACTTTAGAGCTTGTAAAGGGCTTTGGGATCTGCTGTTAAAAGAGAATGAAGAGGGAATGGTTGCCAGCATGGAGGAGCTGTACCTCGCAATGTGAGGACCTTTCCGTTATTTTACATCTCTACAAAGCAGGAGCCTACGCCACATTTTTTTTCTCTTTTTTTTTGTTTTTAGTCGGGTTTTTTTTTGCTGCAATGGTGGTTCTTTCTGTTGTGTGTTTTGTGGGAGTTGTTTTTTATTTCTTTTTTTTTTTGAATCCACAGCTCTAGTCCATTAGGTCAGTTAATTAAATCTGCTGTTGAGTCAAAGCCCAATTGAAAAGGAAAATAATCCTGCTTGAAGGGTGGGTGATGATGCTTTGAATGGAGAGAGAGCTGTAAAAGCAGTCACGGGAGCCAGAAGTGAGTAGATCTTCAATAATTTAAAGGAACCTTTTTTGTGGCTTCATATTTTGGACCCAGTGTGCAGCTGTCTTTACATTGGCTTAGCTTCACTGGAAAGCAGTGGAGTCGTGCCAGTCCCTATCAGCTGAGGCTGCTGGCTGCCTCTGCGTGGCTGGTACCATGCTGCAAAGGAAGGCACTATCTAGACAAAGATTAAATTTCTTTTTCCCCTGTGTATTTCTCTCCTGTGCATCTTGAATCAAACTGTCTGGGTTTAGCGTACTGTAGTAAGAATTTATGCACCTTTTTGCTGCGACGTTAGCGAGGACTGTGTGCACAAACACTGCGGATGGATGGTTTTCTGTAAGCACCCTTCTGCTCCCTGCTTTCCTGGTGGTGCTCTGGAGAGCTGGACTTTGGACCGAACGCAGGGCTGAAGTGCAGCTGGACTAGGAGACAGGCAGTGGGTGCCTCCAAGATGGGGTGCAGAGGGTGAGCTCTGCGCTAGCCAAGATTTCGGGGGGGTGGGCTTGGTCTTAGATCTTTCCTCCTCCTTAAGCATGCTGGGATTCAACACTGTAATTTATTGTCATTTACAGACCAAAATGCTTCTCCTTCCACATCAGTGAAGGACACCTTGTACAAGCTGTCTTTCTGCCTTCCCCTCTGTTCCTGCCTTAGATGCTTACTGGAGCTGTCACTATCTCACCTGTCCCAGTTTAGTGCCTGACATGAGGTGGGATGAGCTCAGGTGGAGATGTCCTCTGCGGGAGGAGGCATCCAGGGTCAGGATCACTGCTACAAGTATCATCTGTGCACGGCTTCTCACCAAAAGAATCTAAAACGAGGAAAGCACCTGGTACTCACAAGAAGTCTAACGTCCTGACAGAAAAAAGATGAGTGAGGCAACAGCTAGTGGAGATGATGTTTGATTTTCATTTACTCCATCAAACATGTCTAGCTAATGAGCATCCATATACATACTGTAAAAGAAATGCACTTTTTTGGGTGGTTCTTTTTTCCACTTTTTTGGTTTTTTGGCAACTTGACGCACATCCCCCATGTGCCGCCTTCTGCTCCAGTGCAAGTCATGGGTTCACCTATTGCATAGAAATGGGGCAGGCTTTGAAAGACAGTATGTTCTTCTAACCACATATACCCATGAGCAAAGGTGTTAATTACTCTTTGTCCTATTGTGAGGGGAAGGTGGAGTTTGGCCCTGGCAGCAGGGATGTCAGCTGCTGCCCAAGGTCATTTCCAAGCAGAAAAAAAGGGCTGTTTGAGGTGCGACTGCAGCGTGTGTGCTTGGAAGGGCTGGATGTTGGGCACCTAGAGACCCCGTGCTCTCTCTGCTGATGGATTTTGGGCAGGCTGTCCTCTGAATCCCAGCCTAACCTTCGGAAGGCCTGGGCTGTGCAGCAGGAGGTGAGATGACACCTGAGATCCGAGCACTGCGGTATTTTGTTAATGATTATAATGTTGTTAATAACGATCATCAGTAATGCTGTTTGCATTGCAGTAAAGCCCAGATGGCCCAATAAAAACCACCAGTGCTCCAGGGCAAACCACATCTTGGTGACTCGTTAACATCTTTTGATCACTTACCATAAAAAATACAAACTTCAGCTCTCACAGTTAGGGAATATATATCTCCCCGAGGTCCTGTGGTGGCTGTGTGTGTCTTTCACCATCAAAATAAGCTCTTGCATGTGTATAGGCAACAGGATCTTTAGAACTTGTGAAGCAAGCAGAGGGCCCAAAGAGGGAAGAATCATTTTCGTGCTCTGCGTACCATCTGTGCAAATGCAGAGAGAAACATCTGCTTTGCCGTCTGATCTGGCCGAGAGTGTAGCCAGAGCCGGGACAAGCATCGGGCTGATGGTATCTGGTGGGGAGCGGTGGTGGGGCTGGTCTCACTGCACTGTTCCTGTGTGAAAGGTGGCCATGGCTCCAGCAGGACAGGATGCTCTGCCCAGGGGAGGGGAGGGGGCCGGGGCAGGGTTTGCTTGGTGATGGAGTGATCGGCCTCCATACATGCGTGACAGCTGGTGAGACCTGCATCGTAAGGACTGGCTGAGGACACAGCTCACACGCACTCTCTCTTCTGAACCATTTGTAGGATTTTATGTGATTCTCTTCACTTTTCAATATGTTTTAAAAACAGACTGTGTCTCTGTTTTATATAAAGATTTAGGACCCATTTTTACATTTTATTTCTTTAAGTATTTGAGTTCCTGAGAGAGCGTTGTTGAACAGTGAGACTTCACACAGCTACACCCGTGGTTTCAACGGCTGCTGCAGAGGAGCGCTGACGATACCATCAAGCATCTCCCTGCACCGAGTGCTGTAACAACGCGTGTCTTCAGACCCCTGGATCACTTTGATGCTTTATCCCAGGGCTCTCATTAACTTCCAGTTAATAGGCAGTACTTGATTAAAATAACAGATTGCTGTGCAATAGCAATATACCTGGTTCCTCTGTTGGCTCATTTTCCCTTTCCCTTGGCCTTCGGGAAAATTTAAGGACCTTTTAATGAAGCTTGAATTTTTAGAGGGGAGAAAAGTCATTGTTAGTGTGTGTTGCTAATGGTGCGGTTCTGGGTAGTTTGGTCTGGTTTGCTTTCACTGAAATATTTTCTTTTTGAAGAAATACTGCCTGTTTGCGCATATTCATTCCTTTGTGATGTTACAACTTGAGAGGAGAGGAACTGGGTCTTCCTTGAACTCCTGAGTTCTTGCTGGAGGTGGATGTTTTGGGATGTTTCTGTATCTGGAATAAATGGTTGCTAATGGCACAGACAGCCCTGGTGAGCACAGCTCTGGCCCGTTGTTGTGCTTCACTCTGGGGATGTTGGAGATGCTCTGGTACAGGCCAGTTTGGTTTTGTGTGTTGTCTAATGAGCATTTTTTGGATGTTTGATAGAAAATGTTTTGGGGTGCTCTTGATCCAGTTTCTGGGGCAGTTGTTAGTGGTGGAGATGTGGCGAGGGAGAGCAGTCGTGACCTGGCAGAAAAGGCTGTATGGAGATGGGCCAGAGCTGAAGGTGGTCATCAGCTCCAGACCTCACCTTCCGAGCGAGTGCAGGTTAGGTGGAGGGACAAACTGTTGTGCCAGAGGCTTACAGCTCACAGACCCACACTTGCTCACCACGGCTGGAAATAAAACTAAGATTCATTCTGGATGAGTCTTAAAGTTGGGCCTCCAGGTGGCTTGAGTCCTGGTTGAGGAGAAGACCACTGAAGTTCCTTAAACCTTAAAACTATTAATTTTTTTCCTGTCAGCTCTGGTGGTCAGACTCATGGTGTAGGTGTTGGACACAAGGTAATGCTTTTGGTGTTTGCTTGCCCTGCACAAGGTTTGTAAAAGTTCCATGAATGGGATGCAGAGAGAGGGAGGCTTTTCAATGGTATTTTTTTTTAATTACCAGGCTGATTTCCAAGTGTCCCAATTAGCTGAGTAGGTTGAAGGCTGATAATGGTTTTGTCCTCAGGCTTCTCCAGAAATTACACCTGAATTTTGATTTGTTGGGCTGTGTGAAAGCATGACCTTCAGATGCCAGCATCATCTTTAGGTGCCCATTTGCAGGGATGGAAACTGTGATACGTTTGGGGTCATTACGCATTTACATTTTGACTTGCTGCTTCAGGTGGTCATTCCTCTTTTCTCCTATAGCTTTTTCTTCCCAACAAAAAAATATTCAGGCACTTTGTCTTTTGCACACAAAAGGGAAAAAAATCTTTTCCAATATATGAGGCAAATGAAACTGCTTGTTCTCCCATGCTGGAATGCAGGAGGACAAAGTGGTTTCCATTTTGAAATGCTGTCATGTTGGGCTCTGTAACATCTCTTAGATGGATAGATAATTAGGCAACTTGCTGCTAGAAAATAGTTTCTTGTAGTCTATTAGACGTGTGTTTCTGAAGTACTGGAGTGTCTGTATATTTCACCTCTGGAGCTCAGAAGCAGAATCTAATCTGTGCTTAAACCTGTGTAATCCTATCATAGCAAAAGAGGAAGAAAAAGAAAAAAACATTGATGTCAGCACTGGATTTTCTGGGGATTTATACCTGTTTAATTTAGATCAGAATTTGTCCTTTGTGTCTGGCATTATAAAATACTTCATGTATTTATGCACCGGACACCATGTGGTCCGTGCTTGGGTCTGGGGAGAGCAGAGTGCTCCTGGCCAGCACCTCCCACCATCCTGGCTGCTTTGCTCCAGGTTCTGTGGCCACAGGAGGTGACTCAGCATGTCTTGTGAGGACATCTTGCGCTCTTGGGGTGGTGGGAGGGGGGCATGGGGGGATGTGTTGGCAGCAGGAGACCTTGGCCTCCTGGAGACCGCCCTGCCTGGCAGAGCCTCTCCGCAGCGGGTATGATGCACAGCCTTTGAAGCCCTTCTGGGAGGAGGAAGGTGCCTGTTGCTCTCCATCCTCCAGATCCCAATCTGTGGCTTCCTGGTCTCTGTGATAGGTGTTGTTTGTCAGCCTGGAGCTGGTGACAGCAGAGCCAGCAGCGAGGGTCAGTCGCAGACGCTGAGTGGGGTCCTGCAGCCCCCATCCTGGTTCGGGGTCACTCGGGGAAGATGCTCTAGGGATGGATTTGGCTTTTTGCAGCAGACTCGCTGCTTTAACAAGGAGGAGTGAAACACTATTAATCCTGGTGAGAGGAGAGCAACAAGATGCTGACGCTTCCTGAGCCAATCTGTTGCTTGCTTAGAAGGCAAAATTAGATTCTTCAAGTGGACTGACTTAATTAATAACTGTACCTCATTGCAGATGTGGCAGAAACTGTTCTCTGGAATTTTTTTTCTACTCTCTTTCTCCTAAAGAAAGGAATAAACCCTCCACTCTCCAGGCTGATTGTCAGCGCTTGCTCATTTTGCCAAGCCCGTTAGTATGAGCAGTGTCATGCCTCTCTCGACCTCAGCGTGTCATCTTGCTTGGCTCATGCTGTGGTGAAAGAAATTGTTCCAACGTCTCACAAGGGTGTAATCTTTCTGTGTATCAGATGAGGAGACATCTCAGTGGCAGTAGCCGCTCTGGGTGGTAGAACGGTGTCTGGAGATGAAATGCCTGTGCTGGACCCATGGCCGTCAGAGGAGAGGCATGAATGTGCTGGCAGAGCCTGCGTCTGCTGCCCGGCCATCCCTGCCTTTGTTTGCAGGTGCTGTATGGCGCTGGTGTTGGAGCCTGTTCGTATGAGGTGTGTAAATACGCATGAAGCCATTCCTGTGCAGCCTGCTGTAGGTGACCCAGCTTCTGCAGGGGCGTTGGACTGGATGACCCACAGAGGACCCTTCCAATCCCGAACATTCTGTGATTCTGTGATTCTGTGATGTGCTTTGTTGGATCTGGGGCTCATAGTGTGGAGAATTAAGATGCAATTAAAAAAACAAAGGGGGGAATTGGAGGTGGAAAAAGCCAGCTGTAGATACTCCTTTTCACTATCCTCTGGGCTGGTCCAATAGATGCATCCAGTCCGCTATTCCAGTTTCTCTTGATGAGATCATTTCATGAGGTGTCATCCCTGTGTGTCCTTGAGATCTCTGCAAGACAGGCTTCTGCATTTGCGTTTCCCCTGCTCCCTGGGTCCCTGCTCTGCCCTGCAGGACTGTCCTCTCCGTGCCTGAGGCCAGACCCTGACCAGCCAAACGCCAGGCTCAGGGCGCAGCGATGGGTGCGCCTGCAGGGTACCCGGCCGCAGCACAGGGGCTGCCCTGGCAGGAGGGCGAGGAGGGGGTTGTTTTTCCACAGACGGTTTCCTTGGTGTGGTGATGTTCTTCCATGCTGGATGCCGGAGCCGCAGCGGATCTGTGTGTGGCTGGGATTTGGCCGCGTGCTCAAGCGGTTCCAGTTCCCTCTGAGCTGGGCAGGCGCAGATGGTGCAGGGAGCAGCCTCACAGAGGAGGTGCTGGGAATTGAGTTTTATGTGTGCATCAGAGCCTGGTGGAGGCTGCATTGATAAATGTGAAACCACTGCATCTTCTCCTGTGCTTTTCTGTCCTCTCTGTTAAATATTATGGGTCACACTCAAGGAGCAAGGGGCAGAATTTGGTCCATACCTGTGACCTTGGCAATGTGCACCATTAGTCCTGCTGCTGCCGGCTCCTACCAGCACCCTCTTTGTGCTAAACAGCTTTTTAATATTGGTGTCAAGCAGTTCAAAAGTAGTTTTCAGACCCGCTTAACCTGACAGCTCAGACCCACTAGCTGATGGCAGAGCTCAGAGGCCGGTGTAGAAGTGGCTGGGCACTGGTTTCTGCCTGCGAAGGACAGGGGACGAAGCATTGCCTGCGTGCGTGGTGCAAGCGTGTGACATGCGGCACTTTCTGAGACCCTGCCAAGCCCTGAGGCTGAAGTGAGGAAGAGCAGCGAGTGCTGATGAGTCACTGCTAACAGGATTGTGGTTCCTCCTCGAGACCCCATGGTCTGGTGAGACCGGTGTCCTCAGGGAGACCCTGCCGCTCAGTCGCCCATGTGCCACCTCGCAGACGTCGTTGCTTATTTTTCCCTTTTCCCCTGGTTTGACTGTAATCTGAGGCCGCTTCAGGCGCAGCGTGGCCGCTGGAGCAGGATGCTGATGGCTGAAGGTTTCTGGGTGGGGGTTTAGCAGCTCACAGCACAACGCCAGCCGGCGGCAAGCGTGGCTGTAGGGCTGCCGTCGCGTCTCTGGGCTGCAGGATTAGGTGTGCCTGTGCCGCAAAGCCCTTGCAGTGAGAATATTTACCATGTAGGTGTACATTCAGTTCCTAGCCTGGTGCGCCAAGGGAGTCAGACGGAACTTTTACAGGCTGTGGCAGCAGCCGTTGCAGGTATATAATAGCAGGTAGGATTATTTAAACAACTCTCATGCCTGATGATTGACACCAGGCATCCAGCGTTCTCTCCTAGACCAGCTATAAAAATTAAGCTGGATTTTTGCTCCCTCGTATTTAGATTGAACAACTTTATCCTGTAGTGGAAAGGAAAAGGCCAAGGCCTTCTCATTCCTTGGGGGTTTCTTCCACTGGGGAGCTGGGTCCTGCAGCTGTGTCTGCTGTGCTGGGAGATGCCCCTGGCCACAGCGGGCTGGCGTGTTGGGCTGCGACATCGTGTGTCAGAGGGGTGCGCGTGAGCCGCACCGAGGGGTGCTCCGTTATTTAAGGCCTTTCAAAATATGCAGGATGCAACTAAATTGCATTTAATAAAATAAAAAAAGGGAACAACTGTGGGGGCAGTTTGTTAGAGTGGATGGTGGTGTGCTGTAAATCAGCTAGTGGCAAACTAATGTAAACTTAGTGTAGATGTTCTGCTTGATGTCTAGCCCGAATGAGAGCACAGTTGAAAAACAGGCACGTTCCTGCTTGCTGTTTTTCTTCTCTCGAGTTAAATGGTTTTAATTGCATTGCAGGTAACTGATGTAGGTGACTGAAGAAGAGTTAAATTACTTGTGCCGGAGCTCCCACCCGTGCCAGTGCACTGAGATTTCTCTGCCTGTTACTCCCTGAGGCTGCAGCAGGGGCTCCGGCAGCTGCAGGCGGCAGCAGAGGCGCAGTGCGGCTCTACTCAGTGTAGCAGAGTGGCCACAACTGCTGAGTAACTCCTGGGCATGTCTGGCAGCGGGCTTGCAGGAGGTGCAGATGATTTGTGACCGCAGCTGAGCCAGGTGCTTCTGTGTAAAGCCTGTCGCCTGGCACATGGGTGGTACTGATAGCCTTGAAATTTGCTTAAGAAAGTTTTTCTGAATTAGTGCTGCTTCCTGGGCATTTCAAGGCTGCTAATATGTCCAGTCAAAGGAAGAATTAATATTTGAAATACCAGCTTAAATTTTACTACTGCACATAACTCATAAATCACAAATACTTCGCAGTCATGCTCTTTGCAGATACTCGATTTGCAAGTCTCAGTGTAGAGGCAAAGGGGAAGGGAAAGGGCATTTTGGCTGGATCCAGTGCTAGGGCTGATGCCACCCAGGCAACCTCACGGCGAGTGCCGGATTAGGTAGCGACAGGCAAAACTGTCAGTGGGTGAAAATCAATTCTCTGTGAGCGAGGTTGGTAGGAGACATGGGAAAGCTCAGGCTGGAGTTGCACCTGGAGCCAAATGTTGGAGGTCCGAGTCCCATCACATCTCCTGGCAGTCCCTGCCACCCCTGCGATGCAGCTCTGGGCTGTGCAGTGCCTGGTGCCCACCATGCCATGCTGCTCGGCCCTGCCGGGAGCACGGCAGCCGGGCTGGGGGTGCAACTCAGCCACCCCTCCTCTGCAGGAGCCCTGCAGGGGACATGGGCCCTACCCCGAAGAAAAGTATCATGTAGCACCCAGGCTATGGATTGTTGAAGAGTGCTGCACCAATAAGTATATAACATGAAAATGTTTTATTTACATTGTATTGGTCGTTCTAAAGAATTCATCCCTTTTAATGGACATAAGTGAACCCCATTTTCTTTTAGATTTCAGCACTTCTGTTAGAAAGAGATTTTTTTTAAAGAAGCCTTTCTGTTTCCGAATGAATCCCTCCATAAAGAGCAGCTGCAGAAGGAATTGGTTTGACCTCTGCTTCCTTAATTGCTTTTTGCTCTGTGTTGGCCTGGAAATGGATGTTGCTATTGTGTGAATTACTGCAATGTCAGAAAAAGAGCTCATGAGATCAGGTGTGTAGTTTCCGTCAGGAAAATAGGTTTCTTAAATGGAAAGCAGTGTCTACCTGTCCATAGCCAGAGTCTGGGTCAGTCTGAAAACCCCAGATGATAATTACCTCATGTTCTGCTTCTGAGCAGCTCTACAGAGTTACTGTTTTTTGCGGCCAAGAGCAGATTTAATCTGAAATCTACTCTGAGCTCCTTTCAGATTCTGGAAGGGGATGCTCAGACATCAGGTAACACAGCTTGGTCCACTTGTACCATACCCTGGCCTCAGAGCATGGTGCAGCACCCAGCTGCTGTCCTGTGGGCTGGACCACAGGAGCTTCTCCACCTCTGCCTGTTGTGGACAAAGCTGAAAGGAAAGAGCAGGAGCTTTTTTACTGCTGAGGCTGAAGGCACAAGCTTGTGTGGAGTTGGCTCCAGTGTAGGTGGGACTATAGCCATGGTGCGTGGGTTGCTGCGTGCATGTGTGTGTGAAGAGCGGAGGGGCTCCATCAGAGCCTGCCCACCCCCAGGCTGGTGGCCCCTCCACAGCTCTGCAGGGCTTTCCTGCTCAGGGGGCTCCCGGGTCTCCCCGTGGGTGCTGGCTGCATTGGCAGGTCCCTTCCAGGTCAGCTCTGGAATGGCGTGCAGCTTGCCTCACATCTTCAAAAATTGTCATTTTGGGATGTCCTGGTCGGTGCGTGCGTGGTACAATGGGGTCTGTAGCTGGAATGGGATGTTAGCCGCCACTTCTGGGCTTTGGAGCAGACCCAAGTGTCAGACATGAGTGTAAATAGTGTGATAAGAGCAACGGCTAGTGCATGCTTGTTGGCTTTCAAGGAAACAGTTCCTCATCTGTTTGAGAAGTGGTTGCCGCAGCAGAGGAAGGAACCGGGCAGAGCTGCTCCCCGTCCCTGCACCAGGACGGGAGCCCACAGTGCAGAACAGCTCAGCCCGGTGCAGCGAGCACCAGCGACACAGCCAGCCTCTGCTTTCAGCTTCTCACCTGGGCTTACGGGTTCCTACAGTTTTCCTTTCCAAGCTGTTCTTGGAAGAACCAGTGACAGCAACAGGAAAAATTGTGCTCCTGAATGTGAGCAAAGAGAAAAGCTTATTTTCACAACACTAACTAGAGCACCTTCTCCAGGGTAAGGTCCGCACAACAGCTCTGTGCAGCTCAACCATCAGCAAAGTTGCTCAGCAAATACTGGCCATTTCAGGAGTGGAATAAAGCAGTTGGCCTCCGAGAAAGCATGTCCTTGAGTTTTGAAGGCTCGTGAACTGATGAGTGAAGCTGAATTTTTGGCACACAAAGACCTCTCATCCTTTGAGAAAGCTGCTCCAGTGAAGCTGCGAGTTTGTAAACCTGGGGTCAGATCTAGTGGCACCTCTTACAGTCTGTGTGTGAATAAGCGTTTGGCCTTGGAAGATGTCTTCCCTGTTCTTCAGCAATAAGTCTACCTCTGTGCTATCTAAACTAGTTACTGACAGAAGCAACAATGCTTGTATGATTAGCCCATTAATGCCCCAAAGGAATCAACATGCTAATTACCTGACACGATGAGATTAGCAAGATGCTTTATAAGAACTGAAAATACTCGGATCAACAGTAAAATAACAGGGCCCTTTAGTCAGCACACCTACTCATTTTACAATCCTGACGTGGATTATTTTTGAAGAATTAGTATGCCTGGGGTGCTTCCCCACTGTTAATTTATCCTGTGACTAATTGATGGCCTTTAGCACTTCTTGGTTTAAATTACTTCTTATTGTTTCCCAGGATTAGGCTTCATCTTTCGTTCTTGAAAAAAAGAATGGAAAAAAAATAAAGGAAAAAAAATCCTATATAAAAAATTAGGGAGGCATTTGGTTTGGGGGTACTTTTATGTGATTTTATCTCAACGTTTGTGTTCACTAGGATAATAAATCATAGCGTAGCCATGCTAGCTACACTTGTGATCCATTGCCTTGTAGGAGCTCTCGTTAATAACTCTGGCAGGCTGTGTACTAGTTGGAGATGGATGGCTTAAAATTCTTCACTGCATCCTCAAAAGGTGGCCTTTCCAACCAACAGCAGCCTGGCCTCTTGGCAGGGGCACCTCCTCAGCAGCACGTCGCAGAGAGCCGATGGCATCACCCCTAGGTAACTGATGGCGACACGCAGCAGGGATGCGATCTTCCTAAAGGGCAGATGTTCCCCCAATTCATTTTTAACTGTGGTTTGAAGGGAGACTTACAGTGCTCTGAGTTGCTGTGTAATTTTTTTTTTTAGTGGACTTATTTGGAGAAATGATTGGGACATTTGAAGATTTGCTGTTACCAAAAATATCCCCAGGTAATTTGATGCGGAGAAGCCTCTCTGCCCATAAACTGTGTGTCAGAGCTGTCAGAAGGTGTAAAGCAAGATGTAACCTTGTGCAGCTTTATTTTGGGGCTGCGCTGGCGGGCGGCACCTGAGTCACCCAGAGCAAGACTGCATACGAGGAACCAGCTGTCACAGAGTACGGTGATGGCAGAGATACCGAGCAGCACACTAAAATAGTACTAATTAATCACGGGATGTACTATAGTGGGAAATACACAGTCTGACGAAGATGTGTCGCTGGCAGCGAGGTGGAGCGCCTGGTGCTCTCTGTCCTGCCTGCCTGGAAGGGTGCGTGCTGCATCAGGGGTGCTGCTGCCCGGGGTCCCCGTGTGGCTTTGCTGCCAGCCCTGGTTTCCAGCAGCCCTGCAGAGCTGGTGCTGCTGGCAGGGCCACGCTGGGCTCCAGGCCAGGCTGCACTGCTCCTTTGAACTTGCTCTTGCCGCACAAGCCTGGGTGGATTTGGAGCCCCCTGCAGACATTTGTTCTTAAAAATCACTCTTTCCTGAGGAGATTTTTTAATCCTGAATATTCTAGCCAGTGCCTGTGGATATGCTGGCTTCAGCTTGCACAGACTTTTTGTTCAACTTTTATAATGGGCCGAGGCCGGACTTTAATTTGCAGAACACGAAGTGCTTTTGCTCCTGTCCAGTGGGAGCGTGCAGCCTTTCCTGGGATCAGGCCCATCATTAGAGTTTCCTGCTGTCTGTGATCTTTTGTTCCAGGAGACTGGGCTAATCCAAAGGACGGGGCGTTGGGTTGATGTCCTCCTTCGGTTGCTTTCCTGGACTTTTAACAAGTAACTGCAGCAATAATTATGGAAAATTGTTTCTGAATAAACATCCCGCTGAGCCTGTACGTGTGTGATTCCTGTCTCTGAGTCAGGTAGGCTGGCGATGAGCACTGGAACAGTTTGTGACACTTGCTTTTGGAGGAGGACAGTTTGAGGTGCTGCTTCTTCATTTACCCAGGCGTGAGCTGCTTGGCTGCTTTCAGCATTTCACTATGCCCAGGCAGAGCTTTTGGCATTTCTTTGCATGAAGTCATTCTGCTTCAGGGCCAGGTTGGATGGGGCTTTGAGGAACCTGGTCTAGTGGAAGGTGTCCATGCCCATGGCAGGTGGTTTGGAACTAGATGTTCTTAAGGTCTCTTCCAACCCAAACCATTCTGTGATTCTACTTCACCTACTCTGTCTGGTGTGCTGCGTGAGGGGACGTTGGCAGGACATTTGGCTTTCCAGGGCCAGAGGTCCGGGTGGCCGAGCGATGCTTTTGCCTTGACAGGTGTCTCTGTCTGCTCTCCCCAGCGTACGGGCACAATGTGAAGAGCAGCAACGACTTCATCGGGAGGATTGTGATCGGGCAGTACTCGACAGGTGCTCCCGAGTCCAACCACTGGCGCCGCATGCTCAATGCACACCGGACGGCCGTGGAGCAGTGGCACAGCCTGCGGTCCCGCGAGGAGTGCGACCGTGTCTCTCCAGCATCCCTGGAGGTAACATGAGGTGGGCGACTAACAGCAGCCAGACCAAGTGGGCGGACGAGGAAAAAAAATAAACCACCAACCGAAACACCCCACCTCACACCTTACACGCACCCCACAGCAGCTCCGTTGGATTGAAGCGGCTGCCGGCACCCAACCGGCTGTGCTGGCCTCTGCGAACCATGTCCCACCGGGTCCTGGCCGTACCCCCAGGGCCACCAGCGGCCCGGCCGGCCGGACCTCTCGCCACTCGCACCTGGCACTGCTCGGCTGTTTGCATCCTGCGCAGCGGAGTGCAAGGCTGGGCGGCGTGGGCTGTGCGTGGAGGTGCCGCAGGAAGCCCTGAGCGGGTGGAAGAGTTGGGAGTTGCCTCCATTGTCCTTCCAGTCCAAATCCATGGCTCATCCTCTCGGAGATATAAGTACCTGTGTGCTCTCATTGGTGAAAGTGGTAATTAGGCTAGAATATTTTTTTAAACGGTAGAACCTGTGGTGAAATCGATTCTGACTCCAGTTTTGTCCTCGTACTAGTTTTAACAGAATTAAGCTCCTGTTAGTATGTATGCGTGCATTTGTGTGCCGGGGCACACGTGTGGCCATGCAGCCCCGCGTCAAACGGATCCGATGTCACATCAGTGGTTGAGACCTGCCACTCTCGATAGCAGTCTGTATGTGTCAAGTAGATACAGTGATGATATAGCAAAGTAAACATTTCCAATTGCATTTGTACTGGGAAAGCCAGCTCATGTCTTTTCAAACCTGTGTTGAGCAAAAGAAACCTGCTGCGGGGACTTTTGCAATTAAGACCACCCAAAATACACAATTTTAATTCTCTCACAGACTGCAGTGGCTCTTTCTGTGTTATGTGTGTTAACCCAGGTAGTTCTCCAGGTAACCAAGTGAACTTAAGCTACGGTCAAGCTGTCGTGTTGGTTGCTTCTGTATGTTTTATTTTTTCACAGCATATTGTCTGGTATGATGGAGATTGTATATTTATTGAAAATAAAACTCTATTTAATTGTGCTACGTAGACTAGGCTGATACTTGTTAGCAGAATTCAGCTTTGTGTTGAGCTCCATCTTTTATGTTTATGGCATAAGAAAAGCCAAAATGTTGGAGTTTACCCCTTGTTACTCACTGCAGACGAACCAAGAGTAATTTAAAAGGAACTGAGGACCTGCTGGTGCAGGTCGATCATGAGCGAGTGAGTACATTGGTCTGGCTGTGCGTGATTCCCAACCAGAGTGCACCCAGCGCACTGGGGGTTCGACGTGTCAAAGTCTCTGCACCGGGCTCTGGGTCTCAGTTCTTTGCAGGAGCAGGCCCCTCGTTATTATTTATTTTTATTGCTTGATTTATCAATGTTGTGACTGCATAAAAATCCATGTCTTGCTTACAGCCCATTCAGGAAATCAAACCAGAAGCACATTGCCCTGAAGAGAGCTGGGCCTGGCCCATGGCTTTATTGTCCTTCCACGTCTTTGTTTTGGAGAAGGAAGGTTCTGTTCTGTCTTTGGCAGTGTGTGTCCGCGTCGGGCTGGAAAGCCACGGGGTGTTGTGGAAGGGCCGGCTCTGCCACCACATCCATCGGTGCTGCTGTGATCAAAGAGGGGAGGCAGGGAAGAGCCACAGGCTCTGGCTGTGTCCCGCTTCCTAGGTCACCTGCGAAATTGCTGGGCAGTGGCCTGGGCCCATGGCCTGCTCCCCCTCCATGCACCCCATGGTGCAGAGCCTGCCAACGGCCACGCCGGTCCCCAGCGTCCCCATCGCCTGCTCGGGAGAGAAGCAAACCACCGCGCTCTCCGTCTGCCCTGGCTGCTCCTCGCTGGAAGCAGGAGAACTGCCTTGTGAAGATCAAGGTGTTTGGGGCAGGGACTTGGAGCTGGGTGCTGTGGGAATCTTTGCCTTTGCTTGTGGCCACTCTGAAGCTGGAGGCGAGAGCGGAGCCTGTCCGGAGCTGCCACGCGGCGGGGCAGGCAGTCGTCATCTCCCTCCCCACTGTTCATCACATGCAGCCTGGAATGAACTCCCATTATTGCCCGTGCTTTTAACATGTTGATTTTAAAACAGAAAACAATATATGCCTAGTTCGCCTCTGTTTGTTGTTTGGCTGCTACAGTTAGGGACAGGTGAGTCTTAAAAAGCGAAAAAAAAAAGCTTAGTGCATGTTTGGGCAGATGTCGGTGTGTCAGTCAATAGCCCGTGCTGCAGTCCAGGGTGTTTGTGCGCCAGCGGGAAGGTCTGTGTTGGAACCGATTCTGGTGCCAGCATCCTGGCAGCACGCCTGCCGTCCGGGACCTGCTCTGGTTTACATTGAGTCGTGGGTGTTTCGTTCCATTCTGTGCTCACAGCATCCCTGTGCGTGTTCTCCATGTGACAGTGAAGTCTGATACAGTGACCCTGCCATCATGGAGGAGGGAATGCAACAAATACAAGGAGGCTGCAAGAGATGTTGTCTCTCCTTTGCATCCAGAAGCCATGTCTCAGTGGCTGGGGGAGAGGGACAGTGCAGACAACCCCTCTCCTGGGCAGAGCACAGCATGGCCTTGGATAGAGGATGGGAAAAAAAGGCCTTGGTGACCTCGTTGCTGAACCATCACCCCGTTGCTGTGGCTGGAGGTGAACACAGGTAGGAGCTTACCCTTGGCGTGGTCATGTGCGCTGTCCCCTGGTGAACGTCTTCGCTTCTTACTGACTGCTGCACGCAGCTCCCTGCTGCTCTCCAGAACAGCTGCTGTACGTTGGCAGCACAGAGCGATGGGGACAGTGTTCGTCGCAGGGCTGTCTGTGGGCATCCTCTTTCCAAGCACGTTGTGGATGGTGGGTTTCAATTCTAACCTGCTTCTCTGTCCGTAGCGAGGTCGATAGCAAACAGGACTCAGAAAGGCTCAGACAAGGCAGTGGTTTCAGTAGTCACTGCCGTCAGCAGTATTCTTCCACGTGGGGTCTGTGGGCAGCAGTGTGAGCTCTGGGCACCTGCAGAAGCTGACCTGAGACCTGCCACGTGCTTTGCTCAGGCACTGGAGATGAAATGTTAACAGAAGGCACTTCTGCCCGTGAGTCTGTCCTTGGAGCCAGGAGGTCTCTGTTTCACAGTGAGGGGGGTGGTATGTACGTACGCTGCCAAAAATTGGTGAGGAAACCCTGAGGAAAGGTCGATAAAAGCAGGACTGAAGCACACTGAGGAGCTCCTGACCTGGAGAACAATCAGAAAACAGCATGGGGAGGGAGAGGAGCAGAGAGGCTGAATAAATGAGAGGTGGCTGTGCCCCGGGGCTGCATCCAGCAGGTAAAACACATCCAACGCTCTGAAATCTGAGGGTGACCCACAGTGCAGCTGCAGCCCCAGCCAGCCCTGCGTGCACGACGTGCCTGTACTTTCCCGGTGCTGGGAGCCAAGCTGGTGCCCAGCTGCTGTGCCGGGCTGGGAGCTGCCGGCTCGGCTCGGGGGCAGCCCCGGGGGCTCGGTGCTCCGCCGGCGCTGGGAGTGGGTGCTGCTGCGGCCGGTCTGTCGCTAGGATCGGCGTTAAAGTTATTTGGGTCTCTGCTCTCTCTTTAAGCATAAACATTTGTGCTTTAGGGAGTAGATTAATATGCTCAAAGAGTTCTGTTCCATAGTTTGCTGATAATGGTTTGTAACGCTGCCTTTATCTGGGGATGGTGCGCAGTGAAGAAGAGAGAAGGCATGCCTTGGCTGCTAATACTTTTGAATTCCTTCATTTTTAGTGGTCTGATATATCAATAGACTTTTCCTTGAGCCATATAGTTTCAGATCAATGTATGGAACTGCAAATGAAAGGGAGAGGGGAGTTTTCTTAAAAGGTTTTATTTAATACAAAGAAAATTTGATATATGAAAGTTAATTGAATGAGTTACTGTCTCTGGAGTAAGTCTGGACACTTGGCTATACTGAAAGCTTTCTCTCACACCAAATTTTTTCTGCCTGGGTCTTGCCTGTAAAAACGGGTCATCCTAACTGAAGTTGCAGAAAACACTGAAAATTTTAAGCTGTAGCTAAAAATAAAAAGGGAATAGCAGTTTGTTCAATGCCAGTTTAAGGCATGAACTGGATATGGAGCAGGACCACAAAAATTTTATAACATTTGTGCCCATACTGTTTCCCTTACCAGTGCAACAGCTAGGAAAGGACTTTATACAATATGAAGTTTATTTCCAAAAAAAATTTTGACTACAGAAAGGAGATGCACTAGATAATATTGACTGTTAATAATACTGACTGCTGCCTGATGCTGAGGGTTTGCCGCTGCTACGGGACGGCGTGGACCTGGCACAGGCCCAGCAGATGGGCATAGCGTGAGTTCCTGAAGTGGCCTTGGACCCCGGCACAGCTGGTGCTTTCCCTTTCCAGGCTGCTTTAGTGTGTCGAAGCACTGCTTTTCCCTGGTTTAAAACCAAAGCAACCACAAAATGGGGAAGCAATGGGTTAAACCCCCCAGCGAGAGGCTGCACAGAGCCTGGTACAAGGCAGTGCCCCCGGCAGCCCTGGAGACCCTCTCCCCCCTGCATCCCCCCGCCGCAGCCTGGCTCACCCCAGGTGCCCGGCTGTCTCCGCACAGCCCTCGCCTTACCCTGCGAACCCAGCCCGTGCGAAGGGCTGCCGGCCTGGCACGGCAGGCGCAGGGGCACGTTGTTCAGGCACCCCAGGATAAATGTCTGCCCCAAGCTCCCCTCCGTGCCCGCCAGCATCCCTATGGGGCAAGGCAGCCAGCGCAGGGCAGCTGGGCAGTGCTAAACTGGCTAAACTGGGGACACAAAGCAGCGTCTTGGGAAGCAGCTGGTGGGTTTGGGGTTTGCTTGCTCGCCTGCAGCCTCTGGCACACGACAGAGCTCTCCAGGAGGAGATGGGCACCCCCAGAGCCAGGCTGTGGGCAAAGCTCTGGGCAAAGGTCCCTGGGGTGGGATGCAACGAGCGCACCTGGCCTCAGCCGGCGGGTGGGGAGGCGTGTGTGGCTGGGAGAGCCGCTGCTGCTGGGGGAGGGAGCAGCACCGCGCCTATATCCACCTCCGCGCCGGCTGCCTCTGGCACAGCTGGGAGGTCCTGGCCGAGCAGGGATCCCTGCCACCGGCTGCCCGTGGAGCTGGGCGAACCTGTCCTCCCTCCCTGGCAATGGGCACCGGGTGGCACGTGTGCGCGCTCCTCTCTGCGGTGTTGTTCGCCGCCCAGGCTTTCCCCCAGACAAACATAAAGATCAGCCAAGGTGAGTGCAAAGCGTTGATTGTGGCTTGCGGTAGAGGTAACCTTAAACTGCAACAGCTTTAGCAGGGAGAGGAGAGTGCGTACCTCCTGCAGGGTCAGCAGCTGGCTTTCCCCTTTCTCCAGCTGCTGCAGAAGTCTCTGCCTTTCCTTGAAATCGGCTTTCTTCTTCACTGGGAGGATGTGCCAAGAGCAGCCCCAGTCTCTCTCTCTCTCCCAGGGTATTGAAGCTCTCTCTGGGCTGGCTTTGTTTCTGTGTGTAAGAGCCGCTTTCACCTTCAGCAGCGCGTGCTTGCGTGGCACGATGCCGCGGACCTTCAGCCATCCCTGCCATGGGTCTGGCGTGGATGGCAGGGCCAGTGGGCAGAAAGAATTATGTGGAGGAACGCATACGAGCAGTGCCGGACTGCAGCCACACAGCCCAGCAGGACAGGCGGGGTGGACCACCGTGGCTCCCCGTTCTATTTATTCACACTTACTGCATGTGAACAATGGCCACAAGTGAGTGATTCCGCCTTATCCCCCCCCCTTTTTTTTTTCTGAGCTGTTGGTGATGGCGGCTGGTGTATGTCACTTAAGGTTCTTGCAAACTGCTGCCGAGTTTCTTCACGCCCTGTTAGATTTGTATCGGAATGTGAGCAGAAAGGGACTCCTTAAGTGCTCTTCAGTGAATTCGTGAGAGAAAAGGTTGATGTGAGCCTGGCTTTCCTGCCAGACACCTAATCCGTGGGAGCTTCACCAAAACTAATTAAGGAGGAAGAAAACCCTGCAAGATAACTCCTATCTGTTAGTGCCAGCTGCAGGAGGGCTGTTGCCGGTGTCTGCCGTAGCCTCATGGCTTCAAATGTACATGGGCAGAAGAGTTGGAGCTGTAAAACCAGCTTGGTTTTGTCACAGCGTTTAGAAAAGCAAAGCCCTCTGTGTGAAGCGATGTCACTTCCAACGTGTTTCAAGTGGTGTTTAAAATTTCACTTGGAAATTTGTGAAGTGCTTTAAAAACACATCAGAGTGTGTAAAATATTGTCCAGTTATTAAATGAGCTTTCTGTCCACCAGTGGATACCATCCCCTCCAGCTCCACACATCCCCTGGACACACAGGCTGAAAACCCTCCCATGATCTGCTTGTTTTGAAGGTGGGCGCTAAGCATGAGACTTTTTCATCTGTTAATGAAAGATAAATACTGCAAATCACAGGAAGGTGAGATTGTTTGTCCATAGTGACTGTGGTGTCGGGGCTTAAAGATGTGCTCCTAAAGCCATGGGTGACCTGAGGCACCTCTGCATCACACAGTAGCACTGTCTTAGTTCCTGCTACATGCTCTTGCCCACCAACCCCACTTTTTAATATTTTTTTTTGTTTGTTTTATTTTAATTTTAATGGTTTCTTTGGTTTTATTCACTAAAGAGGATGTGGCCTTTTGGACATTTCGAGGCTGTCATGGGCTGGGGGTCTGGCTCAGCTGGCACATTGAGTCTCCCGGTCTCATTGCAGCCTGCTTCTGCCTCAGCAGTCCTGGAGGGTCCTGGGGCTCCTCTGTCCCAGCCCTGTTGTCTCACCCATCCGCTATAACCGCTCACTGCTCCGGCAGTGCCAACACAGGGTAAAGCCGTGCTGCTGGTCTTCCCCGTGACCCTGAGCTGGTAAGAGGCAGCTTGGTGTTGGTGAGCACCAGGATGCTCATCCAGAGCCCCAGCTCTGACCGCCAGCTGGGGAGCTCTCCCCATCCCTCGCTCTCGGCATCGCAGTCCTTGGGCACCAGTGGAGGGGCTCTGCCAGCAGCTCTGCCCTGGGAGGGACCCAACCTTGCACGTAATGGGGATCTCCTTAGCTCTTCTCCATTGGCATCAACTTCAGACAAGCCTCTTGGGTATTGATGGACACACTCCAAACCCAGCCGCTTGCCAAGAGCTGAAGAGGTTCACTTGCTTTTTCAGGTCAGAGGACAGCTTTAGCTTATGGATGTGCTAAGGGGGGTTTCAAGACCACGCCTTTCAGTGAGGTGCCTCCTGAGGTCTCTAAGCTTTTTAGTAAGCCATCAGCTGTTGATGAAACGGAGCCCTTCAATGCTCTGCAGCAAGAAGAGCATCTGCTGCCAGCACTGACCTGATCCGAACTGCTGTCCAAAACCCTTTGATGGAGCTGCAGCCCCACAGGAGTCTTCCTTGCACGGGCTTCTCTTGCCAGCCTTGTCCTAGCCCCAAACTTCGTATCGGAAATCTGTGGATCACTGCAGGTGAGGCCGCATTGCACTTTGGGATGAAACTGTTCAGGAAAAAGCCTGCTCTTCACCCGCTGAGTCAGTGGGAGTTACACAGTTGGTATTCTAGCTTTTTCAGTAGCATCCTGGAATAAAAAAACCTCGTGAAACTGCCAGGGGTTTTCTCAATTAATTGTTTCTAGTTGGAAAGTGGCCACGTGGGGAAGTGAAACTTTTTGGCAGAGCAGTGCCAGCTTCCGCAAGATTTTAACAAGTGATTTTTCCCAGCGGTTCTGCGGTGGGTCTTGGCTAGTAAATAGATAAAAAGGCACCAGTTTTGTTGGCACAGAAACAAACCCACTTTGTGCAAAACTCTTTTTCTGACCCAAAATTCTCGTTTTCCAGTTTCTCTGAGTTAGTAACATCTGCCTGGTATGAATCTTATTGTCAGCCAAGTCCAGGCATTTATTTTGCTGGTGCTGCATTAAAACATGGCCCTAACCTTAAAACTGCCGCACTTTAATTAAGCGAAGGGAGGAAGGATTCTTGCCATCGTTTTTGACCAGGAATTTGGGGACAAACAGATGAAATGATGTGTGGTCGGCAGAAGCCCTCTTCCCGGGGGCAGTGGATGTGCTGCCCCAGCCCTGTGCGCGGGAGCTGGTGCTGCTGGGGGTGAGGTTTTTCTGGGTTGCTTAAAAGTGAGGATCTGGTCGAAATAGCCCCAAAATGCTTTCCCTGACCCCTTTTAGATCAAAATATCCTTGGCAGCTGCTGGCTTGGGTTATGAGGTTTTCCTGCAGAGCTATGAGTGGGCTCATGTACTCACAACTATACATCCAATTTCTTATGGCCTTTCTGCTAAAAATAGCCCCCAAAGGCCCCAGATAAAAGCAGCACCCCCAGGTGTTCCTGCCTGTAAAACTGGGAGCAATAGTTCTCCAAAGAGACTGCCAAAGCCTCTGATCCTGACCTAACAGAAAAGATGGTAATTAAATGCTGACCTCCCATATTTTCCTTTTCGGTATATTTAACCTTAAATTCCTTCAGGCACCTCTGGTTCACTGAAGCTCGTCAAATTAATGCTACCTAATGGGAAGCAGTATGGAATAACAAAGAAGGACTGTCTCCATCTCTGACTTGGTTTTGGCTGTGCTGGACAAAACGAGGTTCGTTTTCCTGGGCGACTGGGGCACTGACAGCCGTCGCTTGGAGCCAGGGCACCAGAACGCCCACTGCAATTAGCACTCAGGAGTGAAGGGCCCCGTTTGCTGGGGATGCTGCTGGGTTAAGCCCTGTGAATTTTGCCACCATGCTGCTAGAGGTGAAGAGTTCGTTGAGGAGCTTCGCAGCCTCTGCAATAAAATCCCAATTGCTGGGGGAGCTGGTGGTGCCGGTCTGCCGCAGACCCCCCAGGTACCCTCGGCAGGAGGGAGCAGCAACCAGGAGCTGTGGCGGGCCAGGACCAGATCCCAGCCCTGTCCTAGGATGAGGGGGACATGCCTTGTCTGTGACCTGGCAGTGAAGCTGAAGCCTTGTCCTGTGGGTTTGACCCTCTGCCCCTGCTCTGCTTTGCTTTTGGTGGGGACAGGGACCCCAGCCAGCATCATGGGGAGAGGGGGAGTTTGGCTCCCAGGAAATAACACCAGCTCTTGGCGTTCCTGGTCCTTCTGCTCTATAGTTATAATAGCAACAATTTGCATTTTTTAGGGCTCTTCTAAGGTTTTTCCCAACGCAAGCATAGCGATGTGAATTGGAGAGCTGAACCCTGTATTGCCACTGAGATGGCTGGATATTGGCCACCCTCTCCTCAAACTATTCTGCATGTTTCCAGTCCAGCATGCCTTATCTTTTTCCTCTGCAGCCCGTAACTAGTGTTGATGAGGCTGGGAGAGCCCTTCAAGCCCCTCGCTGCTCTTGACAGGTTTGTTGCTGTGGGGTGCAGAGCTGCTCCCAGCCCAGCTCCAGAGCAGTTGAGGGTCCCGATGCAGGGTGATGGGGTGACAGCTCTGCGGGGCTCGGCAGTTGGCTTGGCCTCCCCGTCTTGCTCAGGAGGGAAAAACAGGCTCTTTGCATTGTGGTTTGTCACCTGGGACTGGGGTGTGACAACAGGGACCCGGGAGTGTTTTGTAAAATGCTCCGAGATCTTGATGTGGAAAAAGCTGATGAAATACGAAATTATTGCCTGGAGCTGCCAGCACTGGTGCAGGGAAGGATTTGACTCCACAAAAGGTCCTGCAGCTGCTTTGAACTCACCTCACCTCTCCTTTTGCCCAGGCTGATGCTGCCCTCGCCGCTCCCATGTCTCGTGCTGCCGCTAGCAGGGTTTTCCTCTGCACACCCTCGGGAAAAGCCGTTCCCTCCCAGCCTCTGAGCACCAGAGGCTCTGTAGCACCACCCTGACCTCTCCGGGCTTGAGCCTGTTACCTGCTTGGATAGCTTCATGGCATCTGATGTCTGCCATGATCCCCTGCTCCCCCTGCCCTGCCTGCCTCCCCGCTCACTCCGGCAGCAGCACTGACCCCGGACCAGGACCCCGTAGGGATGCGGGAACTGGCTCTGGGGGAGGTGGCAATTCCCCACGGCTGAAAAACCAGCAGCTAAGAGAGTTAAGCCTATATGGGCCACCAGATCTGGGGCCGACGTGTGCGTTGGTGTTGGGCGGTGTGCTGTGTGCGCTGCGTCCTCCCCATGCACCACGTGGAGCAGGTCGGAGGCAAGCGTTGACGCTGCTGCAGTGTTTACACAGCAGCAACAGCAAAGGCTCCACAAATGCATCCTGCCCCCAGAATGGCCTCTTTTGGGGTAACTTCCCTGCCGTGCTGAGAAGTGGTGAGGGAGGAGGAGCAGCCCCGTGGGCCCCAGCTCTTATCTGGCGGTGGGAGGCAGATAGCCCGGCATCGCTCCCGGCAGCACGCGTGCCTTGCCTGGCTATTTATGGGGCCGAAATCCAATGTGTGCCTACGTGCATGGTTGCATCCCGTCCCAGGGACGTGGCGAGGGGGTTTGCTCGGCGGGAGGAGGTGCAAGCTGGCCTTGCAGGAGGGTAGAGTGCAGCCATAACCCTGCAGCCCCCAGCTCTCAGCCCCCCTCCCAGCACGGCAGCTCCGGTCGTGCCTGACAGAGGTGAGAGGAGACCTTATCTTGGTTTCCCTGGTAGCAAAAGTCAGTGCCTTTATTTTAAGCAGCCTCTGCCTAAAGCAATGTCAAACTGACTTGAAACGTCCCTCCTGATTTAGGCAGACACTAAAACCGAGAAGCCCATGGCTTTTGCAAAACGTGTTTTGGCTTTCACAAACTACTGCACGGCTTCTGCAACAGTTGGTTTTTCCACGCGTGTGTTTGGCGGTTACTCGCCTGGGTGAGCTGGAGGGAGGAGGGCTGGGCACTGCTGCCTCGGCTGCCTGGCCGTGCCGCTTTGCCCTCGGCTGCTGGATGTCCTCTGCTCTGCCCCCAGCCATTCCGGAGCCTGTGCGTGCCTACTCCTGCCCGCTCTTCTGGACGGAGTACGAAGGCCATTGCTACCGCTACTTCCCCATCAACAAAACCTGGGCTGAAGCTGACCTCTATTGCGCCGAGTTCTCCATTGGCATCAGATCAGCCAAGCTGGCCTCCATCCACAGGTGAGGAGCACAGAAACTTGTCATTCCACCCTGGCACGGCCTGGGGAAGAAGGAAAATGGGGACAAAATCCCATTCCCACAGCACAACCTCTGTGCCAGCTGCAGGCTCATGTCCCAGCCTGAGCATCCCTCTGCAGCAGCAGCTGGGCAGGTCTGGTGCACCAGGCGCACAAAAATGCTTTTTCTTGGGCTGGCAGGAAAACTGATGTAGCATTCCCTAAATTCCCCAAAACGGCATTCTTTACTCTTGGAAAAGGGATAGAAATACAATGTGATTACATGGGGTTTTCCCCCTGCTCCTTCTCCTGTAAATCCACTCTACACACTACTTGTCCACACTACACACCTCTTGCACAGAACTGGGAAAGTAATTAACAGCAATTAGAAGAGGGGGACCCATCTGGCCTTGCCACAGGGCGAATGCCTGGGGGCATGCCTGACCATTTGCCCCCCCCCCCTCCCCGCCTTGGCTCTGAATTGCTCTGTTTTGCCAGCTGGGAAGAAAATGTCTTCGTGTATGACCTGGTGAACAGCCGCGTGCCAGGCATCCCCACCGACATCTGGACGGGGCTCAACGACCTGCGGCAGGTGAGAGTTTCCCGTAATCATGTGGGAAATGGCTTTGAAAAATTCACTTCCCTGAGTTTTCCCCCTGGAAAGCCACTTGGTTTTCTTCTTCGCTCCTCATAGCCCCGTTAATTGGGTGGTGGCATAGGGGCTGTCGTGCAGTGCATGGGGGAAAGTTGTCATTTCATCCCCTCCAGTCTGCTTTTAAAAGAAAATTATTACTAGAATTAATAGATTAATAATTACTAATCATTCACATCATATTTTATTAATGGATTAATAGAAAGAATATTGTACTTCTGGTCCAAGAAGAGCAAATAAACTGAAAATTTCTCCAACACCCAACATCACCAAGTTTCATTGCTTTCTTGTGATACTCTGCAACTTCTCAGAAGCTGATGTGTTGGAAATATATAGTCTAATATGTAGCAAGGAAATAAAAATCAAGACCATCAGGAGACCAGTCACACGCTAGCAAATCTTTTGTAGATATTGGGAAAGGAATGGAAAAGAAAAACAAAAAGGAACACAGAATTGGGTGGGTGTGTTAAAAAATACATGGGTTTAATTTCTGGGCTTCCCCTGGTGTGAATGCTGCAAATGCTGGGGCTTTCCAGGGAAAGTTTTCAGTTGTACAACCCAAACGTGCTGTTTGGCCTTTGGTGAGCGGTGACAGCCTCTCCCTCTGTCCCCGGGCTGCATGGCACTGGGCATGGGGATGGGGGCTGCATGGGAGCGGGATCCCCCCCCCCAAACACAGCTCTGCGATCACCGCCTTTCTCCGCTCCTTTGACCAGGAGGGTCACTTCGAGTGGACGGACGGCTCCTCCTACGACTACCACTACTGGGATGGCAGCCAGCCCGACGACGGGATCCACTCCATCCCGGAGGAGGAGGACTGCGTGCAGATCTGGTACAGGCACAGCAGCGGTGAGTGCCGCGCCGGGCAGTCTTATTTGCATGTCAATAAATCCAATCCACTGCGGCTTGCATTTTCTGAAGAGGTTGCTGGCAGGCTGAGGATTTGCATTTTAATTTTTTATTATTAGTTTCTTTTTTCTTTGCAGAGGAGGAATGTGTTTTCTCCTTCCCTGTGTACATACATACACACACGCACGCACTTCCCCTCTGCTCACAGCCCGTCTCCCTCTCGCACAGCAATGGCAGGAGGGGAGCATCATCCACTTTGAAGAATCACTGAATTTAGCCAAAGGTCAAATTTTCCCATTTCCCCTCCCACATGGGAGGCCTGCAGAAACACTCATCGGTTTGCCAGCTTTTCCCTCCCTCCCTCAGGCCAGGGGCATGTTGGCAAAGTGGGGCAAGACCCTGTGCAAAAATCCCGGTTCTCATTGCCAGTGAGACCCGTCAGGCATATCCAAATCTCCTGGACATACCTACACGCCCCAGCCAGGGGCAGCCTGTTGGTATTTTGTGGAGTACACGGCTGTGTTTGCAGCTGCCTCACTGCTACCATGTTCGAGCCAGGGCCAGGAATCGCGGCCAGCATCCCCAGGACAGGGATGGGGATGTTGGGAGGGGGCATGCCTGGGAGAAGCACAAATGGAAGCACATCCAGGGAAGGCCTCCTGCAACAGCACGAGGTCCTGGTCCCGAGGGCACTGCATGATTACCTCCTCATCCCTTTTTTTGGCTAATGCCTTGTTTTTCTGGGGAGTAGCGCTGCGCTCCTGGAACGACAACGCCTGCGGCAGAGCCTTCCCCTTCGTCTGCAAGATCCCCTCGCTGGCCCTGGACTGAGGCTGCCGGTGCTGCCCACGCCCCCCTCATTTTGGGTCACCTCTCCAGCTGTGCCGGGGAAGAGCAGCCGGGACGTGGCACGGGCGGCAAGAGTCGTGGAGCTGCTTGGCATCCCCAGCCAGACCCCGGCTGCTAAAATCCATCCCGGGAGCGCTGCAGGGACGAACCCGGCGCTCACCCTCCCCACGGGCAAATGGCCACAGGAGCTGTGTTAAACAGCAAAGGAGCCCCCGAAGCCTGAGCTTTGGGTTTCAGATCAACTGTCACAACCTGTTAGAGGAAACCCATGATTTTATCAATACACCAAACTGTTAGCACAAAAAAATAGCTGTGTGTAGGAAATGGTTTTGCCCGTTGATCTGTGAAGAGCGGAGGAGAAGTGTTATTTTCTGTTAAGTTATTCAAAATGCCTCTTGCGCGCATTATTTTTCTCTCTGCTACAATAAACGGCGAACAGCAGGTGGAGGGTCCTCCGTCTTTCCAGCGCTCACGTACAGCAACTGCCCGGGGACGTGAGGTCTCGTGCGAAAGGAGCTGGTTTTACTTCAGTCTGCTCTGTATTAAAAAGCTGCGCTGGGGGGGAAGCGGGCACCTGGGAAAGATTATTTTGCTGGCCTCAACTGTTTTCTGCGGTCCCTGGCGCAGCTTGTGTCCCTTCGCCTGTCCCCCATCAGCCGCACGGCATCACCAGCAGCTCCGGGCAGGCAAGCAGGGCTGAGCGCGTTACCAGGAGGGCGGGCGAGGGGCTGATGCATCGGCCCACGCTCACCAAGCTCTCCTGGGTGGGGAGAGCTCACAGCTCTTGGTGCGGCCGTTTGCTAGCGGGAAGATGCTCTTTCCTGCAGTTGTGCTGATGTCCTCCTGTTCTACGCTGGCACCACAGAGGTACTTGTATCTGCCAGGTGAATCTTTTTTGGGGAAGTGTGTGTGGTTGTGGCAGCCCCTGTGCGCCTTGTTTGAGTTGCTCAGTGGGTCCCTTCCTCCTTGCACATGGGTGCATTTGCAGGGCTTGGGTGCGAGTGGGGCTGTGATGGTGCCAGGGCCCAAGGGAAGGGCAGGGCTATCGAGGCAAAAACACGCGGCTGCTTTAGAGGATGCATCCGCAAGGATGCTACTGGAACCCAGTCAAATGCAGTCAATCCAGTGCTCCCTGGAGAGCCCCTGCGGTGTGACCCCCAGTCCCGCACAGCCCCGTGGCATCCAGGAGGCTTTGAGAGAAGCCTCGTGCAGCAGCGGGGGGGCTGCTCCCCCCTCCGGCCCCTTGCCCTTTCTTGGGAGCAGTGTGTCCCTTCTGCCCCTGCTCTGGTGAAGGCCCAGGGTCTCACCGGGGCAAAGCAGCTCGGACAGCCCTGAGCTGCCCTGTCTCAGCCGCTGCCTGCAAAGAGGAGTAAACGCATCCTCATAAAATTGTCTGGTGTCCCTTGATGTCACCATCTTACAGACATAAAATTTCAAAACTAAGACTTTCCAAGCGATTACACTGGGTACAATGAGGTAAATAACTGAGGCTCTGCTGGGAGCTTCTAACTTCTTCCTCGGGTGTCAGCACGGCTTTCAGCTAAAACACATTTCCACTTGGAGAGAAACTGCAAAACTTGGTGGGGGTAACAGTGGTGTTGTAAGTGGAACACGTGTGCATTGGAGAAATTGTCTAAAATAAGGAAATACAGTCATCCCTGTTTGTGTGTTTTTATATTAAAATATTTTTAATATAAAATAGATATAAGTGGATAATACATATAAATAAAAACATATTATTTTAATGGATTTTATGTATATATACTATCCATATATTTACAAGGAAAGTAAGCAAGTTGCATAATTTTCGGTCCTGGGCAGGAGACAGTGTTGAATATGGCTTCTCAAGGCTTTTGCTTCATCTGAAAACAATCAGTTACACATCGATAATAACAGTATGCAAGGAAACCAGCTGTAACAAAAAAAAAAAGTTCTTTGATCCATCAAGCTAACAAAATGCCGATGTGTGGGATCTGATCTGTGGCAGAAAAAGGGCTTGAGGAGCGATGTTGATCACTGCCCTCGAGGTCCCCCGTGGACAGGTCCTGTGCCCAGGGACAGCAGGGTCGGGCACCAGCGTGGCACGGGGCACGTATCTGACCGGCTCCTGGCTCCCAGTGCCGGTGCTGTGGTGTGGGCCCATCTCCGCAGTGGAGATCAGGGGCCCGGAGCCATCACACCCTGCAGATGCGCCTCGGCCCAGAGCCCATCGTCCCTGGACGGAGGGTCAGGTGATGCTGCCACACGCTGCCAGGCTCAGCTCCGGGCTCCGGGCTGCCTCTCCCCAGGTTCTTCACCCTGTTGCTCACATGTCCCCCGTTCAGAGGAGCTAGGAGTTTGTCACAGCTGGGGCTCGGTATACCTCAAGCCAAAACCTCTCTTTTTACTCTTCAAGTGGTATGAGATGTTTCAAAAGAAAGGTTAAAACCTTCCCTTGGGAAAGTGTTTGAAGAGTTGGGCCCTACTGTGGCTAAAAATATTGCTAATGGGGAAACCAATGAAAGCTGTCGGCTCCAATTAACATCTTCATTTCCAGGTAAAAAGAACTGAACATGCGTGACCTGAAAGTCGGGACCAAAGTTAATAGAGGCTTTGTTTTGCAACCCCACTGGCTTTCTCCCCAGGCTCCAGGAACCTTATTTAATAAACAACCCTCTCTCCTCACTAGTGTCTTCTGTTTCACAGTAATCAAATAAAATCCAGAAAACAACAGGAGTTTTCACCTCCCTAATGAACTTTTAGTGGATCTGTTGAGGTCAGTGCTGGGTGGAAGACTGGACATGCCCTTTCCCTTGGCACGGACAGTCCCAGGCTTTGGGTGGCTGGGAGGAGCTACAGCTCTTCGCATGAACTTTATAATTTTATTTTTCTGTACTCCTTGTCCCATAATCCCTAACTCCCCTGTTATCTCAAATTTCTCTGTCCCGCCTTGCCGTATGGTGCAGGCAGTGAGAAACCCGGCAGTGGCACGACTCTCCCACACCTCTCCTGCACATCGCTTGCAAGTGACTGATGCCGGAAGGTCCTTTTATGTCTCTGAGCTTTTTAGGAGCTGAACATCTTCCTTTGTAACACATGAAAGTCAGGGTCAGCATGAACAGTGTGTGATGTAGCCTGGGAGTGAACAAAAATTATTGTCTCTTGGTGACAAATGTCTTTACCCTCCTATAGCCCATTTCATGGTCAGTAGAAACAACATTGCCCCCAGCCCTGGGTGGAGAGACGGGCCCGCCTGGACCATTGGCCTTTTGATTCTTTTAATTTCCTACTATTATTGTTCTTTATTTCCTGGAATACCCTGCTGGATGTCCAGGGAAGGGAGCTGCGAAGACAAGCGCTGTGCTGTCAGCAGCTCACCAGGGCCAGCCCCAGGCTCAGGCAGCCTGGCGAGGATCTTCCTCCCCGGTTTCTGATCTGGACTGCTCAGACGGCTGGCTGGGCTGGCCTGGGCTGAACTTTCCTTTCCTCGGTGAATTCGGTACGATTTTTTCCCCTGAAAACTGCTGGGGGGATAAGGCCTGCACAGCTGAATTGTAAGCTTTTTCTTGTGCATCTCCTTTTCTCCCCCTGGTTTCCCTGAGTGTTAATTACCTGCCTAGCAGAGCTGCTCCTGCCCTGGGGCAAGGATGCTGCGGAGCGGTTCCCTTTGACAGGGAACAAAAATATCTCACGGCCAAAAAAAAAAGGCTGCCAGCAGCTCAGTGAGTAAATTATAGACATTTACTGGTGTGGCAGTGAGGTTCATCATCAAAATAAAACCCCAAACCACAAAACCTTATGATAAATGGTGTTACCTATCTATGTGACGGTGTTAGCATTAAACCCCCCGGCTTCGGTGCTGCAGGCAGAGACAGAGCAGCGGGGCGTGAGGAAGGCGAGCAGGATTTGGCCCCATGCTGTGCGGGTCCCAGCAGATATTGGCTTAACTGAGATGTTCCTCCCGTTCTGTGGCAGGAGGGGGTTCCCATCATGCCTCACACCAGCTTCTCCCTCCCGCTGCCCGGGAAGGAGTGGGATGGCAGAGGTGGCAGGGATGAACCTGCTGGGAAATGCATCTCCTTCTGGGCATGGCTCGGGTGGGCACGGCCTTGGCTCAGACAGCCACCAAGAGATGGGCCAGAGATGTGATCACAGGCAACTTTATAAACTGTACAACCTGCTGCTGTGTTAAGGCATCTTAATTAATTGCAAAAGCTGAGTGAGGCTTCAAACAGCGCTGGTGTTCCTCTGGGAGAGGCTCATTGCTGCCCGGGGCTCCTCCAGCCTGGGGCACCCCAGGACGGGGCTGGCTCACGCCAGCACCAGGGCCCGTTTTGCTGTTGGTTGCTCCTCATCGGGACCCCTCAAGTCTCCCTGTCTTTTGTGGCCAAGGATTTCCAGGCTTCTTGCAAGCACTGCCTTGATGGGGAGCGATGGTCTGTGGGTCAACAGCCCAGTCCCCCTTTTGGGGCAGGGCTCTGCGGCACAGCCACCTAAAAGTTTTTTATTCATGGCTTTTGTTTTGCAAGGGCTTGGTAAGTTGGCTGGAAACTTCCATTCCTGGGTGCAAATTCTCAGAGACACTGCTGATAAGATGTAAAGCGCAGATCTAAGGAGAGAGCAATTCCTGCTGTGGCTTCAGCTCGTAAAACCAGTCAGCCTTGAAGGCCACAGAACCGAAGCGCAGGTGACGTGAGAGAGAAGTGGATCGCAACTGGCACCGTCAGCGTGAATCCCCTGGAGTCCGTTAGCGAGGATGGAGCTTTCTTGGGCAGATTGCCACACGAGCTGATACTCCTCAACAATACCTGGTTGCTGTCCCTGAATGCCATCCTGAGTGCCACACTCCTGCTGTGTTGGCAAAATGTAGCTGTATTTGGTAATCTGCAAAAAAGTCTAGTCCGGCTCTTGGAGTTACCATGGCAACTAGATATTTGCGCATTTGTATTTGCTGAAAATTACGCTGGGCTGTTGATTGCATTGTTTGTGAAGCTCTTTGTCAGGAGACTGATAGATCATTGTTTGTCAGGGCTGTGTGGGAGTGACGGCTGCTGTTCTGAAGCAGATTTCCGAATGGGAACTTTGCTGGAGTGTGGTGTGTGCTGTAACTCCATCCCTCCCGCAGAAACCCAGCAACATAACCCCTGGCCCAGGAAGTGTGTGCTCACTCTGCTTACCCACCCTGACATCCCTTTGTACTCGTGCAGTTACTTGGGATAACACAATATCCGAGTGACTCGCCGTGGGAGACCTTGCTAAGGATGGGACAGGGAAAGCCTTGCAGGAGAAGCTTTCTTCTTGCGCCTCTGCAGCATGGAGAGGACGTGAATAAAACACCCTCCTTTGGCTGCGCTTGGAAATCTGCTGTGGGGTCAGGAGGTGAGGAGGTTTAACTCGAAGGTAGTTGGAGGAATCGCCATCTCCTTGTGTGACTGGGAGAGGAGGAGAGAACTGCGCAGCTGGAGGGTTCCCCGGAGCAGCACTCGCTGGCCGCGACGGGAGGGCTGCAGTCCTGCTCATGGGGGAATAACCACCATCTTCCACTTCCAGAGCACGTGGAGACGTTGAGGTTTAGGAAAATGCCAGCTTAGATTAAATGCTTGCCAATTTTTAGTATTGCAAAGCTGGCACTCACTGCGGAGCGTCGGAAACGATGGTGCTGCAGGGCTGGCTTGAATTTTCAGAGGTTGCTGTAGAAAGGGATGGGGAAGGCTTCTTTTGTTTTTAGTCTGAGGGCAAAATTAATTTGATTTGGATGCTGTTTAGACTCAATGGCCAAGGGTTCCTGAAAGTTGATTGACCCACAGTCCAGCGGTGGTTTAAGAGCTCAGTGTTCGTTGTCAAGTATTTGTTTAACAGCGAAAATCCACTTGCCAGTAATTCCTCTTTTATCTTGTTGAGATAACTACATTAGCAGGCAGGACATCATGGCAGGTCTGCAAATAGAAGTTGTTTGGTGCAGCTTGTCCACATGAGGATGTAACACATTCATGGGCTCCTGGTCTGCTCATTGGTGCTGGCACTGGTGCCTGTGTGGAGCACAGGGGCTGCTAGAGCTTGTCTCCTCCATCATGGCCCATCCTCCCACCACTGGCCATGGGTTGCACCCAGCAGACACCGGATGTGAAGGTCACAGGCAGAACGAAGGAAAGGAAACAGCAGAAGTGAGGGTTAAAGCAATTAAATATGTTATTTCATCAGTACGGAGGGCGAGAACTCACAGGAATGGGCCATGGCCTTTATTAATACCCAAAGCATCACACGAAGTCACAGTCCCAAGTAAAATCTGAATGCAAATGATGAATGTATTAATCTAATATGGATAGTTACCCTGGATTTAGCTGGGTTGTGAAGATGATTATAATTTGGAAACAGCAATAGGATTAACAGCTGTAATGAAATCTTAAATGCCAGCTTTGTAACCTGGCCTTTTTTCTGCATGGACTCCATCGAGCGACCTGCTGTAGCTGTCTGGGGGGGGCTGCATGTTGTTTTGCACGTGATCACTCTGATCCCCCCCCACACCTGGCCTAATTGGAATTTCAGCGTTATTTATTACCTTGTGCCCCATAATCACACAGGTAACGTGGAGCAGCTCCCGCTCTGGCAGTAACGCAGGCAGGGCACGGAAAAGCCTTGCTCAGAATTGACATTTTTATGTGTAATCTGCATCTACAGTAAATTCATCTTTCATTGCACGTTATCCTGGCCCCTGGGGTGCTCCCTGCCCTTGTGGGCATGACTGCCAGGGCAACAGCCATTGGGCTCCCAGAGCATCCTGGTGCTGGTGGGTTTGGTCCCTTCAACCCTGGGTACCCCCAGGACATGACTTTTGGGGAAAGACTGGTGAGTTTTGGGGAAAGGACTAGCAAGTTTGTGGCTTTGGGTGGAGCAGGGTGAGGCAGTGGTGAAGGATGCTCACAGTTTCTTCCACTCCTCGTTTTAGCATACAACCATACAGGGCACAAAATGCCTGTCAGGGTGGGGATTTTAACTTTAAAATGCCAGTGCCGACTCTCACTGCTCATATTACCTGGCCAGATAATCGTAGCTATAGCCACTGCATCCTCTCTCACGTTACTTTCTCCCTTTTTCTCGTTTAAACTGAGCAAACCCAAAAAAAATCTGCTGTTTTTTTCAGACGGCTCAGTGCAGTGAATGACCCATTTTTCTTCTGGGATGAGTCATGGATCCTCCTCTGAAAGATCTCGTTATTAATATGCCATTTGGGGGATATGTCTGAATTTTCCAGTAGTGGCAGCAGTCTTGTCTGTGCTCACTAAGGGAACCTACACAATTAATGGCATATGCCAAATGGCTGCACCCTAATGCAATGGATTTAGTATCCATGTGTTTATTAAGGCTACACTGGGGTTTTTATGGGCATTTTTAGATAAAACATGTTAAACACTTCTTCCTTATTAGAAATTTGTTGACATTCTTCTCATAAGCAGGGGAAGGGAATCACTCCCCGGAAGGTATGTCTCACAAAAGAGAAGCAGAAGAGGACAAGGGGGGTTATTTTTCATGTGCAGGATGGTCACATAGTGGAGTGGCAGCTCAGCGAGAGAGCGACCATTCACCCTGCGTCTGGGCTGCCAGGGCAGCGCATCCCAAAGGCCTGCTCTTTGCCTTTTGCACAGATCTCATTAAGCTGTTGGAGAAAATGAACCCTTGTGACAGATGCCCCCTACAAGGGGAAATGAAGAGTCCTGAGGGAGGAGAAGCGAGTCAAGTTTGCTTTTGGAAGAGGCCAAATGCACCGTCTGGGCTGCCTAAACCCCACCTCGGGTGGAGGCAGTATGCCTGTTTTATAATGGTACCTTTACTTACAAGCTAAAATCTGTTTTCCTCTGCATTTGTGGAGCCCTGACTCCAAAACACCACCTGGAGGGTGACTTTAAACACCACCTTCCTAGTCTAGCAGATATGTTCATTCAAGGGTACCAAATGCAAGTTGAAGGAGGTTATGTTCCTCCTGTTTTCCATTTGTTGGTTTCCCCTGAGCTGTATTTTCAAAACTTGACTTCTCTGGACCATCCTGCAAATGCTCCGTCTCCAGCAAGCTTAGTAAACATATCTAACCATACATACTTACATATATATTCCTTATACATCCATGTTTAACCATATATACACACATACATATTTATGTGTTGCATTACTATTGTATCATAACCGTTTTATGTACAAACGCACACACGCATTCTCTGCATGTCCCCCATCTCACTTTCCCTTTCTCCCACCCTGTGCAGAGTAACCAGCACTAAGGTCTTGCCCATGGACATGTCTTCTGCAGAAGAGCCAAATTACATGATTTTGAAGTTTCAAGTGACATAATTTGTAAGATTCACACTAAAACCAAATTTCAGGCTGATTATGTACCATAGGAAGTTGCAGTGCATATCGCCTCATTAGCCTGATTAGCTGGCTGAGCTGAAGGACGAGCGCTCAGTGCTCTGCTGAGAATGGGTTATAGAAAAAATGTCCAGCAGTCAATAAGTTTTTTGGCAGCACCGAGTGTATTTTACTGGTTCGGGGGTAATTCTGTGTATGGGGATTTTGGGATCAGCTGGGTGCTGGATCAGCCCTGTGGATAAGCAGCTGTTTGTGCGGCTTGGCTCTGCTGGGAGACTGAGACATCCCCTGATTAGATTAGTTTCACACACTGACTTCTGCCTTTCCACACACCCCCTCCCACCCCCACCCCCCAGTCCCATGCCTATTATTGCAGATCTGCTGAAAATAACAGGTCTTTGCCAATGCTGGAGCTGGGCTTGTGCAGGGGCAGAGCCTGGCCACGTCTCAGCCCTCCTCTTCTTGCACCTGAGCATTTGAGCATGCAGAGCTTTGATGCACTGGGCAGCTGTACAGAGCAGCTGGGGCCACACAATTTAAATTAGTTTAACCTGTAGCTCAGCCACTCATTTTAGATGGCTTTTAACTTTAAACAGAGGCTTTACACCTGTGTCTGTCTACCCTGAGGCTCAATGTGTGCTTAAAGCCCCACTTATTTAGTGGATTTAGCAATGGTGCTTGCTCAGGCTCCCTCAAACAGCACCAAGAACCTTGAGCGTGTTGGGGACTCTGAGATTTTTTCTGATTTGGGGCAGCTGTGAGATGGCCTCTAAGCTGGGCAAGAGGCAGAAATAGGTGACAAGGGAGCCAGGCACAGAGCCCTGGGAGCCAGGGTAGCCGGCACCTGCCTGGGAGTGTGCTGGGGTCTGTGGCTTCATCCCTGCCGAGGATGTGTCCCAGACACATCCCAGCTCAGCCCTTCATCGCTTCTGGGAACTTAAGCATCAGCTTTTGGGGCAGCTCATGTTGGTCACTGGTCTCTCGTGTCCCCTGCAGCACGGTGAAGTTCTGCCCCATGCTCAGCCATCCCAGGAAGCAAAGCAAAGGCAATTTATCTCATGTGTAGCTTCGTCAAACACAAACTGATGTCAGATTTGATTAAAAGTGGGAAAGAGACTGAGAAATAAATTAATGTCTATGGCATTCATCGCCCTAGGAAAACCAGCACTGGGAGTTTGCATCTCTGGTGCCTGCTGGAGTCCCAGGCAGAGATAGATAGCAGGTTTTACGTCTCATGCTTGGGGGATCAACTCTTGGCCCGATAAATCAGAAGTCAAATCTGCCTGATGTCTGGTCGGGGAGTTTCTCTACACCCTGCTTTGGGTGGGAGTTGTGCTGGGTCGGGGGTGGCTGCTCGCTCTGCGGGGGGGGCTTGGCTGTCACAAGGCTGGCTCTCCTTGGAACGGCTGCGGCTGTTGTAGGCTGCTGTATTGCACGTTATCATCATGCAGATAGTGCAGCACATCTCCAGTGCATCCCTGGCAATCTCTGGCATCAGTATGATTTCCTCTGGCCACTCTCTGAATATGGTTTTGAGCGATCAGCGTGTGACTCCATAATCAGAATGCTAATTAAGTGCCACTTCCACAACCGCAGGGTTAAGCTAGTTTCAGCCATCACCGAAGACTTATTAAATGTGTGTACTCCTGGACACTTTTCTGTGATTTTTCCTTAACTGATTTAGTCTCAAATCCAGCATGGTTCCATTTACATGGGATTTGCCCCAGCCTGATGGGCTTGTGTTGATTAGAGTTTGCCTGGGTGCTGCAGTGGTGATGCTGAGCCAGCAGCTGTGTGTGTTGCAAACACATTCCCTGGAAGTAGTCACCAAGATGTGTAGCAACAGTAGATCATTCTTGAATTGCTTCAAAAAAAAGAGGAGGAGAAGGCATACGCAATGATATATTGATAATTCATCTGTCCCTGGCTGTGTCCTGGGCCAGATTCTCATTTCTAGCATGCTGGAATGAACGCAGAGCAACACTGCTAATGGCAGTGGAATTGCTTCTAGACTTACATTTGTGTGGTTGAAACTAAAATCTGTCTGCAGTTTTGGCTAAATCTGTCTCCTGGTATCTCAAGAGAAGTGAGACCATCCAGGACAGAAAAAGGAGCCACCCAAATACTTTTTGCAAGGTGGAACCTGATCCCTTTGAATTTGCCAAAAGATAGACAGTTTGCTGTGGGGGTCTTCTGGCTTGGATTCACCATTAGAAAAAATCAAACAGACTGAGAGTTAGTAGTGCAGCTCACACAAGTGAGACAGCAGGAGGGTGGGATGCTGGGATGGAGATCAGCCATGGTGGCTTTCCCGGGGTCCACGTGTCTCCTCCAGGCACAGAGGGATGCAGGAGCCGATCTGCAGCCACGTGCCGTCTTTGTTACCAGACGGGCATCTTCTGCCCTCCCTCATTTGGCACGTGCTGCCTCTCCCTCTCTCCATCCCAGGTTTCTAAAAAAGTATCACCATATGTTGTACAAGCTATAGGTCGTAGGGGATGCATCACGGCTTCTACTGCTGAAATGAGTTTGTCTCCATCTTGGGTCTTGTTGTTGTCAATAATATATGACTGTTTAGGGTGATGACGTGGTGGTTGGAGTCAGGTCAGGGAGGTAAGCCCGAAAGAGCGGGGTTGGACTCAGAGCACCCCTGGTCCTGCACAAGGTCTGGTCCAACAGCCGTCGAAATCCCATGAGCTTTGCTGGGGTTTGAGCCAGACTGCAGGGCTGGGGGTGTCCCTCAGCTGGGTGGTTGGTCTTTTTCTGTTTTGTTTTGTTCTTTTTTTAATGTAAAGGGTGGGTTAGTTAGTTTTTTTCCTATTTATTGTCTCCAGCCAGCTCTGCAAGGTCAGGAAAAAAAAAGATAGGGCTGATTTATCTTCCAATTTCTTTGCCATCATACAAATTGTTATGTGATCTGAATTTTGCCCAGTGGCATCTTTTTGCTAAGTGATAAAATAAGATGCTATAGCTGGGTGCTATGAAGAGGAGATGCAGGCAGGGCTGTGGCAGGTACCTGCCCTGCACTTGCCAGCCTGTGCAGTGCTGTCCTGGCAGCAAGGGTGCAGAAAGCTGATTTACAGCAAGGATGTCCCGAGTGATGGAAGTGGTAATGTCTTACCATTTACTAGCATTTTCTTCCTTTCATGCAAGGATTAGTTGCTGGTGAGGGACTAGTTTTCTGGCTGGAGTAAAACAAATAGGAGTGCTTTGAATAAGATGCCTCAGGTGAGAAACTGCAGCCAGAGGTACACAAAGCTCAGGAGCCGCAGCAGAGTAGGAATGGGGAAAACAAACCTAAAAATAATACCTGGCCAGAATCTATCCAGAAGAGACAGGTAAGTACATGCAAAATAAAATAATTGGTCATTCTGCATGGGGAAATGCCCAAAGTGAAAAATCTCTGTGGGACAGGGAGTATGGGTGAGCTAGCCCAGAAGGATGAAGTGCAATTGTCAGTGTGGAATTGGTGGCTGAAGAACAAAAGCAGTTTCCTCTCTAGTTCTCTGAATTGCCCTTGCAGTGATTTGTTTTAGTGAAATGGTTTGTCCCTGCTAGCTGATTTGGGGTCCTGGGTTCTCTGCTAATAACAGATTTTTCATGGGACCAAATTCTGCATTGATTTACTTTGTGTCCCTTCAGCAACTTCCCTGGCAATGCCCAGGGTGTAAAACAGCACAGTTCCTGTATGCCAGACTGAGAAAGATTCCCATTTTCATCAGAAAATGCCTTCTGTGATACTAAATAAGCAGTGTAAAAACAAAGCCTAAAATCACTGTTATTAAGCCATGACTGCCGCTGGCCTCTGCCTTTTTTTGAAAGTTATTGATTGCCACCATGGATAACAATTTTTCCTGCTTGGGCGTTCCTTCTCCCCAGGCAGCAGAGTTCCCAGGGAGCCCGTAGTTATCCATGGTGTCCTCGTGCCCAGGGCATGGTGCTCATCAGCTGGGGCGAAGCGTGGGCTGTCCCAGGGAGGACGTGGCGGCTCCTGCAATGGCTGGTTTGCCCGGTGCCACTTGCTTCCCTGCAGAGAGCTGCTCTGCAAGGCCTGAAATGCTGCTCGATGCTTGGGGTTGCAGCAATGCTGCTCTGTGATCCGAGGGAGGCAGTTACCACGGCTTATAAACATCCTGTGGAGATTAGATCTGTTGGTCTTTTTTCCTAGGAAAGCAGCTCAGCTCTCTGCTCTGCTGGAACACTTCAGCACAAGACGGGTGTCGGAGGAGCCCGCAGGACAGGTTACAGACAGGGACTGCGATAATGCTCACTCTGCACCTTGCAGCATGTCTTCAAATACGCAAAAAATACTCCGCTCTTGTTTTTCTGTCATGCTCATTTTGAACATGTAATTTGCAAACGGCTCTGGGTGTTTGGTTTTTCCATTAGCCCAGACAAGGCATCCCCGAGTACCAGCAGAGACCAAATGAAATGCCTGGCGGCGTAAGCAAGCCTAGGAGACATTACGCTCTGCGTTTTGCAAGACAGACGATAAAGATCCTATTTCCACGGCAGGTCGCTGTAATGTTTGTTGCTGTTTGTCCCCTAGCAATGCTGCTGAGGTCACACCGGGGCTGCGGGCCAAATTGGGCCTGAGTGGAAGCTCTCCTTGGCCGGGCTCTCCTTGGCTTCGCAGAGGGTAAGGCAGTGCCATGTCCTTGGCACTCCTGCCAGTGCTGAACCAGTGCAGGGACTTTTAAGGCAGCTCAACAGTCAGTGGGGCTGAGATGTTTCACACAGCTTCCAGGTGTCACAGAGGCTGCCCTGCTGCTGGAGACATCTTTCTTCCCAGGCTGGTGGGTGCTCCATGCTGCACCAGGATTACACCACGGTTACCCCAAGGGTACTCCACAGTGAGACTTGCCCGGCTGGCACAGGGATGATCCAGCTATGCATCGCTGTGGGCTCCAGCTGGGCAACCTAAAAGGCGAGCATCGGGTCTACTTGCCCCGAGGAGGACAGCAGCACCCGCAGGGACAGCGCACAGACGCTGGTCACTGGGCAGTGTCCAGCCCCAGGAGCTGCTCAGGCAGCATGGAAAATACCAAGAAAAAGGAGGGGGAAGGATGTGACTGCATGGGAGCTGCAGACAGGGCGTCTGACCCATGGCCTGGGGAGCACTGTAATGGAAACTCATTGCATCTGCGGGAAATCAAGGAGAAAATACTAAACCAAGCATGCTCAGTATGTTTTCTATCAGTTTTAGTTACAGTTGGTCTAAACCCAAGATTTCTTGTTTTGTAAAGCTGGGATCTGGGCTTTTAGCATGCCTTGCTCTGGGTACTTGTGCTGGAGAGCGGCAGCTGGAGCAGTAATGCCCTCGCAGAGCAGAGGTGGCTTAATGAGCAGCTAGCACATGGCAAGTTTTCCACGCTAAGGAAAAGGTTTGATCCATTTTCTGGAAGCAAAGAGCCCTGAGCAGAGAGGGCTCAGGTCATGCTCATGGTTCACACTAAATCTGCTCGCAGTCATGGTCAACAGTGAGCAGGGATACACAGAATTATAGGTTGGAAGAGACCTCTAAGATGATCGAGTCCAACCGTCACCCCAACACCACCATGACTACTAAACCATGTCCCAAAGTGCCACATCTACACGCTTTTTTGAACATCTCTGGGGATGGTGACTCCACCCCTGCCCTGGGCAGCCTGTTCCAATGTCTGACCACTCTTTCAGTAAAGACATTTTTCCTAATATCCAATCTAAACCTCCCCTGACACAACTTGAGGCCATTGCCTCTTGTCCTATCGCTAGTTACCTGGGAGAAGAGACCAACACCTGACTCACTACAACCTCCTTTCAGGTAGTTGTAGAGAGTGATAAGGTCCCCCCCAGCCCCCTCTTCTTGATGATGAATGGTCTGTCCCTCTCCCAAAGCAGTGACCCAGGCAGCTGCCCCTCCGTGAAGCTCCTGGGAGAGCATCACTTCAGGCCAGGAGTCTCCAAAGGTGGGAGTCTCAGAAGCATCCTGGAAAGGGGGTTTATGCCCTGTGAGTTAAAATCCAAGTGATGCTTTGACTGAAACACTGGGAATTGGGGCAGGGTTGTGGTTTGGAAGTGGGGTGTGAGCGAGGGATTTGGCTGGAAGTGCCTGGGGTAGGGCAGGTTGGAGCCCCCCGGCTGCCTTGCCTGGTGGCATGGCAAACTCCGGCCAGGGCCCCGTGGGAAGGAGGAACTCCGCAGGGAGCTGGGCACGAGGCTGCAGTGGGGGCCCCTGCTAGAGCCGGCAGTGCCGAGCAGCAGCGAGATTCCCCCCCTCCTGCCATTTCCGCCTGTCCTGGATGCGGCATTGCACATTGAGCTTGTCACACCCAGAGAAATGAAGCTTTTTCTCCTTAATTTGGCATGATTTCACTCATGGAGCCAGGGTAGCTTCCCTGCCGTGGGCTCTGCAGATCTGCTGGACTGGCCCCTGGGGGGCTGGAAACGCTCAGCGCTGACTTCGCCCTTAATGCACCGAAGATGTGATTATCCTAACGCAGCACGGCTCCTGTTGCACCATTATGTCCCAGTGCCGATGGGCTGCTTGATCTAAAGCGGCTTCCTCTGGGTGCAGACATGGTGGGGAGGGACTATCACCTCCAGCTTTTCACCACATGCAAATGCCATGATCTGCTCTGCAAATCTGAATTTCCCTGTAGCTCTCCATCCTTCTTAGTTCCTTCTGTTTTCATAGGGATTATAAAGCAAATCAGACTTCTTGAAAACAAACCTCAGATTCTTCTGTTTGCAAAGCGCCAGGAATGAAGGAGGGATGGCTGTGATCCCAGGCAGCAGCGACAGCCCAGCGGGATCCCACAGGACTGGAGCCTTGGCAGAGGCCGGTGGGGCAATGCACAGCAGGCTCCTGGGGTGCACACAAACCAAAGGAAAGTCAGACAAGAAACAGGTGCAGAGTAGGCAAAAAAAAAAAAAAAAAAAGTAGATGGAATCACATGGTGGATTTATGATCTTGGGAAAGGCAAAAATCAAGACTGAACGTTTTATCTGTGCTGAGAGAGCTGGCGGATGTCATTGCTGAGCCACTCTCCATCATCTTTGAGAGGTCCTGGAGGACAGGAGAGGTGCCCGAGGACTGGAGAAAGGCCAATGTCACTCCAATCT
>Ga0065711_1000520_pt1 | contig 63580 bp, 19 predicted proteins | sample Hoacrofraction12_FD_59098 | JGI IMG/M metagenome (GOLD analysis project Ga0065711, IMG submission 59098) | Hoatzin crop microbial communities from Cojedes, Venezuela - Epithelial fraction 12 v2 (version 2) | ecosystem: Host-associated > Birds > Digestive system > Esophagus > Crop | place... | reverse complement strand
ATAACCGGGGGGGGGGGGGAAGCACATTAAAATATTAAGTAGACCTATGGACTTACAGGATAGCAGAAAACTGACAGAATTTTGACATTAAATATCTTTATGCACAGCCAATGCTTAATGTATGCTTTTTATAATAGAAAAGTAGTCTTAAACTGAGCTATGCCATGAGTGTAGCACGAAGTAGATCTACTTGTCAGACCTGCTTCAGAGAATGTGAAAGAAAACACACAAAAAAAAGTAGTGCATTTTGAAAATTATCTGTGAGTGAAATCCTGCCTTTTATGTCCCAGCACAGTGGATGCAACACTAATTCTCAGCTATTTTTATAACATTTACTCTAAGATGTGGAGCTTTCGCTAAATATAATAAAACCCAACCCAAACAAAAACAATACTAGCCATCAAAAGAAATTGCTGCCACAGTTTTAGTAATACATAGCAATTATTTAGCTTTGGAATTTAATGCTAAAGGTTTCTTCTTTAAGGCAGACTGTTGCTTCAGCGAGCCGTAAAGAGTAAATAAAATTGTCTTGATCACGTGATGTAAGTTTATACATCTTCTTAGCCAAGGCAACATCAAAACAAAAATACTTATAGTATCATAGATTCTCAGGAGCTTGAATTTCCAAGGTAGGAAATCCCACCTTTAGAAGAAGAAAAAAAAAGTGTTCCCAAGAAAAACCTCTAAATTCCTGCCAAATGAAAATTTGGATACATTTTGATTTGAGTTCATCAACATTGTCAAAATGTTCCATTTTGATAGAGTTAAGCATTTCATTTAAATTTTCTTGGTTTCAATTAATTTCATTTTAATTTTTACATTATTTGATACAACATACATTGATATATAATATTGTTCCCATTTTGGATCTCAGTGGTTGACCACCATATAGGATGCAGCGTGTAGTTGCAGCTACAAGGTGAAAGAACGAATGGACCCAGGTATTCTCACTGTGTTTCTGCCTATGTATAGAGAATGCCAAAACCTTTGTTTACCCAACCTCAGAAAACGATATCTTTTCCCACGATTCTCTACCTGACACTCTGCCGTTTTCACTTGGCAGTCCAGAACATTTACTCTGAGTTTATATCAGAATCAAACTCCTAGCATGTATTCTGACTGTATCCTTGGTTTATTGCCTTTTTCTGTCTGTTTCTAGGATGTTTTCTTGCTGCTTCTCACATGGCCTTTTACCAAGACAACAGTCAGTGAAACACTCTTCCCACATGCTTTTGCATGTACCTGTTTTTTGGCTGGAAGCTCTAATCATTTGAGCTTCCAGACTCTTGTATAAAGGGACTTAATCGTCTCTTACATTTTTCCAAAACTCGACTGTTCCACCTTCATTGTCCCCAGTTCAGTGAGGTTGAACCTAACCAATTCTGACATTAAAATGAACATCTTGATATAGTATAGAAATTCAAAATGATGTGTAGCAAAGAAGAAAAATCTAAAGGAAATGTTTCTCATCAAAAATGTCACCAGTAACCGCATCGTTTCATAAAACATTTCTATTTCAATGAAAGTGCATTATTTTTCTATAGAAATTGTTCCATCAAGTTATGGCTTTGCATCCTAATGAAAAGGGGGACCTACTCATACCTTTTCTTCCTCTTCCAGCCAACCAAAAAGACAGAGGTACCATTTGTTCTCCAGTTGTGCTCCAGAAAATTGTTTGTTCCCTGTCCCTGTTCAGAGAGTACATCTGCATAGTCTGAAGGTCTCTTTCTTTTTTTTTTTTTTTTCGCTAACAAGCAGATTCTGTATCTTTCAGACAGAAAACAAACACTCAAAGGAATGAAATTTAAGTACAGCTTGGGCTAGAAATGAGCTACTTGTCAATAAATGCTGATTTCAGTGTCCCTGTACAGGAACAAAACTGTTCTGAAAGACTGCAAAGCAAACTAGCTGTGAGCTACTGAAATCAGTGAGAATGATGAACACAGTGATAGTTCACGTATTCTTAATGCTTTCAGATTATGAATTTGGCTTTATTTTCCCTGCATTAGGACCTACAAATGCAGCTATTGCAAATGATCACTTCAACTTCTGCACTACTTCATAGTTAAGCTGTTGGCCGATCATGTTTCAGTGTGGTGTGTTAAGCAACATGTTACGTTGCATTACATTGTCTTGACATAAAGGAAACTAACATGCAGACTGTGTGTCACATCACATTACTGATTCATGTGACAGAAGACAACCTTTCAAACTTCTTTGAATAAGATCAGGACAGAAGAGTTATCAAACAGGTCTTATGAATTTGTTTGCTTCTTCCCTCTCCATCAAAACTAAGAAAGTGTTTCTAAAAATCAAGTTTCCAACGGTTACAATTTTGTAAAAGGGAGAAATACACTGTCAACACGTCCCTGACAGTGAGCCTGTACTCAAAGTACATCTGAAAGACGCATTCACAGAGCATCTGTGCAATTGCAGTTTCAAGCCAGTGAAAAAATGACCATTTAGCAGAAACGGCTTCATTCTTGAGGGATGATACTGAAAACAATCAAGTTTCTCAAACTGTGCCTTTTTGCAAGTGAACATACTTTTTTGGTTTTTGACTTTTTTGAAAGAGTTCTTGCCCATCACTTCTGCTCATCGGACTCTCAGTACTCTATTACCAGTCTCCTAAGAAGCTTCCTTGACTCCTGTAGAGGCCCTGAGCTCAGTCAATGATGGGTGCCTCAGCACCTAATTTGGCTAACTAGCTTCTATTGACTTTGTGGGTTGAAATTTTAGAATGCAAAATTTGGATAAATTTTCCAGCTCTCTCAGAAAATTGTGCTGAATCTTGTCTAAAGTGACTTGCTGGTGACTGCATACTCTGTCCTGATGCAAAGCCAATAGAAGTATCAGTATTTAAAATTTGTCTTCTATCTTACTTGAAGCATCACATTATCTTTTTTATTATTATTCTGGAGGTATCCTAGGGTGTGGAAGGGTCTTACTGGAAAATCACTGCTATTTACCAAGTTCTGCCAGGGCATCAACTCCAAACATCACGGGAAATTCTCATCTAGATTCATTTTCAGGGTTTGCTTTTTTGTTACTGAATTTCATTTATGGAAAAAAAGTGTTGTGAGCTCTCTTCTTTTGGTGAGGCTAGCTAAGTGATGGTCCCACTCTCTCTTAGCAGAATCTTTCCCCACTGTTATTTTCATGAATTCTCAGTGCTTTTCTTTTTCTGCAGATTCTGTTATCTGCTTTTTTTTGACTACTGTGCAATAAGAAGTCAGTAGCCTGGCAAATTTCTTGATACAATGAAAAGGTTTCGTGCTTGCTTCCCTCCGTTTTAGTACTGTCTGTTGATTGATTTTAGTGTCCTTCCTCAACATCTGCTTTTCTGTTTTTACTTTGTGTTTGTTGCTTTTGATAGTGTTTACTATGCACAATGTGCCCAGCTGCAGTGAGATAAGCGAGAATTCATCTGTTCTCTCTTACATCCCAATTCTGCAATGGAATTTAAGAAAAAATTTCTAGTCATTCAGTATTTTAAAAATGCCTTCTTTTATCTCAAATTACATCTTATGTTTCCATTAGTGTCTTCTGACACTTCAACATCATTAATTTTTTACTTATCTGTTCAAGACTTTTTGATCTTCCCCGCAGTAAAAAGTGAAAAATTGCTGTTCACATTGGTCCCTGGATCTGCTTAGCAAGAGATCTGGAAAATCCTCCTGTATTTCTACTCTGACAGTCTTCTGCAGCCAACATTTCCTTGCACGTCTGGGGCCATTAGGACTCACAGTATGAGAATACTCTGCATAGCTGCTGCACCTGCATTTCCCCTGGTAGCTCCACAGGAGGTTTTGTTTGGCTCCTCTTGCACACTGTGCAAACTGATCAAAGGCCTCTCGTCAGCTGAAAATGCATCTTGGATTTTACTCAAAGTGTAAAGCACTTTCTCCATCTCAGACCTTGCAGTCTGGTCTCTCGTACTTCAAAGATGAAGGCTTATAATTGTCTTTATGCATTTCATTGGCACCTGCTAAAAATGAGTAACTGCAGCGTTCGCCCCTCCCATAACAATGGATGGCTCCTCTAGGTAACTTGAGCAACTCACTATCTAAGGCTTACTCCAGATGGCAAAGTTACAAAGCCACTTCTGTGATCCAGCACGGGGAAAAGCATATGTTCTCTTCCACAGCTGCCTTAGGATCAGATTACATACTGGGGTAGGAACTGCATCAAATCCTGAGATCCTTACCCAGTTTTCATATTGTCCTTATCCAGAGACACAGTGAGTTTAGTGGCACAAAAAAAGAAAACAAGAGTGAATAAAAGTGAGTATAAATATTAAGATAAACCCTATACCATTATCTAATGTATAGAGCAGACTAAGCTTGAAATTAGATTCTAAAGGCTATTAAGTCTTCGTTCCCTTTATTAGAATGTATTTACAGAGTAGTACTGAAAAAAAGTAGTATTTCATTCTATGTTTTAAAAATATTAACCTATTCATTGATGGTATGTAAATGAAGAGAACAGCATTTTGCATAGATAGGAAGACTAAGACTGTGATTTTCAAAGGAGAAACGTTTTTTGGGAGTTGAAGATAAGAAATTAGTCATCAGTTTCATGTAAGCTTCATGAGGTTCCCGATGTTGTCAGTGAAAAGAAACAGGCATTTCTCAAGTATATTCGTCCCATCAGTCATCTGGACTGGGTACAGGTGCCTACCTCACTCCTCTGGCTGTAGAAGAAGCTGACTGGCTTAGCCAAGCAGCTTATCAGCTACAAATATCGTGATGTCTAGTCGCCCTAGTTCAGAGTGACTTTCTGTGGAGATTCCATCATTATACTCCTTTGAAACTGCTGCTTACCAATCTTAAGATTTCTCACTGTTGCAAAAGAGTACCTTAAATGTCCCATAGCTGATTTGCTTCCAAGTACTATTAATATTTTTTATTCTAATAGATGGCATTTTCATTGTGTGATACTGAAATCTGAATTATGGTAAAGAGTGATTACTGTTCCAGTATTTAAATGACTTTTTGATAAATGATGCTTATTGTTTCTTTTTTTCTTTAATATGTAGGAAGCGTGTCTCAAAAACTCTTTTCCTTATTGCCTTGTGGGGGACTTGGGGTAAGTAGATGTTTGTTTCTTTGCAAGAAGGACAGCATGCAAGATGTGTATTCATTCATGAATTCTTAAGCACTATTGCATTAGCAGTTCAAAGTCTTCAGAAGATGATAAAAAATGTAGAGATGAAACCTGAGCCATTATCATACTATGTTTTCAAAGACACAGAAGACAGTACATTACAATAAGCATATGGAACAGTTAGACAGGAATATATTTTGTGAGAATGTGCTCATTTCTTAGTTGTCACACTTTGGGGTTTTTACATGAGCTCTATTTTTGAGGAAAGTAACACGAGTGCAATTGTTATAGCAGAAATGAGCTTTGGAGATGCTAATTTGTGTACTGTTGAAAAGCAAATATAGCTTCACATTTCTCAGAAAGGACAAACAAAATTACCAAAGATAACATTTAGCATGAGAAGTTCTCACTAGCTGCTAGCTAGTAACTTGGGTGTTATTAAATTAATAAATTATTTGAGCATTTTTATGACCTGTTTTGAAATGGATTAATTCTGAAATGCAAGCTTGCAAGTATTAGGACACAGCAGACAAAAATCTGCAGAAAAAAAATGTGTTACAACACTAGGTAAAAGAATTAATCTAAATTATTGAATTACATATAGAATGGAGAATTTCTACTGAGGTTGATATCATGCTCCTATTAAATTCTAGTGAAGATCATACGAGGGAGAAATAATTTTTCACATACACGGCTTTTTCACACAGAATTATTCTACACTTTTGGTCCATCTGGGTCCATTGTTTACTGATGTCAGCAATATTCAAGTGAAATTATGATATTGCTAGATATAGATAGGGTGGCTGGATGATGCATATATATTTTAGTTCCCTTTCATTGTTTCTGAGTATGCAGGAATAAAGCCACAATTTCTTGAGGTCAACTTCCAGTGCAACCTTCCAAGGTTTTATTTACTTTTATCCTTCACAAAGGATAAATTCCATACCATACTAGTCTTGTTTATAGTGGGGGGTTTTGTTATGAGATACTTGACAGAAGAAATACTCATTTTGTAAGGTTTTAACACATGGAAAAGAAAAATTCCATTTTAGCTTTCAGTATTTAGTAATTTTTGAGGATTTCTGAACCATAAGTTAAGGAACAAAGAATCAGGCAGTGGTAGTCATTCCAGCTCCTCTGCAGTGGACTAAGCATGCTGAGGATTCTGCCTAAAATTTGGAACTTCGTGACTAACTAATTTTGAAAGTTGGGGTCATTTTTGTATGTGGAACAGCTAACACTACACATTGACATGTAGACATGCATGTCCACATGCACCTCTGTGCACTCCTCTGTGCACATCTGTGCACACACATGCATATGCACCCATTTCTGTATTAAAAAAGGTATATTTTCACACTGTTATTGAAGCTGTTAAGAAGTTCAGAGAAGGTTGAATGACATGAATAAAGTTGAGAAAGAATGTTGTTCAAGCTTCTGGGTAAATAGAAGCTGATGTAAAATTTCTCGACAAAATTTTTGAGTGTTTTGGAAAGTAAATAGGCTATGGTATGCTTTGAAAATTAAAGTATAAGATTTTTCTATGAAACAAGTTATTGTGGTATTAAAAAAATTTTAATAGAGTTGTGCTTTGACAGCCTTCTACTAATGAAAGTATGTTGTCCATTCTAAAGCTAATGCAAGTCAGAAATGCTCAGTATAACTTCTTTTTTTTTAAGTACTTCAATTTATCTAGACTTTTTAAAGTCTGTTTGCTTTATTTCTTATTTAAAATCATGGAGATTGGATTAAAGAACATGTTGTAGAAATTGATCTGTTATTTATTTTTTTTCTAGTTGGTTTTCCTTTCTACATATTATTATTGTCAGGCTTGCTGTGGGGTTCTTTTAAAAGAATGGGTTATGACCTTTTTCAAGGTAAATAATCAGATTAGGAGCTCTCTTTCAATGATATTTAGCTGTCTACTGGCTAAGATGAGCTCTGGGAAACAGAGCTGCTTCAAACAGTGTGGAAAGGAATTCTTAAGTTTGCTTTCAAAAATGATGGTAGTAAGAAAGAGGAAACATTGCTACTTAGTAGCTTTCAACTTCATTGAGGATTATAAAGAAGTAATCAATATCAAGCAGTAAGAGTACTTCAGGCGAAGATTTTCAGGAAGGATGAAATAATTAATTTTTAGAATGTTTGTTCTCATTTATTTTCTTGCTTGCTTGCTTATTTGTTTGCTAAAGAATATAGTAAGAAAGTATTAACAAAAAAATACTTCTGTTCTTGCAGGAGACTTTATGGATGCCTCCTGAATGATGGTTTTCAGACCTCTTTGATTCTATTGTCTTCTAACCATATCGGGACCTTGCTGGCTGCTATTATGCAGCTCTTCTATTACTAAATAGATTAGTGGTTAGACTACTCACACAGGGAATGGGAAACCTAGGCTCATTTCTCTCCACTGCCAGGCTGCATTTAATATCAGAGTCCCCATCTCTTAGCAGATGTTGTTAGCACTGAGGAGATCATAGATTGTTTCTGGTCGGGGTCCCTCACACCACTCACTGAAGCTGTGCCACTGTTGGAAAGAACATTGGGCCAGTAAGACAGAGCAGAAGTGGGATCAAACCGATGTATCTAAGGCTATGATCTACCTATCATACATTTATATATAATGTGAAGTCATAGCTCTGAGCCCCTACTCCACAAACAGCTTATATATTTCATGTGAAAGAATCACTGGACAAAATGGAAACTGCTCTTGAAGCAAGGACTGGAACCTAGGACTGCAAAGGCACTGAAGACATAGTCAGCTTAGCCGCGATAAAGACTATGCTGGCATGAGTTTGGGATGGCTTGCGTTGTTCACAAACAAAGGTCCAACTAACCTCTGTAACCCTGAACTCTGCTATATTACTGATTTTGGTTTTATCTCTGTTCTAACAGCACTGACAAACTGCAGTCAAGATCATCAATCTTCCTCTCTGGAAGTTACTTACAGCTACAGTAAAAGAATGTTTTTTCAAGAATTTTGAAAAGCAAATGAGAGGCAGTGTCCATAACTAATATTTTCTGATCCTGTTCCATCATGGCTCTAAATCTTTTGTACCAATTCAAAATGCACGTAAAGCTACTGCTTACTGATTTTGCAAACATTTTTCATCCATATGAATCTTATTTCAAATAGTTATTGGGACTGTTTATCTTAGGGTCACTGGCAAATTTGGCTTGGTATATCTTAGGCTTTCAGAAGAAATCAAACAATAAACTTCATAGTTTTATAAGAAACTATGTAAGTAATAATTAGCTCTCTTATCTAAGAGCACAAAGTTGTTTTATACTGACCGCAAAACTGAATGGGTCTCGCAGAGAAGGAGAAAAAATTTGTCTAAATCTAGTCTCCTAAATTTGCACACAACAGATTTTGTTTCAACGATGGTTAATTTTTTATCAGAGGACTATCCAGGGTCAGCAGTATAACATCAGCTGAAGTATGAGACATCCTTCTTGCAGTAGTGTTTTTCATTTTTTTTTCAAGCTTAATGCTGTTCCAAAACCAACTGTTGTTAAAGAATTGTAATACTTGGGGGGATGAAATTCCTTGTGTTAGAGAGAGACTAGCAGCTCTATGGCCAGCAGTTTTAATAACAAGTGATGGTTTCTTGCAGTTGGTCAGCGGTTTGGAATGTGAAAAGTTTTCCAGGAGAGGTGGGTAGATTGCAGGTGAAGTGGCCAAATGGGGAGCATAATCACAAATTACTTTTTGGTTCTGCAGATTATCAGACTGTTCCACAATTTTTCATCTGTAAACAGCCACTAGATCTATAAGTGATCATTTGATCAATGCATCCATCTATTGCATTATTTTCCCTTCTGTTGTGCTGTGAAAATGACAAGAGAAGCAGAAATCAACTTTTAATGGAAGTAAGTTTCATGTCCTTGCTTCAGTCTGTCACTAAAAATAGTGATTGTTTTCCTGCCTGTTTGACCTGCTGCTGTGTGAAGAAATCTTGAAGTCATTTCTCAGCCATATTTTTTTGTCTAGTTGATAGGCAAAAAAACCCACAAAAGCTAAGAAGAGCAGGCTTTTATGATAATGTCATCATCGGCTCCCAGCTTCAAACACTTCTGCGGCTTTTGAATTGTCATTTATAACTTGGAACTGAACCAACCCATAATTCCCTTGATGCATTTAGAGAAATTGATAACAGACTGCTTCTTTTATGGCTCAGAGGAGGCAACTCCAATCACATCACTATTGGCAGTCAATATTATTTTCTGACATGGTTGTAAAAGTATAAAGGGGCTTATGGCATTTGTTTAGATGAGGAATGGGCTCTCAAGCTGTGCTGGGGTTTATGAGTCCAGATTACTGAGAAGCAAAGGGAATATGATGTTTGCAAACAGGATATGATTTTATTTAAGTTTGGGTTTCATACGTTATTCCCTGGGGATTGTCCTGCAGACAGCAGAGAATTTCACTTTTATCATATGAAATTGGGCAGTTATCCAATTCCCCCTGCTCTGCCCCCACCCTCAAAAGACACTGCTCCAAACCTGTAATGTGTAAAGTCAGACCTTTAAATTACAAGAGGAGGAGCTGGGGGAGAACATCACCCTGCAAGAAATCAGACTTCTGCAGGATAAATATTTAGTGAGCTGAACAGAGTATAAAGCTATAAAATCTCTCTACATTTTCACAAAACTTACAAAATATTCAAATTTTCTGAGTGTTCATTTTCTTCCTGGCATTCCTTGCCGTGGTAGCTAAACAGTACTACTTTTTGTCCTGACCACACAGGAAGAAAAGCAATAAGAAAGGCAAGATTTCACTAGTATACAACTTTAGTAAATCATCCAGGCAGCAAATTGTTTTCTGCTGCTTCTCAGATCTTCTGTTTCTTCCCTTGATATCCTCAGTCTGGGCCCAGGAAGGATTTTCAGCCTATACACATTGTAATTCTTCATCCCTGTTATTTGTATAAGAGCTAATGGTACCAACTTGGTTTTATCACCATGGTACAATAGTGTAAAAATTAATAAAGTATTGGCAATGGCACTGTCTCCTTGTAACAGGTTTTAGGCTCCAGGCTGCTTAAGGGTCTCTCCTTACATGCATGCATGCAAATCGGGCTGTAAAGAAATCAGACTGCCCACGGTCTGGGCACTCAAATTCAACATCACCTCCACACAGGTGTTACAATTGACTTGTGGCCTGCTTCTATGTCCTAAGCTGTACCAAAACAGGTATAGTCTTTGCATAAGTTCAACTGAAAATATGTCTGGTTCCTGCTTTCAGGAAAGCAATCTGTTATTCCTATGATGTCTTCCATTGTGAAATAATTAATATAGCATGCTGCCAATATATTCACCAATCAATTTAAACTCCTTGCCTGAATGGCCTTATTAACCACTGGAATTTGCCAGTTATAACATTCTGGAGCAGATTGCAGGAGACTTCTGGGAATGAAAGACTTGTTTACCTCCTAGGCCTTTCTGGCAGCTACACCATCCCTAAAGAAATTCCAAGATTTAATTGAAACAACTTCACAGGCACACTATACTTTGATTGATATGTTTTGCATGACTGTTTAGGACCCACAGTAACATAACGTTGAATGTGTGATATTTTCCACAGAAGTCATCAAGATATGTGGTCGAAAAGGTCATTCTAGTACCACCCCAAGGCACAATTTAAGGCCAGTGGGGATGGGACCAGAGCGAGGGCTGGAGGTTTGTCGTCCTAGAGTATTCAAGGGTCTGCATGCTCAGTCCCTTAGTGCAGTTCCAGACAAACCTAATTAGGCTGTCCACAGGATGAGGGAACGAAGGTGTAATGTACTCACAGCTGCTCTGCTGAATGCACTTTCTTGGTGGCATACCCCATCAGTCCTGACCACTCATGGAAGCTAGCTGTTTTAGTGGACTATGTTTTGTAGGAATTGACCAACTGGTATTACATTTTAGCTAAGCTCTCGTGCACAGAGAATTGTTGGCTTTCTAGCTGGAAAGTTGGACTTGATGATCTTAGAGATAATTTCCAACCTTAATGATTCTGTGATAAGCTCACAGCTTCTTTGAGCAGGCGAACTAAAGAAGAAATAGGGAAATGAGAGAAAAAACTGCACATTTACTTATTTTCAGTTCAGAACAACAACAATTCTCTGAAAACTCAGTTATCCAGGTTCACGTACCTAATTTTAGACAAATTACTGAAACTGCCCTGACCACCCTTGATTCTAATCATTAGAGAGCCATGTGCATCACTGGAGCAGGAGTCAGTCCACCTAAGGTCAGAACTGACTGGAGGGGGTTGGTTTCTTTATTGACAGGGACTTCAAGCAATGAGGTTCCTAACTTTAGGCACATTCAGTTTAGAAAAAAAAAGTTAACAAGTGTGATAGATAGCATGAATCTGGATGATCAGAGCAGGAAATAGGTATTCCTCCTTTACTGAGGTACAGAGACTTCATCTCTGGATCTGGAAAGTGCAACGGTGTCTTGTCTCTGGGCAGGGATGGGATGCTCCATTTAGCACGTCACTACCTTGGCCACAAAAAAAGGAAAATATCTCTTCACACAAAAGGTAGATATTTTGTCCCATTCTTGTCTTTTCACGGCACTGAGGTGGCCCTGTGCCATCCACCACAAAGCTTGATGTTCAGACCAGTGAGAGGTGAAACTGTTCGATTGAGACACATAGTTCCTTGGCACTGTTGCAGACAGAACAGAATATTTTAGAATAGTCCCAGACTGCTTCAACTTGCAGCAGGCAAGAATAGATGCTCCGGGGTGGTAATCTGCCAACTCACCAAATTCAGAGTTTGGTCTGTCAGATAATTTTTTTTGGCCCTTTTTAATAGAGGACCCTTTTTCCTTGGTACTAGACCAGATTCAAATTGTAAACAAAGATATAGTGCATGGAAAACAGAAAATTATTGTGAAGTTAATGAGCTACCATAAAGAAAAACTATTAAAGGTCTTACCTGATTTTCTGCATTTCCTAGAAACTATCGTAATGCTGAAGGTCAGCATTATGCAAAGAAGGCTTCTTATTTGCCAGAATATGAAACATTTTATGTATATACATGTTAAATGTAAATAGTGGAATAGTATCATGTACAATTGACTAATACTATCCACTCTCCCCAGACTTCATCAGATACACACACATATGGATTTGATGTGAATTCTGTAACTAAGGCAGAATTCACATTTTCACTTTAAAAACTCATCATGTGTTTATCAATAGAATTTAGCCCTCAAGATGGACAGAAAAGCTCTATGAGAAGAAATGTTCATGTGTTGCTAGTCTGAATAAACACCAGGCTCTAGAATAGCTCCATGGCCCCTAACATCAAGATCATCTACATCCAAGATGAAAGCTGAAATGTAGTGTATTGCTAAAATGTGTTCAGCAGCAAGTGATCAAACTTTTAAAAAATAAGGCTTGAATTCTGCACATAAAATTTGTATTTTCTCTAAGTGTGTGCATTGCAATCAACTACACGTTGTTGTGTCTATTTGCCCATGAACTCCTGGAGACTGCATGATCAAACATAAGAAGGCATTTGCACAAGCATTTTCACACACTAATCCATTAAACACTAAAACAAATGTCGAGTTAAATTAATAGAGTACTCATGGCTAGCTCTGAAAGTGTAGTAACAATTTTACAAGCATCTGGTGATATATGCCACATATCTGAGACTTGAATCTAGGCATAAGTGTTTTATTTATGAGTTTTTTCTTAAAACAAGTTCTAATCCACATCTAATCCATGCTGTCCTCCCTCCATTACCCCTACCAATGATTCACACATCACTATTTCATTCCGGTTTTGAGATCTTTAGGGTGTTTAATGTATGCTTTATGAGAGCCAGAGATTCTGAATGCCTGTCATAAAAGTTAGTTTAAAAGAGTAACTGAATCAAACTATTTCTTCTGAAGATATTATTCTATTCAGGCTTTATCTTGACTTAGCCTGATTCTTTTCTGATTCTCATTTTGAATACAAAGCTATTCGTTTTTCAGTACAGACCTCACATATTTACTTGCTTTTTTACAAACCTGCAGATGAATTCCATTTGTACAGAAGTAGGGTACTACACTTTTATCAGTAGCTGACTACCACCATCAGTAACTCTGCTAGGCATTAAATAATTAATTTTTACTTGGAACTTTTTAGCTGAGTATTTTCTGAAAATTAGCTTTGATTTATAATAGCTTTACAAGTTAGATCACTACTGGCAGGTAAAACTGAAAAATATTAAATATTCTACATAGAGTGGGTACATGTACTATCCACATTCCTTGTTTTTGCTCTGAAAGAGGCTTTTGGTGTCACACTTAATAGCCTCCAAAATTCTTTTTAGAAGTCCATGTCCATGAATATTATTGCTGATAAGTTCTCCTACTGGAATTATTCAAACACGATAGAGAAGACAATGCAATTTCAAGTGAATTCCATGCTTTTTGTTTAAGCAATTATTTGTGAAGATTCTTTGAACTATTCATCCCACTGGAGCCTAAACATCACATCCCCTTGACAATTTATTTGTAAACCACACTGGAAGGCAAGAAAGTATGAAAAGCTGATATTCTGGGTAGTCTTTATGGCATACATTTTAGATTAAAGCAGCTGGAAATGACTTTGACAGAACAAATCTCTGATACAGCTGTAAAATAGCAGCCTAAATAAAGGCAGCTCAGTTTACGTATTTTTCCCAAAGTAACCTGCTTTTACTTGCTTCCTGTAAGTGGGATTTATGGAAGGGACGTCAGCCATGCAAACTTTTTCTCTTTTATTCCTTAACGAGAGACATGGCTGACAGGCCATTCATTAGAGGTTGTTCCTTGGAGATGATGTGCACACCTTCACTTCTTTAGTCATGGTGAGATGAAACAGCAGCTGAGAAGCACGCTGAGGACCTTTTGCTTCTTAGTGGAAATCATGTAGGTGATGAATGATCACCAGGACATCTGTAGGAGCGGGAGGTGAGAGCTATGATTGTGGCACCTGGGCAGCTGCACTGCCTACGGTGAGGAGCAAAGTATTACAAATGTATGCACTAGCATTTGTTGGCACCAACTGTCTCCAAGAATGACAGACTCCTTGCAGGAAGTGATAGCAAAATGCCACACACAATTTTTAGAGGTTGCAACATTTCAGGAAAATATTTAATTTCTATTTTCATGCCAGAGAACTATAAAAACCCAGTGATGGAAACATTTGCTCTGGCATAAGTGGAAGAGTGACAGACTCTGGACACTTTTAAATCTAAAGCACAGCAATTTGGTCTGCAAAACACAAGTTTTATTAAATTGCAGTATCACTGAGTCTGTACTCTCCTATATTATTTCTCACAGATTTCTTAATCAGTTTCTTTACTGCATACAGCTACACCGTTGTTAACTGACTAGATTTTATTTACTTCTCAGTTTTACAACTACTCATATCAAAGGGCAGTGTTGTTTTGAATGTAGCAGTTTTTCCAGATTTGTGTTGACATGTATTTATCTGAAATGCGTACTGCATTCACTTGCATCCAAGAATAGTTGAGATCAACCTCTGCTTTTTAAAGGAAGACCAAAGAATCCTTTTAAACTACTGTAAAGAACTGGTACGTTTTAGCTTGTTGTCCAGGATATTGGACAGATAGAATACAATCACTGCTATCAAAGGTTCATCACAGGTCAAAATTTCTGTGAACAGCAGATGACAGAATGAATTTTTTGAACTATTCTAAGAGAATAAGTAGAGTATCTCTGGTAGGGACATGTGGTAACTCTAGGAGGTCTGGTTTTTATTTTTATGATGGCAAAAGTTGTGCAGAGCAGGCTGAGCAATTCAGTATATTTTTAATTCCTTTTAGGAGTGAAATCAGAACTCCACTGTGGAAGCTGTTAAAACACAAATTGTGTGTGTGTGTGTGCGAGAGAGAGAGAGAGGGCAAGCTCCAGGATGCTTTGTCAGAATCCATCCAATAGTTTGGAATAATTATTTAAGAGAGCAAAATAACTCACACAGATGCATACACCATGCAGTGTGTGGAAAAATGGGTGTGTCGGACTGTAAGCAGCATCTCTGGTCAGTAGAACTGTGATCCAGTGATCATTAGATAGATCCCAGGAGACTTCCAGAGGAAGGAGGACTGAAACAGAGGATGAGGAGAAAAAAGGTTCTTTAACAGAGGAAGGGACAGGTAAAACAAAAGGTAGTTATAAATATCTTTAAAAAATGCTTTAGAATTATTATTCATGCAACTTTTTTGCCTCTCTGAGGTAGGTTCCAGATAAATGTAAACAGCAGGACAAGTAATGTTTCCAGTTTCAGCCACTGTGGTGATTTCAGAAAGGCCTTTAAGTAAATAATCTCTCCGTCAGATTATTTCCGTATCCTTCCTCTCCAACCTCACCTACATGTGCCACAACCTGAGCACGGTATAAGGAGTCGGCAGCTTTCAAACTTCATAGTCTTCCTTAATATGAAATATTCCAGCCATGAGGGGTTACCGTACAAGGTTTCTGTCTGCTGAAATGTGTCTGCTGTGAGGCTTCTTGTTTCTTTGCTTGTTTTCAGTATGCTCAAAGTCTTGTGAAAGTCAAGTTGTCACATAGATATTTGTTTCAGGAAGCATTCATACCAAGTTCTTTTTGTAGTGCAAAGCAGGGAATTTCTGCACACAGCACTGGAAACATCAGTTGCACTCAGTCAGGAAGAGTTACCTACATTTCTTTTCACTTAAGTCATTCCCTTCCTCTTCAATGCTTCCACATCCACTTCAGGGACAGGTAGCTTAATTTCTATCATCTGTAGCTTTACGGAGTATTAGCTTTGCTACACATGCCAATGATTGAGCTATACTAGATGTGCTTGAAAAAGCCTACAAAACAACAGTGCTCATTCAGGAAACTCAGGGTGAAGTAAATCCATATGTGTGTTAGAAAGTCAGTGTTCAGATAAGGCTTGTGTTTTCTGGCTCTTGGCGCTATCATGCACAATCGTCCTTTGAAGACCTGCAGCAGTGATAGGATTTTTGATAACGAAATGTGCAGTATACTCACAGTTTAACACTGACATTTTGATGCTTTAAAAAAATGTTCTTTTTCATTTGGTAGACATTCAGAATATTTTCCTACCCTGATGATTTTTTTAAAGGTCTTACTTACAAATGAAAATAATACATATAGTTAAGCAGACAAAAAAGGGCTAAGATTCTGTGTTAGAACTAAGCTAAAAATGCTGTATTTTCTGTAAAATTTGTTTAACATTTAAAAAAAAAAATTCCTAATGAAGATAGAGTTTTACTGATTTCGTTGGCTGCTCCAAAGCGCTTGCAGAAAAAAAAATAACCTTTTATAAAATGTCATCTGACTTTTTCATAGACTGTGATTCAGAAAGCATCACATTTTTCACAAATTCATGCATACTTAGCATCCAGATAGACTGTCAGATACATGTGATATATACATGAACTAGAACCAGAAACCACAGTGTCTAATCCTATTCCCTTTAATTGTATAAAATCCAACCTTTTCATCTCACAGGAATAAAGAAAAGCATATCTAGTAGGATTTTACATCACTGCATTTCATATACAGCATGACAACTGGGCCAGCTAGTAGCTGTAATTTTGATGGATTTGCCATTTATATCACTGTATTTCAAAAGCAATTTACAAAGTAAACATTTAGTAATACTAAAAGAAAATCTCTGTTTAAACACCTGAAACATTTATGGCAATACACAGCACTAATAGATACATAAAATGAAGTGAGTTGGCATTTTCCACTAGTTAAAGCTAAAGCATTGGTTGTGTGATGGAAGTTTTTCTAGGTTGTACTTCATGAGATATTCCTTGGAAATTCAGTCTTAATTTTGCATGAACATTAAATAGAATTTGACATCTAAGTTTATAATACTGTACCTTTTCAGGGTAATTATTCATAAATTTATGTTAATTTTCTTTTGTTATAATAATTGTACACTAAGATATACAGCTTCAGTTGGCTACCCTTGTCTTTGAGAGTTTACTATTTGTTACGTGTACCATGCCCATGACATCAGCTAAAATATCCTGAATTTCCTGTGTACGTTTAGGTGGTCACTTTTGAAAATTTCTGAGGAAATGCTGTTTTATTTCCCGATTGCCCATTTTCACTTCCAGTCCAGGTAAAATTAGGTAGCAGTCGTTCAAGTGGTCTGAGGGAAATTTTTCAGTGGGAGATATTTGGTCTTATTGTCCCAGTTCAGTTTCCTTACACTCCACTGAAAGCAGAAAATGATAAATGCCATATCCTGGCCAATACTCAGAGTTCAGTCGTTGGAGAGACTGCCGTCTCATGTATCAGAGCAGACAACTGTCTTGAAGGGTGGGTACTCTCAAGCTGTGGTTACAACTTTAACTTAATCGGCCTTCCTGGAAATGAATCATAGTCCCTCTGAGGATGCAGGCTCCTGCTTGGGCCCTGCTATACTGAGCAGCTGCCATTGAATCATTTTCATCAGCCACTCCTTCATGTTAACCTTAATTTGCTAGCCATAAAAATGGTAAGAAAGTACTCCCTCCCAGCCCTCTTGTTGATACTTCTTTATTTAAATTACTGCACGGTATTTTTCAAACTTTATTATAGTTTGATTAAATTGATTTAACCAATGACCTCTACTTATTTATCTCCTTATTTGTTTTAAAAATGGAAATTGCTTCACAGCTGCTTTAAAGCAATAGAGAGAGAACCTGAAGGTCTGCCTAATGTTAAATATGCCATTATTTTTTAACTATTTGGTTTCTTTCTTATTTGTTGTTGTAACTTTCTTAGTTACCTATAGATTTGGGTGCATCTTTAGGAAGGCTAATAAATTTATTTAAATCTCAAGCTACCAATCTGTAAAACAAATATAATAAATCATCCCATATCAAGCTGATGATGCTTAATTGTGTTTGTACAACATTTTGAGTTTCTCAGATGAAAACACAGTGTGCTGTTATTACAGTTATTCTGAACTTTGCAAGAAAAATCCAGTCTTCTTTGTCAGGTCTGCTGTGAATACGAACTATTTTCATTAGTTCTGCTGCATGCACACAAAACTGATCAAAACGATAGAAAACTCAGGTCTAGTATACTGAAAACTAAGATCACTTAAGTAGCTTGAAATATAATATTATTGTAACAGTAATGGTGAAGACGTTTGACAGGTGTAGAGAAGATCAAGCTTCTTTCTGTTTCAAATGGCTAATCAGAGAAATTCCTCAGAACCTCCAGAGTCGCGTAGCAGTTGCATCCATTTTCAATTACTTGATTTCTTTCTTTCTTTCCTTCTTTTTTTCTTTCTTTTTTTTTTAAAGAAATTAGGAACAGAAGCTTCTGGTTCAAACTGAAAACACATCCCAATGTGCTTGGAAGTTATCCAAATAGCATCTGCCACAGTATTTTGTCTATCCCTAAATGTTTTTCTTTTCATGATATATTTGTACGGTGTGATACAATTACATGCACTTCCCATGGAGCATCAAGGAAGTCTGGCTGTGTTTTTGGATGACTTTTTCAGACTATTTCACACCATAATGTCTGCTTGGTATAATATCATATGAGGGCTATACAACATTTCACCTATATTTTTTCAGTACGTTTCTGCAAATAAATAGTGACTAAAAATTGATTTGAAAAGAAAAATTTTAGCATACCGATTGAAGCTGTAGAGCAGTGCTGCCTAGCCACCTTTATAATATTTCCTTTACAATATTTTATCTTGATCTTGACAATATTTTGTCCTTCTATTTTACATAATATGCATATAATGTTTTATGTGTCACACTTGCTCATTTAGAAGGCGCAAAAGATAATTTTCTCTGCTTTAAATAACCACATTCATCTGTTACAAAGTGGGGCCTAAAGCCTTTCAGCCAAAACTTATAAATTTGTCAAAACTGGAGATAGAGAATTGTTCTGATTGCAGTCACTTAAAAATGACTTCTGCCTGAGTAGGAAAGACGAGTGTTTACTGCTGTTGTTGTTTTTTAAAAAAAGGCGTAATGGCTGGAGCCACTGGTGAGTTTTGATGGCCTGGGTTACTCCTGCTGAAGCCAGTGGCGGCCGTCCCTGCCGGACACTGTGTCCCAGCGCTGGCAGGTCCCCGTCCCCCACCGGTGTGAGGGCCCAGCGCACGGCGTCTGGCAGCCGGCGAGCAGGCCTGGCCCGGCCGACGTAACACTGTTTGTAATGAGAAATCTAAACAGGGAATGGCAGCGAGGCATGACAGGAATGTGTTTCCATTGGAGAAGCCCGTGCAGAGAAAAAGCATAAGCAAAGCCATGTCCAGAAGGCCTTTCAGCTGTCCAGGACGGAAGACTGATGTTATTGTACACGGGCTGTCACGCTGCCAGCCCTCCCTCACGGGTTTGTTTTCTCTCATGCTCTCCTTTTCCCTCCCCCTCTCCCTCTCTCCCCTGCCTTCCTCCCGGGGCCGGCTGTTTGCTCAGGTGGACAGTGACACCGTTTGGAACGAGCTGCACTCGGCCGGGGCGGCACGCATGGCGGTGGGCTGTGTCATCGAGCTGGCGGCCCGCGTGGCCTCCCGGGAGCTGAAGGTGAGGTCCGGGCCGCGCCGTGGGTGGGAGAGCCGGGGCAGTGGAGGGGGGGGCTGAAGGGAGGCGTTGTTCAACCGCTCCGCTCAGGGGAGGGTGACGGGAGGAGGGCCGGGAGGACGGCCACAAAGGCCTGGAGGACAGCCACGAAGGCTGGGAGGACGGCCACGAAGGTGTGGCAGCCCAGGCGGCTCTTGGAGGCCTCCTCGGGACGGCCTTGTGTGGATAGGCTGAAGCAGCAGTGGGCATGACAGCGCAGGGTGCTACAGTCCGAGGTGACGTCACTCATCGTGTGCACATCTCTGGCAAGTGGCCGTGGCACTGCTTTTGGAAGGCATTGTTTAAATTATTATTTCTTTTTAATGTGGTGGTTTAGTCACGTGCGTAGCCCCAGCATACCACTCAGAGAGAGGGCCAGCAAGAGGGGGCCTGCAGGCTAGGGGGAAGAGGGAGGTGGCTGGTGAGGAGAGCGATGACCCAGGAGGTGGCTTTCCACCCCCGCGCTCTTCTCTCTGGTCCCCTTCCCTTTCCTACCTCCATGCCACACGATCTGCGAGGCATGATGTACAAAACCCAAATGATCCGCAGTCTAAACAATTTATAAATGCTCCAGACCTGACGGACTTTGACATTTCATTTGGTATTTTAACAGCCCTATTTAAAGGTATGCCATATGCAGCCAGAGTGCAGGCTTGCCCCAGTAAACGTTGTTGGAGCTAGCATGTCTCCTTAATGAAACTGTTTATTCACTTTCCAGTCCGAATACTAATGGATTCAGTCCTGTTTCAAGAATCAAATTAGAAATAAATATTTTAGAATTAGCATTGTGTGATGTTTTTAAAATTCATAAATGTATCTGAAACTGAGAATAATATCTGTCTAATTTCAATCAAAATACATGAGCTACATATATGGGGAGCGGTGCACATGTTTATGTGTGTATATACATAGATGTAGAATATATAAGTACATAAATGACAGCATGGTCAGGTGAAATGCAGTTCTATAGCTCTGACCCAACTTTCATATTGAGACACTAAAATCATTAGTCAGGTACATGTTTTGAACTCTCAGATCAAGGACGGGGTGCATCATATAAGATCCTGTTGTACATACTTTCTGATGGGTACTTCATCCTCATCAAGCATTTTGGGCAGAGTAGGATTCAATACACAACTCAATGTGCATCATTCCCACCCAACTAATGAAAGTGAAGCAGGAATTTTTAGGTAATTTTTACCTTTGGCAACTGTACGACATACGTTGGTCACTAAGGCAATATAAAAGAAAGTTTTGGTAAGAATAATGAGATGTCCTGCATGCAGTTGAAATGAGCAGGGTCTGCTTCAGAATCTTTACCACTTACCTCTGTACACTTGTGGTGTTTTTCCGTGGTTTGAATGCTCTTGGTTGTTTACGTGTGTGATGGATAGCTAAAAAGAATCAAACAGCCACTATGAGACCTTAGTTGCTACTGGCATTGCAACAGTTTGTAAACAAATATTTTAAATTTAGTACCAGTTTGTAGTTTACTGTATGATTCTTGTTGATCCGAAATAGAATCTTTGCCTACAGTGCAGAGAAATGAAGCAGTCTCATGCAACCTCCAGTTGAAACATGGGAAATGTAGTTATTCAATAGACATGCCATGTGGTTGGTTTACACCAAAAGATCAAGAAAATAGGGACGAAAAGAATTTGCTGTGAAAGCGACTCGGGAATATTCACGCCATTCCTCATAGGTGTTTATCTAACCTGCTTCTACACTTCCAGCATGAAGCCCAGTGACTTACATACCACCATGCCAACTGTATGAACTAACAATCTGCATGTGGTATTTATGATTTAAGGTTATGGAAAGGTTATTAAGGCCTGACTAACAGAATAAAAGCATACTAGCAGAAGTTCTGGAAATGCACCGATCCTGACCTTAGCTGTTTTGGTGGAGTCCTCCCATGTTTGCTTTGTCACTGCATCCACTGCATCCAAAACCTGGGTTTTGCTGGCAAGTTGCTCCCAGTGCCCTCATATGGTAAATGTTATTAGTGAGATTTTTGCAGTGTATTCTGGAATTTTCTACATGGTGAACAGGGTGAGATTTTAGGTAGCTCTGAGATTTTAGCTCCACAGATCTGTATGTTCCAATCTACCTTTATGAAATTACGTGTTGCTTTTCTGTCTTCCTGCCATTTTCATCTAGAAACATACATGTTGCATTGATCAGCTGTTTCTAGTATAGGGAAAATGACAATTCTGTAGTCTGCTTGTGAAGATCTGAGGGGAAGGAAGTGAAGCTGAGCACTTCCATGTGCATTCATTGAGCAAATATGTGTGTGAAGCAACCATTTGGGGCCTGTACTGTGAGCACTGAGTGGGATGATTAAACTCCGACGGGAATCTGGAATGATCTGCTGCAGCTTCAGAATCTTTGGATGACGAAAAAATGCCTTTCAAGAGACGTGTGTAAGCTATAACAGCTCTGCAACATGTAAACAGCAAGATGAGAGCAGCAGAGAAACACGCTGTAATTTTTCCCTGGAAGTTTACCACTGTGGGTTGCTATCATACAGTGCACTGTCAGTCTGATGTCATCTTAAGAAAAAATATTATGATACAGGACACACTGGTTTGTTCTGAAATCCCACAGTTCCCTGAGAAGATCTGCATGTCCTGAAGTTCACAGTGGCAGATTTACGATACAGCAGGGACTTGCCACAGAGCAGTGCTCCAGATTGCAGCAGAGGAGGCAATGGATTATATAACCACTGCACTGGACAATCACAGATGCCTTTTTCTAGAACAGCTATGGCGACATTAGAATAACCTCAGCGTAGACCTATCTAGCATAGACAAAATCTGACACAAGAATCCTCAGAAATGAGAAACTGAAGTAATTCATTTAACAAGTGCTTTTCTGACTTGAGAATTATCAAATATATTGATGTAATGGAGTATGAGCAGCCCACTTATTTCTTACAGCTTGATGAATCAATATATATGTTTTTTTAAAGTCTAACATGGTTTTCATAAAATTAAAATGAATATAATAGGTTTTTTATGGACATGTGTTCAATTAATTAAAAAACCCAATTATTTGCAATACTGAAGATAAAAGTCTTCACTGCCTAGCTAGAGTGTAGAAGCTAGCAAACATAAGCTGCCCTGTATTGACTGGCATCTGATGTTTAAAGTCCATTGCAGGAAGGACAGGACAGTTCAATTTCTATGCTTATTCCATTGTCTCTACTGATATCGCTTGCTGTTGCATAGACTGATAGCAATAGCTTTGAACTATAGGTGTGTGCTGCTAAGAAAAGGGTTGAGATTGCAAAATAAATTATGAAAGTCTGCAGAACAATTGAGAGATTCACTACAGAGCTGGGCATGAGTCAAACTCATACGCAAGGCAAAAGGTTCTTTACTTCATTCTGAATTTCCTGAGATTACCAGTCCCATTTCACACAGGTCTCATCTGAGAACAGCAACATTTTGTTCATCTGATTTGGACAGTGTTCAGAAACTGACCAGGAGTTAAGAGTTCTCTTCATTGCAGTTCAGACCCCTTGTGAGACATCAGATTTCTTTGATCTCCTTGACTAATGGGGAAAACATCGATATGACAGTGCTAAGGATGTCAGACAATAGGTTTTACTGAAACTTTACTGCAGCTGTAATAGTATATTACTGTGCAGTAGTTTTTTTTTTAAATCAGGACAAATTCTCCCTTCTCTGGGGAGTCTTAGTCTGGATGTTTTTTGTTTCATTATGTCAAACAATAGAAATTAAGGACTTTGGGCATTTGTTTAATAACATAATGAACACTCATTGAGATAGTTTTGATATACTTTTGAAACAACATTTAACAGAGAATAAAGAATCACACCACTGAAATATACACTATGATAAAAGTGATGTTCTACTGAGTCAAATGCTATGCTTTTCCTTTTTTCATTAATTTAGTTACATACATGGTGAATGTCATCTTGGCAATATTATGGTAGGAGAGGACCCTGAATATTGCATGAGGATCACCCTTTTTTGAGCTCTTTATGCTTTAGAAAACCTGCTGATGCATGATGAGATACTTATATGGAATCAGTGCCACAGCTGTCCTGTCTAGCTGTTTTTCTGTATCTACATTTGTTCCTTTCTCATTTCCCCAACAGATTTATGTAGATGGCTCTTAATAATCTGCTGGCCGACCGCAGGTCTTTAGAAGAGTATGTGGAAAAGGGTGAATAGAATTCCACCGTAGTCATTAGCTAGATCCAATAAATAACTCTAATAGATAAGAGAAGTCTTATGATATACGCCTTGGGGCCTGGGGAAGAAAGACGTAGTGCCCTGCATGTGATTTCTTTCATGTAGTATAGCTCGTGAACATGGAAATCATTGTCTCTAGCCTCTGCCTAATGACTGCACTTTCAGAAAGAGTGGCCTAAAAGATCTGCATCTGCAGAGAGCATGTATTTCCTGGAAGTGTCTCCTAAGGATCTCCTTCCTCTTTTGCATTGCCACAGGAAAATGGAGATGTGCTGCAAGCATGTTGCAAATGACACTCACGGTGTCCCAGTCACCGTTCTGTAATAACGAAGCAGATTTCAGGAGAGCATGGTCTAATGGCTTGGTGGCACTGGGAGGTGCTGTCCTGCCCTGCCTTCCCAATTAGTTCCCAGCCTAGCTCGGCTTCTTCCCTTGCATCGACTCTGACGCTCAGCTCAGTTCACCTCCCCTCCCTGCCAGTGTGCTACTTCGCTCACAGGCAGCTAACCACAAAGATGCTCTCCCCTTGCCTGCACCCGGCCATCCTGCGCAGCAAGAACTTCCCTCCTGATGCCGAACTGGACCAGTACAGAGGTCATTCAAACCCCGCATTATACGAGTTTTACAGGAAAATAGAGCAGGATTTCTATACCTGTGGTCTCTCTTGAGTTTCTGATTTCATTTATAGCTCCTATAGCCTGCAGAGAATCTCACCTTTAGGATTCAGCTTGCCAATTTTTTTTTTCCTGAAAGCGTTTAAGTTGCTAATATTTCCATTTTGTTAAGAAAATTATTCATACTGATGATGCCACCTTTTTTGTTGCCATATATTAGGTCTTTATTAAATGATTAATGCAACTTTAAAGAAGTTGGAATTCAGGTAGTTGATTATGTTAGTATGATAATTTTGCAATAATTATACTTTGTTGAATAATGTCCTTCCAAATGTTATTTGTTCTTGTAATGGTTGTTTTATTGTGTGCTGTTTTGTGAACATTAAAAGTATCTTAACTTCTTTTCTGACAACAAATTGTACATTTCTCTGGCAGTCCCTTAATATCTCACAATTGACTGACAGGAAAAAAATTGTACCCATGGACAATATAATTTAAAAAGAGTATACATATAAAGAACCTCTTTTTGCAATGGGAGATGACTTACCATTATAATGGGCAACTCAGTGTCAGAGCAGACCGTGGAACTACTGAAAATCCAAAGGAACATTTCTGAAACGGTCTTCTTCAACCTCAGATGACCCCATTCAGCAATATTATAAGCTGAAATTAAATATTTTAAGTACAGTACCCATAATAAGGATTACTCTCTAGTTTACTTTGCATACCCTTCAAATATGTCAATATTGGTGATGGCAGCAGTCTTTTCTGCAGTGGAAACACATTAGTGCCAGATATTTTTAATTTGAAACAGAAGAGTCCTACACAATAAACTAAGAAGAGATAGTGGGATTTGTATGGTTGTTCCGTATTTTTTAAAAAGTTTGTATGAATTAAGAAGCATTTTTACAAAAGAACACTCAAGAAAAAAGGCACTCAAGTTAAAAATGTGGTCTGATGAGACAGTCTTGAACATCCACTTCAGCTGAATCAAGTGAAGCACAAGCCCTTTCTCTGCCTTGTCATACGTACGTGTAGACTTGCCCTGTTGGTAGTTAGGGGTCATGTAACAGAATGAAAGCAATTGAAATGAGTTTCCTCCAAACCAGAATCTGATACGTTCCTGGGATGGTTCTTTCTGATATGTCAGGTTGAATCGATACCAAAATAAACCTCCTGCGTTTCATCATTGCTACACTGGTGTCTTTGTATATAATCTGTGGATAACTTGTATTGAACTGGAAACTCCATTCCAAATGAGCTTGGTTATTGCTGTTCTCAAGGCTTTTGTCACACAGGGCTATGGAGGAATAATCATACAGTAGATTGTACTAATATCTAGTGAATAAGCAGAAAGAGCATTAGCAACCCCGTCTCCCCTTCCAAGCTCTTAGTTTTCTATTCTTAAAAGTATTCTGTGTAAAAATCACTCAGCCATCTTTCACAGTTCTACTGTTATGTTTTCTTAAAACAAAAGCTAAGAAGAATTATCTTTCTAAAGCCGTAATAAATAAAAAGAGCTGAAACCAAATATCTCCCTAGTCCCACCGTGTCTTCCCTCCAGTAAAGCTTCAGGCCAGCAAATTTCCATGCCCATCTGAACAACACCAAACCCCACACAGCTCCTCTGGTTACCTACAAAAATCTCCTTTCCTGGGAAGTGTTCTGTGCTCAAGTGCCTCTGGACAGTACTCCTCCTACACGCTCTGCCCTACCCTTGTTACTACCTCCCCATCTCACCCACTGCCCTATAACACTCTCCCTCTGTCTTAAAAAAAATTCTGAGCAATGTGTGGCAGTGACAAAAAGAAACATTCTTTCCATGCCCAGGCACAGCATTTCCAACAGTGCATAGTGTGTCAGAAACAGCAACAAAGGAATGCTTATTTTGCTAGTCTTAAAGATGATTGATAAAAGCCATCAATCAAAGTTACCAATGAAGTCTTTTAGACAGTAGTTTGTACTGTTCGTTTTTACAAAGCTACAAAATTACTAAATTTTGTATGGAACCATCTCTTAGATACTTTATCCCAGCAATTATGGTTATATTTATAGCTGAATGACTGTTATTATTTCACATAGCAGTACTTTAATTATATTTGTGGTACGTAGCTTATCTCCGTGACCACTCTGTTCTTGAAACTCTTTGTCTGCTTTCTGTCCTAACAGAGTTAACACTAGTTGTGTCTAAACAGGCCATCACAGTTGTATAGAATTTCTCCTGCAAGCACCAACTTTTCGTGTATATTTTTTGTTGCTATCTTCTAAAACCTTCAGGAAAGCAGGAAAGGGAACTCTTTGTTTCCATCACAGAGTTAAATGTTTAATGTCCATTTCTGTGTTCTTGGCCTCTACTATCTTCCTCTGCAAGACAAAATGGTATTCCCTCACGTCAATTACTGTTTTCTTGGCAAATCTACATGCTGCTAATACTGCTTTGTTAAGTCATGGGTTCTTATTCACTGCATTTGTAGACCCCCAGGGCCAGATTCTGGCTCCTGCTCTGGCAGTATGAATGGCTTGTAAAACTGACCTAAACAAGTACCTGAGGATTGCCTCAGCCATAGGCCACACACTTTTATGCTTACCCTCCCTGCTGGATGGCATAGCCTAGCATCATGCTACAGCATAAATGACACTGGTAGGAATATTGTTGTCTTCTTCTGGGTACCCGTTGCGAGGGGATTGTTGTAGGCAACCAAGACTTAAAGCAGCCCTGATGTTTTTTATTGTAGGAGTTAACTAAGCCAGAGATAGCAGAGTTAAAGATGGCACTAAGGCCACTTCAGGGGTTACACCCCATCAGATACACTGTAAGGAGCATCTCTTAAATTTAAATAATATAGAAACTTTAACCCCTGACTTCAGGAGGATGATGAGCTTCAAGTGTGGAATGCAGACCCTGGATTAGGTACCTGGTCTCCATATGAAATACACAGAGGTTCCCAAGAAATATGTCCTTAACAAAGTGTGCAGCTGCAGTTAGCTAGTGCACGGGACGAAGTTCTGCCAAGAAATTTGCTCATCACTAGGGATTACACCCATTTTCCTGAAAGCCTGTTTTCAAAGGTTATGTACTTCTGAATAGAATCACAGAACAGTTGAGGTTGGAAGTGACCTCAGGAGGGCCTCAAGTAGGGAAACCTAAAGCTGGTTGCCTAGATCTATGTCCACATGGCTTTTGTATATCTCCAGGGATGGAGGTTCCCCAACATTTCTTAGGAACCTGTTCTATTGCTCGATCATTCTCACAGTAAAAGAGCATTTTCTTACATTTAAATGGAGCCTCCGCTGTTTCAGTTTGTGCCTATTGCCTCTTGAATAGTTGGGATAGATGGCATGGCTCTTTCATACAGGGGCTTACAGCTTAAAACACAAGGAGACCTTCAATTTCTTATCTTTTCAGTTGGAAGGAATCAATTTTTAAACTCTTAAATTTGAGATTCAGTGGTGTGTTTTGTCCTATGTTGAAGGACTGCTGTTCTGCAGGAAATAATTAAAGATTCATTAGTTGAATAAGAACTGAGGAAGACCAAGACTTTAAACCTATTCTTAGAAAACCCACTTAGACTGAAAAGGTGTGTCTCAGTATCTACTTTATGGACCACAGAATCTAATCATGCAAACAGGTATGGGAAGTACATTTAAAAATTCATCCCCATGTTCAAGAAGGAGTTGAACCGGAGTCTTCTATTGCTTCAGTACGTGCTCTTGGAGCGCCTGCTGGGGTTCATTGCTATTTCTTGCATGGCACAGGCTTTTCTTGGTGTCAACAAAAAGCCAGAGGATTTTACTAGAGTAGTACCAGGCTGAAGTTAGTATGCACCGCTTCTTACCAAGGCTTCTCAGCTTGTCTGCAGTGTCAGACTGACGGGGTTGCTTTTAGTCCACTCAGAATCCAGGCAGAGCAAAGTCCTCACTGCCAAGCAAAGGGAAGAGTGATTTATACCTTGTCACAGTCACCATGTATTGCTCTAGGGAAAAATTGCCAACGTCTAGTTTTACCTCCTTGTGTCATAGAAGCACCAGTGGAACTCTGCTGTAGACGGTGAGTCCCATGCCCTGGGTTAACCACCTGTGTTATGGTATTGTCATGAATGCTTATCTTGGAAAGGGTCAGGCAGAGGTATAATAGATGTCCGAGCATGATGTAGCCCAACGCGCTAACCCAGCGCACTACAGAAAGGAATCAACTGTACCACCAAAGACAAGAAGGCCACAGTGGTTGTGCGCCTCTTTTCTTTTGAAAACAAGCATCCAACTACCTATTTGAAGTCATGAAAGAAGAGGATTCTTAGCTTACTGTGGAAAAAGACTAACTTTTTTCCTTAGTTTTTAGTAATGGTGCAACTTAGTGGGTCTGTCTGCCACGGATCATCTTTGTAGATTGAGTTTGGGCAGACTTCTTTTTGTTCGTTGTACAAATATGCACAGATTTTAGAATGTTTCTATTCAGTCTTTACTCTTTATCCTCAAATTTAACTAGAGGTAATCATATAATGGCACAGACATGAATCCTTTTCCTAATGTTCATGTCTGTCAGTCAGTTTAATGTTCTGTCTACACATAAAGGTGTCTGTATCCTAGTATAAATAAGGCTCTGTACAAAAATGCTTTGAATATATGTGTGTTGGCTTCATTTTCAACATATTGCTCTGTGTTAGTCTTTCTATCTTTAAAGCAGATTTTTCCCTTTCTGTCTACTGTTCTGAGCTCACTGTCTGGTATTTAAATATTGCCTAAATAAATTAATTCATGTTCCGTTGTGCTAATATACACTGTGCTCATACAAAGTTTGAAAGCAGGAGAAATGAAGTGTTTTATCAATTGCACAGAAGTTGCTGTTAATACTGCGTGGTTACCAATTTTCAGTGTTTGGTAAAATTTGATTATATTATGTGCTTTATCATCAATATAACATTTGGCATTGTATTTTAAAGAAGATAATTTCCCATGTGAATACTGAACTTCTTCAAATGTAATAACATATAAAAAATGGCCACAACACTGATGTGAATGTCCTACATGCTCAAGGAGAACTGTAATAGTTAACTTAAGCTCTAATAGCAGAAATTAGCTAGCTATAGGAAAACGGAGCTTATCAGAGCTTATCAGAGTAGAGGAACAGAAAAGAAAAGCCTATACTGTAACTGTCATGTTGTCAAAAACAGCAGTGTTGATTTTTTTTGTCTCTATATTGCCCCATGAAATCCTCCTAGAGATAATCATCTTAATTATATTGATCTCTTGGGAATACTGATAAAGTTAGATAATAATGACCTCTGATCTGAGCATGGGCAGCTGTAAGACTTGCATGGGCTTTTTCCAAGTTCTTGCAAATATTGAGAGAACAAAATGTGGGTATCATGATACTCTCTCTAGTAATACCCTCTTCTCTGAGTATTCTTTCATTCATAGTCTGTACATTTCTCAACATGCACATTTTTTTTTCATAAACACTATGAGAGAATTCGTCACAGAATTCTTCTCTGAGTCATATTTTGCATGAAAAGGAAATGTTAAAAAACCCTCAGAAGGGTAAGGAAGAGAGTTTTAGCTAAGAGTAGAAAGCTGGTTTGGTTCTGAACATTAGTGAAGTCTATAAGGCCTTTTTTTTATGGGGTGTTTGATCTATAAGCAATTTATATTCCACCTCCAGGAATGCCTGCCTAAATATGAATGTATAAATTTGTTATTTCTTTATTTTTTTTATTTTATTTTTTTAAATATGCACATTTACTGCATTTACTGCAAAATAAAGCATGGTGTCAAATTCCCCAGATTCTTTAAATGATGGCCAGAAGAACCCCTCTTACATATGTACTCTGTTTGCGTTGTAGTTTAAGTTTGCTGTAGTCTGATAGAACTTTGGCAATGCTCCACAAAACTTCACAGCTGCTTGGATTACCTTTAGCAGCAAATTATATGAGATAGCCTGCCAGAATTTGTTTATAAACTAATGTCAGTGAAACAACATAGGTAGACAATTGCACAGGTGCACAGACACACACATTCACAGGGTTGTAAATCCACAGATTTCACAGGCACCAATGTAACTCTATTAATTGCCATGTTGTTCCTCCTTATTTACACTCCTGTGTGTCAAAGTTTAGTGATGTAAGTTTCAGATGAGTAAAGGCTAAACTATTGACATTTAACTAGATTTAGTATATCAAACTGGACTAATGATTATTAAAATATAGAAACATTCCATCCTTTTTCTTTTTGTCCCCTCCTTTCTGAAAATACAATGCTTGGTTGGTCTTGCAGCCATACATATATTTGTGATATTTTGTGCAAGGCTGCTTGAAGTTTGGCTGACATACTCATGCACAGATTATAATTCCTTATTTTTATGTATGTGTTAATTGTAATTAATTTGATGTCAAATGTATAGCTGAATAGAAGAGACTAACTGTCTTGAGTAGTGGAAATAAAGTGTAAATTTGATGATGCAATGGTGTTCCTCCTGAGTCTGAATGTTGTAAGGGAAACTTGATATGATATACACCGTTATGAGACACAGGTTCTTGAGTACATAATCTGGTTTTCTGAACAGAGCTACCTTCCCAGTACTTTACATTTTCCCTTTACCTTACCCACACTGGAAGGAGGGAAATTTCATTTTTCTTTTATCTTCAGTGACTCTAGAGGAAAAAAATTGCTTGATCATCACTGATCCTAGTGCAGTACTTCATGAAATCTATATACAGTTCCAGAAAGTGTGTTAAAAATTGACTTTAGGGAATCTATTAGACTTGCAAGAGTGGCAGGTTCCCAAGTTTAATTTATGGTTTGCAGAAATATGGGATATTCATTGTCATCCTTTTTCTACCGTTAGGAATTACACGTGTGTGTATGTGTCTGAATTTATCATTTAGTCCATACAGAAGGTAGGGTCACTACAGACTAATCATATAAAATATGTACCTTAAGTGACTTTTATTTTGAAGCATCTCAAGCTGGAGCAATGCAAGATTACATCAGTTTAGATGAAGAATGGATCAATGGTCTCTGCTTCCTTTTAAATGTGAATTCTAGACAGCAGAATTGACAACAACAGCATTCTCATCCTGCCTTTTTCCTCCTCTTTAGATCATACTCTGTGTGTGTAAGTATGTGCACGTGTGTATTTATATATGCCACCGTTCTCAAATATATTATTTCTGGCAGTACTATGAAAGGGTGATTGGACAGAAAATGTGCTCAAGAGACTGTAATAGATTTCAGTCCATTCTGCCTGCTGCTCTGTTTTGCACCGAGTCAAGTATTTTTTTAAGCTGATAATTGAAAACCTATCTTGTTCTTACAGAACGGCTTTGCTGTTGTAAGGCCCCCAGGCCATCATGCTGAAGAATCAACAGCCATGTAAGTACCAGGGAATATTGCCCATCTTGGAGCACTAAGGTTACTGGCAATCACCTGCATTGTGCATGTCTCTGAAGAACTGTAATTGTTAGCAGATGACTGAAAAGGCTTTCTAGGTACTCCCATAAGCAGATTTATGGCCTCAAAGATCATATAGCATTTTTAAAATGCTCTGAACATTATTTATAGTTGTTTTGCTGACTGATTTGCCTTCTTATTTCTGTTCTTCTCTTTTCCACAGGGGGTTCTGCTTTTTTAATTCGATTGCAATTACTGCCAAATACTTGAGAGACAAGCTAAATATAGGCAAGATATTGATTGTAGATCTGGTATGTATTCTTGGCAAGCATCACACTTTCAGTGCATCTAGATAAAAGATAATGAATTTGTATGTCTATGTCAGACTTTCCTGCTTTTAATACCTACAAGTAATAAAGGTGTGCATTTCCTCTGATTTTGGGAACTCATTAAAGCCAGGATGGCAGTACTGAAGCCATAAACATCTATGTTTCACTTTAATGGTGTTAACTGCAATTTAATGAGAAGAAGGCACAGATCAGGGCAACTTTTATGGTCCTTAAATGAATTGATACTTCCACCGTTAAAATAACCCTATAGAACCCGTTTACTTTTCCCTACAGAATACAATCTTTAAGTAGTCAGATGTACTTTAAAGAATGTTGTTGCTTTGGTAATAAAATTGGCCACTTCCCCCAGCTAGCAATGATTCGACTTGTTATGTAACTTCGATATTATTAAAGAAATCAACAGGTCATTCCCTCTAAGAAGTTTTCTAGTCATGTATGACAGCTTTTGATGGTTCCCTGAAGGAAAGCTACGTGATTAAAAATCCACTTCATTGGATTAGTCTTGTATTTTAATAGAAGGCATTCTTACATAATACTTAATAAGTTTAACAAATGGATTATTTAAATGCAGATGACATTTGGTATGTTGATTATATTATTTTTATGAATAATGAATTGGAGCTCTGCCTTGCACTTAAAGGATCAGCCCAATGCACAGCCCAAGGAAAGTTGAATGCTGATTTATGAGCACCATTTTTGTTTTCCTACAGTTCATGAGGAGGTGTAATAGGGTGTCTGACAAAGCATAGACAGGAAATGAACCCTGGCATCAAAACCTAACCTGTTACATCTGCACTTAATTATTTTTTGCAGGTGATAAAAGATTTAAAGACAAAATATGTTAAAGGGTTTTTGAAGTGCAGGGCTTAATAGTCTAAATCTTGTTCATATCTGCACTCATAATTAAATCTTATTGTGAAGTCATGGCCTTACCATCTAGCACTTTTGTTCAGTTAAACATGCGTACTGGCTGTTGAAGAGAAGCAGAGAAAGGGGGAGTGTGGGAGAAGGAATGGTAAGTAAATAATGAGTGGTAGAAGGAGTATATGAGTAGGTTAGATATTTCTCAGAGTGTCCTACTATCACTTAGGAACATAATTATAAATTGCAAGAAACCGGTATTTTTGAAAAATTCACTTCCACTGTATGTTGTATCTCTTTGCTGATTTGAATCTTACAGTCCATTGAATTTTGCCACTGTAAATGCTGGCCAAAAGTGAACTCTATGCTTATTATTGTTTGTCAATAATAAAAACCTATTCAAAGTTTGCATTTTGTGAATAAGTCTTTTTGACTGTGTCATATTCACCTTGTTGGGAAAAGATATCACTTCCTTTTGACCTACTCAGCCAATAAGCACTTCAGAATTCAGCTTCAATGTTGCAAGGCAAGGTTAAATGTGCAAATCCTTACCTGTGCAAATGATTACCTGTGAAGCTGCCTATCCTTACCCAGGAAAGCAGACAGGGAATGCTCAGCCTTTCTCTGAGTCTATCCCATTGGCCAGAATAACTCAGCTGGTGAAAAGCGAGAAATATATGGCTGACACAGATTACTTCATTCCTGGAGCAGTTGCAATCCTGTCCCTAGTCTGGTCTGTGGTCAGTGCAATGATGTACAAAAATTCACGTGGAAAATTTCTTGTGTATGCAAACTATGGGAAATCACAATCCATGTTAACAGTGATGTCTTTATATCCACCAACAGAGAGTTTTTGGCATCTGAAGGAAAGAATTGAATTGCAAATGTTAGACTTGAAATTAACATTTAAGGCTGTTTTTTTGATAGTGACTAGCACAGCAAGACCCCATGCTGGTTGGCAGCTATACATGTTACGACAATGTAAATGTTAAAAAGTAATATTCAATCCCACACACTAAACTGTACTCAAATTGTTACACATTGAGTGTAGTCTTCATAGCTGCTACATGTGTTCATATATAAATGCTTAACTTTTTAATTTTTAATCTTTCATTCATTTTTTTCTACACTAAAATATAAGACTTGTCTATCAGCTTTTCTTTCTTCATTCCACCATTTGAATAAATCTCAGTTTTGAACTACCTTATATACCCTGAATACATTTGAGCTGGTAAGGGCAGAATGTGAACACATTTCCCATATGGTAACATCCACAATCTTAAACAACGCATTCCTTTGTCTAACCAGAGAAGTTACTGCTCTTCAAAACAGAATAAACCTTGGTGTAGTTAAAGTTTAGACAAGAAAGCTAGCTTTCACATTTGAATTAAAAAAGAAGAGCTCTGTATGTCCATTTATTATTTTATTCTTCTCATTTGAAAACTGTTACAGCAAGAATATATCTAAAGCCCCAGATATGCATCAAAAAGAAAGACTAATTAAAATCACAAAATGAAGTCCTATTATGGTTTTAGTCATAGTCTCTGCGGATATATCCATATGGCGAACATAACTTCTCATGTTGTTGTTGCTGCAACCCTCGTTCCAAGAGCATCCATACTTGCATAGAAGTTAGCATGATCTCGGTCTGTTTTGGAGTAAACCAATTAATTACGTAACAGTTGAAAACTTGATGGGGTTCTGGGATTAGTCTGTGTGCCAGATTTTGCTTCATTTGCCACTCAGAGCCTTCAAACCTCAAATACCCTCACACCAGTATGTGCTCACTTGCACCTCCAACATATGTTACATTAACCCTGGCATTAAGTCACAGTTGGGCTGTAACTTCATCCTCAGGTTTCAGGTACTTTCAACTGAGAAAAGAAAAGTAACCATTATAATACTACCCCACAGAGGTCCCAGAGGAGGTCCAAGTCAAGCACAATGCAGTACAAGTAGGACTCCATCAAGCAGAGAGTCCTGAACAATGTGGGTGAAAGTCATGGACTACACCAGCTGGCAAAGAGTGCAAGCAAAGGACAGTGCTTTCTGTGCCATTGGCAATGTATGCCTAACCTGAACCTTCCTGGAGTCTAGGCATCCTGAGGAAAATGTGACTGTTGTTTCTCTGCTACTAAATTTGGTTCAGACCTCATAGTGTTTGTAAAATAAATACAGTCTGTCTGGGTCTTAGTGTTGCCATTCAGCGTACTTTGTCCTCCTTCTGAATTCTTTCTTTAAATCAGAAATTTCAAACAGATGGGTTAAAGGAGGAGGATCAATGATATCTATAACTTTTCAGCTTCTGACAAATGCCAGTGGAGAAACTTACAAACAAGGCACAGTTTTCTTTTACTGAAAGGCAAGCGGAATTTCCATTTTCACCTGTAAAATTTGTTGTGTGTCTAACCACACAGTACAATAGTGGAACTGTGAAAACAAAACTAAACAAGAGGAAAAGTCCACATCACCAGCCTTTGTTATATAGATATACTGTCAGTGTGTCTTTTTCAGTATTTTATTTACTGACAGAATTTCTTTCCACTGGCTTTATATAATTGAAATAGGGAGACTGGCCAAGGTCGTTCCTTGACTGTGGAAGGCACCATCCTATCTGCCAGACGATTTAATAGCTAATGAGATCATATTCCTATGTCTTCAACTGTTGCCGTCATGATTTTGCAAAAATGAAGTATGAAGCCCTTTCTGCATCTGGCATCTCTTTTGATGTGGATCTAACTGCTGAGGGACTGCTAACTGAACTGAATGTTTTAAGAAAGCCAATTTACTCAGCTGGTCGCAGAGCCTTTGACCTCAATAGTAGAACTTGGCAAATCAATGAATACACTTATGTTTAGTGTTCTGTCAAGAATTGTGAAAAAGCTCTGTAAACCATAGATCCTTCTGCAAAATACTAGTTTGTAGTTTAAACATTAGTCTTTCTTCAGAGGCCAATGAGGCTAGTTAATTAAGCCTGAGGGGTTATGAACTGTTGGCAGTTAATAAGTCATAAAATTCCTCCATAAAACAGGATGCTAGATTCCATCACTGAGGCAAGGAGTACAAAGAGCCGGTGTATAAATATCTAATTGTACAAAAGGACTGGGATTTCTCAATGACTGCTCATCTGGAGTCTCCAGGGCACGCTCGCTATGGTTTCCTGATTTTTAGAAGCCAGTTTAAAAAATGAGTGCATTAAAGAGTAATTTGCCTGAAAGTTCAGGAAGTATGGGGTGGTGAAGGGAGGGGGAAAGGCAAAGACAAAAGGAGGGCAAGGGAGAAGGAGAGAAACAGAGAGAGAGAGAGAGAGGGTAAAAGAAAGCAGAACTGAGCTCTTTACACTGAGTTGGACATTATTACATTTGTCATCTGTTTTCTTTCTCCTTTAGGATGTTCACCATGGCAACGGTACACAGCAGGCCTTTTATGCTGACCCCAGCATCCTGTATGTTTCCCTCCATCGCTATGATGAAGGCAACTTCTTCCCCGGCAGTGGAGCCCCAAATGAGGTTAGGTTTATTTCTTCAGAGCCCCATTTTTATTTGTATCTTTCAGGTAATTGCGTTGCATGATTACCCCTAATTTTCTTGTCCTTCTCTGGTTCTTTAAATTACACCAGATTACCAAATTGTCCACTGGGAGCCGGAGACCAGTGGAGAACAAGTGCATAACCCAGAGCAGTCCTTGTCAAACAAGACTGGGCTGATCTGACATGTTGTTTGATGTTTGTTTCTAAAGCACACTTGAGAATTTTTTCTTTTTTTTTTTTCATTTCCCTCTCTCTGTTCCTGCTCCTTTTTCCTCCTCTTCACTCCTTTTGCCACTTTATTCCTGTTTTTCAGGTTGGAAGTGGCCCTGGTGAAGGGTATAACATAAATATTGCTTGGACAGGTGGCTTGGATCCTCCTATGGGTGATGTTGAGTATCTCACAGCATTCAGGTTGGTACCTTTTTCTTTCAAAGTTATGAAAACTGGTGGTAGAACATAAGCACATGAGTAAGAGCTAATGTAATCTTGAAAGACAGGAGAATGACCCATGGTGAACTAACTCAATCCTGGTATCCCAGTATACAAAAGCTTTGTAAATAATAAAAATGGATAATTTAATTGTTGTGATCATCCTCTCAGAATCGACCAAAAAAAAAGTCTATTGATTTAATCGGTATGTCATTTTATCATTACTATATCATGCCAAGGACTTTAAGCTTGCTCACTTCTCTACGTACAAAATTTAAATGTAAGCATTTATACCAGGCAGAAAAAAATTGCTGTGCGTGTTGATGTTGATGGCTATTACATGCAGGTAGAGCAGATAGAAATCAGTATGAACTACGGTCCGAATCCAGCGTTCCTCATTCACTTAGAAGTCCCATAATGATGCTCACAGATTTGACCGATTGGATATTCTATGAATTGCAGTAAAGTGTTGTTAGGTTGAAAGTAAATAATTGTGAAATATCTCCGTAGGAGTGCTAGAAAATGTTGCATGCTGTACTTCTCTTTGCTTTTAATAGCTCGTTCTAAATGAAATTTTATTCTTTCATAGGTGATGCATCATAATCTTTAGTCTTATTTTCATGCCACCAGAGGAGATAAAACCAGTCTAAAACACATTCTTTTAGACTTTCAGTAGTCCTGTCTTACATACATCATTTCCTTTCATTGTAAAGTAGTCCAGTGGAAGGGTTTAGTGGGCACTCACGTCTCAAGATTGGGCAAATGCTACATGTTTGAAAAGAGGTTTCATTTAGTGGAAACTGATATGTGAGAAAGGCAATGAGACAACTGAGTGTATCTCCAATCACTTTCAAGACTTCTAGTTTGAAGTATTGCATTTACCTTATATAACTTTTGACTATATTCTATTGAAATTATATTACAAAATGCTTAAAACTAATTTGTTTGTTTTTTTGTTTCTGAAGCACTCCTGTGCCCATGAAATAATATGCAGAAGATCTGACAGCCAGCACACCTGAATTAAAAATCTAAGCCTAGACACAGACATAGCCTTACACATTACAATATAACCCTGTTACTGTGGGAAAGGTTTTAATTTCGTTTACAACTTTTGCCTGTATTATAAAAGAGACTAAACAATTAGTCAGTGGCAACCTCTAATTTTTCTGCACCTCAATATTGCCTCAAGCTCTGTCCAAGATGTCTTACTCTTTGACGATATTTTAAGGAAATTAGGAGACTGGATGGTTCAAATCGGTGGTATTAGTGTCTGATTGTAATATATCTGGTATGATCACCCTGAAATTCTTGGTTTGGATCCAACCTGTCCCAATAGTGATATAGGTAAAGCGGCCATCTAATGCTGCAGAGAAGGGTGGTCCCAGCTTGTTGAACAGACTCACATAACTGAGACTGCAACCATAATTGGTACCTCTGCTATCCCAACAGCAAATATCTAGGCTTAACCATACCTTTTCAAATACATATGATGCAGTTCTAGTTTAAGGTACACTGGTAAGTAGTTTGGAATGGCTAATATTGCTACTTTACCTATTGCTCTGCTTCAGTTAGAGGGAATATCAATCTCTGTGCCCAAGCAAAGCAGCGCTATTCAGGAAAATAGAATTCATGTAAGCTACTACACACTGACTAAAAATTTGCAGACATACCACTAAAATAGGTGCTTAATTATAGATTTTTTTTAATGTAGATAAATTCAAAGTAAAGTTTAGGATTGCCCTTAAAAGAAATGCTGATGGTGCAAAATTTAATTCTGCTATTTTAAATGCATCCATTTAATCTCGTGATCAATGTAGTGATTAATGTGAAGGTTCAACGTTATCTTAAACGACTAATTGCCTTTTTTTTTGGGGGGGGAATATGATGCTGTTGACTAACTACAATAGGTATGCTGTTTTCCTTCTCTCCAAAAGAGTAGCAATGACAGGAAATGTTTCTCTACACCCTCAGCCGCTTTTTGTCTGGCCACAGTCTTTGTGCCTTCTGTCGTGCTCATTCCTATGGATTTGGTATGACTGGTATGACAGTTTTGAGTGGGGATCAATGAAACAAAGTGCATGGAGCTTTGAAGGGGGAATATAAAAATCTGTAAATTACATAGGATAGACCAGGTAGCTATGTTCTGTGGATCTGGTCTGAATGGTAGGTAAATTGACAACTCCTAGTAAAGAGGCAATTAATCTGTGAGCCAGAATCTATGCCTGCTGTTGTCCAAAATATCACATATGATGTAGCCTGTGCTCTCAGTTTGGCCAGGACAGAATTGTGAGATAGTAGTCAGGAAAGAGAGATCCACAGTTCAGTCCTTTAGCCATAGACAGAAAGGAAAGTACAGCGTTGGAGAAAATCATAGCAATGTTGTTAAAAAAACCCAACAAGTCAGCTGTTGTTCTGGAGTTTCGACCTGCAACAGGTCAGTTTTTAAGAAAATAAACAGTGAGTTTTTTAGATAGGAAAATGGGCTTGATGTTTTTTTTTTAATAAATTGATTTTAGAGACAATTACAGAGGATATCCTAACTAAGGGCTGGTGAAAATGTTGGACTTCCTCAATTATGAGAGAAAAATAAGGGACAAAATGGAGAGGTTTTCTCTTCATTCCACTCCCCAGTAGACAGAGAGGTTACAAAGTATTCAATCTCCAGCGAAGGTGGGAGAGGGTGTTGGTGAAGGTCCTCTCCGAAATAACCAAGGTGTGAACAATTTTGCAGACAGGTGGAGCCTGTTTGGAGAGAAGGCGAGGAGTCCTGCATTCTGACTGCCTTGGGAGCCTAATCCTTTGAGTTCTTAAGAACTGAGAAATTTGAGTCGAAATCATCTAAAGCTCCCTGGGGAGGACACATAACCTTCACTTTTTCACCAGCAGACCCCTAGTTGCTTCCTAGAATTGCACCAAGAACATATTTGAAGTATCAGCAACAACGACACTAGGTAGCTTGTTACTGCTTGATTGACTGTCAAATTTCACAGCAGAGATCCTTCTGAATGTTAATATCCACGGAACCAGAGACCAAGGCTTTTTTCAGCCTCAAGAGTTTTGCCCATAATCAATTATTAAATATGATGACGTATTTGACATCAGGTGTATTGTTCTTAGGCTAGAATCTATTTGTAGAACAGTACAAGCATTTACACACATACACACATATATACATGCAGGTAGCTGAATATTAGTCATTTTCCACTGCATAAATCACTAGATAAATCTATTTTAAGTAAATCTTTTTGGGAGTGAATGAGACTCCAATTCACTCTTCCTTCAAACTGTCCAAGAAAATATTTCTATTTCTTCATGAAAAAGCAACTTTCATATGTAAAAATGCAGAGAATTTGAAGATGAGTTAGAGACGTAACACAGAATAATCACTTCAAAGGCATGCTGAGTGAGTGGCTCCGGTGGGACTCCAGTGGGAAACAGGAAAAATCATGGCACTGGTTTGTGTCTGCCATTTTTGGTTTCAGTGCTACAGGAAGAGTCTTCATTGCATTTTTGAACTCTTTCTAGTGCAAAATCAAGTTTAAATGACTGCAGCTAGTTTGAAGATGGACTGATCTTTCATGTATAAAAGAATATGTTTTCCCTTCCATTTCTTTTCCATTTCTACTAAGAAAATAAGTTTGCTTGTGTTAACTACAAGGAGGTAATAGAAAATGTATGAGAGAGAAGTGCAGTAATCAAATCACCACACCCTTTAACTTTGCCAGAAAGGTTTTGTTTGATGGATGTTTTTCATAGTTAAACAACTGACCTAGCTAAAAATTCTTGAAAGAGAGCCCTTTTTCTAAAGGGCAGGCATCTTCTCTTTTCCCCTACGATAACAAAAAAGCACAGCTCTTTTCCATTATTCTCAAGGCTTGATGTATCTTTGCCTCTAGAGAGTTTTCATCATTTACTTCCACCTATTCAGGTTAAATTTGCTTTAATCTCTTTGAAAGCAACAGAAAATTGTGGCTGTTTTCTAAGAGGATGATTCTAAACTCAAGTTTACGAGGATGTAATCCACTCTCTTTGTTATAGAAAAAATAAGAGCAATGGTCAACTACTAATGTTCAAATAATTATTTTCACAAGCTCCACATTATGCCAGATGTGCTCAGTAAAGAAGGCAGCAGACAGAGGCTCAAGTCTGTGTTGTACATGCACAGATGTACATGTATGTACTTGGAGATTACAGAGGACAGGAGGGATGTGTTTCCACACAGCAGACTATAGAAGATGCAGGAGGTAGTGGAAACAAATGTGAGTGTTCAGAAGAGTGAGGGAGAAGCAAGAGACAGAAGGAAACTGGGGTGTGCCTTCCAACTGCTTTGAACTACTTTATTCAACAAAGGAGCTGTAAATTTAGCTTAACCAGCCAGTACACTCTGGCTGCTTTACTCTACTCCAGAGTAGCATAAAACAGCCACAGCATATCAATGAACCTGGCTATAAAAGCTTACATAAAATGAAACGTGTGTGTGTTTCTTGGAATGATTAGAAATAGCTCATGATAATATTATCTTTGAGTTCAATTTTTAGCAGTCACATGTATGCTTTCAATTTAAGAAGGGAAGCAAATTCAAAAGACATAGGCAACATTAAGGCAGAGTTAAGGATGAACTATATCCACAATTTAATTTAAAATACAGCACAAAATTTATAATTACCCCATAATAATAATTTTAAACAAAAGAGAATTCAGAATTAAAATCATACTGAAACCACATATGTTAAAGTATGAAAATAAAAGAAAATGAAGGTGTGTAGAAAATCTTCACCCTGTCTTACAGTTCCAAATGCTTGTTTTGGGAGAAAATATAAAAGTTTCAAACTCTCTGTATTCTAATCTCTGATCAAAAATATTAAGAAATATTCATTGCTGTCATGTGGCCTTACAGGGCATAGTTAAGGTGATTTGAGAGATTGCACTGATGTATAACAACCTTTTAATTTTGTGTGTCTTATTTTTTTATTTCCTGATCTGACGACATTTCATTTTGACATTTCAAATGAAAAACTATATATTTTTGTTGTTTTTCAAATATATTCTCCTTATTAACTCTGTTTCAGGATAGGTACTGACTGAGTCTTTTTTACTTTTTAAGTTACAACTTCATATATAAAGCCTAAAAAGAACACTCAGAGAAAATATTGCTATGTTTTCTTTATGCTTTTCATATAAGTATACATATATAGTTTATATTTGTATAAATTAGTCTAATTTTCCTGTAAATTTTAGTTTTATAACCTTTCGTTCATTAGGGAATTGGAGATAAGAACTTTAATAAGTTTTGTATATCCTGTTGGTATTGAGTTTCGTGGTCTTAAATATGCGTGCGCCTGACAAACAAAAATCCTTTGTTTTAGCTCAACTCACTAGTCGTCCACTTTCATTAAGTGTCCATTTGTTCATGTACAGTGTGTAGATGAAGTGCACCTTCTTGCCTATCCATATCTATTATTTTAAATGCATTTGCTTTATCTGTGTTTTGTCTTTTCCTATTTTTCTTCTCTCAAAATACAATATTTCTGGTCTTTTCAATCTCTTTTCATTTAGAAATGTATCCACTTGCCAAATCATTTTAATTGCTTTTTTCTGAAATTCTGTTCTCTAGAAATGAGCTAAATGCACCACATGAGGGCGAACCATCGATTTATATTATTTTGAATATTATTATGGCTTTCTTGGACATCACTGTTCTGCTATATTGAATAAGTCTCTGGCTGAGTAGAAACCTTGGTTTCTGATGAACATAGCAAAAGAACATAGGAGACAAAAATTGATGTTTTTCCTACCTGTACCTAACTACTTACAATGAGAACAAAGGTATATTGTGACAATGTCTAATGAATTCCACCAAGAATAACTGTTGAGAAAAAAATTTCTTTTAAACAAGAATTCTAAATACCCATAACTTCATGCTATTATTTTTTGTGGCTGTAATATCCAGAGGCTGCTTCTGAGGTTGTGTTATGCTAGACTGGGTCTAAAAAATATGGCAAAACTTGGTTTCCAATTCAAATGTGATGAGAGAGAAAGACAAAAGTGTGGGAGAGAAAATAAAAAAGCCAAGTTAGCTGCTCAGACTCATGAGTCAATAAAATAACTAGAAATAGACAGAACTAACATCTACAGAACTTTAATCTATTGTGTTACCAGTGAACTTCATTGACAATAACCTCAGACTAGCAAAAAGCCATGTTTATCTTTACTAACAGAAATAAATTATTTATTTCTCAATATTTTGCTCTGCAATAACTGGTAAAATTATTATGTCTTCTCTATTTGCTGATAGCAATGTGTTCATCATTTCACTGTGTAAAGAGGAGGGCAAAACCTCAGAGTCATATGTATGAGAGACAGATATTAATTTACCCAAAAGCAGACAGACATTATTAGTGCTAATTATCTGCAATCCTTCTGCATTGTCATGTGCATAGCACTGCTTTTTTGAAGAAAAATGCAGCTGAATAGAACACAGCCATGGAAGCTCTAGGATATTCTATACGAAGATTTCTGTATGGATACATACAGTTTACTTTCAGTCACCCCCTGCTTTCTGCAGAGCCATAAGTTACAGTTTCAATCGTTTTTCATTTCTGATTTTGTCCACTTCTTCCAAGTGTCTTTAAAAGATGAGCATTTCAACCAGAGATCTCTTTCTTTTCCCTTCTGCTATAGAAAATGTCTTAGGAGAATTCAAAGAAAGCTACACCAAACAGCTAAAAAAAGATAACTTTAGAGCACCTGAGCAGTTCTTTCTGAAGAATTTTGGAGAAAGTAGAAGTTTGCTTGGGATAATATTTTTCAAATCTGCTTAGAGTATAAGTTTCATATGTAAATACTCAATAGTCCTGAGGATTTGTGGCTTTTGAATATTTTTTTGAGTGTGATGGCGGGGTTTTTGTAATGATGGCAAATTTTCATGCTTTTTTCTTCTTTCCTGAAAAATGTTCTGAGCATTCAGATGCTTAGTGTCATGGGGATAGAGACAGAGTCCTAAGGAAATGGAGAAGTAGAGTTAAAAGCATTTGAAACAGTGGTATAAACAGCTTTTCGACCTTTTGTTATACTTCAAAGTTCACGTAAAACTAAAATTGGCAACACTGTTTTGTAACCTACAACTTCTTGTTCTTCCTGCTTGTTTATTTTTATTTGGATAATCTAAATTCTTCTCACCAAATTACACTCAATTTTCATCTTTACTATACTAGGATTTTAAAAACTGGGTGTGATGCTCCTTTCATTCACTGGAACTACAGAAATGAAACCTTTCATTACAAAAATTAATTAGTGTCAGATTACTTTTCTACAGATGCACAGTTTCTTTTATTGACATGGCAGAGTAGGGGGTGGAGGAGAAAGGATAATAAAATATGGCATGTGTCAGGTTTACGTGTTTCAGGTTAAGAACTATTTGATTAAAACCCTAAGCCGTGCACGGTCTGTACTTTCAAAGTACTGGAAAGTACCTGAGCTCCTTTCCAATATAACCATTTTCTGATTTTTGTCAAGCCAGAAAAGTGAAAGAAAAGGGGTATATGGATAAAGAATTTCCATATTGTCAAATACTTTGATGGAAAGGTGAGAAATATCACCAGAAACATCCTGGAAGAATTTAAACAGCAGCAAGAGTACAGAAGATACTTTAATCTTATAAATCAAAATATTTGGTAGAATTTAGACGCAGATAAATTTCAAGTCTGAATTAAAAGTCTTACAGCAACACTGAACGATTGTGTAGATGTCCAGCCCCAGTTTAAATTTTGTTGCTTTATAATAACTTTTGAGAACTACACTGTAGCCTGTAAAAAATATCCACATGTTCTCTGCTGGAACAGCTCCAGACTGTAACAGAACCACTAGATTGCACCCTGGTGCTTTATGTATTGTTTAATTGTTTTCCTTTGGTGGATATTTTTATTAAAAGCCCATTATCCAGAGTCAGACTGAAGTGTTGTTTCAAGAGCAGCAGAAGCAGAGGCCTTTCAGCTACATAGTTCTTATTCATGCTTTCTGTAGCCAGCTTAGCTAATGAGACCTCCACTATTCTTCTTTTAATACATAAAGAAGAAAAAGAAATGGGAGCCTGTATTTNGCTCCTTTCAAACATAAGCAGGATTGCAAAGAAGAATTGTGAGGTNCTATGTGTGCTCACGCACCTGCGTCTCAGTGTAAGTTTGTGTGGGTATCTCCAGGGCATGTTTGTGCTTATAGATGTTCTGATGCTTTTGCACCAATAACTCCTTGAAGATATTTTTTAATTCTAATGATTTAGCGTACCTGTGCTACGCTTTGCTTATAAAGTAACTGAATGAAAAGAACAAGTCTTTTTTAGTAGAAAATATATTCTAGCAAATAAAGCTCCAGTAATTCTGAAGAAAAATAGAAGAATCTGGCAAGGGTCAGATTTTGAAATCCTGAATTAGGCTGAATAGTACTGTACTCAGTGCTGCTAGATCTTATGAGGTTTCTTGTTACTGGATGTTGTTGGAACCCCAGCTCTGAGTATTTTGTTATTTTTTAAGGTCAGCTTTTATTCTTGCAGAGAGATGTTTGAAACTATGAAAACATAAATGTCTCAAAAATAGATATCTAATGAGAAAGTTCAGGGAGGTCTATGACTCATGATTATGTGGTATTAGCAGCACTGCCTGGGCCACCAGTAATCCCATTAAATCAATGCAGCTTCTTGGAAAATAAGTTGTTATCCAGTGTAAGGGAATCCGTCAGACTTCAAACTCCTAGACATTAACTGTTCCTTACAGGCAGTAGAAGAAAAATGCTGTCACACAATGACTTACCATGTTTGGCATATATTTTTTCATGCAATGTGGGGTCTTTCTTTGTCCTGTGATCACATATGCTAGGGTCTGGGTTTAGAATTAAGTTGATAATTTGTGTCATTAGGTAATACAGGTCTCAGTTCTGCACACCAGCATAATTCATGTCTAAGATGTAGTGTTACGAGACAAAATAGTAGCTTCTTGCAAAAGTCATTTTTAAAAGAGTTTGTGAAAGCAGAGGCTCTTCATCGGGTAAATGTGGCAGAAGTTGGTCTTAGATGTTGTAACTACATTTAACCTAATTAAGCAATCAAATCTTTAAGATTATATACAAGCACTTTCATGAGTTCTTATGCCTTGAAACAAAATATGCTTTTGAAGTATTTCATTAGCTGATTCATATGTTTAACTACCACCAGCATTCTAATCATATTTATATGAGGTGTTAAAGTTACACAAAATATTAATTTATTAAAAATTCATGAAAAATGAATCCAAGCAAATTACAATGCAGTATAAATGAGATTGAAAACAGCTATGTCTGGGATGCATTTCTCCTATGTCATGCATAGGAGTGTATGTGCCTATCAGATGCTATAAGGTGGATCGCTGAAGGGAAGACGCAACTTATTTGGTTCTTTACTCTGTCAGTAAATTCAGTGGTCTCTGCTGCTTTCTTCCTCCTGTGCAGATTGTGCATTACTAAGCTGAGATGACTAAAGACAGCAGTTCCAGTAAGTAGCAACTGTCCGTGGTTTTGACATGTGATTTTCTTCTACACTGGAACAAAGCCAAAAGTATTTGAAAGTTTCCAAGAAAACAACTAAGTGTGTGTTTCAAACCCTTTCTTGACAATGTTCTTCCCTAGCCTCATGGTGAGGACATCACTCTAGGAAGCAAAAAAACCTTAAGTGAAAAATCCCATCTCTGAACAACTGAACACAATTTCTTGTCCTCCATTCTTACAAATCAGAGACTTGAACATGACCTCATCACATCTGAAGTTAGTGTCTTTACTGCAGAGTATTGTTTTTTCTCCTCAGTCTTAAAAGAAGTCTCCCTCTGAACAGTATTAAAGTGATGCACATGTACAAAAAGATTACGTTTTAGTAAAAGAGCACATTTCTCAGAAAAGTTAGTTCTAATCCTGCAGTATTAGGCTGATGGGAGGGTGGGGCTATTTACCTCCATATCCAATCCATTCCTTCTACCTCTCCAATCAAGATGTTTACAGGTTAAGGAAGCATTGTTCTTCAACCTCTGCAAGTTCATCAATTGCTGTGTCACAGGGACTGCTCACTCCTCATTCTTTATCGATGTCTGCTTCACTGCCATTTGATGAACTCTCTATGGAAACTGATATTCCCTCGGATAATGACAATGTACTATCTGCTCATTTACCTCATTTTATTCTAGAAAGAAAAGTATTTCAAAAGGTTTCCCATCTTTTTCAGTATAATTCTTGATATAAACTGCAAGCAAAGCCAGCAAAAGAAATACAGAGTTAGTAACAGTCACCAAATGCTTCACAGCAGCCCTAACTCCCCTTTTGCTCCCACAGCTCTGTCCTATGCCTTAGATCATGAAGTTGCTCCTTATCTGTTCTTCTCAAACTCTTTTGCTTGGCACCAGGGTCTCATTCTTTTTCGTCTTCCTATCTACTTGGGACATAAGATTTTCTCTTCCCTTGTTCATCTATTTAACCTCTCATTCCTCTCACAAGAGGCTCTTGTCCCTCTTGATATAATCACAATTCATTGAAAACAAGAAGTGTTGTTGAGCGCTCTATCATCCTGTTTTCTTTCTCTCTCTCTATTCCCAAGACCACTGAGTGTACAGATTGCTGTCTGTCCTTTGGTTCTAGACCTTTTACAAAATATCGTCTCAGCCTTCCTTTCCTCTGAAACCCTTCTTAGCACAAACCACTCCTAGTCCAAAGCCCAGAGTCTATATTTCACCCTCATTTTCCTTAGCCCGTGTGTCACCCACTTTTATTGACTCTAAAGATAGTTATCTTGAAAATTCGTGCTTCCTTGGCTTCCATGCTTGGTAGTCCCTGGCCTCCACCCAATATTTCAAGTAAATCCTTTAACTTGTCTTTTGGAAGAATAAACATTTTCCTCTTTGAGCTTTCTTCAGTGATTCCATGGCATTCTGCTTTTGGTCTTGGTCCCTTCTACTTCTTTGTGTTGTCTGGAGGACAGTTCATTCACAATGAATATTCAGTTATTGTTTGTCAGCCATTTACTTCTCTGTTCTAAGTATGTCTTCACTGTGCATCATGAAAATCTTTAGTAACTTTGTGATGCACTAATTGAGGAAATCTGCTTTTAGTTGAAGCTCAATCTTATCAAACTTTTACCCCCAAGCCATTCCTACAGCTACATTCGGTAGGCAAAACCATCTTTCTCTCTGTCACTCAGACAAATTCTTCTGTTACCTTCGACCTTCTCTGTTGGAAGTCACAACCCAGCAATGTCTAACTTTTGCAAATTCTTTCTATAGCATGTCTGTGACATACAGAATATACTACCATTCCAGCCAGCTACAGTGGTGTGTAAGCTTCGCCATTTTGTTTCTTATTGCAATGTTATTCTCAGAATGCTTCTAAGAATTTAATTTTCCAGATCGTGATACCAGGTACAGGTTTTCTGCTTTTTCTGATGATAATATTCGTACTTGTAGGGTATTCTCATAAACACGTATGAAACTACTTCATTAGCCTCCTTGGAATTTTTTATTACATTTCTGTTTTGCTATATTGTGTTCCACAAAGCTGGACAGTAGTTAAATTCCTATACTGTTAAGATTACTTCTAATTTTCTAGCTTGTACAGTTTCTGCCTGAAGTTCCCCAAGTCCCCATAGAGTATATAGACAGGAACCATCTTTTTATTCCTTATTTGCAGTGTCTAATGCAATGGGGTTCTGGTTCATGACAGTACCTCCATTGTACTGAACTAAATTTGTTTGTTATTCTTAAGGATAACAATAAGATATAAGGAGTTAAAAGGTTGATTTGGGAGATGTAATTTGTTCCTCTCCCCATCATATTGCATGAGAGGTACACCCCCCCAATAATGGTGACAGTGGCTGCATGTGAGACATGGGGTCACACAAGCTGGTGAACTGGATGGACCATGGCTAGAACCAGGTTAGAATTAGCTCCCCTGTTCTAGTGAAAAGAAGATTGTCTTCCCAGGGCTTGGAAGAGGGAGATGGAGGGATTGAGTCCTCTAGCCCAGATGAAAGACGTGGAGTTCTTTGTCTTTTATGCAAATTTGAATGCCCAGAATTTATCTGGGGCATGGTGACACAGGCCTGTATTCTTGAACTGTTCTTTGTCAGCTGAGACATATGGGTATTCTGCTGGTAGGATGGACTCCTTCCCCAAATGGGCGTTGGAAGTGTGATCCATCCTCTGTCCACTCACCTCAGGTGCACAGATATGGCTTGGTATCACTTCTGCAGTGTCTATGATCTCCTTAAGCCCACGAGCATGTGTCTTGTTGACATCGGAGGAAACATGACGATTATCAACAAAATGTAGGGCCTATTGTAGACTGCATCACTTCAAATATAATAAGGTTATTAAGGCTTAATTACATAAGAAACTGTATGCATGTTTTGCAAGCTTGTAGAACGTCACTTGCAGAAGTTAAGCAAGATACAAGAGTTTCCTAAGTTTCTATTACAGCTTTATTTCCAGCCATACTCTTTGACAAATAAATTACTACATGTATTGGACCTCTGAGGCTTGGGGCAAAGAATGGAAAAATTATTTACAAAAGCTTGAAAATATTTAATCACTGGAGGCAGGGGGCAACTGTGTTTTAATTAGCAGTTCCTCAGGCCATTGGCTGGCTGGAGGCTTTCTCAAACAACCACACAAATGCACTGAATAGCTGTTTGCCAGCCTTAGGGTCAGGCCTGAGATGAAACAGATAAGATAATTGGCTCTAATGAAATCCAGAAGGCCTTGGCTTTCTTGTTTGAGCTTGGATTTGAAAAGTGCGTGTGGAAGTGAGGCTTAATTCAAACCAGTCCTGAACTAGGCCCGTTTTTCAGTGACTTTGATATTGTTTGAAGTTCTGAAAGTGTTCGCCACACCACTAGCCTGCTGGGCTGGGCCTCCCCGGTCACCTTAATTACTGAGCTTTATTGCTGACTTTACTACACAGGAAAGGAGCCATTATATGTTCCATCAACATCAGCTCTCCTCAGATTGGAGGAAAGGGCAGGGTGAAAGGCCACTGTAGGAAGGCAAAAACTTCACTTTGAGGTAGTCAGATCATTTACCCGTGTTAAATTTCACTGTGCTATGTGCATACATTCCTCACAACACAGAAGCCCAATTTCCATTTTTTTTTTTTAGCAAGTGATTACTTTTCAAAACATTTTGTTTGTGTCTGATTAGCAGAGGGGGACATTTATTCTTAGAGGTGGAAAGAAGGCAAATTGTAACAAACGCCTAATTAATCATCACAGGGGAAAGAAATCTAGTTAAAATCTGTAATAAAGAGAAATTGTTCTTAATGCTACTTTGAAGTGGGAATAAGTGAGGAAACCCCTATGGTGTGTTTGCAGACCTGACACCCTGCAGAACCAACTCCTTACAGCCAGCCTGATATCTGGAGGGTAACTTATAACGTGCTCTCCAAAAAAAGAAAGGCTCCTATGAAATACTGTCAGGGCAAGCAACAATTGAGGTATTTTAGCAATGTTAGTTTGAGTTACTCTCTTCAGGATAAGTACTTTCAGAGTTTGGGCGTAATCTGTTCAGCTGCTCCAGCTGGTGGTGCTGCTGGAAAAAAAAGAATCTGAACTTGTGTGCATGAATGAGGTTTCAGACACTATATCAGGAGAGACGTCTCTCAGGCTTCAGGATCCAGTGTCTGGGGCCGCCGAGGTCGCTTGGAAGACTGCTGCTGGTCCTGCAAATGCTTAGACGTGTGGTTGAATATATTCACATGTTAACTCATTAAGTCAATCAGGCTACGGGCCTGAGTAAAGTTACATATGTGCATTTATGTTTGTAGTATTGGACCTCCTGAGATTAATGAAAGTGTATAATCTTGGCCAGTTTGGGCCAGGTCCCATATTACCAACACTATCACGTAATAAAAGAAATACTGATGAATATTACTTCCCGTTGTGACCAAAACTGTGAAGTTCAGATCAAAATACACAAACATTTTGCTACCAGCTCAGGAGGAAAATTAGAAAGGACTGAAAAATCAGTTCTGTTGCTGCCTGCTTTGTGAGCATTTTATTTTGTTTTCTATTTTCTTTGTGTTTTTTTATTCATGGACCTAATGTTCCTGTTTTTCGTAAAAGCTTGAAAGTGTCTTGGATTCCTTCACAAAAATGGGAAATGTCACAAAGACACATTTTGCAGAGTATTCAGCCCTTTCCTTAGGGCAACACTGTTTCACAAGGGCAGCTTCTGTAATTTGAGATAGTTCCACCTTATGTTATTTTACAAATAATACATATGCTATAATGCAAATTTTATGTATGTATAGCTGAACATTTTTTAACACAAACGACTCCTATTTAGGAAGCCTGAAGGCTTCTTGTTTTTCTTCCCTTTCATATGGCCTGTCATTTTAACATGTTTTATGTTAGTAGAACGACAAATTGGTTGTACGCTTTAAGAGAAGCAGCAGGTTTTAATATTTTTATCAACATCTTGTGAAATTTTAACCTGTTAAACTCATAGCCAGCATCACAGGGAGCTGGTTATATCTTGAAGTGTAATTTATTAGCACTAATGAATCTCTTTCTGAGCTGAGAAAATATCTTTTGAAATCATCATAATTCATTACAATTATCAGAAAAAAATGATTTCCCTTCTACTACAAAAGGTTATTTTGTGAGAAAATAGTGGTGTAGGTGTCATAGCGTGAGAGTGTGAGAGTTCCTATGAGCAATATTTCCAGGTGGACAGATGTTCTGCTCTTATTAATCAGAAGATTATGTCTGCGCTCATTTTTTATAACTAAATAACAAGACACCAACATCCTTTTTGATACCGTGCTTCCTAAGAGGTAGTCTGGGCTATCAATGTTGTAAATCAGAATCCTTGTATGACTGCACTTTCAGCTACATTCACATTTTGTAGAGGCTAATGTGATTTGGAGGAGCATACATATGATGATATAGTAATATTACAGTACTTTGGCAAAGATTTATTGACTAGGAGAAGTGAGGTTATATAATCTATTAGTGATTTAATTAATACCTTGCACATATGCCTAAAGATCTCTTCAATAGAAGGAACAGGGTTTTAAAATCTACTGGTGGTTTAATCTGACCTTTGTACATCTGTCTACAAACTTTATAAAGTTAAGCTTAGTTGGGTGGTGTAAGTCAAGCAGGGGATAGTGACGGAGGAAGCATTTTATTGCAGGAGAAAATTCCCTGGATGCTTAAGCCACTTATTTCCAAGGTTTGCAACAATGTTTTTAAGGTAGTACAGTGCTTCTTACTAAAGTGGGTCATTTCTTATGTGGGGAGCTGATGGCTACACAGTTTCATAATTTCCACCTTACTTACAATTATATGTTAAATCTGCAATTTAGTAAAAGGAATTCTAACAAAAATATCCATAAAGTAGCCATTATCTGATGTAATGGTGTTGTGTTGTGTATTTTCAAAACGCTACAGAAACCACACAGTAAATCAATGGTTGAGCCAAGAATAAATGCTGGGCTTCATTACTTTCACTAATTCTACGAAACTCCTGAATCTTTAAAATGACAGATCTAAAAAAACGACCATTAGATGTCATCTTTTTATGTATCTGTCTTCTGTCCTGTTAAAATTTTTGGTAGAAAATCCATCTGCTCTCCTGTTAACAGTTGAAGGTAGATTTGGATTCTTCTTTTCATTATTTTTCCTTTACATCATTTTAGAGTGTGTAAAGAAGAGGTAAATTGAACCACTTGGGTTCAATAAGTCACTTTTAGGTGCTGTGACCATGACATATGTTTTGCCAGCACTGCATTCTGGTGTTCATTACATGTTTTCTTACACTCTTTCATAACAAGAGGGTAACTGGAAGACAAATGTCATAAAGAACATTTAACTGGAAGCTGGATGCTTTACCTGTTTATGTAATTATAGACTGCTTTCAGGCATCCTTTACCCTGGTAAAGAATAGAGAAAGAGTTAATAAGGACATTACCTACCTTAAGTATATACATGTGGCTTTTTGGCTGTGACTCTTCATTGCTGTACTTAGTGACAACAGTGGGAATAATTCACTGCAGAGAGTTTTCACAGAGGATGCCATAGGTGTGTAGTTCTTTTGACTGAGGAATTCAGCTGGGATACATTTCTCATATCATAGCATGTGCTATGTTCTTGTAGATTATTGCTGAGTGATGTGGGAGATCAAAGCATTATACTTTTTTTTCCGTGACTACAATAATCTTGAAAAGAATAAAAGGAAATATTGCTGAATATCACATCAAACAAATGGGAGTTAATACGATTTGGAGAAAAGAACGCTTCTTTTTTGTTCTTGGTTGTAGTGTGAAGTCTTGCACCTGCTTGTTAACAAGGTCAGATTTAGAATTAAGAAAAAACAGGGAGCGCTTTTAGTTGCATATTTTCTCCTAATAGCTCTGTTTCCTTAATTTAATTCATATGTACAGTATTCCAAAATAACTACAGTGATTGATATTCCTGTACTAAAACACAGGAAAATACACACAGATTCTGTGCTTCTTTAAAAATTTGAAAGACATCCTATTGTATTCTCTTTATAATTGTGCTTAAAACATTTTTAGTACATTTAGTGAAATTCTATTCTAACACGAAGCATTATTTTGGATTTGCAGTCAATCTTATCTTAGATGTCTTTAAAAATGGACTAATAAGTCACACATTTTAAATTAAAAAACAAGTGATTTTTTATTTAATGGAAGCTATTGTGTAACTGCAGTCCTATACTATTTGCGGCGTATTAGATTGTGTAAGGACTGTGGAATTAACAAAGTGCCAAGTCCTGTATTACCCACATTGCTTATGAATACAGTTATTCTTGGTTAAATCCAGATAATTATAATTACATGTTATTAGGACAGTATTAGCTGTGCAGATCAGACTATGATTTTTGAAATGAAAAACAGCAATGCCCAAACCATTGAGAGGAAACAGAAAGTTCAGTCTTCTGTGTAGAAACAATTTGTATTAGTACCCTAAAGGAAAATGTGGAAAGCAGCCATATGTTTTCAGTTCTTAGTTGAAAAACTTAATTATACAGGTGTGATTCTCTTCCTTATGTCATTTCTGCTTTGAACATGAAAAAAGATGACTTTATATTTGCAAAAAGAAGCTTGAGTTCCTCTGCTCTCTACCCGGGAAACCTTCTCTGCCCCAGTACCTTCAGACTGAATGGACAAAAGTGTTAACGGAAGGCTTCCTGGAATGGTTTCTCTGCTGGAGCTTTTAGCTTGATTTACTCAATAATGTTGGAGAAGCTGTGATTTTTGGCATCTTATTTCACTCTAGGTTATGGTTAAAAACTAGTGTACAAACAGAGGTGAACTCAGAGTCATATTCAGAAATCCAGCCATGTCCCTGCAATGTAGTTGTCTGCATGTGAGCCAGGTGTCTCAGTTCCCGTTGTGGAGCTCTGGGTGACACAGTCAGCCAAATCGAGAGCTGTGTGTTTCACCCTTAGGCAGGAATATACATTGGTTGGTTGAACAACTTCCTAGACTTCACTGCCTGTAGCGACTAGGACCTTGATTCACTTCTCAAAAACACACAAATCCAGTGACACATGAGGTGCACTGGAGGAGCTGAGTTTTTCTGCTGTGGCTGAGAGCCATAACCCAGGATTTGTGAGAGACTGTGCTCTTTTGGAGAGTCAGCAGGTGGCCCCTGACATCCCCAAAGCTGATGGTAACTGAAGTAAATCCTCTGTCTTCATGAAATTTCATTGCAGTTCAGACCCTCAGCTCACATATAGACTCCTACGGTATACGGTTAGGTGTCTGCATCTGGATTTGGATGCCATTCTTTATTAAATTCATCTCTGTTCTAGATAATGGTTATTTACATACTTCTGGGAAAATTCAGTTAACCTTGATTTCGTCCATATATGGTTAGGGATATTGTTCTATGTCAGTGTCTCAGAGTAAGCCTATATTTCTATACCTGCAAACAAAGTGTAGACATTTTCAATCCAGCTTTAAGCTACCTGTGAAATGTCTGAAGAATTCAGACCACCCATGCTAATTGATTTTGTCTTTACCGCACAGAGTCAAAACACAAACACACACACTGCAAGTAGTTTATGTCTGTCTCAAACTAATCTTTCAGGCTGGAAGAAGCTTTAAAGGGGCTAATATAATGCACCGAGGTAAATTACCTTTTCTTAGCAATATAAAATAGACTGTACAAAACCAAGTCCCTCTAGCAAAAGTATTTCAGTATCCAGGCTGACTCATTTCTTTGCTTCTTGCTGCAGTGTGTATTGTAGTCACATCCCTAGGCAACGTATCCACTTCAGTTTACTGATGAAGTAACTGCGAGGTTTGCCACTTCGGCTTTACACTTTTTGTTATATCCTTGTACTGTACCTTCCATAGCCAATATTTTTATCTGTGCTTAGAACAAAATACATGAGACCAATAACGTGGGATGAGGTTGTACGTTAGTCAGGTTGTACTCTATACTCCTGAAGGGACTACCTCTCAACAGTGACCCTTTCCAGAAATTTAGAGCTGATAATATTTACGAGAGTTCATAGCAGTTGAAACATTGGCTAGAGATCTTTTAAATGGCTAAATTTCAACACACTCCCTAAGGAGCTGAGATGGAGATCATTTCAGATCTGTCAGAGGAAGATCATGCCTTAATTGTACTTCATAGTACTATGAAAAATGAGACCTCTCCACTAGATTTAAGACACTGTGGTATTGTGATCTGTGTGAAATCTGGAAGGAACTCATCTGGGATCTTACAGTGTGTATGAAATAAGCTTGTGTCACTAACAAAGGTAGAAATAGTCACATAAATGTGATGGTTTCTGTAGATGATCTTTTCTAAAAGTATCTCCAACTTAACAGGGAGCATCTCTTCTGTGTGATTTATTCTGTAATACAGTACACTCCAGTGGCTGCCTTCCAAAAATGCTGTCTTGAATATCTTCTTATAAGTAGAGCAGCTCCAAATCACTCAGGTTCATGACTCCAGCATTTCACTGAAAGATAAATACTGCTTTGGCTGTGGCACAGATGCTAGCTTTCAGAATAGAGCCTCTCTGACAGTGTGGACTGGTTACCTTTTTCAGTAGCAACCCGTACTCTGAGAGGGCTCCACATTAGCACCTCAGCTTTAAAAATTCTCATAATCTTTAAAAAGGAGTACAATATCTCATGGAGTGTGGAATGACATGGAATAACACTACTACTTTTATATGATAAAATCCAAACCAGCCAACTTTTTATGTCACTTCCCTTGTTGCCATTCATTGGAGAACAATGCTGTCAACAGAGGGATGATCCTTTCTCCAGTCTCTGTTTCAAACCTTTCACAGTTTTCACAACCATAGAAAAGAGATAGGAACTCTGTAATTAAGGCAACATGCCAGCTACCTCTCTAAATCTCATTTATAACCTCTGAAAAATTGTAGAAGTCTCTCTCCTTTGGACAGCATGAGGAGAAAAGCGTAGCTGGAGGAATGAAAACTTTAACCAATACAGATCTCTGCTGGGACAAGGACAGAGATGGCAAGTCTCAGAAGATAAATAGGGCTTTACTGCTTCAGGGGTGTTTACTTGGAGGAAGTACCTTTTACTGTTAACTGGGAGCTGTGCCAAGGAAAAGGGACACATAGCACAGCTGGACTTCACTGAAGCTGGTAGTTCAGTTTAGTGCCGAGTCAGTGTTCTCAAGTCTGAGACATGGAAATGTGTGGGTAATTCTGTGAATTTTGCACCAACACACCCTTTCAGTGGTGGACCTGATGCTGAGGCGAGGACCTTGTCTAAGTCCCTTTGGTGTTGCGTCTCTAGACTTCTGTCACAGGGGAAGGCAGTGGAGAGATCACAAGGTAAAGTGCACAAACATGAGAAACTAGCAAAAGCCCTGGGAGTGAGACCATATGCACACTTCTGGAAGGTCAGTACTTTACTCTATGGTTTTGAATGTTTATGAAGAGTTGTTCTTTATTAAGAAAGAAAAAAAATAGTTTCAAGCTGGAACTTTTTTTAATCATTTTCAGTGGTAGAATACTACATTTATTTGGGTTCTGACCCTGAAATGTTTAAAAAGCAGGTCTATCCTTTTTTTTTTTTTAATTTGAGATATTTAAGGTTTTGCTTGTATCACAACATCATTATTAAATGCATTGTACTAACTTTACAAGGAACACATTTCTGAATGTTCTTCAACAGATAGAATAAATTGCAACAACAAAATGTTTACAGTTTCCCTACAGAGATTAGAGAAGTACATACCGTGACGTTGTGCTGACCTGTGCACAGGTAGGACACTAGGGAGTTACAATTTTCTATGAAAAGTACAAATGGGTCCTGTAGAAATTAATGCTTCCAGAAATAAAAGCACAATGACCTTAGATAACATTCAGAGAAGTAAGATGCTTAAGTCAGTGAAGACATCCAGGACTGTCTTAAAAAATAAATAAATAACAAAAGAAGTTAAAGTTTTCAGGTCCAAAAAACTTACACCCTCAGTCCAACTTCCAAATAAAACAAATCTCTAAAAGGATTTTAAAAAGGTTAAGGCAAAACTTTGTGAATCTTTTCATTCTGGAATTAGAAACAGAGATTCTATGACAAGACATTCTGATAGTACTGGTGACCTTGCATAGATAAGATTGAAATAAACATTGAAACATTTACAAGTTTATGTGAACCAAACTTCAAACCCCTTGAGATCTGTTCTTTGCTAATATATACTTCCTTTAAAAGCTGTGCAGAACCTAAAATTGAATGCATAGATAACAAGACAAAAAAAACCCATGGGTTTTTATGCATGACTTAGGACACTATTTTTTCTCACATTAGCCTCATTTAATAATAACCTTAAATCTGTTAATAATAAATAATTATTTGCATTTATATGGGATTGTGAATTAAAAAATTCTAATTGAATTTTTTAACTTATGGAAGGAGAATGTAGGAATTGTTAAAGAGAGCACAACTGAAGAAACCACGTATCACTATTTGACTTAATTTGCAATTAGAAATAGAGCAAAATTGGAAGATACATATGTACCCTGTAGCCGTTGAAAGAGCGTACGCCGTTTTCAGTTTCGAATGATTTTTAATCTGTACGATATCTGCAAGAGTTATGGAAATACATAGTATTCTAGAATTGCAGCAGCTTCTTTAATCCATTCTTGAGCTGTATTCACCAATAGTTAGCAACCCTGCTAAAAGGAGTTCTTAGATTACAGACTAGAATACTTCTCATTTGTTGATTTAGTCACTGAGTTTTGGGGGTTTTTTTAATTATTATTTTCCGTGATCAGGTCAGAGTTTTCCTTTTGTGATTCAATGGAATTTGAAAAGAATGGAGTAGAGCCAGAGGAAAGATGGAAATATCAGCCTTGGCAGGATCATCTTACTTTTAAGTACTCTCTGTTCTTTGATACTTCTCATCTCTATCGTTGCTTTTTGGTGAAGAAAGCAGTGCAGTGATGTGGTGGGAAAGCTGGCTTGCTTTGTGTCATAGCAAGCAAGACTACTAGTTCTTGTTCCACAGTCAAGTCACTTCAAAGATAACTATTTCCTTCCTGACTGTGGGTTTCCTCTTGGACTGACAGGTTGTCAGGATTCCCAGTGTCAGGACATCAGTTGCTGTTTCAAACTGAAATTAAATTTCAAGATTTACAATCTAAAAGCTCAGATTTTTACTAGAATTAGAGGTATAAAATAAAACAATAAATTAGTTCACTATTTAAAGGATATTACATCAAATTTAAAATTATATTTGTGCTACTGCCATGTCTTTTTAAAGCTATACTGGACAAATAATATAAAAATATAAATACTTTATTTGTCACTAGATAAGAAAATTCATTGCAAACTACTTGATTAGCAACGCCTGTCAAGTTTGTAGATCTGGATAAAAAACGACAAACACATGAATTGCCAAATAAATTAGAAGAAAAATCAAATTTTAAATACTACTTCATTAATTTCTTATGAATTCAAAAAGTCAGAATGTGTTGGAATTAGGACTGCAAAATCAACTTAGATGGCTAGGCAGACAGCCCTTCTATAGTTATGCTTAACATTATACTAATTCAGGGTTCTGTTTTTTTCTTCCAAAGACTGAACTATCTTACAGAAAAACAACACAAAGGATACAGATTTTAATAAGTAATTTTTTCCTTAGCTGTTCTTACTGAAGGGCTGACAAATTCTGTTTGCTTAGGTGCCAAGAGTCTTCTAACCTTTCTCAGAGGGGCCACAACTTAAAAATCTATTGGATCTCCTCCCATGTATTAGCAATGATAAAAACTTCCTCCTATTCACTGTAATTGCACAACTTCTTATGATAGGTTTGGCAATTTTATGTTAGAAGAGTAATTTTCACGAAGAGTAGATGGGAAGAGTGCACCAAATATCTCAGCTGGTGCAAAATTCCTTGTTTTTGTAGGTTGGCAACTGGAATTGAAGAACTCAAAGCAAAAAGATCTTTTCAGAGTTTTTGGGACTGTTCGTAATCCAAAGATAACAGCATGAAAAGTGCTGCTTTTGAGGGAGTCCTTTGCACAGTTTACAAGCTCTGTTGGCAGTTTTAAGTAAGGAATTTTAAAAGAAAAAGGATTTAATAAATAAATGGTAACTTACTTGCAGTAAGCACACTAAAGCTGATTAAAGAAAAATCCTTAGGACAGAAATTATTATGAACTCCTGAAGGAGCCTGTGAAATACTTGGAAAATGAATGTTTTATCAAATACATTTTGGCTTCAATAAAAGTTGAAGTCTTTGGACAGAGTGAAGAATATGAATTACGTGATAGTTAGATATTGTGTCATGTGGATATCAAATGTGGAAGAACAAGAGTTTTTTTAATGAAGTTGATTTGAATGTACTTTTGACTTACATTTATTACAATGTTTTCTGAAACTTCAGTTATTGTACTGATGTATACAATCTAAGTCGTTATATTATTATGACTGTCATTCTGAGAGATAAGTGCAACAAAAATAAAGCTAGAAGTGGAAATCATGCTTAGAGATGTTTTTGTTGCTAGTTTCAACATTGTAAATTGAATCAGACATTGAAAAAGGAATTATGTGATGCAGTTCATTCTTACACTTTCTTGAAATTACAATCAATCTCAGTTTCCAAGGAAACTGACTCCATGAGGATGGACCAGCCAATAATGGGAAACAGCTTTCTCTTTTATTACTGTAACATATGGTAGAAAAAGTTTCTTTTATTTCATGGTGTTGAGGAGACTATCCAATTTATCACTCCAAATAGGATCCAAAAATGATTAAAAGAGGTGTGAGCAGTTCAGTTTTGCAATAGAAGTGCAGAGACACAAGTTCATGGGGGAAAGACATATTCAGAAATGTCAAAATGTGATTTTTAGATGCTCTTCTGCTAAATCCCAGACTTCACCTTGATTTTCCCTCTGACCTACTTCAAGGGTCCTGGAAACATGAAGAGTTTGTGTAAGTGGTTTTACTGGCAAATGGATTAGCATTGTATCAGTATGACCCTCTTGGGGTGAGTGGAATTGCCTTTCTGCTGTGAAATGCCTGGCACAAATAAAAGGCTTCTTCATTGTGCACCACTGAAGGAGTTATGATTGATCTAGGACCACAAGACTTTCTACATTTCATTTGCAGACGTCAGACAAAATCTATTAGGAGAAATGTTGGCTCCATGAAGTCAATGGAAGCTTAAGTAAAATATTAAATCCCATTGCAGTATATCTGCATTTTCATGTGTTGTTTCTCAGGCTGAGATTTCAAGTACTTTGCTCTTCACTATTCCTTCCTTATTAAAAAAATAGCGGAGAAACTTTTATGCAGGAGTCCTGTTATTCCTGAATCCTGCAGTGTTGCCTTCAATCCCTATTTTTTTCAGAGCTCTTTGGTTTTCCTTTTTTTCTTCTCCTTCTAGATGTGCTTAAGAAAAACTTTTTGTTTCCTTTATCGTGTCTGTGGATGGGAATACATATCCTTTTTTGTTATTATTTAAATTTCTCTGAAGCTGAGACAATATCTCTTGACCATCTTGGGTTTTGTTTCAGATATTGTGTTAGTGAAGAATCCTTTGCTACTTTCATATTTTATTAAACTTCCTATTTGTGACATTGATCCCTTAATATTTAAAGTTCTTTCCTATATGAAAATGCTTCCCTTTGAATTTTAGCTCTAAAGCCCTATTTTTTTCATACTACTGAAATCAGAAACAAAATTCCTATTGTCCTCAACATATCAGTTTTGGCTTCATGTTTCCCTAAGTCTTTTTTCCCTCTAGTCCTTTCTTTGATTTCTGTCTTTAAGTTATAGGTGTAACTCTCTTGCAGGAGTGTTTCATACATTAAAACATTAGCCTACCTGATGTTACTCCCCGAACAAATCTGGTACCTTTCTTTGTGAGTTGAGTCCTAGTCACACTCAATACAGTTTATATGCAAGCACTGACATCCAGTTTTCCCTGTCTTTGGAGTTTATCATATTTCCTCTATTTTGTTGAGCAAAATGAGTGTAAGGGAAGAGAGGGGATAGGATAATATAAAAGAGACAGGATTCCTCCAAACTACCCAGAGCCAGCACCAGATCACATTTCTAACCAAACAGTAGTTGAAACTGCACCAGATAAAGTTGTAGCTTCTACCACTATGTGGTACCTAGGGATTAGTGCTTTAGTGTGAGCATTGCCCCTGCTCCCACAAATATCTTCTCTCTTTCTCACAAGATTTTTGCAGAGAAGGATGGGAAGGGCAGGGACTGAAAAGTTCTTTTCTGGGTGACCTTATATTATCTGTAAATATTTCCTCTAAACCCCCACTAAAATGATATCATTATGGGTTCCATTAAGCGGCATTCAATTTAGGTAAAGTGAGAACACTTGAAGCTTCTGTACTGCATAAAACCTTGTTACATGAAGGATGCTGTATTTTTGGTTATCAGAATGAAGCCCAGCTGGTCTGCTTAAATACATGCTAGAGTAGTGGGATGGTCTAAAATGGCCCCAATTCCAATGACAAGGTTCTGCCAAGCATGAGACAAACAAATAGGCCTGTATTTACTAATACAGAAGTGTTGGAGACTGTTGCTACCTGTACCATCAATATCTTCCTGCTTGAGATCAGAGACACTTCCTGTTGGTTCGTGTGGTTTCGGTGTAAGAAAATGTCCATATGTTCATTTTCTACCAGTATATGCTGTTCCTCACCAAAAAACAAGAGGAAGTGACATATGCCTCTACCTTGCCTCCTGAAGAGTGACTCTTTAGAGCTGAAAAATAAGATCAGCCATATGAACAATTTTCTGAAAAGTATTACTTCAAGGGAATAGTGACTACATAGTATATAATAAGAGTGAAATTATATAATAACTTGTGAAATTTCTGTTTAACGGTAAGATAAAAAAAACACACATACAAAGAATACCTTTAAAAGTAGTTAAGAGCATAAGGAAGGAATTATATAACAAAGCAAGAAAGCATTTGCAAGAGAGAATATGTAGAGACCTCTGAGAAAAAAAAAGTAAGACATCATGTACTATGTATTCACAACCATGTTGATGAATACAGCGTGTGGAAAATTGTGCTTCTGCAAATGGCCGTGACCTTGATGAATAATTTTATTTCTAGAAAATGTTTGTTTTCTTTTCATTTAAAAGGAAAGAAAAAAATAATCTTCTGGGCAAAACGCACTTTTCAGAAATTTAGCAAATTTAGTGATAAAAGTATTTTTTCCAAGGGATTTCTGTGTCTTTTTTCCACTCCACTTATTGCTCCCATGAAAAATGCAACTCATCCAATTCATCTTCCCAGGCACTTTTTAATAAGATTTACCCTCCCTTCTTCCCCACTTCTTACTTCTGCAAGAACTGAAAATTACTTTAAACTTCTCTAGCAATCACTTCGGTGGTGACATAAGTAGATAGTTAACATTGCAAACTGAGCTGTTGTACAATCAATAGCAGTAAATTTTAGGTAGTGTATTTTCCTCATTCCTGCTGTTTGTCAAATTGTATGCTACATGCCCAAAGAGGAAAGCTTTTCTGAAGTTTTTTCCCAAAGAAGGAGGGTAGATTTTGGACATAGAGACAAACTTTATACTCCAGAGACCTCTTCTCTTTTTAATTTATTCAGAACACTATCATTTTCTATACTCAAAGCCCCAACCAAGCCGGAAGTGTTCAAGACCAGGTTGGACGGGGCTTTGAGAAACCTGGTCTAGTGGAAGGTGTCCCTGCCCATGGCAGTGGTGGTTGGAACTAGGTGGTCTTTAAGGTTCCTTCCAACTCAAACCATTCTATGATTCTATGATTTCCTTCTTTTCCCCAATTCCCTCATTCAAGTGGAGTGTAAGTAGAATAGATACTGCGCTCTCCTTTCTCTTGTACTGTACATCAGCTGGGAAGACCATACAGCTAGGCAGGCGCAATCCAGGAGGTTCCTACAGAGCATCGATGATAACTTTCTGATGCAAGTGGTGGAGGAACCAACAAGGAAAGGCGCGCTGCTGGACCTCGTGTT
>Ga0065711_1000519_pt1 | contig 63583 bp, 35 predicted proteins | sample Hoacrofraction12_FD_59098 | JGI IMG/M metagenome (GOLD analysis project Ga0065711, IMG submission 59098) | Hoatzin crop microbial communities from Cojedes, Venezuela - Epithelial fraction 12 v2 (version 2) | ecosystem: Host-associated > Birds > Digestive system > Esophagus > Crop | place... | reverse complement strand
CCACCAGTTTCTGCCTCTTTCTTTTCATTCTCCTCCGCACGCCGGCGGGGGGAGGGGCGGCCGCGTGGCGCTTTTGTTGCCGGCGGCAGCCGAAACCAAAACAATGGATTACATTGTATGGATTACAGTGTACAGATGACTGTAAGTACACCCACACATGAACGCAACAGGATCCATTGCCAAAGTGCTCCAACAAAATGCTGTACTTAGGAGCAACATAGACCTTATACCACATAGGAAGTTGTATTTGGTTTATGTGACATACTGTGGGTAGCATATTGCTTTACTTCAAGAGACAGGAAAGAATTAGATTGTTCCGTGGTGTCGCAGAGAACACGCATTTTGGCAGGACCTTGCCAATCTTCTTCTGTCCTCTTCTGTTCCCAAGGAGGATTTTATGTGGCTGTGTTGCTAGTGCCCCGGATTGAATACGGCTGGAACGTTTCCCAGACAAGGGGGAGAGAATGTCGTAGCCAAAATTATGAGCTGCCTAGCAGACACAAAAATAATTGTGCACAAGTGTATACATGTGGGGTCTTTGCTAGGTCCAGATTTTGTCTCACTCATTTATACAAATGCCAGGTCTATGGCCAGACAGTGTTGGTATCTGCTGGGTATTCCCCCATACCATTTAAAGTGCCATCTGCTATTTTATATCTGCCAAGTATATGGATTAAGTCTGCTATTTTCCATTTTATGTCACGTTATTAATAATGGTAATGATAGTTGCACAGGCTGTAGTTGTAAAATTCATGGTCACACATTCCTGTCCTTTCCTTATTTATCTTACAGGTGCCAGAACTCTGGACATACTGTTCACCTCCCAAATATTTATTTCTCCTGAGGATTCCTTCTAATGTCCCAACATATCATACTGCTTTACAAAACATCACTCCCTGATTCATGTAGCTAACTACATGAGGCTGAGCATGCATGTACACATGCATTTTTACCCTATGCAGGTAGTAAGTACAGAGTATAACGAGTTTTCAATACAGAATGGAATAACCTAGCAGGGCTCCGCTGTCTCACATATAATTTGAAGAAGCCCATCCTTTCACAGTCACAACGGTAAAGTTAGCAAACAAATAGTCCTTCCCCACACCCCTCCTGACACCAAGTTTAGTAACCCATTAAGATAAACAGTGTACAGCGTGTTTTGGTATTTTAAAATGAGATAAAATAGAATTAATTAATATTAATTAATTTAAAAGCATCACACAAGGACTCTTTTTACCCTTTCAATATATCTTCTTCTTAAATGCCTGAGCTCCCAAGACCCTTGTATCTATAGCTTACATGAAGGAAGTATAAAAATAACCTTTCAAAGGGAAGTCCCATGTGTAATTTTTCATGATATGTAACTCAATTTCATTGTAGCTGTGGATACTTATGATGGTTGCATGATCTATACTTCACATTTTTATTGTAACTATTTTTCCACTGAAATCTGATATCAGACCTCTGCAGTGGGATAGTGCAGTGTAATCAGATGTAATCATGTCTTTCCGATCAGAACTGTCTGTCCCAATGTTCCCAAGAGTGTATAAAAAGCCACTTAATCACTAGCTGTAATATGTTTGTTGGCAATTTCATTTTTTGTTTCACCTTGAGAGCTACAGTGAGGTCAACCCTCATGAGTACGATTTTACACTCTGCTATAATAACTTGAATCATACCCTGAATATTTTTTGCTTACATACATGTAAGGTCAGTGTGAACTGTAAATATGTCTATTGTTGAACCAATACTCTTGATTTTGGCCTTGTTTTCTGACAGTTCTAGTAACTTGAAATAAAGTTTCAGCTAGGTCCAATAGAGGATTTAGTAGCTAACGTAGATTTAGGTAAGACAAATTCCCTAAATTCAAAACTGTAGGAGAGAAAAACAGTGGTCACCTTCTACGTAGCCTTGGAGGTGTCACGAGTCCATGACAGATCCTCTTTTCACGTGCAGGACTTTGAAGGGTTCAGGAAATGATCAACAAAGTTGTTTAAGTGTGATTTTTATCTAGCCATTAAGGGTTCTTCACAGTTGTCACTAGTGAGCTTTAGTCTAGTGGCTGTTCCCAGGGCATGCCTTGTGCACCTCAACATGAGAGGACACTGCTTTGCGTTGGAGTCAAAAGAACATTAATTCAGGCAGTTTAGTCAAATGCATCTCCCTCCATCCATGCTCCAGCCTAATAGGGCAATTTACAAAGAGAATCTCTTGTTGAAAGCAAAGAGAAGATGCTGAATTTCACTGATCAGGCTTGTTTCAGTGCTACTTGTATCAAACAAATGCTGAAAAACACCACAACAGTCCTAAGAGTAGGCATACTTTCCCCAAAAGGGCAAAAGCATGGGGTTACGAATCATAATCCTCCTCCTCCAGCCCCTTTCCCTATGTGCCTGTCTTTCCAAGGTGGCACATGGTGGCAGCAGGTGAGAAGGGAATGAACCTCACCAAAAAACAACCATGAGACATCGAGCTTTGATGTAAAAGCTGCAGAGGACACTAACTCTACATCTCACCCATGGGCAGGCCACCTGAAAACTGGGCTGTAAATGCAAGAGCCTCAGTCTGCCCTTGACGAAAAGGCTTTTACCTCCAGGAATGTGTTGCAAAGTAATGAGAATTTTTTCCATATAGGTCAGTGAGAATTAAGTTCAATGACTTGTCTTTGGATTTTCTTGTTGAGCGGCACTCAGTGACAGCTACCAATGACTGCACGTTGCTAGATCCCCTCTCACTGTGCGGCTGTTTTCAGCTTTTTTCTTAGGCACCCAGCTCCCCTTTGAGATCTGCCAGGGGATCTACCAGGGTACTAAATGCCTGTTTTTGAACTCCACGTCATATTTGAATCAGGCACTTTTCCTTTGAGGAGTATTCTCATAAGTGATGCTCACTAACTGACACAATGCCCTGACCTTTTTTTTAATAATGGAAACAATGCAAAATGTCTTGTTAAAGCTAAAAGAAAGCAAAATAATAAAGGTCGTCCAGCTTTTATCTCTCTGTATCAGTATACACCAAGCACACAAAAATATTTTTGAGAGTCATTTTTCAGTGTAAAACTGCTTTTAGACAACTAAAGAATAATATGATTGCTTAGTTCCTGAAGAAAAAAATGTATATGTATATAATTCTGAATTCTGAACCTTTGAAAAGAAATAAAAATTCAGAGTTGAAGCCTGAGTCTTATTTTCCTACTTTGGATAAATACTCCCAAATATGAGTCTCTATGTGTAATATGTATGTGTACATCAACTCACAGAATGGGGGCTTCTCAACGAAACATGACATATTCTACTTTTCACTTGCTCTCCACTTGATAGTTATATTGATTTGCTAGCTGAACTTCTATTCTGCATAATACTTTGTGATCAGAAATGAGCTCAAACTGAAGGGGAAGATTCGTCTTTCTGAAATATTTGAAACTGCTCAGACCTGGATCTTAATCCAGGTCCATTTCAAATAGTTTATCTCATTAGAAATAAAAACTTGTTTATCAAAAGTATGTTCTTCACGTCTCAATGTTGGTATTCTCCATTATTCCAATTGTTCAAGTTCAGTTACGTGTTTACTATTTGAATTTCTACACTGAGTACGCTGAATAGAGCATAATGCCATTTCTACTTTTGCATGTGAATGTAGACACTGTTTCTACAGTTTTTCTACATAAAATACTTCATTTGCAAGGTATATTAGGAAGGATAATATGGTTGGCTTATTTGTCACCATTACAGAGTTCCTAAACACTGCTTGATCCATTTTAAGAATAATTAAAAAAATATAAATTATGCAAGATGACTACATAATCCTATCCACGGATACTGCTAATATTGTGAATACTTCGGCATGAAAGTCTTAATTAGCTGTCAAACAGGCACACAAGGAGATGATGGTGGTGAAGACAGCTGTAGCCAATTCTCAAAAGAGAAATAAAAAGAGAAAATAAATCTTTAGTGTATTCTATAAAGGGAACAGAATTTTCTAGTTGTACCTTTGTGTAGGGAGCTATTCCACAGCATAATTACAGAATTACATCCACTCAGACTTAGTAGATCTATCATTGTCTGTTCCTTTACTAATTTTTGATACCTAGTGTTTGACATCAATGTTATTCATACTGACAGATAATCCCCTTTTGATTTCAGGTTTTCTTAATCTCCTTGTATGATCCTTGAAGTAGTCCCAAAGCATGTAAAAATTGTGATCCACATGTATTTAAATTTAAGTTCTCTTTACAAAGTTTTGCTACAAAAATAACTGACTTGGTTAAATTACATTCTGAGAAATATGTATACCTCCCATGCCATCTTACAGCTTCATTTTTACAAAGGCGTCATCATCCTTCATGTAAGTTTAAAAGACCTTTTCTCACAGAGAAAGAAAATGCTAGATGTGGCATGTTCTGCATGGGTGGTGAAGCAAAAGTTATAGGCTTTCATGCTGTCTTTCATCTGGTAAATTTAAAAATGGGAAATACTATCTAATGTGTTTTCCATTAAAATTTTTAGCAGCTGTGCAACAATGAGAAGAGGAAGGCACAACTTGGAAATTATCCCTTTATATTATTTCACAAGCTAAGTTACATAAATAACACTGCGGTGTCTGTCACCTTGAACCAAACAGTATTTTTGTTCGTTTCCGTCAGTGAAGCCAGGATTTCTCAGCAAGTGCAGTACTCAGAACAGCATCTGAGTTGAAAACAAAATACCATCTTTTACTTTTGTTTGTCTCCTGCACAGAAGAGGATTAATTTGATGGTTTCCTGGGACTGAGAATAAGTGCAAGCATTGGCTATAAACACAGGAAAAAAGGAAGGGATGAAACTGAGGTGGTACATATAACTGGTTATTTTATTTAGCTACAGAACTGGAAAGAGAAAGGAAAAGCAAATTTTCTGAATTTTTTTGTTAAATGCTACAGGGGAAGCAGAAACAGCTGATTCACAAGGTTAGTAAAATAGAAATACTTCTTGTCTAGAATTTTGGTGGGATGAGGATTTGACCATACAGCTTCCTAACTTCCAGTTATGTGCACTGGTTTCTGTGCCATGAAGAAAGGAAAGGCAGAAATCCTCTCATGCTCTCTTGATGAAACAGGTTCACTCTACAGAGAATGATCCTTGAGAGCAGGGGCTGGTTGCTGCAAGTCCCATTTACAGGATATGTGCTCTGACTACCAGGCTCATTCGTGCTTCACCCCAGGCTAACTACTAACTTTTACTGTAAAGTAACTTTAACTATCATGTATTTTTGCACTTGTCCAGTGGATTTGATACTGCCCTGAAAAGTGAGTTTCTGGGCTTCTCCTTAGAAGAAAAGATTTATCTTTCAGGTGGAACCGAAGCAGGTCTCATGCTTAGACAGTACCAAAGCTTGTCTAACAGGGACACCATCCGCTGAGGCACTTGGCGTGTGCTGCCATCAGTAACAAGTCAGTGAGTAACACTGAGGTCCTAGTTCAGTGGGCTGCCTCTTGTCTTCCTGCGGTCTGAGAGTGGTAGAAAGAGCACTGACTATGGGGCAAACTATCGTCACTTTGTACTTCACCAGTTTTCAGCTGTTTGTACATTCTACTGCAGAAAGCTCCATTATACTTACGGCTTGCAGCTGTGAACACCAAGAGTCAGCTCATCTAGTTTTAGTCATCTTAAAATTGGTGGTGTAATCTGAGGTAGTTTTGCCAACTGCTCCCGTATACAATGGAGAGAGAGGCACTCAATAAGCAAATCATGTAGTCCTAAAATAATTATATCAGATAGAGAGGATGACTTTCCCAGATGGAGGCGCTTCCTTCTCTTTCTTTCTCTTGACTATAGAGGAAGTAAAGACAAAAAGCTTCTCGTCTTTCAAGCAGATACAGCTAGACGAGCTGACTTCTGCTGTTAATAACTGAAGATAGTTTCCCTGGCCCAGATCCTACTGACAGAATATTAAGTGTACCTATAGCTCTCTGCTTTCCTTGACATTATATCCACCTTACTGGCTGAGAGGGTTACTGTCTCCATTTGGCAGCCATGTTATTTGGAGGAAGAATGCTTGTCGGCTCACATCCTTAGTACCTTGCTCCATTGCTGCTGATCAATGGCCTGACATCACGGAACACTCCAGAAGCAAAAATATGTTTTTTTCTTCTCTGTTTTCTCTTCTTCTTTTATGTTTTTTTTATAATTTTTAAAAATTTATTTGTTTATCTCTACTGAGTTTCCATCAGGCGAGATGGTTGCTTACAATTATATTTACACTGTCCTTGCAGCAGTTACCATCCCTGCAATAGAAAAATTCTGCCATAAAATGAGTGAAGCTAATTTATTAGCCAGGGATTGGATTGACAGGTGGTAGGCTAACAATTCTTCTACTCTTTTAGCAGAGTTTCAAGATTCACAAAATGAAAGATGTATATTTTATTGGACCCTGGTAAAATATTGTTTTAATATTTCATAATAAAATAAAAAGCAATAAAACAATATGCCTGTTGTAGCTTGAATAGCCTTAAGGGTTGCTTTGCAGGGACTCATAAAATGGCAAGAAGCATTTAACACAGCATATCTGGTTCACTGTAGATTCTGTTCCCAGTGATAACCTACTAAGATCAGTATACAAAGATGCTTGTGGCTAGTCCTTTCTTTAGGGAGCTGGGATTAGATCAAGGAAGTGAAGTCATGAGATAATGCAAATTAAAAACCAAAGCAAAACAAAACAGAACAAAACAAAACCACCATCACCACCAAAAGCAACAAAAAACCCAGACCAAAAACCCAGAATTCTGTAACACCTGTTTGTTATTCTTTCCTGTAGAATAATCTAATGCATACAAAATAATCTATTATATTTTATTTTCCCTAGTTGTGTCTGTGCTTTCCAGTTCTCCCTTCCAAAATTCAACAGAGGATTTTAATTTGTAAGATCTCCTAGCTAGTATTATGTATCCATAAAATTGCAACTGTTTCTCACTCCTTCTCATTCCACCTTTCGGGGGTCGTGTAAACAAATCAGAGGATGACAAGCATGTCTCTGAATTACTGTCCCTCTCAGGGTGAGAAAAGGGAGCTTGTCTTCAGCACACTTAGCATGTTCCCCACATCATCCCAAGAGGAGATATCTTCTGGTATCACTGCCTCCTTTTGTTAACTGCAAAATAAATATTGCAATGACTGAAAAATGACAGTTTTAAAAAGGGACAATTTGAGAGTAGCATTAACACCTGCTTCCTCACATGCAGATCTCACTTTCGTCCTAGCTCTGCCACAGATATCCTCTGTGAGTGTACAAATTCACGTATGCTTCAATTGCATATCTGTAAAATTGGATTAGTGACTTTCTCCCCTGTTGTTTTGTGATTTCTCCTCTATCTATTGACTGGGACAGTGTTGATTTTGCTTCATTTTTCCCAGTGAGGCATCAGCTTAATGTCACGCCCAATGACATTATTGTAATTCAAGTCATAGGTAAGACAGGTACAAACTTCAAGAAAGGAAGGCATGGTGACTACTTTTTTTCCAGTCAACACAGAATACAGAAGGTGTTATGTTATGCAGCTCTTCGTTACCACAGATGGGCAAAGATTTCTCTTTTGACTGTTAACCAGTCTGATAAAATACCTCTTATCTTGATTTCTGGCTGTGAATTAGGGGCAAGCTTCCGTCCCTAATCAATTCTGTTCCATCATGGTCCCATCCAGAAGGTCTGAGCTTTCAAAGTATTTGATTAGGTTTCTGAAGTATTCTTCCTTTTTCTTTTTCTTGTTTATTTCTTTTCTTTCTTTTTAACCTTGACTGAAGCTAGTCTCTTTTTCTGTACTTTTCTATATGGCTCTTTTTCATAGCTTTTAAGTTCAGCTTCTTACTTTGCTTCTCTGCCCAGCTCTTGATTTCTGGCTTGTGTTCCTAATAACTGCCATGTTTTTCATTGCCTGACTTTGGTTCTTGGCTTCCATCTGGAAATCTGGCACAAACACTTGACCCGTGGCTTGCCTTCTGCTAGTGCTGGCCCTACCCACCAGATGTATCTATCCATGCCTTCGGTCCTATCAAGCAGGTGCCTGAAAGCTACAACCCAGAAGGAGTACGGGTCATGTAACCAATCAGAAACAGCTTTCACTGTCACTCATATTAAGGTAGAATATTCTTACAAATCATTTCAGTGTCTCTACCAGCATATCTTTTCTGCTTGCCTTTCTCTTTTAACTTCTTCTTCAGCATCAGTTTGACAAATGTTTGGTAGGTCCCTTCTGTGTCAGTGAGTCATTTGCTGCAAAATTACTCAGCTTCTGTTTGCTTTCAACTGGGCTCCACTCCAGATACAAGGAAATATGTTCCTTTGATGCAATAATGATTTGTTTTTCTGGGCATCTTATTTGAACTATGGGCCGTTTGTTTCCTCCCGATTTCCAGATAAATCTACCACATAGCTAAGGTAAGCAACTGGAATTTATAAAGCCTAACAGTAAGATAGTACGGGTTAGCATATTAAAACAGAGGCTGATGCTACCTCTGCAGTGCTCATATTTTGCTGGTACACTGGCTGATTCTGATCACACTCTGCCTTAATCCAACTGCGCATTGCCAGTCCAGAAAGCACCAAGTGTGTTTCACCTCCCTATCAGCTGCAGAATAGTTCAAATACAGTCCGCATGTCTTTAGTCATGTGAATGGATCTATTCCACAGGTTCAGGCTTAAAGGCTGCAGAAGACCTTTAGAAGTTCTAGGGTAAGCTGTGTTTACCACTCAGTGTAAACTTCTCTTTACTCTTCTCCCTACATATGGAAAAAATTATACCAGAGTTCATAATTCATTGTGCAGGCAAAGATTAAAAAATACTATCTGATTTATCCCACTGCTTTAATTCACCACAGTTTTTAAGGTGCTTCAAGGAGGTCACAAAGATCCTTCGTATTTACTAAACACACTTACTCGTTTCATATCCTATTTTCCTTCTTCTAGCCCACATCAAGTCTTCAGAATTTTAAAATCAAATGTCTTTAATCAGTTTAAAGGTCATCATATTATCTTCCTCTGAAAAATGGTGATAATTTTTCTTTGATGACTAAGACAGTTTTAACTGTTAACACAACTTAGCGTATGTAGCACTTTCTCTGGGAAAGGTGATGGCAGAAGTCAGTGATTGTATTTCCATTAACATTTAGTTTCAGAATAACAGTACATCTCTAAAATTGACCCCAAATTCTGTATTTATCTATTTACCATGTGTTAGTTTAGTTTCCAAGGTGTTCTTAGTTTCTTAGTTTGCAAAACATAGATTTGTTCTGGGGAAAATTAAGATAGAATATTTTCTCATGTTTAATTTGCTGTATTTCCTTTTGTTTTGCATGTTACAGGTGAATGATAAAAACAACTCAAGGAATTATATAGGAAGCCCAAGAGTGTGATTTATGCGGACAATATCCTTCCTTAAAAAGAAGGAAGAATCGACTCTGCTAAGTTATCAGCTTCATTCTCCTCTTCAATTCTTTTTGGTTTTTTTCCATACTGTTATTCGGCTTTCCCTTAACAACTCCAAATCCCAGGTGAGTTTTGCAATTGCAGATAGCTCTGATGTTTACGTAGCTCTCTATTTATGCATAGCAGATAGAGAAACAGATCAAATGGAGCAAGAGTCAGTCCTTTTGTCCTGTTTCTGAATGATCTGTAATCCTATCATGATACAAAGCTGACTGGAATGTCAGAAACGACACTAGATTTATAAAATCAGAAGCATATTTTCAGATGCAATACTCCATGCAAATTATTCATGACAGAACTTTTTTCCTTTTCCATAAATTTTGAGTTTATGCACTGCTTGGGCATCTTTTACATTCATTTTAGAGCTAGAAATATCTCTGTCCTGAGATACAGGAATATACTGAAGAATCAGCTTTGCTACAGATCTAAACACTACCTTCACAATTGCTCCCCACCTTTCTTCCTCAACCTGTGCTTTGATTTCTCTGGGAAGGATTTCTGGATGCATGGGCTGAAAGACAGTTTCTGTGCCTGCCAAAAAGCCCCCTGATCGGAGTGATCAGAAGACCAAGACAGGACAACATACTGTGCAGTATGGCTATCTCATGGCTGAAGTGTTGCCACCATTTTTCATTGACCAAATACATTCAACATAGCTTTTGCTTTTGCCAGTAGTCTGTCATCTGTACTGTACATGCACTGTGCTTGTCTTCCTGTGGAGTAGAACCCGTGTGAATATAGATATGAAAAGATGGTCATGACTTCTGTGCCTTCACCAGTCTAATAATGATTTGGTTGATCAGATTGTTACAACTGGAGAAGATTATTCCTGAGTTTGAAGAATCTAGAGACAGAAATATTTTTGACATCGTCTCTGAAGTTGATATTCTTGTCCAGCTAAGTTTTATTCAGTCTTTCAGTACAAGAGTGATTAGAACTGAAGGAATCTCCTGTGGTACACATATGCCTGATGGTTCGATCAGGCAACATTTGACTCACTCTTTTTGAATACACCCAAGAAAAGTTTGTCAATTCAGTGAAACAAGTGCAATAGTTTTAAGTCAGACATATTCCATGATATTATAAAAATATTGGGCAAGTCTACTGTTGCAGCTTTTCTTTTTTTTAAGTATGACTTCATGTTCTGCATGATTCCCTTCTATAAGAGACAACTATTGTTTGTTGCATCACAGTTGTTTTATGTAATCTGTAACATTAATTTAAACAGCAGATAAAACGGAATCCCTAGTGGCTCCTCTAATGTGGCTTGCCATGGCCTCCCTTGGAGTTGCAACCCCTGCTTTGCAAAGCACTGGTTTAGGAATCTTTTCCTAATAAAGTGCACCCAGTTTTTTTCCTCAATAAGATTGTTCTTGATGCTCAGATGTTGATTAAAATGCCATATCTGATAAGTGCACATAAGTCACTATTTATCATTCTGCTTGTTTGGTTTGGTCTGGATAAATGCCAGGTGCCCATCAAAACCACTCTATCATTCCCCCTCCTCAACTGGACAGGGGAGAGCAAATATGATGAAAGGCTCATGGGTTGAGACAAGGACAGGGAGAGATCATTCACCAATTACTGTCACGGACAAAATAGGTTGAACTTGGAGAGAAAAAGGGAGTTGATTTTATCACTGATCAAATCAGAGTTGGATAGTGAGAAATAAAACCAAACCTTGAAACACCTTCGTCCCACCCCTCCCTTCTTCCCGGGCTCAGCTTCACTCCTGTTTCTCTGTCTCCTCCTCCCACCCCAAGCGGCTCAGGGGGATGGGGAATGAGGGTTGAGGTCAGTTCATCACACTTTGTCTCTGTCACTCCTTTGTCCTCAGGGGGAGGACTCCTCACAGTCTTCCCTGGCTCCAGCGTGAGGTCCCTCTCACGGGAGACAGTTCTCCACAAACTTCTCCAATGTGAGTCCTTCCCATGGGCTGCAGCTCTTCATGAACTGCCCCAGCGTGGGTCCCTTCCATGGGTTGCAGTCCTTCAGGAACTGCCAGCAAACCTGCTCCAGTGTGGGCTTCTCTCTCCACGGGTCCACAGGTCCTGCCAGGAACCTGCTCCAGTGCAGGCTTCCCATGGGGTCACAGCCTTCTTTGGGCATCCACCTGCTCTTGCACAGGGTCCCTTCCACAGGCTACAGATGGATATCTGCTCCACCATGGACCTCCACAGGCTGCAGGGGGACAACCTGCCTTACCATGGTCTTCATCACAAGATACAAGGGAAAATTCTCTGCTCCAGCATCTCAAGCACCCCCTCCCACCCATTCTTCACTAAACTTGGTGTCTGCAGTGTTGTTTCTCTCACTTCGTCTCACTCCTTTCTCTAGACTGCTCTTTCACCGCAGTTTTTTCCCCTTATTAACTATGTTATCCTAGAGACGCTGCCACCGTCGCTGAGTGGCTTGGCCTTGGCCAGCGGCGGGTCCATCTTAACGCCAGCTGGCATTGACTCTATCAGACATGGGGGAAGCTTCTTGCAGCTTCTCACAGAAGCCACCCCTATAGCCCCCCCCCGTTACCAAAACCTTGCCACGCAAACCTGTAACACTGCTTTATTGCATACAGTGGTGGAATTAGATAAAAATGGGGAAAAAACCCAACCAGTTTATTTTGTCATAAAGCTACTGGGAAATTCTGGCATTCAAAGTAAGTGTTTCAGGAGTTTTGCCAAGGAAGCAGCTAGCTGGTGTGAGTGATGATGCAAAGGCTTGAAAGGAAGAACAGATCATAAAAAAAAGTAAAAGAATCAAGGAAAGGAATGAAATTATGGGACTGAATGTGTCTGTTTCTGTGGCTTTGCTTCTTCGTGTGAGGCTAACAAAAGGAAATAATTGGTCTGAGAAAAAAAGCTGAAGAGCTGAAGAGCTGAAACAAAATGTGGAACTGAAAGCCCAGTTTATAGGTAGTTTTACTGTTTCAAAAGATCTGCAGCTGTTGTAACACAGTAGCATTTGTTACTACAGGGCAACACTATAGTTGCTTTATAGCCTCTAGTTCCCTTCAATACAGACCATTTTCCTACTTCCTAGCTCTGTGAATATTCATTAGCAAAACCCAGTCCTCTATGTTTCCCGTCTTGCCCTAAATAGCCTCAGAAGGAAACCACAGCCTATAGACACTTTAGCCCTTAGGATGAAAACGAATTTGGTTATCATTTAATTAACCAGTTTAAGTGATGATTGCTATTAACAGCTGCCTTCTCCAGCAACAAATCACAGCACATAAACAAACGGTGCACCTACTGCAGGTAGATGAAATATTGCAATGCCTTTTAGCACTGACCAGCCCTTAGATTAAATACAAGTATGGATTCCAAATTGTGATGTTGACCTACCTCTTCAGTCATTCAGCTGGATAATTTTTTCTTAAAATTCACAACTGTTCATAGCAGAAACTGGGTTGACAGAAGTAGTAATATGAATAAAACCAACAATAACAGTGTGGCAAATGCAGTCGGTGTGAAAAGAAAATCTACAAATCAAAGCTCATTTTATACTTAAAATAATACTCTTCAAGTTTTTAATATATGTTTATGAACTTGAAGAAATATGTGTCTTCCAGAATTACAATACTCCAATAAAACATTTTTCACATGTAAAGGAATCAATGTTATCCCTCGTCACCATACAGACAAATCAGGTCACAGCATCACTCTACAGTAAGAAAGCACTGTTGTCTTGTTTCACAGGGAAAGAAATTTAAATTATTTCTTCAAGATCACACAATCTGTGGCAGCACCCAGACTTCTTGGGTCCTGCCTTAATACTTCACTATTTTTAAGCTTTCTTTTTCCCCTTCTCTGACACTTTGAATAGCCAAGGCACAAAAGAAAAAAAAAAATCCTACTGCCAAATAATCCTACAGCTGAAGCAGCAGTGGTGGAACAAGCAGTAGTTATTTCCTGAGGATTTGCACTCCTTCACGATGGTGGGGGGTGGATAATTTGATTTTTAATTGCATTTATATCAAGATTATAAATAAACCTGCCTCTAAAAATTTATAAATAATTAAAAGAGTGATTTATGTTTTCTCTTTTACCATTCTATTGTGTATTAAGGGCTTTTACAAGTATTCATTGCTTGCACATTTTAACTGTTTGGTAAGATTTTATCTGTGCACAATTTGATTCTGTATGCAGTTTTAGCAGTTAGCGGCCTGAAGACTCATAAAGTGTCTGACCATATGTTGTCTTGCTCTTCAACTTCTAGTACAAAATTCAAAGTATGCATTTTAAAAATATTTTTATACTGCTAAACAAATGTTGTTCCTATGCTATGAATAGTCCATGAAAACATTGAAACTTTTTTTTTAAACTAGCTAACATTATCATTTCAACAGAGAAACCACAATGAAATAGCAGAAAGGAAGAAAAAGAAAATAAAACTATTTTCCTTCACTTATGTATCGCTTATTTTCCTAATTTTCACACCATTATGAACTATGATTATATTATATTTCATAGACTAAACAACATTAAACTCAAGTCTTCAAAGGATATCAGCAAACAAGATCTAAAAGCAGTAAGAAGTTTAATAATGATTCAAGATTGCTTATTCTGCTTTTGCATTGATCTATTACCTGGCACTGTGTTCTATGCCACCGACATGAGTATTTCATAAATCCAATGTCCAAATCACTTAGAGCTATTAAAGACAATATGGTTTTTTGTATATGTCACCAAAGAATTTGTTGAGGACACATTCTAGTTTACATCATCTGTATTCTTTAGAGTCCATTTACTTTCTACATATATTTTTTTCTCAAAAAAGCATGTACAATTGACCTATGCTTAGGGGAAGAGCTTTCACATTGTTAAAAATCACAAAAATAGTACTGCTAAAACAAGTGTTCAACCATACCTCAGTTAGAAATGACCCCACCTAAACCTTAGAGTTTTTGTTCATTATCTAGACATTCTGTTGTTTTCTCTTGATTCCTTTTGTTATTGTTCTAAATACAGCCAGATGCTGAAGGTTATTATGGTCTGTGGAAGGCTGATGACATAATTCCTTCATGTTTGCTGAGTAAAATATAGACACTAAAAAATAAAACAAAAATTAAAAAATATCATTGCTTACTTCAAATCAAACCAGAAGACCTAAGAATAAGACGCAGAACCATAGAATCGCTAAGGTTGGAGGAGACTGTCAAGATCATTGAGTCCAACTATCGGATAGTATAAGATCACTCTAAATTCTTGGAGAAGCAATTCAAAACCTTTCTTCAGCAGCACAGTCTCTTTTACCGGACTACATCACTACAGGCATGAGGTTGCCCTTTTAATCTCCAATTCTACACTCCAGAATCACATAGTGGAAAGAGCAGCAGCAATGGGAAGATAATTGCAGCAATGAGCAGGAATCATGATAGGGGACACAGCATGTATCTACACCGTGTACTCTGGAGCTCATGTGTGGCCATAGTCCCCTAACTATCCCCACAGTATAAGCACCCCTCACCTAGGAGGTGCACGCATGTCTCTAGTCAAACTCTCTTGTGGGAATGGTATCGTCATAAGCAGCTGGGCTTGAATGTAGAGTTGTTCACTGCTCTTCTGCCAGTTCCTCACACTTCTGTTCTGTTTTTTTACCCTACCAAAATATTCCCACCTCCCTCTTTCCTAGAAACTGGTTGACGCTGTCTTTATTTTCAAAGCAGCTTGCTCTAACCTGTTAAAATACTACTAACAGCTCCCTGCCGCCTGAAGACAATTCTCTGCTAAGAGCTAGATGACCAGAGGAGTGATTCTTAAGATGCAGAAATGAAATATGTTCAAGAAATATGTTGATTTTTCTCTGTGCAGTCACAAACACAGTTACAAGTTTGCTTCAGAGAATCTGATGCCATCAGGGATGTTCTATCATGGTGTGCAAAGCCAGAACTACCTGTCTGGAGGTGGCAGTCTCAGATCTGTCTGTACACACAATCTGTGCATATTCTTTGAGCAAAGTTCTTGATACTGTTTGATTCATGAAGCATCCTATGTCCTCAAATTCCTTTCTTCTTTCAGAAGAACTCATAACATATAAAAAAAAAAAAACTATTTTGAGGACATATTATACAATCACATCATAGTGAGTCAGACTCATTACATTCTAACCAGGAGCAGCCTTTTGAAGAAATCTGGGTTTGATGAAAATACACTCTTTATTTGCACCTTTTATTCTGAAGGTTTCATCCATAGATTTTTGTTCTGTTACCAAAGTTTGTATTTATCACTGCTAAAGCTCACTTGAACAACTTCAGTGGAAGACAGAGTGAATAAAGGAAGGAAATATTTACCTAAACTTTCATAGGTGAAGTGATATGTAATAATACTGTGTCATAAAATTCCTTGCCCTCCTTGATCATTCTTTACAGTGGAAATTTACAGTGTTTTAGCCGGATGACAGAGGGAAACAAAGCCTAAAGCTACTAATGTCTGATTAACTTTGTTAGTGCTGCTCTTGATGTTTGTAGACACCTGAAGATAGAGGGTAATTCTGAAAAATATTTATGTTTTATGTAATATTTTGTATTATCTATATTTACACAAATACACATGCTCTTGGATTTGCAGTTAGGTTATTCTTGTCAGTGTGGCCAGTTTTGAAGGTCTCATTCTTTTGTTTCTGACCTTACTTCTCCATCCCATGGCCTCTTGTTTTCTGCTGGTTTTTGTGGTGGGTTTCTTAGTGGTTTCATTTGTTGCTTCTTTTTAACATGGTTCTCAGCACATACTGATGAATCCTGATTCTTGTTTGAAATATCCCAGCCTTCTCCTTGTAGAGTTTCCACTGCATGGTCTCAGTAGATGGACAGGTTGAGACAGACAGAGCCAGTGGCAGGAATTCAATAGTCGTAAAACTTTGTTGTACATAACTGATTCAAAAGGAAATAATGCAATAACAAGTATAAGCAATTTTACCTCTGTAACTGTTCTGAGTTTAACTTCTTGAAAACGAAAAATAGAGGCACAATAGAAGAAATGTTGATTCAATGTTGTTGATATGTTATGAAAAATCAAATAAGATTTCACGTGTTTCCACCTTAATGTTTTCTTTGAAATAATTTTAAATGTCTCACTTCTTCCTTTGCTTTGGCAAGCACTTTCAAATTCTAAAATGATTTGAAATGTGTCCAGTTATGCAGCCTAAATGATCCAGCAGTAAGGGAAACGAAAAAGGTATTGATGATATGGCTGGAATTACATGAAGATTAAGGATTATATAAAGATCCAATAAGCACGAGAAGCATGTGACAGGGTACTATTGGGACAAGATCCTGAAGCCACAGATCAGTATGGTTATGCTTGATCCACTGTGTTCTGGACAAATGCTCAGCATCCTGCACAAACCTTCTCCACCAACCTCTTCATCTTACTGCCATCAGTGTGCCACCATACATTATAAACAACAGAGCACTTACAAATCTCTGGAAATTGCTGGGGAGGAGGTGCAACATCACCATAATCACTCTTCTACAGCTTGTGTTAGGCACAGTACCTAGGAGAGGAAAAGAAGATACTATAAGCAGTTGTTACTTCTTACTGTTGTAGGGGCAGCCTCAGTCTAGGTGTTGGCTATTCTCTCTGTAATTAGTTGTTAGGCTGTTACTGCATGGGTGCATACCTAAGAATTGAAAGCATGTGTATCTGTCTTCATCATGTGAAAGAAAAGGAACACAGCTATGTGATTCTATGATTCTATGCCAAACTAATTCCGTGATTCTATGATTACGTGCCAAACTGCATTTTTTGTCATAATGCAAAAAAATTGTTCGTTTAGAGCTGTGTTTTGCTCTTAGATCTTTTCCTCCCACCATTCTCAACACACACACACTAAAGCAGAAAACTCAGAAACTTAAAACTTGACATTTTCTTTGACTTAAAAATGTTTTAAGTCTAACCATAATGAAACAGCAGAAGATTTCGATTAATATGATAACGTCTACATTGAAAAAGTTGCACTATTTTCCAGAAAAATTGGGAAGATGGTGGAAATACAAACAGCAGTCCTGAACTCAGACCAAACTCTTCTTCGCAACTACAGAAAAACAAGTATCACAAAAACGTATCAGGATAGAAAGTTCTATGCTGCCCTGATGTACATTAGTGAGATCCAGGTCAGCTGTGTCCTTCATCATTTATAACTTATAACATCTTCAGTAGCATCTTGGGCTTCGATACATCCAAAAAGATAAATGAGAGCAAGCTAGCTTTCACGTTAAATGATCTCAGAGAAGAGTGTTGAGATAAAGCAGAGGGGGAAGAGGAAGCATTCTGAACAAATAAGACCTTCTTTCAGGCAATGTACAAATCTCAGGCTTACTGTGCTTGTTTGTATCCTATTCTTTCTCAGTAATCTTTGGTTTCAATGGTGCTTCTAAACACTTATATTCAAAGTTAATATATTTTTAAAAGACACCTAATTTATGGCAGTTAGCACAAAGTTTTGATATTAGATTTATATCAACATGAATTTTTTTTAAGCTACAATTCATAATCTCTATTCGTTTTGAATGTTTTCAGTGGCTGAATCATTTTTAGGAATGATAAGGTTTGTAGGGATTCAAACTTGTGTTTTTCTTCAAAACACAAGCTAAAATCACAGCTAAAATTAAATCAAATATATTTTTTAATCGTAATGTGATATCCCATTGTATTTCTGACCTTAACAGGGTAAAACCTGCTCAATTCCACTACATAATGCAGATAATACCTTCATCGAAGGCATTTTAAATATGCATCCATGATCATCAAAAATCACCTAATTATCCACTATGTTGAGTAATCAGCATGAAATATAGCTGAGACTTTTGAAATCTCCTACTGTATTCTCAAACCACTTATCCTTCGTACATAGCTGCTAGCTGACAGCTGCTAGTACCATCAGCTAAAGATCTCACAAGAAATACCTACACCAAATGTAGTCCACAGGTGAAATAACAAAAATTTACTTTAAACTGCATTTCCTTTTTGCTGTCTTTTTCCTAATGACTATTCTTAAAAGAGAGTTCATGCCAGACTAAGCTATTGGCCTCATCTGTAAGTAACCCAGCTACATGAAACACTGTGTGTCTCCTTTTTGGAGCAGAATGCACTATTTTTCTGTATTCTCCTGAAATCATAGAATCATAGAATAATTAAGGTTGGAAAAGACCTCTAAGATCATCAGGTCCAACAGCCAACACCACCATGTCTGCTAAACCATGTCCTGAAATGCCATATCTACATGTTTTTTGAACACCTCCAGGGATGGGGACTCTACTACTTCTCCGGGTAGCCTATTACAATGCCTGACCACTCTTTCAGTAAAGATATTTTTCCTAATATCCAATCTAAATCTCACCTGATGCAGCTTGAGGCCATTGCCTCTCATCCTATCGCTAGTTACCTCGGAGAAGAGACCAACACCTGCCTCGCTACAACCTCCTTTTGGACAGTTGTAGAGAGCAATCAGGCCCCCCCTCAGCCTCCTCTTCTCCACACTGAACAACCCCAGTTCCCTCAGCCACTCCTTGTTAAGACTTGTTCTCCAAACCCTTCACCAGCTTCATTGCCCTTCTCTGGACATGCTCCAGCACCTCAATGTCCTTCTTGTAGTGAGGGGCCCAAAAATGAACACAGTACGTCAGGTGCAGCGTCACCAGTGCCGACTACAGGGGCACGATCACCTCCCTACTCCTGCTGGCCACACTGTTCCTGATCCAAGCCAGGATACCATTGGCCTTCTTGGCCACCTGGGCACACTGCTGACTCATGTTCAGCTGGCTGTCAACCAATACCCCAAGGTCCTTTTCTGACGGACAGCTTTCCAGCCACTCTTCCCAAAGCCTGTAGCGTTGCATGGGATTGTTGTGACCGAAGTGCAGGAACCAGCACTTGGCCTTGTTGAACCTCATACAGCTGGCCTCAGCCCATCGATCCAGCCTGTCCATATCCCTCTGCAGAGCCTTCCTACCCTCAAGCAGATTGACACTCCCACCGAACTTAGTGTCCTCTGCAAACTTACTGAGGGAGCACTCAATCCCCTCATCATTGATGAAGATGTTAAACAAGACCGGACCCAAAACTGAGCCCTGGGGGACATCACTTGTGACTGGCTGCCAGCTGGATTTAACTCCATTCACCACCACTCTCTGGGTTCAGTCATTCAGGCAGTTCTTTATCCAGCAGAGAGTACACCCATCCCAACCATGAGCAGCTAGTTTCTCCAGGAGGGTGCTGTGAGGAACAGTGTCAAAGGCCTTAAGAAAATCCAGGTAGATAACATCCACAGCCTTTCCCTCATCCACCAGGTGGGTCACCTTGTCATAGAAGGCGATCAGGTTGGTCAAGCAGGACCTGCCTTTCATGAACCCATGCTGGCTGGGCCTGATCCCCTGGTTGTCCTTCACACTCCCGGTGAGCGCCCTCAGGAGGAATCGCTCCATAATCTTGCCTGGCAACAAGGTCAGGCTGACAGGCCTGCAGTTCCCAGGATCCTCCTTCCGGCCCTTCTTGTAGATGGCTGTTACACTGATGATCCTCCAGTCATCTTGGACCTCCCCTGTCAGCCAGGACTGCTGACAGATGATTGGAGAGTGGCTTGGCTGGCTCCTCTGCCAGTTCCCTCGTCACTCTAGTGTGGATCCCATCTGGCCCTGTGGGGCTCGTCAATGTCCAGGTGGCATAGCAGGTCATTAACTGCTTCCTCCTGGATTATGGGAGGTTTGTTCTGCTCTCCTTCCCTGTCTTCCAGCACTGTGGGCTGACTATCCTCGGAATAACCAGTCTGACTATTAAAGACTGAGGTGAAGAAGGCATTGAGTATCTCAGCCTTTTTCTCATCCTTGGTGGCAATATTCCCCCTCGCATCCAATAAGGGATGGAGACTCTCCTTGGCCCTCTTTTTGTTGTTGATGTATTTGTAAAAACTTTTTTTATTGTCCCTTACAACAGTGGCCAGCCCGAGTTCTAGCTGGGATTTTGGCTTTCTAATTTCCTCTCTGCATGACCTAACAAGACCCCTGTATGCCTCTTGAATCACTTCTTCCATACGTGGTAGACGGTCCTTTTTTTCCTGATTCCCAGCAAGAGTTCCCTGTTTGGTCAGGCTGGTCATCTTCCCCCCTGGTTTGTCCTGTGGCACATGGGGACAGCCTGCTCGTGTGCCTAGAAGACTTCCTCCTTGAAGAATGTTCAGCCTGCATGGACCTCTTTGCCCTTCAGGACTCTCTCTCAAGGGACCCTCTCAACCAGTGTCCTGAATAGGCCAAAGTCTTCCCTCTGAAAATCGATGAAGGTGGTTTTGCTGGCCCCCCTCTTTACTTCACCATGAACTGAAAACTCTATCATTTCATGGTCACTATGCCCAAGACAGCCTCCCTCCCACCACCTCTCCCACCAGTCCTTCTTTGTTAGTAAACAGTAGGTCTAGCGAGGCACCTCCCCTGGTAGGCTCACTTACCAGCTGCATCAGGAAGTTATCTTCCACACGCTCCAGGAACCTCCTAGACTTTTTCCTCTCTGCTGTGTTGTATTTCCAGCAGATGTCCGGTAAGTGAAAGTCCCCCACGAGATCAAGGGCTAGGATTGTGAGACTTCTGCCAGCCGCTTGTAGAAAACTTCATCTGCCTCTTCATCCTGGTTGGGTGGTCTATAACAGACCCCCAGCAGGATATCTGCTTTGTTGGCTCTCCCCCTCATCTTTACCCATAAGCACTCAACCTGATCATCACAATCGTTGAGCTCTGTGCAATCAAAGCAGTCCCTAACATACAGAGCTACCCCACCACCTCTCTTTCCTCACCTGTCACTTTTGCAGAGCTGATAGCCATCCATTGCAACACTCCAGTCATGAGAGTCATCCCACCATGTTTCTGTGATGGCAACCAAGTCATAGCTGTCCTGCTGCACAATGGTTTCCAGTTAATCCTGTTTGTTGCCCATGCTACATGCATTGGTGTAGATGCACTTGAGCTGGGCTATTGATTTCACCTCGAACATTGGCAAATGATATGTAACTTGACTCAAACCAGATAATTAAGCAACCCATTTCCTGACTTTTTTTTTTTTTTTTGAGCATATGGTACAAAAATGTGGTCTAGAAAAAAAATACCTGAAGCCAAGACGGTTACAAATTCTAGTTTTTTTCTGCTCCTGAAAACATGCATGTAGCTGGAAGTGGCAAGGGTGTTTATTGCATTAACTATGTCTCTGAAGAACAGACACCATGGATGCTCTTAGCCATTGCTTTACCGTGTTTTTGAATCACATACCACTGTGTAAGGTATGAAAGCAGTCAAGGAGCAACACCTGTTCTCTGTTGCATGATTCCCTTGTACTTAAGCTGGGTGACAATATCAAACTAGAATATTAGCAGAGGTTTGCAAGGAGACACAACTTAAACTCAGGGTAATGGAGACTCAGCTTTGTGGTCATCTTTGACCCTTGGTTTTGTGCATCTGCTGTTTATTTTCTCCTTCTCCTGAGATGTGAGATTTTACGTATTTTTGAAAATCTAAGCTTTGATCCTTGTTCACAGGTTGTTGTCCTTTAGTTTCTCCAGACTACTTTACAGTCTGGGTCTAGTTTCCCTTACTATTGTTTCATTTTCAGCATTTTCAGCAAATTTTGATTATGGTTGAAATTCTGTCAACAAGAGCGATTTGTTCAGCAGACTTCAGCTCCTGTCTAGCCATCCAAATAGCCAAATTTATACCTTATGAATAAAGGAGAGCTCTCCTGGAAGACTGACTGTACCACTCAAAATGCCTGCTGTGGTGGGCACCTATCACTTCCTTTGAGAATTATCCAGTTTTGATGTACCCTGCTTCAAAGACCTCCTGGGAGTGCACTTTAAACCACCTGCCGAACATTGAGAAACTGACCATCATGGTACAAAGATCATCGGTCTTCATATTCCCTTTATTTTGAATAATAAAAACTGTCATGAGTCAAGTTTGATGCAGGGCTGGTTTTACTTCATGGAAGACACTGTGCCAAAAGGAAGTATAGCAAGATATTAGAAAGACAAAAATCACCCTTTTTGGGGATTTTATTCCTTTAGTCATAAAGACTGCTGAGCAGTCTTCATGGGGATTATTAACATATTTCCTCTAGGTCCTGCCATGAGGTTCAGCAGGCCTGTACTGACCAAAAGGGGAAATGTCACAAGGATAATTCACGCTGACAGGTGCTCATGACCACACTACACACAGCTTGTCCTCCACCGCTCTGTGGCAGATATGGGTTGGGGACGTTCCATCCCAGGAGGAAGCTGGAAGCCCCTAAGAACAGAGCCAAGAAGCAAGTTAATAACTGTAACAAAGGGAACCAGGTTATCTGGCTCCTGACCTCTTTGTTCATCAGTGCAGACACACAATGGTGCCTGGAGCAAGGTGCTCCCAGGCCATGTTAAGATTTGGAAACCAGCTGGCAGCATCTGTCCAAAAACAGCCCCTCACTCTGCTTTGGTTTTGCAAAATCCTTTAGTTAATTCTCTTTCCCTGAGCCTATGCCAGCTCCTGTGCTTTGTAACTGGGGGTGAGTTGCTTCATTTACTTCTCTGTCCTTAAGACAAAGAGGAAACCATGGAGGTAATTGTGACTCAGATAATGCTGCCGGAGTGGCACAAGTGTTCATTAGTATTTTTTATTCAAGGTTCAATATTACAGATGAAGCCATAGCCTTTAAGTAAATCTTATATTTTAGTATTCTGTAATACGTTGGCTTGCTCACTTGTATATTCCAGTATCAGTCCTGGAGAAGGACAGAGTTTTTTGACTTCTCACAATTGTTATGAACCTAAAGCTTGTGAGAGAACCAGAGGGGAAAACTTCATCACTCTTATCAGATGGTAGACTGTCCATTTGGCATTCTGCCTGGAAACTTGCAAACTCAATTAAATGCACATATGGTCCGTAGCAGGCAGAATCAGTCTTTGCCAACACACATCCCTCTTATGGCACTTCCAAACTGTACCCACACTAGATAGCTTTTTCCACACAGATGATTTTTTCCACTTCTCCAGCAGCATCAGTTCAGCATATTGTCTTCTCTGCCCTGGAAGAATACAGGGAAGAATGCCAAGATGAACATCAGTTTGAACTCCACAGGGGTGATTTTGCTATCGAGGATCTTTTGTTGAGAAAGACAGGTATGGAGATACCTAGATTTAATGAGCAGTGCTGGTAGAATTAATAAATCTTCTCAATACTTCCTGAAGCAGCTGCTCTATTTTGAAATAATGAGCATATGGTTTCCTTATATTTCATTGATTTGATCCCCTTCAGCTAGAGAAATATTTCAGGGGAATGCAAATAACTTACAGAATTTCTGCATATTTCTGACTCCTTTTATTTTTCCTGGCTAAACAGAAAGCTGACTAGCATGTAAAAGGAAGAGCCAGAGGCAGCATTCAGATTCCTTAATAGAGGTTGTGCAGGGGGCAATGGGGCCTCTGACAATAATGAGGACTTTTGTGTGGCTGGAAGTTACAGTACTTGGGGGCTCTCTTAAAGGTTTTGGTTGTGTGAAAGAAACTGTGTGAAAGAAACAAGCTCAAGCTGGACTAACCCTACTTATACGCTGTGTTCTTTATTTAAAATTTCTCTTCAGAGGCAGGGAATGGGCAGGGAGGATGGTGAGAAGGCATCAAAGCAGCTTGTTAATCACAGGTTCAAAATTTATAGAAAAAAAAGAAGTTACGGGATAATTTTAAATTGTCTACTAGAACAAATCTTTCAAAGCAAAGCAAAACATGTTTTACTTTCTCAGTTGCTAGAGCTGTCTCCCTGTCCAGCTGTTTAAAGGGGAAACTGTATTCAATATTTGATCCACTGTGCATCCTGCTACTGACATTAGAAAATCGAATTCTGAAGTGAAATTGAAGTGAAAGCCGCTTGCATTTTTTTTTATAAGATCTTTCTGGAAACTGATTTCTGGCAGCTGCAAGCTCACAAGCTATCTTTTTACAGGAGCCAAAATATATACGGAAAACTTCCATGTGTTTTCATTTGGTAACTGTATAGTCTTGGCAGCTCTGAGGTCTGGAGGGCAGGAGCCATTCATGGAAAGACTGGTGACTGACAGGGAGGTGCGATGTTCTGCTCTGTCAGCTGTGGGGAAGATGTACATTCTGCTTCTGGTTACTTGGCTCCCTTCCTTATTTTTTACCACTACAGCATTGTGCAATATCGATACATTATTAGTATGTTCTACCTGTATATATACATACATATATGTTCTATATGTATATATGTTTGTGTAGGTATAAGTATACATATGTATAGATACATATTATGTATTGTAGCATTTGTGAACAGAAAATCATGTAATAACAGTTGATGAAACTGTGTTTCTTTACCCAAAACGACATTACAATATCGCTGAAAGTACTTCAGTTTTCCTTTTATATTTCTATTTTAATAAAATTTGATTTTAAAAATCCCCTTGAGACTCAGAGACATTTTCTCGTGCTGGTACTTCAGAAGGGAAAAAATCCAACTGTTTTGTGATGCTGCAGCAGCTTACATTTTCATCTACTGCAAATGCCTAGTGTTGCATCATGTAATTATTGACATTGTGAAACCGAAGCAAAAGGATTCACTTCCAGGTCTTCACCACATTTGAACCACTAAGCTGTAGTTATAGATCCAGGCCTATAAACTACAAGACCAAAAGGAAAGCCAGGTGGTATTTTTCATACATAAGAAATCGGCGCTTCTTAGGACAAGAAGCTGTATACTTCAATTTCTTTCCAGCAGAAATAAAAGTGATTTGTGTTTTGATGGATTGCAAATTGATACTAGGTCAGTCAAAGCCATCTTTTTCTCTCTTAGACCAAGCAAACTTCAACATCACAGAAAGTGAAACAATGCTATCCATCACAAAATACCAGTCTTTAGAAAGCAAATTAATCTCCCCTGCTCTTAAAATGTATCAGAAATATTACATTTGCTATCAAACTAAATTGCAAAATTTATTTCAGCCTCTGTGGTCCTGCAGAGATTGTGGCATAGTGATGTCTTCTCTTTATTTCTGACATGCAAGTGGCAGGGAGACAGATGAATGCAGCACCTCTCTTTTTGTGATATAATCCATACATTATTAATTTTTGTTGTTGTTGCTCTAAAGCTGTGAAACAGATGCCATTCTGAACTGAAAATCACTGTTCCGATATGAGCAGACACAGTCCCTGAGCTACCCAGTCAACAAATTAATGCTGCATAATTTAATAAAGGATGGTAATTACTCAGTTTCCCTATCTTGTTCCCCTCCCTGCTAATGATAACATTATCAAGCTTAGGCAGGGGGTATGAGCATGTGTGTATGTGTAGGGAGATAATTTACAATAAAAGAGGATGAGTAAGCAGATGAAGCAGGAAATGGTTCAATCCAGGAACAGGCTTCTAAAATCTTTTAATTTCTTATTTGCGGGGGATCTGCAGTGTGGCAAAGTGTTAAGCAGAATAATAGCAACGACAGAGTCATTAAAAGAGGTAAAGTAGAGAAAAAAAGTTAATCTTCCTGGCATTTATTTATCAAATGTTGCTGTACATTTCATTTTCATTCAAATTTTGGTTAGGAGGCAAATGTACTTGTGGACAGAAAGGGAAAGTCTCCTCCATAGGCTTTTCCTCTCTCCCTTGTTACCTCTGAGTGGGCAATGGATGATGTCAATTATAGCAGGATCAGTCTCAGAAGCAGAGATAGTTCCCTTAGGCATTCTGCAGTACTCCCACCATATGGTGCAAGTTTTTCCTCATTCAAAGAAAGGTGCCAAAAGGTGCTGTAAGCTGCAATACATTAATCCAAACTTCTGAAAACTCAGCCTGGCACATAAATTCTCCTTTACATAAAACATCTCGGAGGAGTCCTAGCACACCTGTATATCCTCTGTCCAACTAACAGATTATTTAATTCATTACAATCTGGTCACATAAACTCTACACTTTTACTCTTTTCATTCGGTCAATGGTCAAAGACATCTCAGAATAATTTTTTTTTTTAACATAAAATAAGCAATAGCAAGCTATATAACTGCACTGCTGGCAAAACGTGACAAGAAGAAGAAAATAAAGAGTTTTTTCTTAGTCAACAAGATTCACCTCTTTAAAATACATATTCATTGCACTAAAATCCTAGAATCTGAATTGCTGTATTATTGTTTTTAATGTCTGAATTTTTAACTAGACTTGAAGACTAAATGTCATATTGAGGAAAAGTTGCTGAATAAGAGTGATAAATTATTTATTACTCAACTTCTGAACTTTTCAAACAACTTTTTTTTTATAAACTTCAGAATACTGTTTAAGTGGCAAATTTAAATTTAAGAAATGATACATGAAACTTTATTTTTTCTAAAGTTTTCCATAGAAGTAAAAATACATGTTGGAGGATGTCCAGAGGAGGGGCACAAAAATGATGAGATGGATGGAACTCCTCTCCTGTGTCTCGAATGAGTGGGTAGGTCACTTAAAATATCACCATCAAATGTATTTACAAGAAATGATTTTACTAAAATTTTATGAAATGTGATTTTACAAACTTCGTTGGCAAGGTTCATTCTAATACTTATCAAATAGATGGAATACAAAATTAAGGTAGGATTGAGGTAGAATGGTTTATACAGAGACTGAAGAAAGATGTAAGGGGTAAGGGACACCCTCCCATTCAGTCACAAGGTTCGGAATGGACCCCTTTGCTTTCTAAACTCCTTCTCAGAGAGGACCGTAGGTGCAGCTGGATCCAGACTTAGCCTTAGACCACAGTGGTTTATGTCTAAAGGATATGTCTAGCAGCAATTCAAGGTAAATTCGCAGTGAGAGACAGAGAAAACCACAGAAACTTTGCAGCAATTAATCACTGGTTAATTTAGCATTTACAGAGTTATTAAAAAGAATTCACTACTGTGATCTCAGTAATGGGATATTATGCTTTGAATCGGTTCACACACACACAAACAATACGCATAAATGTAGCTTTTAAAAATTCCCCTCCAGTTCAGTGAAATACTCACTACAAATCAAATTATTTTCTCAATGGGTGAAGGTCAAGCCTCAGAGAGTGAGGGATCTCTGTAATTCAGCCCAGGTAACACTGAACTTCAGAGCTCCGAGAGGCATCCCACTCAGAGGGAGATGCTGGGCGCAGCCTGCTGTGGTCCAAGAGAGCTCAAAGGGCCCCATTCGGTATTGCTGTCTATAGGGTCTCAAGATGATTGACTCTAAGCATCAGTAAGTTTCCGTCCTGGCCACAATCCGTATGAGGTAATTCTGGTGTCTTGACAGCAACCATACAATTCCAGTACTTCCCAGAACATACAGTTCTGACATTTACCAGGAGGGTGTGATCCAGGCAGGCAGGGGGTGCCTGACCAGCACAGCTCACTGCTCTCTTAGAAAGAGCAGGGAAAGTGCCAGGTCTTCCCACCTCACTGCTCTCGTTCAAAGGTGAGAAAAATGTCCAGTCATGCCAGCTAACTGCTCTTGCAGTACAAGCAAGAACACAACGTTGGCTGATTCAGAGAATGCTGGGAGGGGGGGTGGGGGGGGTGCGGCTGCAGCACCACAGCCTGTGAGGAAAGGCTGAGAGAGTTGGGATTCTTCAACCTGGAGAAGAGAAGGCTCCAGGGAGACCTTATAGCAGTGTGGTAGGTTGACCACGGCTGGATGCCAGGTGCCCACCAAAGCCACTCTATCCCTCCTTCTCCACAGCTGGACAGGGGAGAAAAAAAGTAATGAAAGGCTTGTGGGTTGAGATAAGCACAGGGAGATCACTCAGCAATTACCATCACAGGCAAAACAGATTCACCTTGGGGAAATTAGTTTAATTTATTGCCAGTCAAATGAGACAACAGTAATGAGAAATAAAAATTAAATCTTAAAACACCTTCCCCCACTCCTCCCTTCATCCGTTGCTCATATTTACTCCCGATTTTCTCTACCTTCTCCCTCTGAGTGGCACAGGGGGGATGGGGAATGGGGGTTGCAGTCAGTTCATCACACGTTGTCTGCCACTCCTTCCTTCTCAAGGGGAGGACACCTGGAGCACCTCCTGCCCCTCCTTCTTCACTGACCTTGGTGTCTGCAGAGTTGTTTCTCTCATATGTTCTCACTCCTCTCTCCTGCTACAGTTGTTATCCCCCTTCTTAAATATGTTATCACAGAGGTGCTACCACCGTCACTGATGGGCTTGGCCTTGGCCAGCAGCTAGTCCGTCCTGGAACTGGCTGGCATTGGCCCTATCGGAATTGAGGAAGCTTCTAGCAGCTTCTCACAGAAGCCACCCCTGTAGCCCCCCCGCTACCAAAAAAACCTTGCAAACCCAGTACAAGCAGTCTTCCAGTACCTGAAGGGGGCCTACAAGAAAGCTGTTGAGGGACTATTTACAAAGGCATGTAGTGACAGGAGAAGGCATAATGGCTTTACACTCAAAGGTGGCAGATTTAGGTTAGTTATAAGAAAGAAATTCTTTACTATGAGGTTTGTGAGTCACTGGAACACGTTGCCCAGAGTAGTTGTGGATGCCCGCTCCCTGGAAGTGTTCAAGGCCGGATTGAATGAGTCTATGAGCAACCTGGTGTACTGGAAGGTGTCCCTGCTGATGGCAGGGTGTTTGGAACTAGATAATCTTTAAGCTTCCTTCGAACCCAAATCATTCTATGATTCTGTGATATTTTTGGGCCACAAAATAAACCGACACAGATGAAACTGGTCTCAGCTGGGAACCTGTAAACCTAAATTTATATAGACTAACCTCATATTCTTCCTAATTCTGACTGCACTTAGCCTCTTTCTCAAGGAGGAGCAAGGACACTATAAAGGATACTTCAGTGGGCAAAGAAATAGTATCTTCTGTGCAGCTGGTTTTTGGGAGGCTTTGTCTCCTGGGCCTCTTATTTACACTCTATTGAGCCCACTCTTGCCTTTAAGCAATAGACTATCGTAAAAGAATTACTTCCTTTCAGAAATGAAAATTCTTCTCTATTTCTTCCTTAGCTGAATATCCTTGGCAGATTGATCAGAGGCAGAGAACTGTAAAACTTTTTTTTTTCCTGATTCTAGAACTTAAGACAGTGACAGCCATTCAGCAGCCAGTCCAGATTAGCTGTTCTGTACCTGACACAGAAAAGGTAGAAGAGATGCTTAGATGTTTCTTTTCCCCATTTGCCAAACCATTGCCAAACAAAGACAAAGGATATCTATCCACATCCTGCAGCCAGGGTAAGGGAAAGAAAGACACTAGAAGAACTGAGGTTTTCCTCCCAGTCTCTTTTTCCATCAGTCTATTTATATATTCTTCTGATGGGACAGGCGAGGGACAGCAATGGTGTTTTAAATAGTATTTTTTCCTTTCTGAAATCTTGAAAGCTCCGTAGCATCCATTATATTTTCTAGAACATCAGTCAAAACTCCTCATGTCACTGTTTTTTTTAAACCAATCTCTCTAGACCATAGATGCTTGGAGTACCATAGTAACACAAATCACATTTCAGTTACTTACATCTAGGAAAAGAAAATTTCATTAAAAAAACAAATACCAGAAAAAGTATATAACAAATTTCCATGCAGGATCTGGTGAAGAACATCAAGTGTAGTGTTTCAGAAATGAAAGATACTTAAATTGTGTAACTTGTAAATAATGTCTGTGGTCTGAAGACAGTTAGTCTTTATCTGACACTCATTCTGGATGTGATGATGAAATGTATAGCATTAGACTAAATGAAGAAATATTAATGCATTTACAGGCATGAGTATGAGGCATATAAGTGTAAATCACCTCACACTTCAGTGAGAACCTGTGAAGAGAGCAGATTAAAGCTTATGATAACAGAATCAGATCTGTTTAAGCCAAAATACAAATTTCTTAAAAGCACTCTATTTTCACCAGAAAGTTTAACGTTGCTTGTTGCTGGGTCGTCACTAGAAACCTGATAGCTGAAATGCACATATAAACAGTGGTCTCAAACTAAGGGAAGTCTGAAAGGGGAGGTAAAAAGAGAAGTCTGAAAGCAACCAAATCATCCTGGCTGCGGTAGATGAACAGCTCTTTAAAAATGAGTAATGCCAATTTTCAATGACTTGGCTAAAGGAAACTAAGTATACTCGGGTAGGAAAAGATTCCTTTAAATCTTGTCACGAATTAAATTCATGAAGTCTTCTGTCAGCAAGCAGGGAAGCCCATGACTGGACTTGGACTCTGGGTTTCTTTTCATTACAGGAGACACTGGCCTCACTACAGCAGTGCACCCATACATGCACTGAATTATAAACACCTGCTTAGTAACATTCAAGTATACTCAAGTAGAGACTTTCAGCGGAGAGACCTACCTGAAATTCCTCACAAACAAAACATAACTGGAAGTACAGTAGTCCGACCTCACAACCTCATCAAGTTAGGAAAAAACCAGTTTTTAAATTAATATATCCCTTTTATTTTACCGTAACCTTGCCAAGACTGTACTAGATCACAGTTTGATTCCACTCTGAGCAGAGCAGGCTGGAGGCTTTAGTATGCCATATTGTGACAGGACCATTTTGGTATATATTAAACATTATGTGCATCTGTCATGTTTTATATAGATATCACCAATAACAAAAAAATTGCATTTCAGAAAGACTTCTGGGTTTCAAGTCATGTGCATTCTGTACGACATCTAATGTTTGTTTTGTATGAAATCTAAAATATAAAATCTCTTTGTGAAAGACATTTTAAAGATATTTTGGATCCACTGAAACAGTGAAACAAAGAAAACCAAGATATTTTATCATGAAAATGTGAAAATAGAATGTTTTGAAAGTAGCAGACTTTTTTTCCTTCTTATCTTTGTTTCTTCTTCAGAAGGAATGTATCAAGGATGTAGACACGTTCATTGACAGACCACATTTTACTATGAAGGTGTTTCTGACAAGCTCTACTATGAAGACTTATTTGCTTTGTTTTTTGCGTGCCAGTACCAAACATAAAATAGAGAAAGGCAACTCCATTACTAAACTGTATTGATTAACTTAGACTTCTCATCTGTAACTCTAAAGCCTATAGATGTACTTCCAAGGCTAGATGCACGGTTATATGCAAATACCTTACTAGTGCCCCCAGCTGATTTCCAGGCAAGAAAAAAATTGTCGTTTTTCTAAATTTCCCACAGTGTCATTTGTGCTTTGTACACTTACAGTATTCCTTCCCCTCAGGCTTGCTGACCTAAACCTTCACTGTAAAAGGGCTATTTTTCATTGCTAATATGTGTTAGTAATTAAAGAATATTTCTTAATTTCTTCCTTAGAATTTTTTTACACTCTCTCTCACTCTCTCATTAAGTTAATTGGTACTTTGAAGTAATAAATGTAAATTTTAAACAAGATTGGACTGCAACAACAATACAAAATAAAGTAATACAACAGCAATAGCGTAAAAAGTAAAGATAATAACATTCATGCAGCTAGAATCTTTCAGGGGATAGAATTGTTGCAATAGTTCATACACAGTATGAGAGTTTGTTATTCCTCTAAAATGGCCTCTGTTGGGCAAGACATTTATTAATAGAAATAAATAACAATATCTTGACCCAAGAAGCTTTAAAGGCAGATGAAATGACTGTAGACTGAAGTACAGCTTTCATAAACTCTGATTTCTTGAGCTGGAAATCTTTCTCCAGTTTTATTGCAAGTGAATCTAGGATGTTACCTTATAAAACTGCAGTTATAAAATACAATTTACAGGTTGTTTCATGGTTACAAATTAATATGTAATATGTTGTTAGTCATTTGATAGCTCTAAATGAGCAATAAAAAATGTTTCCATGAACAAAGCATCACTATTTCCTATTATGAGCTGAACAGAGAAAAGGCTCTTAAAACAAGGCAAAGAATGTATTAAAGTAATAAATAGACTGCTGTCTCTCAAATATTCATGGACTTTGTCTTGGGGAGCTTAACTCTATTCAGTCCACAGCAACCAACGTTACATGACTAAATCTTTGTAGGACTTAGAAGACGGCATACCTTTTGTGGAAGACGTGTGTATTTTGTTTGTTGCAGGTTGTAGCTCATTTTTAATATGCAAATATTATGGAAGGAAATAATTCACTCTAATACTAAGACGTTTTCATAGTACGTAATGGTTATGAATATTATCACTTATGGATAACACAGCAGGAAAATACCTAGAATCTGATCATAATAGCTAGCAGAAGATGACAAACTTCCTAGTTCTGCTGCTCAGTTTGTCTCTTCATATCAATTGCTATTATTATTCCTATCAATTTATCCCCCTATGTTCTGATTTACACCCAACTGCTAAATATGTTCTGTACTCTACTTTTGAATTACCAGTTAGGGTGTTCTTGACAGGAAGCTACTTATTATGGATATTATGGCAATGTTATAATACGAGGGGTTTTAGTCAAAAAATAAATAAAAGTACTACACTACTGGGAGCCCAAGTGCTGTACGATTCAGTAAGAAGATGCTTTCAAAATTGGCACGATGCATGTTTTTACTGTGCTTGTAGAAGAATTTTACTATGATCTGAGCATTCCATACTGTTTTATTGTTCATAAATATCCCCTGTGTCTTCTGCCCTTAGAGATAGACAAGTGGCAGGTTTTGAGATGGAGGATGACACGTGCTATTTCCTCTGATTTACTCAAAGAAAGCATAGAATAGGAAAAAAAGTTGCTATGGACTTCAAACACCTGCCAGTGACAAATTACTTCAGATCCCCTTTGGAACTTAATAGCCACTGCTGCAATTTCAGCTCTTCCCAAGTGAGGGGAAACGCTTTAAAATGAACTAGAGCAGTGGGTGGTGAGAAACTCCTTGACGCATCTCATGCATTTTTCATCATTATTTTATGTAGTTATTTGTAAAGAAAGAGTGCAATAGCAAAGATTCCCTTTCAATTCCTTAAATTCCACCTGACTACCTTTAGTTTCCTTACCAGTTCTTCTAAGCAATGCACATATTACAGTTTTTTCTGTAGATTTTGAGCATCTGATCTGGAGATTAAAACTGTAATAACAGCTCACAGCACAAAGCTACCCTGAGCTTTGCTAGGGGGGAGGGTGAAATCTGTGCCTTCCCTTGCGAGATGACTCAGAACTGATGTAGGCTAGAAGCTGAGTCTCGGATGGCTGCATGAAAGTTGTTTCACAGAGCTCAAGGAGTCCTGGTCAATCTTCCTCACTTTAGTGTTTTGCTCCTTTCAAAGTTAGTTTGCACTAGAGATGAGAGAGGAAACTGGAAAAGAATCCAGAATGATTGCTGGCAAGACGAAAGTGGCATTAGGACAGATACTCTCTGCCAATCAACAGATATTTTCCTATATAGTAAGGATATTTCCCTGTAGATTTCATGCTGCTAGTTTGTTTATTAGAATCGGTAACAATTTTCAGTCTAGTCCATGCAGCATGTTGGCAGTACAGAGCACTTAAAGTAAAGAATATTGTCAGCAAGGTCCATATTAACAGGCAGAACTTCTGAAAACTGAACAGTCCTGCCCTCGCTTAAAACCTTGCCGGTTAGTTATATGAGGCAGCTGCCATTACTGTGGTACTTCAGAACTCTTCCTGAGGCAAAAACTGCTGCAAGTGCAGTGGTAATTTTATTTAGTTATGGACAGAACTGGGAAATGTTCAGTTGCAGCCAACAAAAATTTTACCTAAACGCTGAGAAAGCATCAGGCTGGTTTCCTGGTATATCCAGAAAGGTCACGGAAAGTCGTTTCCACAGGTGGTGTTTTTGTGAGAACTCACTGATAGAAAAGTGTGGAAGTAATTAATCATGTATGTTGTGTTGTATGTGAATGCATCATTTTTGCAGAATTTGTATGTGCATTTCAGGAGCAGAACCAGTGAGGCTGATATCACAGAGGAAACAAGCCATCTTGAAACATGGTTATGCCTTGCAAAGCCTTACTGGAATATCACATCCTTCAGTAAAGAAAACACCCATGACTAAAACTGTCCTCCAAAGCAACTACTTTCCTTACTGCAAGATGAGGTATATTTGCTAGGCGTGTGTCAGAAGAGCTTTATTATTTCATCTTGTATATCTTGCGGAATCCAAGACGTGTGCACAAAGAAAACAGATATAATAAAGGATCTGTTATTTACCTGAAGTCTTCTGAAATGGCAACTGACAGACATCTGAGATGATTTAGGGGACAGAAGACAACAAGAAGAACCTATGTTTAAGCCAAAGAATCTCACCCAAAGTGTCTTGATATCTGACTGTGAAGTTTTCTTGCACTCTGAGCAATGACCCTGCCATGTCCAGGATTCCCCCATGCTTAGTGACTCAGTTTCTATTCCTGCCTATGCTCAGGTAGAATTCTGAAGAGGTGCTTCTCCCAAAACCCCCAAAACTGCACATTCTAAAATGACCACCTTAATTTATAGTGGCCTGCAATTTGAAGACCTCACTTGTGAGTGGCAAAACTAGGTTAATTTTCTCACTGTAGCCTGCAAGCACTTGCATCCACTGTTTTTCACCTGTTAGATAGGACTAAGGAAGATCAAATCAAGCAGCAAGCTTATCTTTGCAGGTCCTAGCTTAGAAAATCTGGGTCTTGCTCCTGAAACAAAGGAAAGTCACCATACATGAGGTTCTTTAGTCAATCAACCCCAGCCACTTACCCTCAGCTGCTGAGTGTCTATGTCTACTTTCTTTTCTGCACACTTAGCAAATACACTTAGTTTAATACAATTTATATTTGTATCATTCATAACTTTTCTGAAATGTATTAGGGAATCTGAGATATCTTTAGGGAACATAACAATCTCCTTCAAACATCTAGATGGAGTTACACCTTTTCAGAGCACGGAATACGGATAGAAACAAAGGAGGTAAGGAAAGAAAGGCATCAAAAAGCAGTGATAAGCAGCATGGCAGGAATCCTGGAGCTACTCAAGGGGAGCCCATAAGATGTGTGCCTGCAGAAGACACAACCTTCCTTCAGAAGTGGATGAAGGGAAATATTGAGGGTTTCAGCAGGGGTAGAGTCTAAAACATTCTTGCCCCACAGTAATAACATAATTACCTAAATTTTCCTGCACTAGAAAGAAGTCTGAGGCATACTTAGTTTCCTTTCCTTGATTATTTCTATCCTCTGCTTTCTTTCCAGTTGAGTATTCTGCCACATACATTTTAGTTTGCTGTTATAATCTGAACAGGAAGATTACTGAATGATCAGTGAGGTAGAAATCATCATCCAACATCTGAAAACTTTGATTTATCTCAATGAACATTTGCTGTTATCTAGTTTAGTCTAAGGAGGAGTCACAAGAGTACGAAGGGGAACTACAGTACCTAGTCGTGAAGTAGAACCATCCTTTTGCATTGCATGTGCAATTAATTTGAAACTAATTCTCTTCTCATCAGGTGTCACTTCCTGGAGTTTGTATACCATGTACATTATTGATGTAAGGCAGAAATAGGATGGTGCGAAAGGCCTGGGTCTTATCAAAAGTTTTGAGACCCAAACCACGAAAAACAGTAGGGAAGAGTGGGAGAATATTGCCTTGGAAATCTGAGTATGAGAGTCAAGATTTCATGCAAAGGTGACAATCAGGTTGTAAAAGTTGCATGTGCAAATTTCTGTGATGCTGGAGTCATATCTTAAGTTTCAAGAACAGAAGTGAAAGATTCAAGAAAACTATAAAATACAATAGATGTTATATTACAATAACAGTATTCACTGAGATACACTTAAAGAAAGTACTGCTGCTTCATACATCTTGGTGAAAGTGCAGCTCTTGGAAGGATGGTACAGGAAATTTCAGGGATGAGAACAAAGGAGGTAGAGGAACAAAGGCATCGAAGAGCAGAGATATGAAGCGCATGATGCAGGGGCTTCAACTGATGGCGTATTTTTGATGTTCTAAACCAGATTTCAACATCTTTTTTCACAGTCTTCCCACTTCATGTACATCAATCCAAAATAGATCAGTCATTTCAGAAATCCCACTTTGCACTCTCTAAGTGAGCATCTGCTGACAGGTGAATCTTTACAACCAAAGAATAAATGGAAATAATTGTAAACAGAAACACTATGTAATATGTTGTAGGTGCCTTGTGAGAAAAAACATATTTTAAAAGTAACTCAGCCACTGTTTTTGAATTAATTTACATTTTAATAAATTATTTATTTTTTCTCTACATACATACTTTCATCCCCACTGTTTCACCTAAATTTCCTGCTGCTAGTAGATATTCTGCAGCACTGCATGAGGAGTGTGGCTGCATTTAACCTACCAAGCAATGTGTGTTCTTATCCTAATGAAAAACTACCCGTCTTGAAAAAATCTACTGACTAAATCTGGAGGACAGCAGGTATAGTGCATGCCTCTTCTTTTTACTTTTTAACATTTTTCCAGCTAAATATTATGTGTTTTTCTAACCCCTTAATCCAGGTTCTCCAGTCAACAGTGATGGGCAGCTCCAACAGGACACTAAATCCCTCATACAACAAAAATTTAAGACAGATCGATTGACTCACTGTTTAGAAGAATATCTCTCTTTCCAACAGATATAAAAAGGACCTATGTTGTTTAGCTAAACTTGAGTATATACCTTTCAGAGGACATAGTGTCTAACAATTTAGATTCTTTTTAACGTGAATTTCTAGGTGGGGTGATGACTGTTGAGGCGTAGTTAAGATTGTTCCTTTTAGCAAAGGACTTGAAAGAGAGAAATACGTGAAAGTAACGTGTTGCTCATGCACACCCTTCTGGCACAGCACTGTTGTGATCAGACAGATGTATTTGTCTTACCATGTCATTACTACTAAGCAGTGAACATAGGTCCATTTCCCATGTGTCTGCAAGAAAAAGAGAAAAAAATCATGAAAACCATGTAAGACTGAGGAGCTAGCCCTTTGTGCTAATGAGGTCCATTTCAACAATACTGAAATTGCATCCTGAAATTGTATTCATTTCCAAGAAAACTGGAGTTCTTATCACTGTGGAAATTCTAGAAGCCCTACAAGATTCAGTCTTCTGTGTGTCACGTGTGTGTGTGATCTCATCTCTCTCGCAAACCTGAGGAAATATCACTTTGTTCAAGCCACAGAAAACTAAGAGGTGGAATAAATCTTCAAAAAACAAAAGATTGTTTCAAAGGGAAAAGGAATAATCAGAAACAATGGTAGGTTATGTTTCAGTTGGATAGTAGGAAAAGAACAGCCTATGCTATGAAAATAATTAAAACGTGGAATAGTAGATTGCCCAGGAAGGAGCATAATAACACCCATGGGGAACATGTCTGTGGAGGGTTTTCGCTTGTCATGTTTTTAAAGAATAGGTTATGCAAGGTTCTTTCAAGAATGTTTTGAAGACTGTTGTTCCTGCTGTGGGCAAGCAGTTGAACTAGATGACCTCTCAAGGTCTTGCTGAGCTCTATATTCTGTAATTTTATGAAATCCGGGTGATAACACAGAACTGAAAAACTGTGTTAACTTAGGGGGCAATTAACACATACGTAGTTATTTCCATGTTGAGGCTGTTTAGATTATGTCATGTAATGCAAGCCCAGAGATATAAACATATGCATGCCTATAGAGAAAATTGAAACTCCTACTATTTGTAGGGAAATGCTACTTTTATTAAAAATTATCAAAAGACCTCTGTGTATTTCTATTGGAAATGACACCTCAGACTCTGAAAGCATTTGGACGTTATGAAACTTCTACCTCATGACACCAGGAAAATTGAAATGAGGAATTTTGGAAATCCCTTAGACGTAGCAAACTTTTAGAAATAAGCTGATAAAAGCCATTTTTACTTACCTGAATGAATTTCCTCATTGGTGTGCTAGAGAAATGCATTTGGCCTCAATAACTGGCTAAGAAACAAACTCAGAAGTGTGCACGTTTAGAGCTGACTGACATCCAGGCAAAGAGGTGCCAAGTGGTAAAAGGGTCTTGGGGCCAAGGGCAGTTTTGATGTTGCAGATACACTTGCTAACCTTTCCATCTGCAGCTCTCTCCACTTCTGAGTTATTACAGAATTGCAGAGCCTGGACATTTAATCTGTTATATTGATGGGTGAGGGCAGAGCAACTGACATCATCTACATGGACTTGCGCAATGCACTTGACACTGTCCCACATGACAGCCTTGTCTCTGAATTAGAGACATGGATTTTGATGGATGGACCACTCAGTGGATAAGGAATTGCCTGGATGGTTGCACTCAAAGAGTTGCAGTCAATGGCTCGATGCGCCAGAGGAGACCAGTGTTGAGCGGTGTTCCTCAGGGGTCGGTACTGGGACCAGTGCTGTTTAAAAACATTGTCAGCAACATGGACAGTGAGATTGAGCACACCCTCAGCAAGTTTGCCAGCAACACCAAGCTGTGTGGTGCAGTCAACACTCTGGAGGGAAGGGATGCCATCCAGAGGGACCTTGATAGGCTTGAGAGGTGGGCCCATGTGTACCTCATGAAGTTCAACAGGGCCAAATGCAAGCTCCTGCACCTGGGTCAGGGCAATCCCAAGCACAAATACAGGCTGGGGAGAGAATGGATTGAGGGCAGCCCTGAGGATAAGGACTTAGGGGTCTTGGTTGACCAGAAGCTAAACATAACTTGGAAACGTGTACTTGCAGCCCAGAAGTCCAACCATATCCTGCGCTGCATCAAGAGAAGTGTGGCCAGCAGGTCGAGGAAGGGGATTCTGCCCCTCTACTCTGCTCTCGTGAGATGCCACCTGGAGTCCTGCATCCAGCTCTGGAGCCCTGAGCACAGGAAAAACGTGGACCTGTTGGAGTGGGTCCAGAGGAGGGCCACAAAAATGATCCAAGGGCTGGAGCACCTCTCCTATGAGGAAAGGCTGAGAGAGTTGGGGCTGTTCAGCCTGGAGAAGAGAAGGTTCAGGGGAGACCTTATTGCAGCCTGCCAGTACCTGAAGGGGGCCTACAAGAAAGCTGTTGAGGCACTTTTTAAAAAAGCATGTGGTGATAGTGACTTTAAACTAAAAGTGGTTAGATTCAGATTAGAGATAAGGAAGAAATTCTTTAGTGTGAGGGTGGTGAGGCACTGGAACAGGTTGCCCAGAGAAGTTGTGGATACCCCGTCCCTGGCAGTGTTCAAGGCCAGGTTGGATGGGGCCTTGAGCAACCTGGTCTAGTGGAAGGTGTCCCTGCCCATGGCAGGGAGGTTGGAACCAGATGATCTGTGAGGTCCCTTCCAATTCAAACCATTCCAAGATTCTACGAAAGACAAAGAAAACATTCTTTTGCTTAGAAAAGCCAATCAAAACTTACAGTGGTTTGCAGACCATTCTGGTCTTCACCTTGCCAGGATTTTACCCCCCAGCTGTCCAGCTTCTTCCTGAATTTTGTTTTCATTCTATTTCATCTAGTGTGTCAAATTTAACATGTGACATTGTAATAATATGATTTTAATTTGTGGAGGAAAATGAGGGAGAAAATTGACTTTACGAAGTGTTAGCTTGAAGATAATTATGACAGCTTTTTCTTACAAAATAGTGTATGTAACGGACTTCATTATAATTTAATAAAAAATAAATTGTATTTATTAATATGTCTGTATTTTTATTGTTATGGCAGTCTGTAACAGTTTTGCGTCCTTATGTCTGCCAAAAAATTAATACAGCACTGAAAGCAAAAGCTATCTTATCTGCCTCCTAATCTGAAACACCATCTCATTTAGTTTAATTACATGGAGTACTCTGCATCGCTTGCCAGTGGGTCCGTAACTTTATTCAGATGATTCTCCAGTAAGGCTCAGTAAGCACTTGTAGCATGGTTATGCATGGATATTTTCTCAGGATTTGGCTATAGTTCAGAAAGCATTAAGACAGTATTGTGAATAAGTTCTGAAAGCCATCCCAAAACCAATATAGCTGATAATTTCTCACAGTTTGAGAAATTGTACTTCATCAGCTACTGCCTCGTTTCACACGCTGAAATGCCAGAGCTTTCAACTCTGTCCCTCTCACTAAGAGTCAACAGCAAGTGGAGTGTCAAGCAAAGAAAATAGGGTGTCAGCAAGGGCACACTGGCAACACAAAGAGGTACTATTAGCAAATGTTCAAATGTGCAGTTGTCAGTGTTAGAGATGTAACGAAGCCAGACTGACGGGATTGATGTGTTGTGCAGCAGAGAAATGAAGAGGTAATGTGTCAGGCATGAGTAGCCCTGCTCTGTAACGGAGGAGTCTTCACATTTTCTGATAATACCCTATTTTTCTAAAAGAGCAAGAATGTGTTGTTGGGGGGATTTTTCATTTAATTTTTTTTAATCCTCATTTAGTGTGCACTACAACTTGAAGATAAACCCAAGAAATTCTTTGCTGAATTTTAAGTGTAGATCCATAGACTTCATAAACTTTTCTCAGATTCAGTCCTGGACTAGAAATCTTCTGGCGTTCTCACCTTACACTTTCATATGAATAAAGATTATATCAAGTTCTTCATGAGACAATGACATACTGTATGCTTTGTGAGACTCTTTTGTAACTTGATGATATGGTTCAACCACCTGAACCTTCAGAAATTTTTTGGAAATAGTTCCGAGTTATTCTGCCTGATTTTTAATACCTGCCAGGATTTACCAGACTGTAAGAAAGCACTGAAATAACCTCTCTTGTGGAATACTTCTCCTTCTCATGTACTAAAGAAACGAAGTACAGCAAACTGAACACATTAATCATCTGGAAAGATAAGAAACAAAGCTTAGCCCAGCACCAGGTATTATAAGATCTGGGTCATATAACCTCTGACAAATTGTGTTCCTGTTGACAAAACAGAGACTTAACAGCTGTTTTCAGGGTGGTAAAATAGAGAAGAGGGCATATAGCTGAGCTATGACCTTCTTTCCAACTCTTATTTTCACAAATGATAGTCAGTTGAAAGTATTTGAGGTTTTTGTTTTTTTTAAAACTGAAAACTCCAGGCCCTTCCCTTTAGGATAATATACAAAATATTAAGGGGTCGGGGTGGGGGTAAGCATATTGTAAGTGAACAAAGCAGATTAGCAACAGGGTCTTATTTGCATGTCCAAGTACCCCCTCTCCTCAGAGCCCACAACTTACACAAGATCCCCGCAGACACCAGGTCCTGCCTGCCAGGATGGATGTGAACAGGAAAGGAATGGGATGAAGCCCTGGCACTAGGTGCAGGGCAAAGCCATAGCACAGAGGAGCTGTTTGTGAAGAGATGAAACCAGAGATGCAGTGGGAGGTAGTAGGAGGGATGTGTGGCAGGGCTGTTAGTGTTACCCTGCTATGATATTCATTATGCTTCAAACCAAGTCTAGGGGTCATTTTGTTTTGGTAATTTGGTTGGTTGGTAACTTGATTGGTTTTTTTACTGCTCCATAGTCAGTTGTGATGACAAGTAAAAATTGGCAACCTGCACAGAAGTCCAAAGCAATAGTCTATTTATTCAAAAAGTTAAGATTCTTATGCTACTGTAAGACTTCAGCAATAGTTTAGTTTTGTTTTGAAGTACAGGCTTGGAGGAAAGCACTAACTGACCTTTTAGAATATAAATAAAATACACTGCCATACTGCTAATGGAGCAGGCAGATCATCAACAGGGTTGGCACCTCTTAAATAGAATCACTAATGCTCTTTATGTTGCACTGATGTTGCAGGTATTGGAATTGGAAAGAAGATGAAGAAGGGCAGATGAGGTGAACAGAATGGTAAAGGTTTTAAAATGGTCCCTTTGTGCAATATGCAAACTCCTATTTACTGTACTGCATTTTTTAGGCCTGGCTGAATTACTTGGGGTTAATAAATTATGCCACTAATTTTGGATTTTTTGACATCAAAAGGATTATTTCAAGGTCTACAGGAGATTGAATAATACCTGATAAATGCTGTTAATCTTATTTTATATTTACAAATTATATTAAATAACACCACATTATTTGCAATCACATCTTCATGTGAATTGAACCAATCAACAGTAGAGAAAAAGTGTCTATAAAACAATAAAATGTACAAATATAAAAGTCCTTTTTAAAACATAATTTTAATTTTAGAAAGCACCTATAAATGATTTTTTTTTTTTTAATGCCCTGCAGGGAATGTAGGAGACCAGGTAAACACAGTGGAGGTTTCTTTGCAACTCCCTGTCTTCAAAATTAGCTTTTGATCCAAAAATAAAAATTTCTTCTGATTGTACAGATTGTATAGCAAAGAATATACAGGCAGAATTTAGAGCTGCATTTCAAATGATCCGCAGGACAGACAATTTCTGGGGCTTTTAAACCAACATGATTATGCAGAAGTCAATGCCAGAGGACCAAGGATTGTCCTTCCGTGGGTGATTTTAATCCCAGAAGGCAAGACACAAACAAAGCACGTGTACCCTAATGTCCCTTATCTCTTTCCTTCAAACGTGCATGCTGCGTGCATTACAGTCCTGCCACAATTCATCTTCTGCAGGAACCATACAGAATTAATGTTCTGATAAACGTCAGTTTCTCTGGGGTGTCCTGAGAGAAAGGAATGGGAAATAATAAGGCCGACAATTTGGAGGCCTTTCAGGTTACAGTCTCACCTATTTGCAGGCAAAGCCCTCCTGCAACCTGCAGAAGCTGAAATGAATTAAACTGTCCTATCTCTAATTACTCACTCTGCAACTTTGGTCTGTGGATTGATATGAACTGAGATTCCTTGGTGGTGCTATATGGATAATTAAACATCTATATCTGCTTTGATTTTATGGAAATATCACTATCTTATAAAACAATTTACTGACAACAAGTGAAGTGAAAAATTTTGCTCTTCAACAACCGTGGTGATTCTCCAGTGGCATGAATTGCAAAACTGAGTACTCCATCAGCAGAAAAAGAAGTCCCTGACTAAATCCAGAGCACTGATATGTTAACTGGAATGACACTATATTTTAAGACAACTCTTCATTATTATGATTCCTCTTTGAAAGAGGTGGAACTGTTGAGTTATTTCAATTTTTTTATTTCATTGATGATCAGAGTTTTAGAGCTGACAGAAGATCTCCAATAATTCTGATATTATTTGTATGTTTTTATTTGTTTTTATTTATATGTACCTATATGAATTGTACCTAGCACATTATTAATAAATTTTCACATAGTTTTTAAGAGAAAGGTAATAAAAACTGCTTAGATGTAGGAAAGTGCTAAAATAGCTTATCATTCAGTGTGTCCTTGATAAAGAGATTTGACCTCATCTCCCTATTTAAAATGATGTTCTACAACAGATATAGTGTTTAAAAACATAAATATAAATCAAAAGCTATCTGTCCCAATTAACTTTGGAGAACAATGGCTTTAAAAGCGTTGTCTGAAGCTTTGTATAAAGGACACTACCTAAAAGAAGCCTTGCATTTTACTATTAGGTGGCTTTGTTGTTAGAATTTTTACATGAAGACTGCATTCATTTTGCTTTGCTCTTCATCTAGACAGTTCACTAGATAAGAATGTACTGCACACACAGAAAAACAGGAAATACATTCTTTAAACAATTTCAGTAAATTGTGTTATGGATTGCTTGGTATTGTTTTGCTGGAAAGAAACTCATATCGTAGGTCAAAAAAAATTGGTGTTTGTCACAATGCTTTATATGCCTATAGGTGTCTATTGTTACTGTAGTAAAAACAAGCTACCATTTTTGGGTTTGTTTTTTATCATTAAAGAGATTATCAGCAGAAATGAGAATACAATATTCACATTTCATTATTGTCTTTAGGGCAAACAAGTCTTTCTGCAGCTCGGGGTGATGTGTGATGAAGATGATAACATTTAAGTCTGGATTCTGTAAGTAAGTGAAGTTAGTTTGGCTGCACAGGGACAGTCCATCTGTCTGTGTGCAACCAGCTGTAAGACTGGACGTTATTTTTTATGATTTATGACCAGAGGTTTTATACCTGTTTTGTACACAACATTTGCCTGTGGAGAACTTAATTTGACATTTCTTTACCTGTTTTTATGCTCTCCATGTCTCTCTACTACAGATATTATTTCCTGGGGGAAACAAAAACAGGACAGCTGTCCACGGCCAACTAACTTCCTGCCAACTAGATGTAAACCAGTGCAGTGCTACTGTTAGACAATAATCTCATTTGGTTTTCCAGCTTTTATCTTTGTGTCTTGGTTATTCTTACATGCTCACTGGCATTTGTGTTGAAGTTTTCATTTGGTCTTAAACTTTTAAAATTCTGCCTTGTAGTCCTTCGCTCAGGTATCTGGGATTGTGGATGCTTTCCAGAGGCTGTCAGTTTTAGTACTGCAGAGTTTTGTTGAGTGATTTTTAGAAAGTCTCTCTCTAAAGCACAAAGGCAAGAATTTAATTTGCTTTTTAGATTTGGGTGTAGTCACAGGAATTAAAAGGTTGAGGTCCTGCATCACGTGTGTTGCTTACAGGCTTTGAATCATGACATGTAATCACATACTACATGTGGCTTTCTGACTGCAAGGTTTCTTTCTCTCCACCCTCCTTTTCAGTCAGATTGCAGCTATAACCATTCTTGGATAATACATGAGAACATCCAGCAATGGGTGCTTGGGCAAAGAGCAAAAGAGTAGGAAAAATACACTTGTCCACATACATTCCCAGTTATATTTCAAGTGTTAGTGATAAGGGTTACAGCGATCTTCAGGAGTACTGCACTTGCTGTCTAATAATTTTTAGTGTCTTTTTCATTTAATGAGCCTTTTACAAATTGACCTTCACACATCCCGTAGAAAGAACTTCACAGATTAATTTATGTACAATTCCATTTCATTTTAGGTCTCTTAGTTCTTCCCCTTTTTAAAAGACACTCACAATTTTATACATCTTTTTTCATAACACTGTCGTTATCTGTTCTCCTTGTACAGAAGCACAGAAGCAGTTTCACACCTCTAAGCATCCATTCCTCCCTTCTCTGTGTCATTCTTTGTTATACTATATTTTCTTGATACAGGTGCGATCAAAATAATCCACACAGCATTCAAGATGTGGATACAAAATGGATTTTCACAGAGGTAGATTTTTAATTTAGTCTCATTTTGTATATCTCTCATTACAGCACTGGATGTGAGTGTTTAACTGTGTTAAGCAATGAGATGATGAACTGTCCACAGTAGTTCCAAAATCTCTTTCCTCAGCAGCAGGAACCAGTTTGGTTTCCATCAGGGTATATGTGCAGGCAGGATGGTTTTCCCATATTATTTATTTGCATTTCTTCACATTCCTATCAAAAGGATCAATAGGTATCTACAGGGTAGTAAACCCTTCTGTTATTATCATTACTTTATTTGTCGTATACCTCTCATGTTTATTTCCTTTGTATGCCTGACCAGCAGATGCACTGACTTCAGCTGTAGCTGTCTTAAGCTGCAAAAAATGCTCTTGCCTGAGAATATTTGCTCCTAAATCCACTGGATTGTTTTGTTTATTCCGCATCAAAGACAATGCTTATCCTTTTATTTCTAGCAATGTATACTCCCTGCAGCACATTTCTCTTTTTGAGCTGAACTGTTTTACTGCTTGTAACATTGCATCTTGTTTGCCACTTTGTCAGTTTGCCTGGGGCATCTCAAACTTATTATAGCATGTTAATAAATGCCATCTGCTGTTCTGTATTATTTGATGAAAGATATGGGTCTTTGCAGTGTATCTGCCATCATTTCTGATTTTCAAACACGGTACTTTCTCTTAAGAATGTAGAATTAGATTTTTGCTAGTATTTTTTGCAATTACTTCAGCCTAGATTCATGTCATTTAACTTTAGTGACCTAGCTGAGGTACCTATAATAAGAACACAGTTGTCTTTGGTTCATTGTGGAATCAATGCAGAGGAAATATGTATAAGATGATTCATCCCATGTAAGAGTTGGCTCATCCTCTCAGAAATGCCTGTCGTTCCCTAGCTGAGACTCTATATGCAGAATCAAAGAGCTGTACTGGTAATTTACATACTCCATTTACATGCTGATGTTAGTTGAAGTAATTCCAGGCTGTGATATTCTAAAATGTGAATACTTCAGAGCCACAAATTATTGAAAATCTTGGTCTTCAATGAAGAGAAAAACAAAAAAATTATTAAACTTCCTGCTTTACCAAATCAGAAAACATATAAAATATCCTCAGAATGATCTTGACAATGGTCACTGTTTTTGTGAGCAGCTCCTACAACAGTTATTATTGCTGGTACCTCTGGATGAGAAAAATACATGCAAGCATAATTACGGTTGCTGTGGATAAGAGCACAATAGGAGCTCAAGTGCCACATATTTTTAGAATACTTTAAAAAGGAGAAGAACTATTTGCCATATTCTTCCCCTATTAAAAGTCACCATTCTTACCTGACCACAACTCTTGAAGAGAAATATAAAGGGCAATTGGAAGGGAATAACAAGATATTCTGGAATGCAACTCTAGAATTTTGTTTGTAGAATTCAACAAGCTGAGAAAGTTAGGTAATTCTGCTGGAAGGAATAATAGCTTTTTTCCTATCCCAAGTATATGTGAATGCCTTGTAAGGTGCTTGTGTATGTATAATTATACATATGAAATTATTCAAAAGACTACCATGAACTGTCACAAGGGCTGTATACACTAGCTGAAGATACAGAATTGAGAACACTCCCAGCTACAGATGATCACACTAAGGTCTGAGTCTGTGTTAGTAAAACCTTTTTACCTTAATAGAGGGAAACCCACAGGACTATGGCCCTTAAAGGATTTCTGTGGTGGCCTGGAAGAAAAATCTCCGGAAATACCTTAAAGGGTCCTAGTTTTCTGTAGGAATTTTCTTTTCTCTGTTTCGTATTCTCTATGCATACTTTAGATTAAAGGAGATGATAACAAATAAGGTGCTCCTTGGATCAAAGCAAAAGGCAATCTCATTAAATAACTGAGTAATTTTTATCACCTATTATGTAAAATACTTTTGCTGATATACCACAAAATTCAGCAATTACTGGCTAAAAGAAGCCCAGCTCCTTGTTACAGAAGATAACCTGATATCTCTGCAATTTATCACTCTTTGATGAGAACAACAACTGCACAGAGCCCCTGGAATCATCTCGCCTCACTTTTGAAACATGAGACACCTAGCCTAGAGGAGCAGGTCCTCTAGACCCCTTCATTATTCAGTGGAGAGATATCGATACTGTTAAAAAGAATGGTTCAAACCACCTAAGACCTCAGTTGCTTTCTTGAGGTGCCAGTCTCGTTTCTTCCGCTGGGTGGCAACTTAAGGTGGCTATACCTCTAACTCAGAAGATTACTTAAAGTTGAATTAAGTGTATCAGAGCTATAATGCCTTTTATTTCTTTTAAAATTTAATGTCTCTGGGAATGCTATTCTTCTGCCACATGTCTGTAACCACAAGGTATGAGGTAGGTGTTTGTCCCATCTAGTGTCTGAATGCACAAAGGGGCAGAAGACCATCAATGCTGGTAAGTTTTCTATGTTTATTCTCTGTGGTAGTTAATGTAACAGGGATATAAATGGGAAGACTGTAAAATGTTTTAATCCACTTAAAAAGTACAGGATCTTTTATTACTTTTAGAAGAGAGACGTCGCAAGCTGCAGAAGCATACAGAATCTCAAGAAATTACTATCCACCCATTCCAATATTAAAAGTGTGGAGCAACAGGAGCATTTTAGCAGACCTCTGAAAAGATAGAGACAAAACAGAATGAGCGGGGAGATGGAGAGCTCACTGTTGAATATGATTTAGTGTCTAAAGTTCTGAAAAGAGCTATTCTGTTTCAGATAATCCCTTCTGAATGCACAAAAGACGGTCAAGCCAGATGCTAGCTTCAGTGTACTACAGCCTTTTTGTACTGGCAATATTAGAAAAAATTGGTATCTCTTTAGCATCAGGAAAATGGGCTCTACTGAATAGTCAGATACAAAAATGTGTGAGAATCTGTTGTCGCTGAGAATCTTCAACCATTGTGTTTTATAGTAGCAAAGAGCCGGGTGGTGAAAAGTGATTCTTGCTCAGATCTATTATTAGTGATTTGGCACAGACTAGGCTGGACAGAAGGGAAGGAGTTAAATTTCTTTTTCATCACTCAGAGCATCTCTCAGATACTGAATAGGGAGGTTGAGTCCTCAAGCTCCAGAGACATTATGACTGTGCTGGATTATATCCAACAGAGGATGCATAGGCCATTTCAGCAGCACATGTGCACATAAACCCAAACCTTCATGACAACTCAAGGTGTGAGGGAACTGGACTCAGGTGAGACAATACAATTAGAAACATATGCTTGGTTTTAAACACTGCAGGCACCTTCCGTAGCCAGGACCAGCTGGTGTTACGACTATTTTAAAGATCTAAGCACAGGAAAGGACAAGGGACCTCTATAAAATTCATGACAACAATAAAAGTACAGCCTTAATGGATTTTTATTAATTTTATTTAATTAAGGGTGTGGGATTAAGAACCAAAGCTATTTTAATATTTATTACCTAGAAGATGCTTTATAGGTTTTCTCCTGTTCATTTGTCATGAAGAAAATTTAACACAGATGTTTAGTTTTACAAAGCCTTACAGTTAGACCCTAATCATGCCACTGAACAGAATTTATTCAAAAGCCTTAAGACGTGTTCCTGTCCTTTTTTTAATATGAGAATTCTGTGTGACTATGGATGAGAACCACAGGCTACAAAATATTTAGTTCTTTCCTGGAGTATAAAAAGATGTAATTTTGGTTCACCAAATGTCCACTGAATTTTGTATTTAATTTTCTCAATTTCATGAATTGTATTAGCTGAAAGAGCCCTGAATGGATAAAATAAGAGAATTAAGGTTTAGGAGACAAAAGGGTGCAAGAACTTCTCACTACTCCTTACCAGAACTGGGAACTGAGTCCAAGAGAGTAAAATGTTTCAGCTCTCACTAATGTCTAATGCATGCAGCAGTAGCAGTCTATGAGTAGTTACTAGCACTATAAAAGAAACCAGGGACCATTTGGAGACCTGTTAAATGGTATGGCTCACATCACGTGCTTAAACTTCCTTGCATTGCTTCTCCAAGACTGAAGTGATTGTGTTAAAATTGCTTAGTAGGACACTTTTGTGCTTTTTCCCTAACTGCGTGTGCTTTTTCCCTAGCTGTGCCTGGGCATTGTCTGGGAAGCTACTAATTGCCCCAGGGCAACAACAGTGGAGAATGCATTAAAAATTAAACAGTATGAGTTCCAGTGCTCTGACCTTAATTTGTTCACTAACACAGATTTAGCCAAAGGTTCTTAACACTGCCAGGGAACTGGAAGTGACAGTATGTTTTATTATAAAAGAGTTTTTCTTGCTCAGTTTTCCTTTCAATATCTGTAGGAAATTATACAGAAAAAGAGCTTCAAATTTTAGGTTATGCATTCAAAAGCTAGGAAGTACAAGATAAGGTTCATGTTGGGAAGATAACACAAATGAACAGCAGTTTAGGTGTTTATCCATCCTGTGTGTTCTGTGAAGTAGAAGTTCTTTGAAAAAAATCTTGGTGGTCAATTTAAAGACTGCTGTAGTGCAAAGAGAGACATGAATTACAGTTGCAGTTAGTCTTACTAGTAGTGTTTTACTGTAGGTATTATACTTTTATATATAAATAAAATATTTCTAAATCAGTCTGAGCTAAAAAGCCTGACTAGTCTCCATATGAACACAAGGCAGATTATACCGGGTTTTGAAGTTCATTTTCTTTCATGTCTTGTTCACCAGAATAATTTTTTTGGCAAAAGCATTTTTTTTTTTTTCAGGTTTTCTTATAATTTGACCAGTCTTCAGCTGTCTTTGTTGGCTAAGCAGTAAGATGCTTGGGAAAAGACTATGTTTTCTGATGCGTGGGCTTCCACCTGTGGCTGTCTACACCTGTGTTTAACCTTCATTGTAGAGCTCACTGGAAATCTAGGTAATAAAGTCACTGGAATCTAGAGACCTGTTCTGCTGACCAAGCTGTACAGAGGACTCAATTTCACAGAAGATCAGCACCATTTTTGACATCTTGGGCTGTCCGAAACATCTTGTGGGAGTAGTTTTTTATGTGTACCAGGACCTAGGATAGGACTTAAAGGCACTCCTATGCCTCTCTAGAGCTAGTTGGTGGCCAGGTTAAATACTCTTCGAAAATGACACTAGAACTTAACCCAGGTGTTTCCTTATGAACTATGCAGTCCTGTCCAGGAGACACTGAACATCTGTAGCCGCCTATTGACCAGGTTTCTATTGCCTAGCAAGAGCCACATGAAGCCTAAATAAATGTACATGTAGATGCCACAGATCAACCGATTTAATATGATGATAAATTCCAGCCCCTGGGCTTGATTCAATTGTCAATACAGACACCTAGACACGTCAATACAGACATTGTATGACATGTCCTGGCGTATCCTGCGTAGCATTTGCTGCTACTTCATAGGGACATAGGCTTCTTGTAGGTCCTGTGTCATAACTGCCAACTATATGTGAGCACCTCTGACAGCTTACATCTAGAAAAAAATTGTATCTGAATCAAGCACAAATATCTTTTTAGTGTTTCCAGATTCATTCATAATTGAACAGTTAACAGCAAACAGAGATAGATGTAGCCAGTTGCCTTTAATACACGAGACATTTTGGGGAAAAAATGTCGAGTTTGCTGTTATGTTGCTGTTCTGATGTGTTAAGAAAGGACTAAGACTCTGAAATTGTTGGTAAAACCTCAGAACACTTCACGGGTTGACCAAACACAGAAAATAAGCAAAGCCTGATGGTCTTCATAAATCACCAGTATTTAGTACTCTCAAGCATTATTAGCAACACTAGCTGATATTTCATTGTTGAATTCTCATGGGGAAGGTGGCAGATGAATTGTAACAAGAAGTTTTGATATAGTTTTATTCTAAAAAAAAAAAAAAGTGAACACATACCAGAAAGTGTCTTTTTATAACTTTTTTTTTTTAAGTCAAGATAAAAGAATAACTTGTTTTGATCCAGCTTCTTACACCCCTGCAGACATTCACTGCTTCCTTAGCCTGCTTGACAGGTAGAGTAAGAAGCCATCTGCACAAGTTATCTGGGCCTGCATGGTGACTTGCTCAGAGGCTGTTAAACTAAAAAAGCCAATTCAAATTAAAAAAGAAAAAAAAACCCACAACGATTTCCCATCGGAAAACACAGTTTTTCATCCCACTTGGAATAACCTGTGGGAATGTGGTAGCTGGACAACATTTCTCCTAGGGAGAAAATAATTAACGATTACCTTGATTTTCCTATAAAGATAATATTAAAACAGACTTTATTATAAAGTCTTTGCTTACATTCAGTCCATTCTGAATTTTAGTTAATATCTAAAATATTTTCTTATTGTATTATACAAATTGAATAATATTTCATTTATGTGATATTTAACATTAGAAAGCTTTGTTGTTGTCAACATGTAGGGTTCCAAGAGGTTCAAATTCAGTCTTCTGGGGGACTGAGGGAAGCACTCTTTTTGATGATTCTTACAGAAATCAGGCTTTTGTACTAATACAGAAAGAAAACAAATCTTGAATGCCGGATTTTCCCTTCAGAATATGAGATTTGTTTGAAATGTGAAGATATGGTTTCCAGCCAGCTATATAACCATTAATGTTCTGCTCTTGCTTCTGCAGGTAAAGCAATGAGATGAGGGAGGGGAACCATGTCAGAGTTATGTTCTCTACTAATTGTCAGTCCCCTTTTCCAGCTCCGGATCCAAACCAAATTCTCTGCCACAGTGTTGGAGGGAGAAATGATGAAAAGCTTGAAATTTTGTAAAAAACAAACAAAAGTGATGTATTTCCATCCTCTTTCACATAATCGTATTGCTTATTCTACGCATACCTTTTTATTGAGAACATGCACACCAGAAATGGGTCTCATTTTTCATGACATTTAATTAGCAGCTTCTAACAAGGCTAAGGTCTATTATGACAGTCTTGGAAGAAATTGATCCTTTCACAGTGAAAGCATTAGAAAGAAATCCAAAATCTATTTTCAATCCATGTGATCTGTGCTGATATGTATTCAGTGTGGACGTATCTTTCATCATACCACAGGGAATTTCATACTAGTATATTAAATTAAGAATACATCTCTTTTTTTTTCCATACAACTTTTGGTCAGAATTTATATGCACTCTCACACAATAGGGCATCTCAGTGTATGTTCCATGGCATGTAGAATAATGATAGCACAAACCTGAGGTACAGCATAAATGTCAGCACACTCCCTCAGCTATGTCAGAAAACCAGTTCAGCTTCTTAATGTGTCAGCTTAAAAGTAGCTGCATTACATCTGCTGTATTCACCTACAATAGAGAGGTATCACCTCTCCGTTGCTGCTATGTTAGAAAATAACTTACACTGACAAAAGTTCTGTTTTCCTTTAATAAAATCCTTGAAACAAAATGGTCATATCTGTTGCTGTCTTGTCTAAAATAAGTATCTGTCATTTATACTGCACCAGAACCTTTGAAAGTGCTTTTCAAAAGCTAATAACTATTTTTCCCAGCACTTAGTGCATTAGGATTTACTCATTTATCAGCCGGGTACTGAAGGTGTAAGGAGGATAAGTGACTTACTCAAGGCTGCACACGAAGTTGGCAATAGAAATAGCCATAGAGTTCAAGTCTTTTCTTTCCACTGTTCTGCTGTGTGCTCTTCCACTTTCTGAACAAAAGACCATTTCATTCTGTTTTTCTCAGGACCCAGGAACTAATTCATCAGGAAGGAGAAGAGAGAAGTTGTTCTTTTTTATTTTTATGTACAGAAATTTTCTCAAAGCTTAAAAATTCCTGTCCAGTTGGACAGCAATCAAAGCAGTTCTGTTATTTGCTTTAGAGATGGCTGTTCACCCACTTCAGATTAGGTGACAGACTCCGGTATAGTTCTGTCCAAAGGAGGAGTTCCTGAGGTTTAGGGTAGGAGATCACAGGCATTCCAAAAGTGACAACTCTCCTTTCCAATACACAATTGCTTGCTTCAGCCAGGAAATATCACCTCTCTTTTATAAAATCCATAAAACCTGGAGGGGGATTGATTATATTCATTTTACACCTCTGTAAAGTAGAACTAATCACTTCATTTTAAATGAAGAGGCATAACTGAACGTGCAGTGATTCATCTGGCCAAATGTAGTCATCTAGTTTATAGCTGATAATATTCACATAAGAGAACTGACCAGCTCAGATGTGGCAATCCACACTGAGACATCTAAGTTTACTAAGATGAATGTTGCCCATCATGCATTCTGTTACATCGGAAATTTAGGACTGTTTTTTCTTCCCAGCCTAGCTAAAGCATACACATTAGACAGTAGATTTTCTCCTGTCCTTCTCATGAGCGTAAAGAAGAATATGTGGAATTGCAATGGCAAAGAGTTTGGAGGAAAAAAAAAAAACCTGGAAAAAGGTGTACACTTACTTTCTTTTTCAGGGAAAGTTAACATATTGGCTAAAAGCCAGGCTAAAACCAGGAGAATGGTAATAAGTCTGTGAGGTGTCCTAAGGATGATGGGCAGTGAACTCTGGTTGCAGAAGGTGCCATGAAGAACTTTGTAATAAAGTCACAGCACAGTGGTGCTTCCATGATCTGACCGCTTCATTTGCATTTCTTTTAACTGCTTGATTTGGAGGAGAATGTATTCTTAGGAACAGTCCCTGGCATGTTTTGACCCAACTATCTTGAGTACTGTCCGCAAAAACATGAGTAAGCAGAAGTAAAACCATTCCTGGGAGCTTGCTTACAATCGATACCATAGATGGTTACCTGTCACTGAACCCAGCTGTGCCTCAGTCTTGTGCTGTTTAACAGGGCAGACTTAGCCGAAAAGTTAAAGTTCAGCTTTGTCAAGTACAATGTCCACTACAGTCAAAACCCAAGGTTTTGGCCAAAGTGAATAGCCCAACATGATTTGTAGGTTGCTGTTCTTTACATTATTTGGTTATTGCAATCTCTCTATTTTTCACTTCCAAGTAATACACACACTGGAAAGAAATTACTAACAATGGTACTGACAAAAGTTGAAACTTGTCTTTAGATTGTAGGATTGTGTTGTTTTCTGAAAATTAACTCTGTTTGATCTTATTTTTCTACCCTTCATTTCTTCTCAATTGCATTGACATATTCTTTTGCTTTGTAGAGCTTTTATGTCTAAATGATTTCTTATTCCATTCCAGCCACAGTTAAACACTTCTGTATATATTTACAGTTCCATAAATCAGTATGCAAACGAAGACTGAACAGGCCTACTGTGTAGGTGTGAATAGGTCATTGTGGCCATAATTAGCAGCACACCTGCTGACCTTGATGGTTATTTCTTGTGTCATTGCTATATTGTGTCAGAAGAACCCAAAGATCATTTCATTACCTAAAATTCCTGACAAATATTTGATAGACAGCAGTGGAAAGGGCAGACTCATATGAATTTTATCGCACTTAGCAATTACCATTTTTTTAAAGGGCAGGTTTAATGCACTGAGAAAATTATTAAGATAGATTTTACATTTGTGTTTGTTACTTAAAAGGGTTGTTTGACAGAGGAATTCATTTACATTATTACAAAAGGTAAAAGGTTTCCTTTGTCAAGTGCTAGTCTTTGTATACAATTACATTTAGGTTAAAAGAAAAAAAAAGTTATGTTTTTCCCAAAACAATTCCAAGATATGTATTTTTCTAGAGTAAAAGTTCCAACTAGTTTGTACAAGTTTTACTGGCAGTTTAAAAGTTGCTGGCAGTTTAAACATTGCAAATTTTATATACTGATATTCTTAAACTGAAATTACAAAAGCCTTTAAACTTAAAATCTTAAAATACTGTTACTAATGCAGTCCATTATGCAGATGAAGGCTCACTATATGCTGGATTGCATTAGTCACAGCCTGGCAGCATGTCAAAGGAAATTATTATTCCCCTCTGTTCAGCACTTGTGACATTGCATCTATTCTGTGTCCTGTTTCAGACACCCTCATTCAAGGAAGATGTTGAAAAATTGAATTAAGCCCAGCAAAGGGCCACTTTTGGGGACAACACAGGGGACTGCAGAACCTGAAAACCAAAGGGACACTGAGAAAAATGAGTTTATTCATGCTGAAGGTGAGAAGGCTGATAGGACTGAAAGACTGGTTTTGGCTATCTACTGCAGGATTGTGGAGAAGGAGGAGTCAGACTCTTCTTGGAGGTGCACAGCAAATGCACAAAAGCAAAGACATGCAAGTTGCATGAATAGGGTTTGCTTGGCAAGGTTTTGGTAGTGGGGGAAGTAACAGGGCTGGCTTCTGTGAGAAGCTGTTGGAAGCTTCCCCTGTGTCTGACAGAGCCAATGCCAGCCGGCTCCAAGATGGGCCCGCCGCTGGGCAAGGCCAAGCCAATCAGCAACGGTGGTAGCACCTCTGGGATAACATAGTTAAGAAGGGGGAAAAAAAAACCTGCACAAGGGCAAATGCAGCCAGAGAGAGGAGTGAGAATATGTGAGAGAAACAACTGTGAGGACAGCAAGCCCAGTGAAGAAGGAGGGGGAGGAGGTGTTCCAGATGTCAGAGCACAGATTCCCCTGCAGCCTGTGGTGAAGACCATGGTGAGACAGGCTGCCCCCTGCAGCCCATGGAGGTCCATGGTGGAGCAGATATCCACCTGCAGCCCGGGGAGGAACCCATGTCAGAGCAGATGGATGCCTGAAGAAGGCTATGACCCCATGGAAAGCCCATGCTGGAGCAGGTTTGTTGGCAGGACTTGTGACACTGCAGGGGACCCAAGGTGGTGAAGTCTGTTCCTGCAGGACTGCACGCTGTGGAAGGGACTGACACTGGAGCAGTTTATGGAGGACTGGCTCCCATGGGAGGTACCCCACGCTGGAGCAGGGGTACCCTCTGTGAAGGATGGATTGGAAGAGACAACATGTGATGAACTGACTGCAACCCCCATTCCCTGTCCCCCTGTGCCGCTTGCAGGAAGGAGGTAGATAATTCGGGAGTAAAGCTGAGGAAGAAGCGAGGGATGGGAGAAGGTGTTTTAAGATTTAGTTTTTATTTCTCATTCCCCTCCTCTGATTTGATTGGCAACAAATTAAACTAATTTCCCCAAGGTAGGACTGTTCTGCCTATGACAGTAATTGCTGAGTGATCTCCCTGTCCTTACCTTGACCCACAAGCCTTTTGTTACATTTTCGCTCCACTGTCCAGTTAGAAGAAGGGAAGTGATAGAGTGGCTTTGGTGGGCACCTGGTGTCCAGCCAGGGTCAGCCAACCACATTGCAGAAATGGAAATTCACACTGGATATGAGGAAATCACAGTGATGATGGTAAGACCCTGCAGCGAGGGCCCAAAGGCCCTGAGGGATCTCCATCCATAGAGATACTGAAAACTTGATTGAGCAAGATCCAGTGCAACCTGCTGTAATGTAAAGTTTGGTCCTATTTTGAGTGACGGGTTGAACCAGATAACCTACAGACCCCCAGGCTAAATTATCATAAGTTTCTATGATGTGTACCAGTTTTAATTTTCCCATGTAATGTCCCCAAATCCTCCAGGACAACTGATTACCTGCTCTTCTGAGAACCTGGAAATTGTGTCCTCTGAGAAGTGTAAGAGTTCCGAGGAATGAAGTAATCTGCATCATATATACGTATAAACTCTTTCAGATTATTAAAAGCAAAACTCTAACTGATCTGCATTACTACAGCCTCTTGCTTTCCATATTGCAATGCCTTACTCTTTGCCAAAGACAGCTTCTTATTTTCCTGGGGTAAAACAGAGGTGTCTGTACCCAGCACCCTAAATTTCTAATGGAGGCTGATATTGGAACTGATGCAGTCTCAGTAACAGGTCCACTTTACCATGCAACAGTGAAGAATGGGAGCATGTGCATTTATATAGGGGATGCCCTGTGACATACCAAAACAGTATTCATTTTCATGCAAAAGAGAAGACAGCAAGTGGCAGCGTATGAGGATTAACATGTACTGCAACATGGGACGTTTCCTCTTTCCTGTTTTGACCAAATGTTGCCGTTAAGCATCCTGAAATGGAATCCCTGAAGATAAAATGGAAGAAATAAGGGAGTATGTAAAGGTATTCAGAAGTCTGAATAATGCTGCAGTTATCTGAGCCTGTATTAGTACTACTGTTATTTCCATATCCTCATCGCGTCTGCATATCTTATGAACTACTATTCATATCAGTTCTAGAATACAATTTTCTCTTAAGTAGCTCATGCAGTACTTGTATAATATCCCTATTCCTGACCACTGATGCAGCCATCTTTCATATGGGAATGTTTTTTGTAGTTCCCAGGCCATGACGGATGGTTCATCCCCATTCTCTAGTTGCTAGGCTCAGGATGCTAAGAGAGCATCACACCAGTCTGATTGGGTCAGGATGCTTCACCAGCATCAAGATTTTATGAATAAGAGGAAAAAAAGAGTCAAAATTAATCACAAGAAACAGAAAAGATAGTATGAAGAAAAAAGAAGTGGAAGATGGATAGGAGGAAATTTTCTAGAAGAGTTTCCTGGAAAACACAAGAAGTAGAAAAACAAAAAGGCTGAGAAAAAACCTAGGGAAGAAAATGTGTTCTGCACTTGGGAATTGGTGTCCTACATTACAGCTTGAGAAGCCTAGAAGGAAGAGAATCTGCTGTGCCTTATGTGCTAACCCGAAGATATATTACTCTATTCTACAATGCAATGTCAAATGTCTCTTGGAAACCTAAACAGATTATGTCCACTGCTTCATCCCTATCTGCTCCCTGCATTCTCCTTATGATAAGACAGAGATTTATATTCTTATTCTTCTCAGATGGGTGCATCAATCTCTGCTGTCAGGTTGCCTGTCTGAATAACAAACCTGCATATCACAGAACTGTTTTAAATGTAATGTTGATAGATGTTGTTTGTGTGCACTTGACATCAACTTCCAGTCACTTCCCTACAAATCGCAGTCTTCTCAAGAAACCCTTATTTTCTATCTTCTGCACGTTCTCACCGTCAAAAATTACTTATGGTCATGAAGTTATTATCTTGGACATTTCTCGGAATTCTGTGCTTCCCTGTCGCTAGACTGAGTCACTAAGCTGTTTGCAGTACCCACTGTTGCCATTCTCTTTCTGGCTGCAAAAATCCTGGTTTGCATTTTGGGGGCAGAAGTGTTGCCAACACTGAACAAAGCTGAATGTTTTCAGTGAAATCTTGGGTCTGATAAAGCATTTCAAAATACTCTCCTCCCTCTGTAACTGCTGCTACCAGCCAGCACTCACCTGTGCCCTCTGATAACCACACAGGGACCTTGTGCTTGGCTCCCTGCACCACCAGCAGCTGGCTCAGCTCTGGGCTGCAGCTCCCCACTCCTCCCGCCTGCCTACAGCACGCACCTACTTCCACCTCTCATCTACTCCCAGCTAAATCATTTGTCCAAATGCCATTTCTTTCCCCACATTCATACCTTCTTCTGCTCTTTACCTTTTTCTGCACAGAAACAGTGAGTGGCAACTATGTCTTGAGCTAGCAGTGGTCATGGCCAGTATAGTCAATAGCAGAAACCTGACTCCTTCCAAGATGTTGATTTGGGCTTCTGCTTTCGTGGACCTAAAGCACGAAAACAGAGGCTTCTTTCAGAATAACAAAATCCAAGTTATAAACATTCTTGAATGTTGTTGCACTGGCTCCTTATGTAAACAAGGTACATAAAAAAAGTCAGAACATTTTTTACACTATTAATGAACAGTTTACTGACTAACACTGCACCATTATTAAAACTCTTCGTTTATATTTTTAGTTTTAAAAGTTCGTTTTGATAAATATTTTTCTCCTATGTATTTTGCATTCCTATTTTTTTCCCTCATAAATCACAGGGAAGTGATTTCACACTCTCTCAGCACATTGCACAGTACTCTGGTTATTTCTTGCATAAGCTGCAGATGCCTTCATCTGGTTTTCAATTTCAGTCTTCTTGCAATACTCAGTTTGCAAAACTGTTATTTCAATGGTGATCCCTGTCACTGTAAACTCTCAGAAGGTCTGTTGTAATGCATTGTTTATGAGTTTGCTCTTTTCCTTCATATCCTCATATATCCTTAAAACAGTCAAGTGGCTAATGTACAAGACACTGAGCATCCATACACTCATTTATCTCATACAAAAGTATATTCTAACATGTTCTTCCTTGCATTTTTCAGTCCTTTTGCCTGAAGTATTTCAGTATTACCAGATTATAGCTCATATTCATGTAGGGTCAATATTTTTATGTAATTACAAGTCCATGTATCTTTTTAAAAAAATAATTGAAGACTATTAATGAATATTACAAAATGTTTTACTTTGATATCTGTTAACTACTTTTTTTTCCTTGTTGATCCTATCACAGGGAATTCAGTAGGAGACTGTCCCAGCGAACCACTAGACCAAACTTCTAAAATTGTGGCATTGTCATTAAAGTTAATGCTTAATTTAACATTAGTGATTTCAGAACAAGCATGGCCTCAAATCTTATGCAATTCTACCATAATAAATAGAATTAAACAATGGAAGCACTATGCATAAGTTTCTTCTAAGAAATCTTATTTATTTGTAAATTAACACCTGCGTACCAATTTCTAGCAGAATACTGTTTAAATTTCTGTTAAAGGACATCCAATGGACGAATTCTGCCTATTGCAATGGTACTACTAGTGCAAAGATTTCTTATCAGTCTGAGAAGGGAACTCATGTCATATATTACAACAGTGAACTTGACTGGGAAATTTCTAAATGAAAATATTAATGACTTAATTAATTCCAAACAACTGGCAAAACCATCAAGAGAATTGTTTCAGACTTAGCTAGGCAATGAAATTTTAGTTTTCCCCCAGCTTTGGGTGCAAAATCAAAATACTAAATGATTCTTGCAAAATAGAATTTTGGAAAACACCCATTTTGTATTATAAATTCAGATTTGAAACGGAATTTCTCCATTTCATTCCATCTTATTTCATTAACTTAAATGCGAAATTAACTAATCAGGGGTTATACACTTCAAAAAAATCCAGTTGATCAAAACTAGTCATTTCATGAATACAGACAGATTTTCAGTTCATTATGTTCTTTCCAGCTGTGCATTTCCAATCAAACAATCAGACTGTTTTCACTACATACTGGCTATGTCATTTTTTGAGGACCTGAAGCTTAAAATATATATATTTTATGTCACTTTTTCAAATGATTGAAGAAATCAGCAGTATCATTAACTTTTTTACTTAGGGAGATAAATAGGACCTAATTTGGAGGAAAAAAATCCTGAATTCCTGAAATTAAGGTTTCTGAAGAAGACTTTTAAAGGTAGAGATGCGCAATACCAATGAAATTCAGAATACTCCACAATTTCATTTTCTTTTCTTAAAAGTTAAAAGAAAAATTAGCAACGTAACAGTAGTATATTGGATAATACAGAATTGTATTCTGCTACAGTTTTACAGATCGTCATGTTTTACTGTATTTCTGAAAGACTCCATCTTGTTCAAAATTCTTCGGTCAATATTGCTTATTCACTTTTTTCATCCTTTTCCTCAATGCATTTACAATTACAAAGCTTAATCAGAGAGTTGATTCTAAAGTTTAAACACATGATTATTTTAAAAATTACTATAGGACCTAATGAAATGAAAGAGAGTGTCCTGGCAAATAATTTTGCAATGTGACAAATAAACTTTATCTGCAGAACCCCCCCAAAAAAACCCCAAAACCAACCAACCAACCAAACAAACAAATAAAAGCAGCATGGAAGACCAAATTTTGCTGTGAGTTAAACTAATGTTTGGAATGAATAATGGAAAGAAACAGCTATTTTGTTAAAAACTCTTCATTGTTTGACCAATGACTCAAGAAATATGCTTCCACCAGATCCTCATCTGATGTAAACTGTTCTGGCTCTGTTACCTTCTCCTTTGGGAAGGACTGTTCATGTAGGCATCATGGCAAATTTGAGTGAGTGAGGGTCTGCCTACTGAACAGGGCAAATATACTTATTTTGAACTAATTCACTGATTCAGTGACTTGATTAATCTTTTTCCAGGACTTCTAGTTTTGTGTCTCTTTGATTCAGCTGTAAATTGAAGTCTTATGCAAGGTGAACTACCTCTTATCAATCAAGAAGTTCACATCTTTCGTGACTGCAATTCTTTGAAGTGCTGGGAAAAGCAGAAATATATATCATGTTCTCAAGGTGGTTTCTGAACCTTTCAATCTTGTATCTAGCTCACAGCCAATACCTCCTTCTTCAGCCCTTTCGTAGACTGTGAAATCAGCAGTTTAAAAAGACATTCTCAGCAAGGGAAGCACAGGGTAACTAGGACACATAATCAATCTTCAGACTCCCACAGAACCTGCTAACAGGTTTTTATTTCTGTAGTCATCGAAAGGATTAGACTGCTTGGTAAAGCAACTTCACTGTCTCTCTGCCTCTCTCTCTTTGTGTGACTTATCCTTTTTTCCTCTCTCTGTGATACTGCTACATGTTGCCTATATTTTCTTTTTAATTTCTTTTGTAAAATATCCATTACTACTTTTTTTACTCATACAGGCACATTCTGCAGTGACATCTCAGCTGCTTATACACACTTGAAAGATACACTCAGCATGGTATCCTTAGAAAAAAGAAAAAGAACAACAAAAAAACCCTACTACAGGGTTTATTTTTTGCTGTTTCAAAAGTTCAGCCAGAAATAAAACAGCAACAGCCCAGCCAGTAAAGCTTTCATTAAGAGTGTGTGCAATGCAGAGCTCATGCTATGATAGAACTAAATAAGTTAATATTATCTTGACAACCTAGTGGTGTCTTAATCACTGATAAGCATAAGCTGGTATTTAATGTGCAGTGTTTTAATTCCCCCTGGCACCTTAATCACTCCTGAATGCATAATTTGGTTTACAAGTATTGTTCTACTTTCTTATGTGCCACACTGTGCTCACCCATTGTTTCTTGTTGCTTTCAGCCATTTCCCTGAGATCCTGTAATAACCTTGATCTCTTCCAGTCACTTTATTAGGCTCCCCTGGTAGCCATCCTCATAGTGAGCTCTTGACAGCACTCGTCAATTCTGGATTCTTCAAATAATTGTATCAGAACCTATCTCCTGGCTGCTTCTGTTAGCTCCTTCCACCAGTACTTCAATACCTCCAACCAAGCGACAGTGTGGGATTGCAACAGCTCAATGACTTCAACGCAGCAAGAATGGGCGGATAGTTTAAGCAGAAATTTTACTCAGAAATATCCTGCCATCTCCCTCTCCCTCAAATTCAATTTTCAGTCATGTTTCTATGGACTTATAATAACACAGAAATCAAGAAAGACTGTTGAACTAGTCTTTTTTGTATTCTTTTTTCTCTTCTTGTTAGTAGAGGGATGTTGTTTCCTTCATTGATGATCTCCTAAGGGAGTGAATTCAGAGGCCTTAAATACAATTTGTAGTCCTTTCGAGTTGTCCTCTATTCATGTGTTTGGGATCAATGTGCAAGAGTTTGTATGTGTTAGTGGTTTTACACTTTTAACTATTACAAAGATTTTGGAATCTGACTCAATACGGATACAAATTAAAGCTACCGTTCTTCTGCAGCTGTTCAGTACTGATGTCATCAAGGTTTAATGGAAGGCAGTCACCTTTAACTACAAAAATTGTAAACTCTAAAATAGTTAAATGTTGAATCCTGTTATTGGGAGGCTAAATACATAGACCACACAACCACTTCTACATCAAAAAGAGATACTAAGATACTGAAGTGAACATACACAAACACTTTCTTACAGCAAGAAAGAGTAGTCTTATCTAAACTTATCTGTTACAGCCTTTGGTGTTATCTCACTCTTGGCTCATCTTTAACATGTACACACGTGTATATTTACCTGAAGTATCACAACCATGCCTTTCTTTCTGTATAGTTTGTAAAACTGAATACAGTGGAAATATCATCGTCAAACTCAAAACTCAGATGTGCAAGACGTGATCTCATCTTTGTTGCATGTTTTGAAGGTCTTTTTTCTGATTTCATTCTCAGAATGCTGCAAATTCAGTCATATGTATGTTTGGGCTAAATTCTACCCAATTTATCTAGTATATTTCAGTTTCAATAAAGCCAATGGAAGCCATAAAAGTTTGTCCAGGAAGAGAATTAGGGTTTTCACAAATACACTTTCTTGGAAATATTTGATTACTTTTTTTTTTTTTTTTTTTTTTTTTT